>Ga0207709_10001260_pt1 | contig 18154 bp, 16 predicted proteins | sample KBSM34metaG_FD_184397 | JGI IMG/M metagenome (GOLD analysis project Ga0207709, IMG submission 184397) | Miscanthus rhizosphere microbial communities from Kellogg Biological Station, Michigan, USA - KBS M3-4 metaG (SPAdes) (version 2) | ecosystem: Host-associated > Plants > Roots > Rhizosphere >...
GCGACCACCGCTTCCATGAACGCGGCAAGGACGGCGTGGAGCGCTGGGTGGGCCAGGCCCGCTTCATCCAGGTCTGGCGCCGCGTGGACGGGCGCTGGCTGGCCGAGCGGGTGATCAGCTACGACCACCATGCGGCGGACTGATTCGTCGGGCGCGCTTCACGGGCCGGATCTATACTGACCGGGCCCACCACGACCCACCGCTAACGCTCGATCGCCATGGCAGACATCACCCCCAACCATCCCGACTATGGCCTCAACCAGCAGATCCGCCACGGCGTGGCCGCACTGGACGCCCAGCATGGCCGCCCGTTCGACCAGACCAGCGAGCGACTGACTGCCAGCCTGACCGTTCTCGCCCGCGAACAAGGCCTGCAGCAGGTCGACCACGTGCTGGTCAGCAATGCGACGGCCCAGCACCCGGCCGGGCACAACATATTCGTCGTGCAGGGCGACCCGGCCAACCCCGCGCATCTGCGGGCGATGATGCCGACCGCTGTGGCGGCGCAGACGCCGTTGGAGCAATCGATGCAGAAGCTGGGGGTGGGCATGCAGCAGCAGGCCGAGGCGCAGGCGCAGGAAATGCAGAATCCTGCGCCCCGGATGGGATAGCCACACCGACGCTGCGCAGAGCCGGCCAACACGTGGCCAGGGCGCCTGCTGAACTGCAGCGCCCTACTTGAGATTTAGTCCAATCGGAAGCTGTCCCGTTCGTAGCCCTGTTTGCCTCAAACTGCGGGCGCTACTGGCCACATCTGCGCCAAACCGCCCACAAACGACAAGCCTGGACGCCAATGACTCCAGTTTGATACGCATTGCGTATCGACACCGCCGCATGCATTAATTGCGTCTATCGAAAAGAGCGCAGGGGGCGTCGTGGGTATCAGGGAAGAGTTGCAGAACGTAATGGAACTGCAGCCTCAATACAGTTCATTACCGACAGCTGCTATGCAGGCGCGCGGCCAGATCATCAAGCATCAGCTGCCTAAGCTGCTTAGCGAGAGCGCCGAACAACTTCGCATTGCATCAGATATCGAGCCGGGGGATTTTTTGCTCGTTGGGCGTGATGGGATCGGCAGAAAGTCCCAAGTTCCGTGGGTTCGTTTTGCATCTGAAGCGCGCTCGCCCACCGCAACCGAGGGATGGTATGTGGTGTGGCTGTTCCGCGAGGATGGCTCCGGCGTCTATCTAGCGGTCTCCCATGCCTCTACCGAGAAGATTGATGGCGACTTTATCAAGCGTTCCCCGGGCGAGACTCAGCGCCTAACCAGATGGGCCTTGGAGATACTTGATAGTGACATCACCGCGGATCCGCGATTGCTCAAATCAATGACTTTGGGCGGCGGTTCTCTGGCAAAGGCTTACGAAAGCACCACAGCTGTTTCGTATTTTTACGCCAAGGATCACGTTCCATCCGATGACCAATTGCGCGCCGACATGCTCACGATGGCGCGTCTACTGAAGAGCATCTATCGAGGCGAGCCGGCCCAGAAGCGTAGCGGCCAAACTTCACCAGATGTTATTGCAGTGGTCGAGGCTATCGAAGAGACCGCCTCGGGTCGCAAGAAGTCTGGGCAGGGCTTCGGGCTCACGCAGCCTCAGCGCCGTGCAGTGGAGCTGCGGGCGATGGCACTGGCCAAGGAGCACTTCGGCAGCGCGGGATATGAAATCAAGGATACGAGTGCCACCGCCCCTTACGATCTGGAGATCAGAAAGGAAGGCCAGGTTCACTACATCGAGGTGAAGGGAACCACTGGTGCACTGGGTGACATCGTGCTCACCAAGAACGAAGTGCAGCACCATCTAAAGCATCATCCGAATAACGGCCTGTTCGTCGTCCATGGCATCCAACTGCACTCGCATGACGGCGTACCCGTTTGCGCCGGCGGGACCTCGCATATTCAGCAGCCGTGGCAAATCTCAGATGCGAATCTGCAAGCTCTCGCCTATCGATATCGTATTGCGTAGAACCCAATGAGTCGGCCGCGCTTCTCTCAAGCGCGGCCGACTCTTGTCCGTTACAGCTGAATCCGCGCCACGCTCTCGTCAGCGCCCTTGTCATCCTTCTCGCCGTTCTTGATGCTCACGAACAACACGTTGTTCTTCGCATCCAGTGCCAGGCTGTTCGGGTGGGTCGGCACCGTGTAGGTGGCCACCTTCTGGTAGCTGTCACTGTTGTAGGCCGTCACCGTACCGGCTTCGCGGTTGGTCACGTACAGGCGCTTGCGCGGTGCGTCCAGCAGGATGCCCAGCGGGCCGGCGTCGGTCGGGATGCTGGCCAGTTCCTTGCCAGTGCTGCGGTCGAGAACCAGCACGCGCTGGCCCGGATGCTTGCTGACCAGGCCGCTGCTCTTGGCCTGGTAGCCACGCAGGAATTCCGAGCCCTGGTCGGTCACGAACAGGCGCTTTCCGGCCGGGTCCAGCGCGATGTTCATCGGCTGCTCGGCGGCGATCTTGTGCTGCGCCACCACCTTGTTCGAATCGGTGCCCACCACCACCAGGTCGGCCAGCAGGTTGCTGGTGTAGACGCGCTTGTTGGCCGCATCCAGCGCCAGGCCCGGTGCCTTCGCATTGCCCAGGCCGTCGATGGTGTTGACCACCTTCAGCGTGGTGGTATCGATCACGAACAGCACGCTGCTCACGTCCGGCTGGCTGCTGTGGCCGGTCACGTACAGGCGGTTGGCGGCGCTGTCGACCACCAGCTCGCGCAGGTCGTGGGTGTAGGCGGCCTTGCCATCCTTGCCGGTCTTCTTCTCCATCAGCTGGATGGTGCCGACGGCCTTGTTCTGCGCGGTGTCGACCACGGTCACCGACAGGTCCACGGTGTTGCCCACGTACAGGCGGTTGTGAGCGTCATCCAGCACCACGCCGAACGCCTTGCGCTCCAGCGGGATACGGGTTTCCACGGCCAGCGTGGCCGGGTTCAGGCGCAGCACCTGAGCCGGGCCGGCGTCATCGCCGAAGCCACCGGACGAGGCCACGAATACGGCGTTCTGCTTCGGGCTGTAGGCCAGCTCGTACAGGCCCTTGGCCACAGCCTGGCGCTGCACCGCGGTGGTGGCGCTGGCAGCAGGTGCGTTGTCGGCGAACGCCGAGGGCGCGCCGAGACTGAGCGAAACGGCAACGGCCAGGGCGGCCGAGCGGAAGAGAGGATTACGGAACATGCGAGCGTCCTTGAATGGGCACGGGAGGGTGTCCTGGCTCGCTGGGCCGTTCTACGACGGCCCGACCTGCATCTGTCTGCGCGGGGTGGGCTGGCTGGGTAGCGGGAGAATGGTAGCAGGTGGGGGGCGTGGCGTGCGCCGGCGCGCGTATGGCAGGCGCGCGGATTACTGTTCCTTCAACCGCAGCGAATCGGCCACATCGGTCTTGGCTGCCACTTCAGTGGCGATGCTGGCGCGGCGGTGCCCTGGGTCGTTGCGATCGCCCTGCACGATGAAGATGCTCTCCGCCGCATGGCTGCTTTGGGTAGGCTGGCTGAGCAGCACGTGATCCACACGCGAGAGATTGTTCTGCTTGGCCAGCACCAGCAGGCTGGCGCTGATGCGCTGGCTGGCGGCATCGAACGGGCGACCGTGCGCGGCATCCAGCTCGGCCACTTTCTGGATCAGCTGCGCGAACAGGCGATGGTCCGGATGCGAGGGGTCCAGCAATGTGCCGGCCACCTCAATCGGCGTCGGCGGCGGCTCATCGCTGGCGCGGTCGCTCTGGCGATGGTGTTCGGCCTCGCGCTCGGGCATCGCATGGTGGGTTTCGGCATTCAGATCGCTGCCCGGGAACGGCGCAGCAATGCACTGGATTTCCGGCAGGTTGAACAGCACCGCGAACTCGCCCAGGTTGCTGCCGCCGTCCAGCGGCGCCGGCAGCGGATGCAGGCCAGCGTAGTGCAGCGCTGCCCAGACGAAATCGCTGCAGCGGTTGATGGTGGCCGGGCGATCCACATCGAATTCGAACTCGGCCGGTTCCTCGGCGAAATCACGCAGGCAACCGTAGTGCTCCTCGGTGATTTCCAGAGTGCGACTGTAATACGGGTCCAGATGCTCATCGGCATCGTCGTGGCGTACCTGCGCGTATTGCACGCAGGTGCGGGTTTCGCCCAGCGCCTGGCGCGGCGGTGCGAAGCCGTAGCTGTGGGCTTCGTCGCCAGCGGCCACCTGCAGGTACATGTGGCCGCGCGGTGAGATGCCCCCACTTTTCAGCGGAGTGCCGGGGGCGGCCAGGTACAGCGTCGCGGTGTAGCGTGTTGCCTGCTCCATGCCTGTTCAGCCTTGATGGGTGCTGCGGTCCTGGCTGGATGATGGCATAGGTGGGATGGGGGGCAGGTGGAGGACAAAGCTAAGGCCACGGCTGGCTTGCTGAATGTGCGAACCAGCCAGCAATCCCAAAGGGAAGAAGCTGACTGCTCCGCTACTTGGGCCTGCGCAAGTAAGCAATCAGCAGTTCCGGGTGATGCGGCTCAAGCCGCGACATAGGCGAATGGAGTTGCACTTCAACCCGATATCGGCCCGGTACCGGATTTCGTGCCCACGCGAAGGCCAGCTGCGCATAGTTGTCGCCCGGTCGCTCCAGACCGGCATTCTGCAGAGAGAGCACGTCTGCATCGTCCAGCCACGCATTTGTCACTCGACCATCGGCAGGGATGGGAATCGTCCTGGCAGGCTCCCCAATGATCGATTCCAGCCGGTGCAACGGCACGTCCGTCCATCCACCCAATCCCAGGCGCCACATAGAGACCTTGCCCTGGAGCCCGGATGCCTGAACATCGACCAGTGCCTCCAATGCCGCGATGTCGTCCGTACGATTGACCCGAATGCCGATCATGAGCGTTGGAGCGGAATTTTTGCTGGGAGCATCCACATCGAACTCCATCGTCAATGGCACATCCATTGGCGTGGTCGGCATAGCGCGCACAAGCGGCACCAAATCGGGACGATGAGCCGCTGCTATCGAGCCTGCATCGCGCTCAGCTTCTGGTCGGCACCCCGTAGCCAGAAGAACGAGCAGTCCAGCGAGCATGAAGATCCGGCGCTTTCCCTGTGGCTTCATCTTCGGTCCTTTTCGCACGTCGCCCAGTACAGCTCACACGTTGATCATCCCCCGCTGGCCGCGCGAATCTGTATGTCGTGCTGCACCCGCTGGTCTTCCAGCTGCTGATCCATCTGATTTGCAAGCGCACGCTGATGCGCCTCACGGCTGACAGAGTCGAACTGCTGCAGTGACTCCTCCACCGGTGTCTGCGCCGCCATCTCGGTCGGCATCGCAGCGCGCTGATGTGCCGGATTGCTTGGCTCACCCTGCACCACGAACAGCGTGTGCCCGGCCGGGTGTTCGCGCGTAGCGTTGCTCACCAGCACATGGTCCACCCGCTCCAGGTCGTTGTCCTTGGCCAGTACCAGAAGGCTGGCAGTCATGCGTTCACTGACTTCATCGAAGCTGCGGCCGTGCTTGGCATCCAGCACTTCCACGCCCTCGCGGATCTGCTGATATAGCGCATGATCGGGGTGATCGGGCTGCGTGGGGTCCTGCAGCGCCCGGTTCGGGGTCGATGCCTCATCCGGTACGGGCACGGCCGGCTCAGGGCTTGGCGCTATCGCGGGCTCGGCAGGAACAGTGACAGCCGCAGTGACTGGCTGGTGGTCACCCGACGGAGCCGGTTCGGGCTCTGGCACGTGATGTGCCGCCGCCTGCTCCAAAGGCCACGGATCGCGCGCAGGTTCAGCAGGCAGCGGCTCCTTGAAGGGCACCGGTTCGACCTCCTGCACTGCCATGTCCTGCTTTGGAGTGGGAGCAACCGCAGGTGCAGCCATCTGCTCTGGCTCCGTTACCTGCTCTGTGCGCTGGGTGGGCACAGTCTGCCCTGCCGCTGCCAGAGGCGCGGCAGCGTGTGGCATCGCGCGCTCAGGTGCGGCCGGGGGTGCCTGCACAGGCTCCGCGAGCTCCGGCATCTGTGAGGCAGTACGGTTTTCGGCGGGCGCCTCGTTGTTTGGATGGGGCTGAGGTTGGGGCTCCACCTCACGCCGCGGCGGATCGCGCTGCTCGGCGTGCCGCTGAGACTCGGGCTTATCCTGTGGGGCGGGCGTAGGCGGTGGCGTGACCGTTACCGCTGGCGGCGCCGCCACAACCGCCGCAGGCGCGATGGGCTGCGCAGTGGCCGGCTCTTCCGGCCGCACTTCCACGCTCCCATCCTGCTCAGATGGCTTATCGCCATGTGCCACCTGCGCGGCCGCTCGCGCAGCCTGCCCAGCATCCACCTGCGCAGCGCCCTGTCGATTGGCCTCCTGCAGTGCCTGCCGGTACGCCTCCTGCTCACCCGCCGACAGCGCGGCAATGCGCAGCTCGGGCGAGTCCGGTAACGGCGCCTGCTCATTGGCACGCGTCCGCACCTCATTCCATGCGGCTTGCAGCTCCTGCGTACTGGTGGTCGCGACGGCGCGCGCCACGCCATCCTGACCTACCTGGTAATAAGTGATGGGCCGAGAGGCGCCCGCATTGCCCTCGGCTACAGGCCCCAGTTCCTGCAGCGTGGGACCCGTAATGCCGTGCTGCTCGCGCGTGCGTGCCGTGGCCAGCGCAATCGCCTGCTCCCATGCCGGTGACAGCGCAACGCCCGCAGCGTAGTAGCTGTGGCGCAGCTCGTTCTGGTTCACTTCCGCCGCAGACGGCAATGGCCGCGCGTCCAATGCGGCAATGGTCTGGTTGAACTGATCGAGCGACGGCTGCTGGATGGTGCGGGTCAGCTCCAACTCCAGCGCCATGTTGCCCTGCGCGATCTGGCCAGCGTGGTTCCATTGCCCTTGTTCGTCGCGTTGGTAGAGCTGGTTGTCCGAGCCTTGGATGGCGTCGGGCCTGGCACGGGCCTGCTCCACCGCTTCCGGCACCAGCGGCACGAAGTCGCTGGCGCGGGTAGCGGCGTAGGTCTCCAGGTAGCTGGCGGCAATGGCGGCCTTGCCGTTGGCGATGTTGTTCTCGATGCGCTGCACCGCCTCGCGATTCAACTCGCTGGCGCGCTCGGGGCTGGCGATCTGCGTCTCATACACACCCCGGTCGTTGGCGCCGGACACGCCAACCTTGACCTGCCGCATCCACTGTTCGGTCTGCGCATCGCGGTGCCAGTTGGGATTGTCCAGACGGCCCTCCCCGTCCCGCGCCGGGATGCTGAAAGGATCCTGTGGCGGCGGCGCCGTGCCCAGCGCCAGCTCTACCGCTTTTACATGGGCGTATGCGCCCAGCTCGCGGGCCTTCTCGTAACTGGCGCCGACACTGCGCTCAGCCGGATTGCCCAGGCCATCGCCCGCACTGTCCATGACTGCCTGGCGTTGCCAGTTGCGGCCATCGAACTGCCACGTGACATCGGCCTTGTCGGTCTGCCGGTAGACGGCGCGGTTGTCGAGCAGATCGGCGCCCCTGTCGAACGCCTTGCTCATCAGCAGCGCATCGCCCGCGACGATGGCCGCAGGGACGAAGCTGGACGTGCCGATCACCGATGCCGTGGCCATGCCACCGATCCAGCCACCGCCGTTGCGTGCCAGAGCGTGGGTGAGTTCGGACTGGGCGGCGGTGCCGTTGCCTTCTTCCAACAGCCGCGAAGTGCGGCGGGCGGTGATGACGGCGTCGGCGCCGGAGGCGAGCAGGCCGCCGGAGCGAATCAGTTGGCTGGTGGAGGCCTCGCCGAGGAGGATGCTGGTAGTTGCAAATCCTCGCTGACCTTGCGGGACGCGCAATGGGTCTGCCGCTTCCTTACCCAGAGCATTCTCAACTACCAGGACTCCCTCTGAGGATATGCTCAGCCTGCCACCGTGGTAGGCGCTGGAGATAGCCTCTGAAAGGCCCTGACGCTGCAACTCCGCTCCACCTCCACGTGTTAACGGATTGGGAGATGACTGAACGTGCCGGAGCGTGGCCACCACACGATGCTCCGAATGAGTAACACCCGCCCAGCCGCTATCGATCGGCGTGAGGCTCCTAAGCTGTTGAAGCTGGGGGGCGTTTAACTGGCCATAACGGGCTTCGTTGAAGAAGAAGCTCTGAACTTGTGGCCGAATATCGTCAGGCTTCAGACCATAGGGGGCGTTGGTGTAGAGATCACCATTGATCAGGCCGACCCGTACCGTGTCGCGCAGTGCCTCTACCCGCCCGGAAATCCGCGCCTGTGCGGCAGCGTCTCCGTTGAACGCGCCCACTCCGTCGGGCGTCTGCTCCAAGCGACGCAAACGTTGCAGGAGGCCGATCTGATAGTCGGCGATAGGGCCACCGCTGTGGGGAGTGATTCCCAACGTTTGAGCGAACGCCGGATCGGCTGGGAGAAAGATCCGATTCTCCGGAGCGTGGATATCAAAATGACCGGTGTCGGCGAGCATCCTGAGCAGTGGGCTACGCGCCAGTGTGCGCTGCTCGATGGCGTGATGGTCTTGAAAGTGAGGTCCGTTGCGAGGCATCGATCAGGCTCCTTCCTGCTCAGCAACTGCAAAGCAGCTAGATATCTGCAGCGTCAATGAACCACATGCCGTCGGCATCACTGGCAGTAGCCACGCCGGCGCTTTCCACTGCATCTTTGAACACGTGATCGCAGAAGACAGACGCTGTATAAGGTGTCCTGAAGACGTGCGACTGGCCAAGCGCGCCACGATCAAACGTCACACTTGCACCACCACCCAGGTCGTAGAACTTCCCGTTGATGAAATCTTCGGAGGTATCGATAAAGAGCTTGGAAGCGCCTTCGTCCAACGCATCAATTACCCGGATCACGGTGCACAAGTAGCGGCGGTCGCCTTGGCTGCCATCTTCCAGCCGATAGTCGACCTCCGTGAAGGCGAAGGCGTGAGGATCAACGGAAATCATTACGTCATGCAGTCGTTTGGAGACGAGCCAGTAGCCGCTGAATCCCGGCTCCAGGTCCCGTGGCGCTACGCCTACGCTGGGATTGAAAGCCAATCGCGGAATCTCGCGGAGTGGTGGAATGCCGCCCTCTTCTGGTAGCAGAATCATGCGCGGAGGAGACAGCAGACGATCCAGATTCTCGAAGACGACCCCGCATGCAGGGCCACTGATCGCACCGGCCTCAAGGAGAAAGAACTCTCCCTTCCGAGGGTGATTAGCTGAGGTCGAATCCATGCGCTATCTCCATCTCATTCTGAGTCCTGCACTGGGCACAGCTTACCGGTGACCGGTCACGGAGCAAACAATCACACTCCAAAGATGCGTGCTGAATGGGCATGCCGCCTTGTAACCCGGTCTGCAGCAGCCGGTAATCGTATGACAACGAAAATCCATTACACGTAGATTACCCATCCAATGGGAGCCCTCCACTTGGTCGTCATCGACAATAGCGACGTCGGCATGGACGAGCACCCGCTGGGTTGCTACGCGGACCTTCCACCGCGCGCGGCAGTCCTAGTGTTCAGCAGCAACTCCGGCCTGGAGCTGGACGATGCGCTGTGGCTACAGCCGGGCGTGCCTGAGTGAACCGTGCAACCGTTCGACATGCCGGAATTGGCTTGCCATCAGTTGTCTGCTCCCCAAGGTCAGATTGCCGCAGCGTCCACGAAGGAGATGCCGCTATCCCGAGGATTCGTGGGAAGCCCCGCCGCGCGAACTGCATCAACAAACTCGCGGCTCGCGATCGCGAAGGTGCTGAATGGAGTCAGGAAGGCATGCGCATCTCGCACCACCTCAGAGCGAATGGCCAGACTCGCCCCGCCTGCAATCGAATAGAACTTCCCATTGACGAAGTCCTCATCGCTCTCGATATCCGGTCTTGAACATTCTTCGTCTATCGCGTCCAGTTCACGCACAACGTCGCACAGGAAGCGCCGTGGCATAGGCGTGCCATCGGCCAGGTGGACATCACACTCAACAAAGTCGAACGCCTGTGGATCCACGGCTTTCATTACCCGCCATAGCCGTTCCGAGACGAGCCAGTACCCACTGAAGCCGCCCTCCAGGTCACGTGGCTCAGGGCCTTTGAAAGCATCTAAGACGATGCGTGGCTCCTCGCGAAGCGCCGGGAAGCCCCCGGTGTCCGGGCGCAGAATGATGCGCGGTGGATCGATCAACACCGACAGGTTCTCAACCTCAGCAACACGGAAAGGACGGCTGCTTTCCAGATCTGGTGAGAACAAGTAGAACTGGCCCGCTTGAGGGCCTTGGGTGGGGCTTTGCTTCATCGCCTGCGTCCCTGGATTCCCTTCAATGACACCGCAGATGGAGCTTACCCCTCTTGGCATGGTCGTTTCGAGGCGGCGACAGGCTCACGGTTTCCGCTGATGCCACCCAGTGATGACTGAGAGGCAGATTCTGCCCTCCATCGCATCCTCTGAGATGGAGGCAGACCATTCTCCCTCCCCCACCGGAGGATGACCATGACCACGTTCGACCCCACATGGCTGGAAGCCTTCGACAAAGAGCTCCTCCACCTGTTCGCCATCGACCATCGCGATGCCGGCATGGATGAGTACCTGCTGGACTGCTACGCAGACCTTCCTCCACGCGAAGCAGCACTGGCGTTTGGCAGCGACTACGACCTGGAGCGCGACGATGCGCTATGGCCACGGCCGGGCGCGCCTATGTGAACCGTGCAGCCGTCCGGCACGCCGGCATTCAAGGCAAGCGATGCCAGGGCATGGCCGCTATGCTGGCAGCGCACCGGAATGGAAACCACGTATGCCCCGTTTTAACATCGCCTCCGCACTGAACCTCATTCTGATGCTGCTGGGCGCTGCACCTGCCATGGCCATGACGGCAGACCCGCAGGTTTCCACTGAAGTGTTTGTAGAGGCCGGTGACAACCCCACCTTCAAGCTGCAGCAGGCGCCCGCCGTTGTGTATTCAACGGCCCCTGCCACGCCGCCCGATACCTTCCTGCAGGCTCCCATGCAGGTGCTGCTGGTTGCCCAATTGGATGAGTTGGGCCACGTTTCCAACGTGATGGTGGCGCGGTCCAGCGGACTGCGGGAGTTGGATCGTGCGGCCTTTACCGCAGTGGACCAATGGCGCTTTGATCCGGTTGTGGTTGACGGCGTCGCGCTGCATGCGCGGGTTCGGGTCCGTCTGACCTTCGTGCCCACGGCCGAAGCGTCGCCCGGCTGAACCGCTGATCCAATCTGACGCGATTGACCCTACGCCGCGACCTTGGCTGCGGGCGTTCCTCCGTTTGGGGCCAATAGCGCCAAGCCCTTCAAGACCCTTGCGGCGCAATCGCTTGCCGGCTTAACACCATGTGCGACAATGCCGAAAGCGTCAGGACTGGCAATCGTCGGTTCTGCAGTTTCTTGGCATTTGGTAGCTGTGCGGGTATCTCTTGGCGTGCCACCGGAAAAGGGTGGCGCGGGACTCGAAAACCCGTCTGAATACCCAGTGCTTTGCGCTTGCCAGTCGGCGTCATCTTCGGATGGCGCCGGCTGGTAATCCGTTCGCGTTCCATGGCGGGCGGTGCGTGGGGGCCTTCGGGCCCGCCGGCTTGGGTATTCACCGGTTTTCGAGACACGCACCGTCCGCCACCTTTATTGGTGGCGCTGCTATCTGTCCTGTACGGAGCATTGCCATGAACACATCGGACTTCCGTTCGCTGCACGCGCAGTACGATCCGGACAACGCCGAACCCGAGCGCGAACCGTCCGTCGATCCCAACGCCTTCGTCGCCACGCTGCACCGCATCGGAACCGGTGCGGCTGCGGATGGCCAGCCTTGGCCGGAGCGGCATCAACTACCTGGGCGGTGTCTTCAGCTAGCGGACGCGGATTGCGCGCTGGCAGGGCTGCGTGTGGTGGCGGAGCTGATGCTGGCTGCGGAACGCACGCGGCAGAACGGTGCGCCCGGGGAGTACCTGGGGGATCGGGTGATGGAAGGGTTGAAGATGGCGTGTGTGGCGTTGACTGCGCAGGCGGCTGAGCGGTTGCAGGTGCGGGAGTAGAGCGGCTGAGTCTGGCCATCTGCCTCATGGCTGTTGGCCATCCTCCATTATCGCGACCCGTTCGCTTTCTCGTCCCTCACTTATTCGTAGAACTACCATTTAGGTCTGTGCTCTATGGTGGCGCAGTGCAGGACGTTGGGAATATGCGAGAGAGGCACTTCGAGATCCAACATGGTCTGATCGAAGCCAAGAGACTGTCGCCTCCGAGCCAGCCAGAAGGCATTGACCTGTTCAGGACTTTGCTAGCAGACCGATCCGAATTGCTTGATCGGCAAGCCACGTTACCCTTCGACGCGTCAGGCGGCGAATATTGCTCAGCAATGACTGGGCTCGGGATAGCACACCGTTCCCCCGAACGATGTGCAATCTCAGGAACTGCCAATGTCGAGGACGGACGCCATCAAGATGAAATCCACCGGCATTCTTCCTGGTGCTGGCGGCGATTGGATATGGCTGCGCATGGTTGATCCAACGGCACAGAGTAAATCAGCGACAATGCTGAGCCAACCCATTAACGTGCTAGATCTTTCGCCGACCCGCATAGAGTGCCAAGTCATCAGTCGTAATACTCGCAGAGGAGACCAACTCGTAGTGCTCCTCAGAGACCACCTTGATCTCGTCATCCTGCATTGCAAGTTCAAACATTGCGATCTTGTTCGCGTTGATGAATTGCGCGGAGACAGGCCGACAGATCAGCCCAGGAAACTTCTCGCGACAGCACGCGACATCCTGCTCCGTCTGCTGCCTCCCGTGCTTATCTTTGCCACCCTTAGCCTGAACAGGGATTACGTACTGGCAGCCATGACGATCAAGCCCAACATACAGCTCGTCAATCTCTATCTGGCCGATATTCTTTACAGTCGTGCGCAGATGATTCTGAAGAGAGGACGCAGTAATCCCCAGGAAAACATCCACTAGTCGGTTGTACCGCACCTTTGCAAGTAGCGCCTGCTCGTCGCCAAGCGCATGCGCCTGAATAATCTCCGGTGTCGCATCCGGAATCTTTACGACTAACTGATTCGCCCTTGGCTCAATAGAGAGTGGAAGCTCCAGCCGGAACTCGTACTTGGCACGACCGACACTGTAAATTGCCCACTGCATGCCATCAGGCGCCGTCTGTAGAATGGAATCTGGAAGACTGTTCCGATACTTGAACGAATAGATGGTGTCGCCAAGGTTCTTCGGCAGTCGCACATCTCTTTCGGCCGCCGCCCTTTCGAGATCCTCTCGCTCGAACGGTACACGCGTAGCCCCCGCCTGGTATCCCTTCAAGAAGATCTCTTCGATGAGCTTGGTGTAGCGATTGGGCTTTGTGGCTTTCCTAGGTGGGCTCACAGTCTCTTCCTTTGTAGATCCGTTCAGCGTCGGGCTGAGATGGCTGGGGCAGATTTGCGGGAGCGGCAGCGGCAACCGTCGACCTGGCCATGCCAGCTACTCTAGCCCATGCGTTCGCCCTGAGGTTAGCTGTTCATCTTGCCGTTCTCAGTCTATGAGACCACTCAAACCTAGTATCGCCCAGCCCCCCCCCCTGCTCCTACTCCTGGGTTGACGCTTTTCCGATCGACATCGGACCATGTCCGCTCTATAATTCACACCATGACTAGACCCATCGGAATTGATCTCTTCGCCGGAGCCGGCGGCCTCAGCCTTGGCTTCGAGCAAGCCGGCTTCGATGTGGTGGCTGCTGTGGAAATTGACCCCGTCCATGCTGCGATCCATGCCTTCAATTTCCCGAACTGTGCGGTGATTCCCCGCTCGGTGACGGATCTGACAGGTGATCAGATTCGAGCCGCAGCGAAGGTCGGGGACCGCAAGATCGACGTCGTGTTCGGCGGCGCGCCCTGCCAAGGGTTCTCCCTGATGGGCCAACGTGCGCTAGACGATCCACGCAACTCCCTGGTGAAGGACTTCGTCCGCATCGTGCGCGAGCTCGATTCGGACTACTTCGTCTTTGAGAACGTGAAGGGGCTGACGCTGGGCAAGCATCGGCGCTTCCTAGAGGAGCTCATTGAAGAATTTCAGGCCGCGGGCTACGAGGTGGTCACTCAATGGAAGGTGCTGAACGCCTATTCCTACGGTGTTCCGCAAGATAGGCAGCGACTGTTCTTGATGGGCGCCAAGCGCGGCCTGACGGTGCCCAGCTATCCGGTCGCACTCACGGCGAAACCCGGCCTGAAGGATTCGCGCCTTCCTTCAAGCCCCACCTGCAGGGATGCTCTGGACGACCTTCCGGATGCAGAACGTTTCCAGGAGTTGAATGTCACTGACGAAGTTCGGATCAGGAAGACAGGCAAACCCAGTGCGTATGCGTCACTGATGCGATGCGACGGGATGGATGGCTGGGCGTTCGGATATCGCCGAGCCTGGGATCCGGCCGTGATGACGTCCAGCATGCGCTCCAACCACAGCGATATTTCTCGCGGGCGCTTTGCAGAAACCGTTCCAGGCCAGGTTGAGCCAATCTCTCGTTTTCTCAAGCTGCCGCCAAAAGGCGTCAGCAACACGTTGCGCGCGGGCACGGACTCGGCACGTGGCGCATTCACGAGTCCACGGCCCATCCACTACAAGTGGAACCGGTGCGTCACCGTGCGTGAGATGGCGCGTCTGCATGGCTTCCCGGACTGGTTCCGTTTCCATGAGACCAAGTGGCATGGCGCTCGCCAGATTGGCAACTCAGTCCCGCCGCCGTTGGCGCGTGCCGTGGCTTCGGAAGTTATGAAGGCCGCGGGATTGCGCCCCAACCGACCGAAAATGGTGGTGGAGCTTGGCAGTAGGGAGTTGCTGCGCATGACCCTTGCTCAAGCTGCAACCTATTGGGGGATTGTCAGCCCAATTGGTCAGCGCGATAGGAAGAGTGGGGCGAAGAAGAGAAAACAGGCAGCAAACAATCCTGACCAGCTAGCGATTCAAGTTTAGGCTGGATAGCCCCACCGTTAACTAGGGGCATGTACACCGGTCATTGGGCCAGGAACTTACTGACCCGCGCCCCCCAGAATCTTCAATTTCTACCCAAGCTGGCGACTCAAGGCCGCCGAGTTTTTCTTAAGATGCATGCATCGAAGTCGGACAGAAGCGATACGTAGATGAAGTTAAGCGAGCCTCGAAATCTACAGGCCGACCGCTTGCATATTGCCTCAACTTGAATCCGAGCTTCCAATCCATTAGCTCAAGTTGCAGATTCAACTGCGATTTTTATCTCCGTCAGCATGAGAGAAGGGGGGGGCAGCCCCCTCCGCCCAACCTTACAAAGCTCCATCCGCGCCCCCGGAGATAAACTCGACGTAGAACTTCGAGCCTCGATATGCTTCCATCAGCTCCCTCAGAATTTTTCCGATGAGTTCATCCGTTAGCTGCTCGATTTACATCCAGATTGCCTGCCCGAGAACGTTTCTAATTCGACTGATGACAACATCGCCGACATAATGAACCGAATCCAGCTGCTCATCTGTTGCGGAGGCGAGATCTCCCACAGTAGAGAACCCAGCAGCCTTTAGCGCATCTATTCGACCAGTACTTAGGCCATATGGATAGAGCTTGGATTTAACAAGAACATCCAACGGCTGCAGCATGATAGCTAGATCCTCTGTTGCAGGTGTTTCTGGCACCCTCAGTGCACTGAGTGTGCTTGATCTTCCAAACTGCACAGCTTCCTCTCGCGCCTTTTGAAACCATCGATCAAACAAGTCACGTGTTAGGCGCGACCCAGATGACTGCTCCAGCAATGAACAGAGGTTGAGAGCGTAACGCGCGCCCCTTCCACCAGATTTCATTGCCCTGGATGCCTCTCGCTTGGTCATAAACCCTGCGTACTCAAGAATCTGCAGGGGCTTTGCCAGCCTTTCATCCACATCCCTATGAACAATAACGTCCCGGGGATTATTTGACTTACCACCCGCTTCTTCAAAGATCAACTGAGCCACGTCCGTCGCGACACCTACCATGGGCTCGTACATGCCAAGCTTTGGCTTAATTTCCTGCAGCAGAGGCCAATAGTAGTTGGCAGCCAAGTCAATCAGCGTCTCCGATAGCTCGGGCAAACCAATTTTCTCGCCGGCCGCGCTTCGCTCCTTCAACTTATTGCAGGCAAAAACGAACCCCCGCATGTTACCCAGAACCGACTGAGCCAGGAACCCTGCCACCGCGCCACGTTCAAGACCAGAACTAAATTTATTGTCGAAGTAATCAGGATACCTCGCATCCATGACCTCTAAAAACGTCTCATTGAAGTCTGGCAACTCTTCACTACGCAACAAATCCACAATAGTAGAGTCGTTGTAGACATCAAACCTAATCCCGAACTTTGTAACTCCCGGATAGATCGCGGCCTTGCAAGAGACCGCACTGCCGGAGAGCGTTCGATAAATATCAAAGAAATCTTCCAGGGACGCCTCACGACCAAGGTGTGCCGCATCGTCGAAGAATAGAACTAATCGTCGCCCTATCCGACTGGCGAGCTTCGAAAGTTCATATTGAAGCGAGCCAGCGTCCGGCTCTGGAGAGAAATCATCAGCACGATCTCCCAATGCGTCACGGACAGATCTTATTATGATCTCGCAAAGAATACGCCCGTACGTCTCACCACTGCTCTTCAGCAGAGGGGCGTGCCGGAGGCTCATATAAATGCCAACTGCGGGAGCATTCTCATTATTTGCCGCAAGCTGCTTAGACGCAGCGATCATGAAAGCGCTTTTGCCAGAGCCTCGCCCGCCCCTCAGCAGGACAGGGCCATGGGCCAACAAAGTTCGAATTACGCGCTGATCGTTCTTTGACGGAAATTTGTGGATTTCGTCAAATACCTGAGGCTCACAATCCTCGGCAGCAAGCACCAGTCCCGCATCGTAAAGATGGCCAGCCACGATGTTCATACAATTACCTCCACTTGCTCGAACCAGGTTATTTTTTCACAGGCACTCCCATAATCGAGTCGACCCACAGGGTGCTCCATGAAACAAGTAACAAATCCGAGCTCAGCAATATCCCGTATTGCCCTTTCAACCAGCTCGCTAATTGTCAGCCGATCCGGAGAAACCAAATCAAGCACTGATTCATAGTGAACAGCCTTAGATAGCTCTGAATAGACAGCCCCCAGTCCACCCCGTTTTCCACCACAGAAGGAGTTGATGGGCCTTCCCTTAAGTTCAGATATCCAGTTCCCAACGTACGGCGAATGATCAAAGTCATAAAGGCGCTTCAATGCCGGCCTCCAGAGAAGTTCATCGTAGTACATTCCGAGCAGTGCCCTCACCATGCCTTGTGGATCCATTTTTTCTGTCCATGCTTGGGCATTGGGTGGATCTTCTGCCATCACGTCACCCTGCCAGCGCATCGCCGCTCGCCATGGCTTGGTCCTATCGTAGTTCGGGCCGGTCTGAATCCGTTGAATTGACAACACTCGAAAAGGATCAATGCGGCCCACTAGCCCGGTGAGTGACACTTCGAGCATCGACCTCACAAGAAATGGGGCGAATGTGCAGAATCGCTCATCATCTTGATGAGCAACCAGTGCAAGTTGAGAAAGCAGGAACTTGAAGTTGCGCTCTAGGAACTCAAGTGATGCACGAAGCTCTCCACCCAAGGGAAGCGCTTCCGTATCACCAAAAATTAAACTCGTCGGCTTAGTGGAAAAGTCCATTTACAGTTTCCAGAATGTCCACGCAAGAAGAGAGGGGCCTTGGCCGCTCTCTTCTTGCGTGGATCAGGCAGTGATCGACTCAAACCCCAACAGGATTAGCCTTCTCCGGATCAATCTTGTACTGCTTGATTGCCCGGGCCACATCCTTCGCAGTCATCTTCCCTTCCTTCGCCAGCGCCGCAATCGCGGCATGCGCGATGTAGTACCGGTCAACCTCGAAGAAGCGACGCAGGTTCGCACGCGTATCCGAACGGCCAAACCCATCCGTACCCAGCACCGTGTACGACATCGGCACGAATGCACGGATCTGGTCCGCATACGCACGCACATAGTCGGTGGCGGCAATCGCCGGGCCCTGGCGGCCTTCCAGCAGCTCGGTCACGTAGGCCTTGCGCTGCTCACCTTCCGGATGCAGGCGGTTGGCACGTTCCACGTCGAAACCATCGCGACGCAGTTCGTTGAAGCTCGGGCAGCTCCAGATGTCGGCAGTCACGCCGAAGTCCTTGTCCAGCAGCTCGGCGGCAGCAATGGCTTCGCGCAGGATGGTGCCCGAGCCCAGCAGCTGCACGCGCAGCTCGCCCTTCTTCGGCTTGCCGGCGTCGGTCAGCAGGTACA
>Ga0207709_10001263_pt1 | contig 18132 bp, 17 predicted proteins | sample KBSM34metaG_FD_184397 | JGI IMG/M metagenome (GOLD analysis project Ga0207709, IMG submission 184397) | Miscanthus rhizosphere microbial communities from Kellogg Biological Station, Michigan, USA - KBS M3-4 metaG (SPAdes) (version 2) | ecosystem: Host-associated > Plants > Roots > Rhizosphere >...
CGGCGACGGTCGCGGAGAACGCGCCAGCGGCCGAGGTGAACACGATCCCTGGGTGGCGAGCGATGATCCCGGCGGTGAACCAGTCCTCGACCCCGGCGGAGTACAGCTGCACCCATCGGATCGACTTCGGCAGCTCGTCGGGAAATCGGTCGGGCTCGGCCGCCCAGACCAGCGCCTGTGCGTCGGCCATCGGTGCCCACTCGCCCCCGCCCGTGGCGATGGCCTCCATCAACTGGGGGTCGGCGTGCGGGCCGAGGGCGATGGGCACGGGCGTCATGTCGGTCTCCTCGGGCGCCGTTCGGGCCGGGACCAGATACGAGGAACCGGGCACCTGTACTTCCTAAATCGTGCATTGCCTGGGCTTGGCAGGACGTCAAGCATGGAACTGACATAGTAGGAGAACCTGCACTGGACTCGGCAGCCGAAGGGCCAAATGATGACGTTCCGGTTCGTCCCCACACTTACCGCAGCAGCCATCGTCACCTCGGCGATACTGATGAGTGCGTGCAGTCCTGAGGCCAATCCGCGGAATGTGATCGCGACCGACGAGGTCCCGCACCAGGGGTACTTCGCTGAGCCACCGGTCGATGTACCAAGGGATCCGTCCGCAACCTGCCTCGACGCAGATCTGGCGAACATGACTGTCGACGACTCCGTTGCCTACTGGCAGAACATCTTTGACGACCAACGCAGCCACTACCCTGAGCAGTCCTTTCCCTCGAATCAGGACTTGGAGAGCCAAAAACGGGCCGAGTGGTCGAAGGTCGTGGACGACGCGGTGCCCTCTGGGGGCGACGCCAGATTCGCCCGGGACGTATGCGGCCTGATTCAGCTGGACGGCTCTTTGTACTCAGGGCTTCCCCTGCGTCAGGTTCGTGGTCACGCTGCTGAATTTGGCCGCGGGGCATGCACTGCGATCACGGAGCAGGGAACCCTCGGCCTCTGGCAGTCACTGCAGTCCCAGGAACCCGATCGCGCGAAGGTCGCTTCCTACGAGTACCTAGTCCACTCTGCGATCACCAACGTATGTCCCCAACTCGCCGAACTCATAAAGCCCTCGGCGCAGATAGAAATCTGTGCCGATCTGACTCCCGATTCGTCAGCACGGCCTGAAGACGGCGTTTTGTGCCTCAACTAACGGGGTCGACTCGTCCCAATACATTTCAACGAGACAGTTTCTTCGAGCGAGGAGTGATCGATGGCAACCGAGTGCCCGTCCGAGGTGATCCGATCGCTCGTTGCGCGGGTCGCTCATCTGGCCGACGAGGGATCGATCGACGACTACGTCCAGCTCTACACAGAGGACGCGGTCTGGGAGATGGCGAGCGCAGGACCGAGCGTCGCGATCGGACCCCAGATCGTCGAGGGCCGGAAGGCGATCGCTGAGGGTGTCCGCCGTCGACGGGCCGACGGGATCGCCGGTCCGGGCACGGCGACCCGGCATGTGAGCTCCTGCGTGTCCATCGCCTTCGATTCCGAGGATTCCGCCAGCGTGCAGTCGGTCTGGCAGTTCTTCGTCGACACCACCACCGCGCCGAAACTCGCCAGCATGGGGACCTACCGCGATGTTTTCCAGAGGGTCGACGAATGCTGGCTCCTGGCCAAGCGCTCGATCACGACCGGATAGGCGGCTGCGCCGCCCGTGCGCGGTTGACGAGTGCAGGGACTCGTCAACCGCGCACGGGCGGCGCAGCCGCTTAACTAGCCGGGGATCTCGACCAACGGATAGACGCCGTTCTCGTCGTGGACTTCGCGACCGGTGACCGGGGGGTTGAACACGCACAGCATGCGCATCTCGGTGACCGGCTCCACGCGGTGCCGCTCGTGGCCGTCCAGCAGGTACATCGAGCCGGGGCCGAGCTGATGGACGACGCCGTTGTCCAGGTCGGTGAGAATGCCCTCGCCCTCGATCAGCCAGACCGCCTCGACGTGATGGGCGTAGTGGAACTCGTTGACGGATCCGGCCCGAATCGTGGTCTCGTGGAACGAGAATCCGACCCGGTCCGCGCCGAGCACGATGCGCTTGCTGCGCCAGTTCCCATCGGCGCTGGTGATGTCGCGCTCGGTGCCGGTGATCTCTTCGGTGGTACGGACGATCATCTTCGGTCCCTCCTCAGGCACAGACCTTGGCGGTGGCCTCGGCGAGAATGCTCAGGCCGTGGTCGAGTTCGGCGTCGGTGATCGTGAGCGGCGGCAGGAGCTTGACCACCTCGTCGGAGGGGCCGGACGTCTCGGCCAGCAGGCCCTCGTCGAACGCGAGCCCGCACACCTTGACCGCCTTGCCCGGATCGTCGAACACCAGGCCCTGGACCATGCCGCGGCCGCGGGTGCTGACCCCGTCGAACTGGTCCGACAGGTTCGCGAAGATCTGCGCGATGCGCTTGCCCTTCGCGGCGGTGGAACGCTCCAGGGTGTCGTCGGTCCAGTACTGCTCGATGGCGGCCGTCGCCGTCACGAAGGCGGGGTTGTTACCGCGGAAGGTGCCGTTGTGTTCGCCGGGCGCCCACACGTCGAGGTCGGGCCGCAGCAGCGTCAGTGCCATCGGCAGGCCGTAGCCGCTGATCGACTTGGACAGCGTGACGATGTCCGGCGTGATCCCCGCGATCTCGAAGGAGAAGAACGGACCGGTTCGCCCGCAGCCCATCTGGACGTCGTCGACGATGAGCAGGATGCCCCGGCTCCGGCAGAGTTCGGCGAGCGCACGCAGCCACTCGGGCCGCGCGACGTTCACCCCGCCCTCGCCCTGCACGGTCTCCACGATGACCGCGGCGGGACGGTTCAGCCCGCTGCCGGAATCGTCCAGCACCCGCTCGAACCAGTGGAAATCCTCGGTGGCACCGTCGAAGTAGTTGTCGAAGGGCATCGGGGTGGCGTGTACCAGCGGAATCCCCGCACCCGCACGCTTCATCGAGTTGCCGGTGACCGACAGTGCGCCAAGGGTCATGCCGTGGAAGGCGTTGGTGAAGTTGATGATCGACTCTCGGCCGGTGACCTTCCTGGCCAGCTTGAGTGCCGCCTCGACGGTGTTTGCGCCGGTCGGGCCGGGGAACTGGACCTTGTAGTCGAGTCCGCGCGGTTCGAGGATGTACCGCTGGAAGGTCTCGAGGAACCGCCGCTTCGCGACGGTGGACATGTCGAGGCTGTGCGTGATGCCGTCGCCGAGGATGTAGTCGACGAGGGCCTGCTTGAGCTCGGGGTTGTTGTGGCCGTAGTTCAGCGCGCCTGCGCCCGCGAAGAAGTCCAGGTAGTCGCGGCCGTCCTCGGCGCGAATCCAGGAGCCGGAGGCGGAGCTGAACACGGTCGGCCAGCTGCGGCTGTAGCTGCGGACCTCGGACTCGAGGGTTTCGAAGATGCTGATGTCTTCCAGGGTGGTCATTGCTCTCCTCCTGTGGTGTCATCGCCGATGATGTAGAGCTCTTCGGATTCGTGCTGATCGGGGAAATGACTGTTGGTGAACAGTTCTCGATTGGTGATGTCGACGTACCGCATCCGTGCCACGGACGTGAACAGGGCTCGGGACGCGTCGTTGCCCGGACTGATCGTGGTCTCGAGCCTGGTGACGCCCTGGAGGGCGAGGTGATCGAGCAGGTCGTTCAGCATCGCCGCGGCGACTCCGCGGCCGCGCAGCGATTCGTCGACCGCCACCTGCCAGACGAAGACCGTCCGCGGGTCTTCCGGACGGACGAAACCGGTGACGAAACCGCCCACGCGGCCGTCCTGTTCCGCGACCACGGATGTGTCACGGAAGTCCCTGCACCACAACAGGTATGCATAGCTTGAGTTCAGATCGAGCACCTGCGAATCGCGGGCAATCTCCCACATGCGCACGGCGTCATCGATTTCGGGCTGCCTTGTCGTCACCGCTCCGGGAGCGGTGGTCGGGGTCGCACTCTTTGTAACGGGGCTCATCTGTCGAACGAACGTAACAATGGGGGCAACGGATTTCAGCTACCCCCGGCGATTCCGCATGCCCTGACCCGGCTCCCGCACTGGTGAGCCCGACTGTGTGAGCCTGGTCACACCAGGGGGTCAGCTGACGCTCGCCAGGGCAAACGGCAGGACGGCAGGGGCGCCCGCAGCGCGGAGTTCGCGGGCCGCCATCGTGAGCGTCCAGCCGGTGTCGGCGAGGTCGTCGAGCAGCAGGATCGGGCCGTCGGCGTCGCGGAGATCCGGGGCCAGCCAGGCCCCCGTCAGCCCGGCCACGCGGTAGGCGGAATTGGCAGCGGAGACCGGCGGACGCTCGGGGTTCCTGGTGAGAATGCCCAGGTTGCGGAGCCGCCCGACGGTTGCGAGCCGGTCGGCGAGCGAGGAGATCAACTGCGGGCGGGTCGCCGACTCGAGGGCCACCACCGCCGTCGGTCGCTGCTGCCAGTCCCATGCGGCGAGCACCTTGACGCAGGCGTCGACGATCGCGTCCGGCACCGGGCCGTCGGGCTCGTCGAACAGCGCGCGCAGGCGCTGGCCCCAGCCGAGGTCGGACAGGCGGCCGAGCACCCGGCCCGTCTCGGGTCCGTCGGTGATCTTTCCGGACAGCGGCACGCCCAGCTTGGCGAGGCCGGTCGGCCACTGCTTGCGCGGGGCCAGGTCGACGCCGGGCCGGTCCAGGCGTGCCCGCGCCCGCGCGATGGCCTCGTCGTCCACCTCGGCGGAGTGGGCGGGGCCGGCGCAGTTGTCGCAGCGCCCGCACGGCTGTGGGTCGGCGGACAGGCCGGGGTCGTCGAGTTGGCGGCGCAGGAACTCCATGCGGCACATGGGTGTTCGCTGGTACTCGACCATCGCCTGCTGCTCGGACTCGCGGGCCTGCTCGAGCCTGCCGTATCGCTCCGCGTCGTACTCCCACGGCTGTCCGGTGCTGATCCAACCGCCGCGGACCCGCTTGACGGCGCCGTCCACGTCCAGGACCTTGAGCACCATCTCCAGGCGGTTCCGGCTGAGTTCGACCAGCGGTTCGAGCGCCTGCGTGGACTGCGGGCGTTCGGGGTCGAGCACCTCGATCACCCTGCGCACCAGGTGCTCGCGTGGGAACGCGATGCTGGCGAAATAGCTCCAGATCTGCCGGTCCTCGAATCCGGGCAGCAGGACCACCTCGGCCCGATCCGTGGAGCGGCCGGCGCGGCCGACCTGCTGGTAGTAGGAGATGGGGGAGGAGGGTGCGCCGAGGTGAACCACGAACCCGAGGTCGGGCTTGTCGAATCCCATGCCCAGCGCCGACGTCGCGACCAGGGCCTTGACCCGGTTCTCGAGCAGGTCCGCCTCGAGGCTCTCGCGTTCGGCCGGGTCGGTCTGGCCGGTGTAGGCGGCCACCTCGTGACCCTGCTCGGAGAGCAGCCCGGCCAGGTCGCGGGCGGCCGACACCGTGAGGGTGTAGATGATGCCGGACCCGGGCAGCCGGTTCAGCTGCTGGCCGAGCCAGGCGGCGCGCTTGCTCGCCTCGTCGATGTGCACCACCGACAGCCGCAGCGACTCCCGCTCGAGGCCGCCGCGCAGCACCAGGGTCTCGGAGCCGCCGACGCCGAGCTGTGCGGACACGTCGGCAACCACCCGGTCGTTCGCGGTCGCGGTGGTGGCCAGCACCGGGATGCCCTCGCCCAGCTCACCGATCAGGGTGCGGATCCGTCGGTAGTCGGGACGGAAGTCGTGGCCCCAGTCGGAGACGCAGTGCGCCTCGTCGACCACGACAAGGCCCGCGTCCGCGGCCAGCGAGGGCAGCACCTGGTCGCGGAAGTCGGGATTGTTCAGCCGCTCCGGGCTGACCAGCAGCACGTCGACGGTCCCGTCGGCGATGGCGGCGTGGATCTCGTCCCATTCGGTGACGTTGCCGGAGTTGATCGTCGCGGCACGGACCCCGGCACGCTCGGCGGAGGCCACCTGGTTTCGCATCAGGGCCAGCAGCGGGGAGACGATCACGGTCGGCCCATGGCCCCGCGCCCGCAGCAGCTTGGCGGAGATGAAGTAGACGGCGGACTTGCCCCAGCCGGTCCGCTGCACCACCAGCGCACGCTTGCGCTGCACCACCAGCGCCTCGATCGCCGTCCACTGATCCTCGCGCAGCGTGGCGTCGGGACCGGCGAGTTCGCGCAGCAACCGTTCCGCGTCGGCGCGGAGATCGAGGGTGGCGGGCTCGGTGGCTGTCGTCATGGCTCCCATGGTGCCCGACGACCACGACATCAGGTCATTGCCGCCCGAGCGCGGCGTCGACCTCGGCGCGGGTCGGCGCCGAACCGGCCCCCGCCCTGGTGGTGGCGAGGGCTCCGGCGGCGCAGGCCCGAGCGAGCGCGACCTCCCGCCCGAGGTGCCAGGACGCGGCGAGGGTCCCGGCGAAGGCATCGCCCGCGCCGGTGGTGTCCACCACCTCGACGGCGGGCGGCTCGCTGCGCAGTCGCAGGCCGCCTGCACCGCGCAGGGTGGCGCCCCGTGCGCCGAGAGTCGTGACCACATCGGGCACCCGCGCCAGGGTCGCGGCGCCGAGTTGCGCGGCCTCGGTCTCGTTGACGACGAGCACGTCCACGCACGCGATCAGCTCGTCGGGGAGCTGCGCCGCAGGCGACGGGTTGAGGATCACGGTGGTCCCGTTCGCCCGGGCGTGCCGAGCGCCTGCGGTCACCGCGGCCAGCGGCAGCTCCAGCTGGGACAGCAGGAGGTCGGCGTCGGCGATCGCGCCGAGTTCGGCGTCCGTCGGTTCGCGCAGCGCGGCGTTGGCGCCGCTCACCACGACGATGGAGTTCTCGCCGGAGTCGTCGACCGAGATGACCGCGACCCCGCTCGGGCCCTCGGCCTCGCGCAGCAGGCTGGTGTCCACTCCCGCACCGACCAGCGCGGCCCTCAGCTCCGGCGCGAAGGCGTCGTCGCCGACGGCACCGAGGAAGCGCACCTCGGCACCCGCGCGGGCCGCGGCGATGGCCTGATTGGAGCCCTTGCCGCCCGGTCCGGTCGAGAAGCCGTGGCCGAGGACGGTCTCACCGGGCGCGGGCAGCCGCGGGGCGGTGGTGACCAGGTCCATGTTGATGCTGCCGAGGACGGTGATCCGGGGAGCGGACATGGGCCGAGGCTAGCCGGATTCCGCGGGGTCTCAGTTCGTGTCGGCGGGGACACGCGCGCGCAGCAGGGCGTATCCGCCGCACACGGCGGCCCCGAACACGACGCCGACGACCAGCGCGGTACGTCCCGCGGAGCTGAAGAAGAGCAGCACCACGACCATCGCCAGGAAGGCGAGGGCCAGCCAGTTGGTCACCGGCGCCCCCGGCAGGCGGTACTCCGCGGCAGGCAGCAGGCCCGCCCGGACCGCCGCCCGGAACTTGAGGTGGCAGACCAGGATGGTGCCCCACACGAAAATGATGCCGACCGTGGACACCGAGGTGATGTAGAGGAACGCGCGGTCGGGGGAGACGATGTTGACGATCACGCCGATCACCATCGCGCCCGCGGACAGCGTGATGCCCGCGAACGGGACCGAGCGCTTGCTGAGCGCGCCGAGCGCGGCAGGGGCCTCGTTGCGCTGCGACAGGCTGCGCAGCATCCGGCCGGTGGAATAGATGCCCGAGTTACACGAGGACAGCGCCGCCGTCAGCAGCACGAAGTTCATGATGCCCGCCGCGGCCGGAATGCCGATCTGCTGCAGGACCTCCACGAACGGGCTCACGCCCGCGTGGAAATCGCGCCAGCTCGCCACCGACATGATGACCACCAGCGAGCCGATGTAGAACAGGCCGATCCGGAACGGCAGGGTGTTGATGGCCTTGCGCAGGGTCGGCTTCGGGTCCTTCGCCTCGCCCGCGGTCACGCCGACGAGTTCGACGCCCACGTACGCGAACATCACGATCTGCAGGCTCATCAGCGCCGCGCCGAACCCGTTGGGGAACACCCCGCCGTCCGCCCACAGGTTGGTCACCGTCGGATTGGTGGCGTGCCCGAAGCCAAGGGTGAGCACGCCGATGCCGATCAGGATCATGCCCAGGATCGCGGTGATCTTGATGGCGGAGAACCAGAACTCGGCCTCGCCGAACAGCTTGACCGAGATCAGGTTGGCGCCGAACAGCACGACCAGCACCACCAGCGCCGTCAGCCAGGTCGGCACTGACGGCCACCAGAACTCGACGTACTTGCCTGCCACCGTGATCTCGGCCATGCAGGTGGCCACCCACACCGCCCAGTACGTCCAGCCGGTGACGAACCCGAAGAATCGGCCGAGGAACTCCTCCGCGTACTCGCCGAAGCTCCCCGAGACGGGGCGGTAGCTGAGCAGCTCACCGAGCGCCCGCATGATCACGAAGATCACCAGCCCCGCCGCGAGGTAGGCCAGGATCAGCGACGGTCCGGCTTCCTCGATCGCGCCGCCCGCGCCGTAGAACAGGCCGGTTCCGATGGCGCCGCCGAGGGCGATCATCTGGATGGTCCGGGAACTGAGCCCGCGGCTGTAGCCCTCGGACGGTTCCTCGGTGAGCACCTCGGTGTGGGTCTGGGTCATGAGAGCTCTATTTCCTCTGTTGACGACTTGGGCTGAACGATTATGCGCCGGGCCGGTCGTTACCCTGTACTCATGACCGCGGTGAGCAAGACGGTGGAGACGAACGGTGCTGCCAAGGGCGACGACGACGGGCGCGGGGACGCGGCCCGTGCGGCCGTCCACGAGGCGGCGCGCAACGCCCGTGTGGCGTCGCGGGTGCTGGCCCAGCTGACGACCGCGCAGAAGAACGCGGCCCTGAACGCGGCAGCCGATGCCGTGCTCGCCGCCACCGACGCGGTGCTCGCCGCCAACGCCCTCGACATCGAGGCCGCCAAGGCGACCGGCACCGAGGAGAGCCTGCTCGACCGGCTGCGCCTGACCGCCGACCGAGTCGGCGGCATCGCGGCCGGCCTGCGGCAGGTCGCCGGGCTCGCGGATCCGGTCGGTGAGGTTGTGCTCGGCGCGACCCTGCCCAACGGCCTGGAGATCCGTCAGGTGCGGGTGCCGCTCGGCGTGATCGGCATGGTGTACGAGGCCCGCCCCAACGTCACCGTCGACGCGTTCGGTCTCGCGCTCAAGTCCGGGAACGCGGCGCTGCTGCGCGGCTCCTCCTCCGCCGTGCACTCCAACGCCGCGCTCGTCGAGGTGCTGCGCGCCTCGCTCGCCGCGCAGGACCTGCCCGCCGACGCCGTGCAGTTGCTCTCCAGCGAGGACCGCTCCAGCGTGACCCACCTGATCCAGGCCCGCGGCCTGGTCGACGTCGTGATCCCGCGCGGCGGCGCGGGGCTGATCAACGCCGTCGTCCGTGACGCGACCGTGCCGACGATCGAGACGGGCGTCGGCAACTGCCACGTGTACGTGCACGCCGCGGCCGACCTCCCGATGGCCGTCAAGATCGTGCTGAACTCCAAGACCCGCCGCCCGAGCGTGTGCAACACCGCCGAGACCGTCCTCATCGACAAGGCCATCGCGGAGACCGCGCTGCCCGCGGTGACCCAGGCGCTGCAGTCGCAGGGCGTGATCATCCACGGCGACCTGCCCGGACAGGTGCCCGCCACCGAGGCCGACTGGGCCGAGGAGTACCTCTCGCTCGACGTGGCGCTCAAGGTGGTCGACGGGATCGACGACGCGATCGACCACATCAACCGCTACGGCACCGGTCACACCGAGGCCATCGTGACCGCGGATCTGGCCGCGGCCCGCGAGTTCACCGCCCGGGTCGACGCCGCCGCCGTGATGGTCAACGCCTCTACCGCGTTCACCGACGGCGAGCAGTTCGGGTTCGGCGCGGAGATCGGCATCTCCACACAGAAGCTGCACGCTCGCGGTCCGATGGGCCTGCCCGAGCTGACCTCCACCAAGTGGACCGTCTGGGGCGACGGGCACACCCGACCGGTGTAGTCACAGGCCCCGCAGGACTGACAGACCCCGACAAGCACAAGGAGCGAGTGTGGACCGCGCACTTCCGACGACGCCGCCGATCTTCGCGAGCGTCGATGAGGTGATCACCCGGCTCGCCGAGACCGGGTACCTCTCCGACAAGGCCACCGCCACGGCGGTGTTCCTCGCCGACCGGCTCGGCAAGCCGCTGCTCATCGAGGGGCCCGCAGGCGTCGGCAAGACCGAGCTGGCCCGGGCCGTCGCGCAGGTCTCGGACGCGGAACTGGTGCGCCTGCAGTGCTACGAGGGGGTCGACGAGTCCCGCGCGCTGTACGAGTGGAACCACGCCAAGCAGATCCTGCGCATCCAGGCGGGCAGCGACAACTGGGACTCGACCAAGCAGGACGTGTTCTCCGAGGAGTTCCTGCTGCCGCGTCCGCTGCTCACCGCGATCCGCCGCGAGGACCCGACGGTGCTGCTCATCGACGAGGTCGACAAGGCGGACGTCGAGATCGAGGGCCTGCTGCTCGAGGTGCTCAGCGACTTCGCGGTCACCGTCCCCGAGCTGGGCACCATCGTCGCCACCCGCAAGCCGTTCGCGGTGCTGACCTCGAACGCGACCCGCGAGCTGTCGGAGGCGCTCAAGCGCCGCTGCCTGTTCCTGCACCTCGACTTCCCGGACGCGGACCTCGAGCGGCGCATCCTCGCCAGCCGCGTTCCCGAGTTGCCCGAGGCGATGGCCGAGCAGCTCGTGCGGACCATCAGGGTGTTGCGCGGCATGCAGCTCAAGAAGCTGCCCTCGGTCGCCGAGACCATCGACTGGGGCCGCACGCTGCTGGCGCTGGGCATGGACACGCTCGACGACGATGCGGTCCGCGCCACGATGGGCGTCATCCTCAAGCACCAGTCCGATCAGCAGCGGGCGGCGTCCGAGCTCCGGCTGAACTAGCTCGCCGCAACCGAGAGGACGGAACCGATATGGCCGCAACGCCCCACACGCCCGGTGCCCTCGCGTCGCCGCACGGGCTGCCCGGCCACCTCGTCGACTTCGTCGAGGCGCTGCGTAAGCGGGGGATCGCGGTCGGGCCCTCGGAAACCGTCGACGCCGGTCGGGTGATGGCCGTGCTCGACCTGCTGGACCGGGAGTCGCTGCGCGAGGGCCTGGCGTGTTCGCTGCTGCGCAGGCCGACCCATCGCGCGACCTTCGACGCGCTGTTCGACCTCTGGTTCCCCGCAGGGGTGGGACTGCGCGCGGACGGCGGCGCCGAGGTGTCGATCCCGCGCACCCCCGAGGGCCTGGTGGACTTCGACGCCCTGCGGGAGCTGATCGCCGGACTGCTCGCCGACGGATCGCCCGAGTCGCTTGCGCTCACCGAGCTGCTCACCGGGCAACTCGTCGAGGAGCTCGGCAAGTACGAGTCCTCCAAGGGACCGTCCTTCTCCGCCTACCAGGCGCTGCGCGATGTGGCACCGGAGACGCTGCTCTCCCGGATCCTCGACGGACTGATCGGCAACAGCGTGGACGGCGAGCACCCGGACGGCGACTACGCCACCGAGGTCGCACGCCGGACCGCCGCGCAGCGGATCGCGGACTTCCGCAAGATGGTCGAGGTGGAGACGCGGCGCCGGTCCGCCGAACAACTCGGCAAGGACCGGGTGGCGACCTACGGTGTGCCCCGGCTCGCCGAGGAGGTCGACTTCCTGCGGGCCTCGGACACCGAGCTCGTGGCGCTGCGACGCAGCGTGAGCCCCCTGGCGCGCAAGCTCGCGAGCCGGCTCGCGGCCAGGCGCAAGCGCAGCAGGGCTGGCGCCATCGACCTGCGCAAGACGCTGCGCAAGTCGATGTCGACCGGCGGGGTGCCGATCGACCTCGTGCAGCGCAAGCCGCGGCCTGCCCGACCGGAGCTGGTGGTGCTGTGCGACGTCTCCGGCTCGGTGGCGGGCTTCAGCAACTTCACCCTGCTGCTCGTGCACGCCCTGCGGGAGCAGTTCTCCCGGGTGCGGGTCTTCGCGTTCATCGACACCACCGACGAGGTGACCCGGTTCTTCGACGCGGGCGCCGACCTCGGCGCGGCGATGTCGCGGATGATCCGCGAGGCGGACCTGATCACCTACGACGGCCACTCCGACTACGGCAATGCGCTCGGTGTCTTCGCCGAACGCTTCGCGCACAGTCTGACCAGTAAGAGCTCGCTGCTGATCCTCGGCGACGCGCGCAACAACTACCGCGACCCGAACATCGCCGCGCTCACCCACCTCGCCGCGGTCGCCAAGCACACACACTGGCTCAACCCGGAGCCGCGCGGGCAGTGGGGTAGTGGCGACTCCGCGGCCTTCGTCTACGCGGACACGGTGACCATGCACGAGTGCCGGTCGGCGCAGCAGCTCGCCGCGGTGGTCGAGGGTCTGCTCCCGGTGTGACGGCGCACGGTCGGGCCGCGCCACGGCAGCCAGTAAGCTCGACAACCGTGCAGCAGGAACCAGGAGCAACCCCCAGGCGGCGACCGCGTCGCCTCGGGGTGATGGGCGGCACCTTCGACCCGATCCACCACGGCCACCTGGTCGCGGCCAGCGAGGTCGCGGACCGGTTCGCGCTCGACGAGGTGATCTTCGTGCCGACCGGGCAGCCGTGGCAGAAGGCCGCGCGCACCGTCAGCCCGGCCGAGGACCGCTACCTGATGACCGTGATCGCGACGGCCTCGAACCCGAGCTTCTCGGTCAGCCGGGTGGACGTGGACCGCGAGAAGGCCACCTACACCGTGGACACCCTCCGCGATCTGCACCGCCAGCATCCCGATGCCGAACTGTTCTTCATCACCGGCGCGGACGCGCTGGAGAGCATCCTGTCCTGGCAGGACTGGGAGGAACTGTTCGAACTCGCGAAGTTCGTCGGCGTGAGCCGCCCGGGCTTCGAGCTCGGCGTCGGGCACCTGGCCGAACACCTCGAGGGCCTGCCGGAGGACGCGGTCACACTGATCGAGGTCCCCGCCCTGGCGATCTCCTCGACCGAGTGCCGGCTCCGGGCCGCCGAAAACCGTCCCGTCTGGTACCTCGTGCCGGACGGCGTCGTGCAGTACATCTCGAAACGCAATCTGTACCGACCGCACGATTCCGAGCGCCTCGACGGCGCCGTCACCGTGTCGCAACCGGCACCGCACAAGATCAGTACCCATCCGCAGAACCGGGAGAACACGTAGTGAGCGCATCCGCCGAAGCCCTTGAAATGTCGCGAATCGCGGCGCTGGCAGCAGACGAGAAACTGGCGAGCGATGTGGTGGTGCTCGACGTCTCCGAGCAGCTCGTCATCACCGACTGCTTCGTCATCGCGTCAGCGGCGAACGAGCGTCAGGTCAACGCCATCGTCGACAACGTCGAGGAGAAGCTGCGCGAGGCCGGTCACAAGCCGGTCCGTAAGGAGGGCACCCGCGAGGGTCGCTGGGCGCTGCTCGACTATGTCGACATGGTCGTCCATGTCCAGCACGACGAGGAGCGGAACTTCTACGCGCTCGAGCGGCTGTGGAAGGACTGCCCGGTCGTCCCGGTCGACGGCATCGAGCCGCGGTCGAAGATCGCAGGCACCCCCGCGGACGAGGCCGTGGAGTCCCCCGACTACCCGGAGTCCGCTCAGTGACCGAAAGCCCCACCACCGGCCCGACCGTCCGGCGCTTGATCCTGCTCCGGCACGGCCAGACCGAGTACAACGCGGGCGACCGGATGCAGGGTCAGCTCGACACCGATCTCTCGGAACTCGGCCGGGTCCAGGCGAAGTCGGCGGCCAGGGTGCTGGCCGAGCGGCGTCCGATCGCGATCGTCTCCTCTGACCTGCGGCGGGCCCGCGACACGGCCACCGCGTTGGGCGAGCACGCCGGCCTCGAGATCGGACTCGACGAGCGGCTGCGCGAGACCCATCTCGGCCAGTGGCAGGGGCTGACCCACACCCAGGTCGACGAGCGTGACCCGGGTGCCCGGCTGGCCTGGCGCGCCGACGCCCGGTGGGCCCCGCCCGGCGGCGAGAGCCGGATCGACGTGGCCAGGCGCGCGACACCGGTCGTGACCGAACTGGTTGCCCGGCAGGAGAGCTGGGGCGACGAACCGATCGTGCTGGTGGCGCACGGCGGGCTGATCGCCGCTCTCACGGCCGCGCTGCTGGATCTGCCCGTCGACCGGTGGGCGGTGTTCGGAGGCCTGGGCAACACCAGCTGGGTGCAGCTGAGTGGCCACGGGGACCCGGACGCGCCGAGCTGGCGCCTGGACGTGTGGAACGCCTCGGCGACGGTGGCCAGCGATGTCCTCTGAGCTCGCGGTCGAACCGCCCGTCGAACCCGGCCGCCCCGTCCTGTTGGTGCTGGCCGATTCGCTGTCCTACTTCGGGCCGAAGGGCGGGCTGCCCGCCGACCATCCGCGGATCTGGCCGAACATCGTTGCCGCCGAGCTCGGTTGGGACGTCGAACTGGTCGCCCGAATCGGCTGGACCAGCCGCGATGCCTACTGGGCGCTGATCCAGGACCCGCGGGTGTGGGCCACCGTGCCGCGCGCCGGGGCCGTTGTCTTCGCCGTCGGCGGCATGGATTCGCTGCCCTCGCCGCTGCCCACCGCGCTGCGTGAGCAGATCCGCTACGTGCGGCCGCCCGCGCTGCGGCGCGTGGTGCGGTCCGCCTACGGCTGGCTGCAGCCGCGGCTGTCGCCGCTCGGCTGGCCGGTCGCGCTGCCCCCGAAACTGAGCGTCGAGTATCTCGAGAGTGCAAGGAACGCATTGGAATACATGCGACCCGAGCTCCCGGTGATCGGCACCCTGCCGTCCGTCCACGACTGCGAGGCCTACGGCAAGGTGCATTCGGGTCGGCCCGGCGCGGTCCGCGCGCTCGAGCAGTGGGGTGCGGAGAAGAACGTGCCGCTGGTCGACCTCGCCGAGGCGGTCCGCGAGAACGTCTTCTCGGAGCACGGCAATCCCGATGGCATCCACTGGGGCTGGGAGGGGCACGAGCGGGTCGCCGCGGCCATGCTGAGCGCGATCCGCGCGGCGGTTCCCGGCCGGGAACCGCTGGAGGGCATACGGTAACGCTGTGCCCGTCGTCGTCGTCACCGATTCCTCGGCCTGTATCGCTCCCGAAGTGGCGCAGCGGTACGGGATTCGCGTCGTGCCCCTGCATGTCCTCGTCGGCGGCAGCGATGTGCGGGAGGGTGTCGACGAGATGCCTCAACCGCTCCCGCAGGGCGCCACGATCACCACGTCCGGGGCCTCGCCGGGCGAGCTGACCGAGGCGTATTCGCGGGCACTGGACGAGAGCGCGGGCGACGGCGTGCTCGCCGTGCACATCTCGCGCCAGCTCTCCGGCACCTGGGAAGCCGGACGGCAGGCCGCGGAGGGATTCGGCGGCAGCGTGCGCATCGTCGATTCGCAGTCCACGGCAATGGGATTGGGCTACCCGGCGTTGGCTGCAGCCCGGGTGGCGAAGGCGGGGGGCGACCTGCGGGCGGTCTATGAACGCGCCGTGGACGTCGCGAACCGTGGCCGGCTGCTGATCATGGTCGACCGGCTCGATCACCTGCGCAGGGGCGGCCGGATCGGCACCGCCGCGGCGTTGCTCGGCACCGCGCTGGCCATGAAGCCGGTGCTGCACATGGTGGACGGCAAGCTGGTGCTCAAGGAGAAGACACGCACCGCGACCAAGGCGCTCGCCAAGATCATCGAGAGCGCGGCCGACTATGCGGGGCACGGCCCCGCCGCGGTGGCCGTGCACCACCTGCAGGCGCCGGAGCGGGCCGAGGAGGTCGCGGAGGCGCTTCGGGAACGGATCCCGTCGATCAGCGAGATGGTGGTCTCGGAGATCGGCGCGGTGATCGGCACGCACGTCGGCCCCGGTGCCATCGGTGTGCTGGTCTGCCCCGGCGGAGCGGACGCCGAGAACATGACGGCGGAGCCCGCCGGCCAGGGCGAGAGCACTCATCCCCAGCCCGAGAACTGACTCACAGCGTTGCCCCTCATGGTCCCGTTCAGCCGTCACTGGGTCTGACGATGACCGAGTTGATGTCGTAGACGCCGAAGAACTGGACGAAGGCCAGCGCCTGCGGCTTGTCTCCGTTCTGGTCGGTGGTGAACGACATCAGTGGGTTCTGCAGACCTGCATGTGTGGCGTACACGGTGTAGCGGGTGTCGGCGGTCATCCCGCGTCCAGAGAACTGCACCATGTCCACACCGTCGACGGCCCGCACGATGAGAGCGCTCGAGCCCGGACCCACCAGAGCCGAGGTGACGCTCTGGACCGGAAGGTTCAGGCCTTGCCGGGTCAGGTTGGCCGTCCCCGGCCCATCGGGCACCGCGCCGGCGACGTACACCACCGCCTGACCTTCCTGTCCCGTCCGCAGGGTCGTGACGATCGCGCGGGTGGCGGTGTCGATGACGTCGACGCTGTCAGAGCCCTCGTTGACGACGTAGACACGGGTGTTGTCGGGGCTGGGCCAGATGCCGTGCGGTTCGACACCGGAGGACGGAATGGACCCGACCTGGGTGGGTGGCCCATCAGGGTGACGCTGGTAGATCTTGGTTTCGTCGGTACCACCCACGGTGAGGTAGACGAGCTCCGCTTCAGGTGTGGTCACGAATGCCGGGTGGTTGGTGTTCGGCCCGGAATCGAGGACCGCGCTGACAGCGCCGGTGGTCAGGTCGATGACGCTGACCTTGCCGGCCTTCTTGTGCGCGGCCCACAGCTCCTTGCCGTCGGGTGAGAGGGCCATGTCGGAGGAGAAGGGGTCGGTGAGCCCTGCGATTTGCTGCACGACTTCACGCGAGGCGACGTCGATGACGTCGATCGTCGCCGCGCGTGAGTGGTTGACGTAGGCACGACTCCCGTCGGGGCTGAACAACACCTTCGACGGGCCCGACTCCGTGCTGATCTGTCCGATGACCCCGCCCTGTAACGCATCCACGATGTCGAGCTGGGACAGTGCCCGGTCCGCGACCCAGACGGTGTGGCCGTCCGGGCTGAAGAATCCCTCATGGGAGGAACGGCCAACGGTGGTCTGCGACACGATGCTGTTGTCGGCCGTGCGGATCACGGTGACGGTGTTGGACGTGACGCTGACCGCGTCGAGGAATTGGCCGTCCCGGGAGAATCCGAGACCGTGCACGTCGACATTGCGCAGGTATTGCGGACCCAGGATGTCGCCGAGCCGCTGTGCCCCGAGCGCTATCGTCCCCAGGACCTCGTCGGCCGCGGGGTTGATCACCGTCACCGTGTTCGAGGTCTGGTCCCCGGTGTAGACCCGGTCACTCGGCGAGATGGGCTGCGCCCCTGGCAGCGCAGGCGCCTGTTCCAACCGCGCCGTCGGTGTTCCCGGGGTGGGGCTGCTGGACTGAGCGCCCTGCACGCCGCCGTCGCCGTCGCAAGCCGACAACAGCGCCAACGCGGCGCCGGCGACCACCGCGATTCCTGCACGCCAGACGATGCCACGATGCGTGCTCACGTCAGTCCTCCACTCGGTCGGTCGGCCCCCTGGGCTTCGGTACCTCCTGGCACTGTCACGTTGATTGAGAAGTTTAGCCCTGCGGTTGGTTTCATCCCCAGCCCGAGAACTGATCCACAGCAGGCTCGAACTCGGGGTCTGCTCGCCCGATCCGGGCGGATCGCGGTCCTAGCGTCGCTGTCATGCGCAGCACCGACGAGACCCGGGACCGGATCAGGCAACGACTCGAGGCGATCGCTGCCGGGGGCCGGGTCGACAAGCCCGCCCCGTCGTGGGACCGCGTTGATCAGGCGGAATCCGGGCCGGACCCCGGTGACGGCGATCCGGGTCTGCGCGCTCCCGAGTGGCTGACCGACCAGGCGGCCCCGGCGCGCTCGCGGCTGGCGCCCGGCCGCCGCGGAGTGGTGGCGTTGGCGGCGGTCGCGCTCGTCGCGGCGGTGATCGGGGTGGTGTTCGCCTGGCGGGACCGGCCCGTGGCGCAGGCGGTCCAACCGGTGACCGTCGTGTCCACCGACTCCCCTGGTCAGCCAGGGGACGCACCAACGCCCGCACCGGCGCCCGCGGATCCGGTGGCCGCGTCACCGCCCGCCGAGCTGGTGATCAGCGTCGTCGGACTGGTACGGACCGCGGGCCTGGTGCACCTGCCTGCGGGGGCCCGGATCGCGGACGCGCTGGCGGCGGCGGGCGGGGCCAGGGAAGGCGCCGACCTGCTGGGGCTGAACCTGGCGCAGCGGCTCAACGACGGGGACCAGATCCTGGTGGGGCTGGCGCCCCGCGACGGGGCGCCCGTCGCGGTGGGCAGCGCCACCATCGGGGCGGGCCCGGCCGCTGCGGGCCCCGCCCGT
>Ga0207709_10001264_pt1 | contig 18132 bp, 13 predicted proteins | sample KBSM34metaG_FD_184397 | JGI IMG/M metagenome (GOLD analysis project Ga0207709, IMG submission 184397) | Miscanthus rhizosphere microbial communities from Kellogg Biological Station, Michigan, USA - KBS M3-4 metaG (SPAdes) (version 2) | ecosystem: Host-associated > Plants > Roots > Rhizosphere >...
TCAACTACGGATTGCCTATGCTGTCTGGCCAGTTCACCTCGTCGGTGCAGCGTGTCAGCATGGAACAGGCTTTGAAGAACGCAATCCTGCAGTTCGAGCCGCGCATTTTGTCCCGCACACTCGAAGTCGAACTCGTCATGGAAGGCCCGGCCCTGGAGTCCCACAACAGCATCGGCCTGCAGATCCGCGGCATGCTGTGGGCGCAGCCCGTGCCGCTCGAGTTCCTCATGCGAAGCCGCGTCGATCTGGAAGAGGGCCGCATAGAGATCGTGGACATGGCGCAAAACCCAAGGTAAGTCCACATGGACCCTCGGCTGCTGAGCCTGTACGAGCAGGAGCTGCGCTACTTCCGCGAAAGCGCCTCGGAGTTCGCCCGTGCGTTCCCGAAGATCGCGCACCGCCTGGGCATCGAAGGCCAGGAAGTCGCCGACCCGTACGTGGAGCGGCTGATCGAGGCCACGGCTTTCCTTTCGGCGCGCGTGGGCCTGAAGCTCGATGCCGAATACCCGCGCTTCACGGGCCACCTGCTCGACATCGTCTACCCGCACTTCCTGGCGCCCACGCCGGCCATGACGGTGGTGTCGTTCGTGCCCGACCCGGAAGACGCCAACCTCGCGGCCGGCCCCACGTTGCCGCGCGGTGCCGGCCTGCGCGCGCGCCAGGCCGTGGGGCAGAACACGCACTGCGAGTTCCGCACCGCCGCCGCGCTGCGCATCTGGCCGATCGAGGTGCAGCGCGCCCAGTACTTCACCTACGCGCCCGACCTGCCGCTGAACACCCACCCGCAGTCGCGCGCCATCCGCGGCGGCCTGCGCATTGCATTGCGCGCCACGGCGGGGCTGGACTTCAGCCAGATCGCGCTCGACGACCTGGTGCTGCACTTCGGCGGCGCGGAAGACGTGGCCTGGCAGCTGCACGAATGCGCGCTCGGCCAGCCCGTGGGCGTGTGGGTGCGACCGCTCACGGCCGGCGGTGCCTTGCAGGGCACGGCTCGCAGCCTGCCGGGCAGCGCCATCGGTGCGGTCGGCTTCGGGGACGACGAGGCGCTGCTGCCGGTCACGGCCACGGGCTTCTCGGGCTTTCGGCTGCTGCAGGAGTACTTCGCGTTTCCGCAGCGCTTCCAGTTCGTGCGCATCGGCGGGCTGCAGGCGCTGCTCGCGACGATGCCGGTGACCGAGCTGGAGATCGTGCTGCTGTTTTCGCGCGGCGATGCGGCGCTCGAGAAGCTGGTGAGCGCCGACAACGTGCAGCTGCACTGCGTGCCCGCCGTCAACCTGTTCACCAAGCGGCTCGACCGCGTGCCCGTGACCGAGGGCGTGAGCCAGTTCCACCTGGTGCCCGACCGCACGCGCCCGCAGGACTTCGAGGTGCACACCGTCACCGAGGTCATCGGCCACGGCGCGCCCGGGGCCGACGCCGCGGTGGCCGAGCAGCCGTTCCGGCCGTTCTATTCGGCCTTCCACGGCAGCCGCAACAGCCACCCGGCCTACTTCACGACCACGCGCGAGCCGCGCATGCTCTCGGTGCGCCAGCGCACCGAAGGCCACCGCAGCAGCCACATCGGCTCCGAGGTCTACATGCAGATCGTCGACCCGCAGCAGGCGCCGTATGCGGCCACGCTGCGCCAGCTCGCCGTGACCGCGCTGTGCACCAACCGCGACCTGCCGCTTCTGATGCCGCTGGGGCGCGACAACGACTTCGACTGCGTCGACTCCTTTCCCGTGCAGCGCGTGCGCATGGTGCGCGGGCCGTCGCGGCCGGTGTCGCCGGTCGTGAGCCAGGGGCTGGGCTGGCGCGTCATCGACCACCTGGCGCTCAATTACCTGTCGCTGTCCGACAGCACGCCGGAGCAGGGCGCCGCCGCGCTGCGCGAGACGCTCATGCTCTACGCCGTGCATGCCGACGAGATGCGCCAGGGCCAGGTGCGCGGGCTGCTGTCGGTCAAGAGCAAGCCCGTGGCGCGGCGCCTGCCGCTCGCGGGCCCGATCGCCTTCGGGCGCGGGCTCGAGGTGACGCTGGAGGTCGACAAGGACGCCTTCCACGGCCACAGTGCCTTCCTGTTCGGTGCCGTGCTGGCGCAGTTTCTCGCGCGCCATGTCGAGGTGAACCACTTCGTCGAGACCGTGCTGCGCGTCGCGGGCAAGGGCGAAGCCATGCGCTGGAGGCCGCTGTGCGGGACACGACAGATTCTGTAAGCACGCGGGTGGACAACGCGCTGCGCGGGTGGTCGACGCAGCCGTGGGACTTCGACTACTTCGCCGTGATGCGGCGCATCGAGTCCGTCGCCAGGACCACGCCGCGCTGGGGCCGAGCGCTCTTACCCAGTGCCGAGCCGGTGCGCGTGGGGCAGGAGCCGTCGCTGTCGTTCGCGCCCGCCAGCTTCAGCCGCTTCGAGCCGGCCACCGCGCATTCGCCGCCGCGCCTGCGCCAGCACTTCTTCGGCTACATCGGCCCCAACGGCCCGCTGCCGGTGCACCTGAGCGACTTCATCCGCGAGCGCAGCCTGAACCACGGCGACCCGACCTGGCTGGCCTTTCTCGACACCTTCTCGCACCGCTTCTCGCTGCACTTCTACCGCGCGTGGGCGCAGTCGCGGCCGGCCGTGGCGCTCGACCGGCCCGGCGAAGACCGCTTCCGCCTGCAGGTCGGCGCACTGGTCGGCATCGGCACGCCGGGGCGCATCGACCGCGACGAGATCCACGACGACGCGCGCCTGCACTTCTCGGGCTGGCTCGCGCGCCGCGTGCACAACGCGGAAAGCGTGGAGTCGGTGCTGTGCAGTTATTTCGGCGTGCCGGTGAAGCTGGAGCGCTGGGTCGGCCACTGGATGCGCGTGCCCACGGACGAGGTCACGCGGCTGGGGCAGGGCGAGAGTTCGCGCGCGATGGGCATGGGCGCGATGCTCGGCACGCGCGCGTGGGACCGCCAGCACCGCGTGCGGCTGCACCTGGGGCCGCTCACGATCGACCAGTACCGCATGTTCTTGCCCACCGGCGACGCGCAGCCCGTGCTGCAGCGCTGGATGCAGCAGCTGCTCGGCGACACCCTCGAATGGGACGCGCAGCTGGTGCTCGAGAAAGTACAGGTGCCGCCCACGCGCCTGGGCCAGGCCCGGGGCAACGGCCCGCGCCTGGGCTGGGTCTCGTGGCTCGGCGAACGCCCGCGCACGCGCGATGCGGCCGACGTGCGCATTGCCAGCCAGCCGTCGAGGGCGCGCCTGCCGAAGCAGCCCGCCTCTTTTCAATAAACCCATCTTCATTCGTTCAGAAGAGATACGGAGTCCTCCATGAGTGAAATCAGCCGCACCGCCCTCTTCGGCAAACTCAACTCGCTGGCCTACAAGGCCATCGAGGGCGCCACCGTCTTCTGCAAGATGCGCGGCAACCCGTACGTGGAGCTGGAGCACTGGTTCGCCCAGCTGCTGCAGGCACAGGACTCCGACCTGCACCGCGTGATCCAGCACTACGGGCTCGATGTGTCGGTGATCGCGAAGGACATGACCGCCGCGCTCGACCGCCTGCCGCGCGGCGCCACCGCCATCAGCGATTTTTCGCCGCACATCGAGAACGCCATCGAACGCGCCTGGACCTACGCCACCCTGCAGTTCGGCGAGGCGCAGGTGCGCACCGGCTACATCTTGGTGGGCATGCTGAAGACGCAAAGCCTGCGCAACCCGCTGTTCGGCCTGTCGAAGCAGTTCGAGAAGATCAAGGTCGAAGACCTGGCCGACAACTTCCCCAAGATTTGCGACGCCTCGCCCGAAGCGCAGATGCGCGCCCAGGACGGCACCGGCATGGGCAGCGGTGCACCCGGCGAAGACTCGGGCGCCATGGCGCCGGCCGCCATGGGCAAGGGCGATGCCCTCAAGAAATTTGCTGTCGACCTCACGGAGAAAGCCAAGAAGGGAGAGATGGATCCGGTGACCGGGCGGGACGAGGAAATCCGCCAGATCGTCGACATCCTCATGCGCCGCCGCCAGAACAACCCGCTGCTGACGGGTGAGGCGGGTGTGGGCAAGACCGCGGTGGTGGAAGGCTTCGCGCAGCGCCTGGCGCGCGGCGACGTGCCGCCGCAGCTCAAGGACGTGAAGCTGCTCACGCTCGACATCGGCCTGCTGCAGGCCGGTGCGAGCATGAAGGGCGAGTTCGAACAGCGCCTGCGCCAGGTGATCGACGAGGTGCAGAGCTCGCCGACGCCGATCATCCTGTTCATCGACGAGATCCACACGCTCGTCGGTGCGGGCGGCGCGGCCGGCACCGGCGATGCGGCCAACCTGCTCAAGCCGGCGCTGGCGCGCGGCAACCTGCGCACCATCGGCGCCACCACCTGGGCCGAGTACAAGAAATACATCGAGAAAGACCCGGCGCTCACGCGGCGCTTCCAGGTCGTGCAGGTGCCCGAGCCCGACGAGACCAAGGCGATCCTGATGCTGCGCGGCGTGGCCAGCGTGCTCGAGAAGCACCACCGCGTGCAGCTGCTCGACGAGGCCATCGAGGCGGCCGTGAAGTTGAGCCACCGCTACATTCCCGCGCGCCAGTTGCCCGACAAGGCCGTGAGCCTGCTGGACACCGCCTGCGCGCGCGTGGCCGTGAGCCAACACGCCACGCCGCCCGAGGTGGAAGACTGCATGCGCCGCATCGAAGGCCTCACGGTCGAGCAGGAGATCATAGGCCGCGAAGAAGCCATCGGCATCGACGTGACCAAGCGCGCCGCGCTGGTGGCCACGCTGCTGGCCGAATCGAAGGTGCAGCTCGAAGCACTGAATGCGCGCTGGCAGGAAGAGAAGGGGCTGGTCGATCGCCTGCTCGAACTGCGCAGCAAGCTGCGCGCGGGCAACAAGCCGGTCGATGAACCGGCAGCCGGTGAAGCCGCCGCCGAGGCCGGCCCCGACCGCGCCACGCTGCTGGCCGAGTTGCACGAACTGCAGACGAAGATCCACGCGGTGCAGGGCGAGTCGCCGCTCATCCTGCCCTCGGTCGACGAGCAGGCCGTGGCCTCGGTGGTCGCCGACTGGACCGGCATTCCCGTCGGCCGCATGGTCAAGAACGAAGTGGAGGCGGTGCTCAAGCTCGCCGACACGCTGAACCAGCGCGTCATCGGCCAGAAGCACGGCCTGGAGATGATCGCGCGCCGCATCCAGACCTCGCGTGCGCGGCTGGACAACCCGCAAAAACCCATCGGCGTCTTCATGCTCTGCGGCACCTCGGGCGTGGGCAAGACCGAGACCGCGCTGGCGCTGGCCGAGGCGCTGTACGGCGGCGAGCAGAACATCATCACCATCAACATGAGCGAGTTCCAGGAGGCGCACACCGTCTCCACGCTCAAGGGCGCGCCCCCGGGCTACGTGGGCTACGGCGAGGGCGGCATCCTGACCGAGGCCGTGCGCCGCCGCCCCTACAGCGTGGTGCTGCTCGACGAAGTGGAAAAGGCCCACCCCGACGTGCACGAGATCTTCTTCCAGGTCTTCGACAAGGGCTGGATGGAAGACGGCGAGGGCCGCATGATCGATTTCAAGAACACGATCATCCTGCTGACGACCAACGCCGGCAGCGAGCTCGTGATGAGCATGTGCCGCGACCCCGAGCTGCTGCCCGATTCGAACGCGCTGGCCGATGCGCTGAAGGCGCCGCTCATGAAGGTGTTCCCGCCCGCGCTCTTGGGCCGCATCGTCACCATTCCCTACTACCCGCTGTCGCCCGAGATGATGAAGAAGATCGTGCGGCTGCAGCTGGGCCGCATCAAGAAGCGCGTGGAGACCAACCACGGCGTGCCCTTCGAATACACCGAGGCGGTGATCGAGCAAGTGGTCGCGCGCTGCCAGGACCCGGAGTCGGGCGGGCGCGTGATCGACGCGATCCTCACCAACACCGTGCTGCCCACCATTTCGGTCGAGTACCTGCAACGCCTGGCCTCCGGCGGCGAGATTCGCCGCGTGGCGCTCGACGTGAAGGACGCCGACTTCACCTACGCGTTCGACTGACCACCCCGCAGCGCGACGCCCCACTTCCGAGAGACCCAAGATGGCCGACCACGAGTTCCGCATCGAGAGCGATTCGCCCGCCAAGGACGACCTGATGTTCTGGCGCATCGTCGGGCACGAGGCGCTGGCGCGCCCCGCGGCCTACGAGCTCACCGTGCTGTCCAAGAACAAGGACCTCGCCGCCAAGGACATCCTGGGCCACGCCTTCGACGTCGTCATCGAGTTCAAGGACGCCGACGGCGGCGCGCACGAGCGGCATTGCCAGGGCCACGCGGTGCGCTTCGTGCGCGCGGGTCACATCGGGCGGCACTACGAGTACCGCATCGCGCTGCGCTCGTGGTTCTGGCTGCTCACCAAGCGCGCCAACTCGCGCATCCACCAGGAAAAGAAGGTGCTCGAGGTGCTCGACGCGGTGTTCGAGGACAGCCCGATCAAGCGCTTCAAGAAGACCAAGGCCACCAACGTCATCGGCACGCACAACCCGCGCCGCTACTGCGTGCAGCACCAGGAGAGCGACTACCAGTTCCTGTCGCGCCTGCTGGAGGACGAGGGCATCTACTACTGGTTCGACGCGCACGACGCGCCCGGCACCATGCACCTGTCGGACGCCAGCGACCTGGCGCACGACAAGCTGCCCGCGACCGACACGCTGCGCCACATGGCCGTCCACGCGGCCGAGCCGCGCTTCAACGAGATCTCGCGCTGGGTCAGCGCGCGGCAGTTCGACACCGGCAAGCATTCGTCGCGCGACAGCGACTTCAAGGCCATCAAGAAGAAGCTGGGCGCCGACATCGACAGCTCCGACCAGCACGAGCTCGCCGAGTTCGAGATGTTCGAGTTCCCCGGCGGCTACTTCACCGGCGACGACGCCGAGACGCGCGCCAAGCTGCGCGGCGACGAACTCAACGCGCGCCGCGACCGCCACTGGGCGTTCACGCCCTGGCCCGACGTCGCGGCCGGGCGCAGCTTCAAGTTCGAGGACGACCCCGACGGCACCCGCAACGGCGACTACGTGATCGCCGCCTGCACCTTCATCGCCAGCCACCGCGGCTACGAGGGCGTGAGCGCCAGCGCGCCGGCGCAGCCCGTGCAGCGCGCGCTGGCCGAGGTGCTGCGCGACGACGCCGTGAACGCCGACACGCTGCCGGTGCTGGAAGAGCTGATCGCCGCCACGCCCGCGCTGGCCGCTGCGCAGACCGGCAGCAGCCTGTTCCTGCTCACCGTGATGCCGGTCGACCGCCCGTTCCGCGCGCCGCGCCTCACGCCGCGCGTGACCATGCCCGGCCCGCAGACGGCGATCGTGGTCGGCCCCAAGGGCGACGAGCTGCACGTGGACGACCACGGCCGCGTGAAGGTGCACTTTCACTGGGACCGCTACGACGAGAGCAACGAGAAGTCGACCTGCTGGGTGCGCGTGTCGCAACCCTGGGGCGGCAAGGGCTGGGGCGGCTACTTCGCGCCGCGCATCGGCCAGGAGGTGATCGTCGACTTCCTCAACGGCGACCCCGACCGCCCCGTGATCGTGGGCCGCGTCTACAACGACGACCAGCCGATTCCGTACAAGTCGCCCACGCAGAGCGGCTTCCGGACCCGGTCCACGCCGGGCGGCGGCGTGAACAACTACAACGAGATCATGTTCGAGGACAAGAAGGGGTCCGAGAACATCAACATCCACGCCGAACTCGACATGAGCCGCAGCGTGGAGCGCGACGACTCGGGCAGCGTGGGCCGCGACCAGTCGCTCAAGGTCGACCGCGACCAGACCGTGAGCGTGCAGCGCAACCGCACGGTCAACGTCACCAACAACGAGACCAAGAGCGTCAAGGTGGCGCAGAAGATCACCGTCGGCGCCAGCCAGGACGTGCACGTGGTGGCCAACCAGACCACCAACGTGGACGGCGCGCACGCGCTGGTCGTCAAGGGCGACCACCGCATCGAGACCAAGTCCGCGCGCACCGACTTCACGGCCTCCAACGAAAGCCGCACCGTGGGCGGCAACCAGACGGTGACCATCGCCGGCAACATGGCGCACAAGGCGTCGCGCATGACCTTCGAGGCCGGCCACATCGAGTTCAAGGTGACCGGCGGCAACTCGATGAAGATGGACGCCGGCGTGGCGCCGTTCCAGGCCAACTTCATGCAGTACAGCCTGGTGAGCAACACGCACATCAACCTGATGGCCATCGGCGACATCAACCAGACCTCGCTGGGCTCCAACACCACGGTGCTCGGCGCCAACAGCAGCGGCTACATCGGCACCAACAGCGAGGCGAACCTGGGCGCGGCGCGTTCCACCTTCCTGGGCATGAGCATGGACAACGCCGTGGGGCTGGCGGTGGCCAACTTCATGGGCATGCAGATCGAGAACACCATCGCGCTCAAGCTCGAGACGGTGGCCTCGATGGGCATCGAGCGCAAGCTCGGCAGCCTGCGCGAGGCGCCGATCCACATCTTCAAGGCCGGCGGGGGCGGGGGCGGGGGCGGTGGACCGCCGCCGCTGAACCGCGTGGCCGCGCTCTTCTCGGCGGTGGGCGCGATCCGCGGGCTGTTCCTGGGGGCGCGCGACGTGGACGCCACCTTCACCCAGTACGAGAACGCCGCCAAGCAGCTCGAGGAGGCGGCCAAGGACCCGGACGTCGGCCGCATTCCCGGCCTGCAGAAGCGCCTGCAGGACATGGCCGGGCTGGCGCGCGATCGCAAGGCGCAGGGCGAGGCGCTGGCGGGATCGCACTACGGCACCGACACGGCGATCGGTGCGGGTACCGGCGCAGCGCTGGGCCTGGTGACCGGGCCGTTCGCGATCATCGCGTCGCCGGTGCTGGGTGTCGCGGGCGCCGTGGTGGGCGGTCCGATCGGCGCGATGGGCCGCGCGATGGGCAGCGGTGCCGAGGACCAGGCCGATGCGCTCAAGCCAGCCGAGGACGGCTCGGTGCCCGCGCCCCAGCCGACCCCCCAGCCCTCGCCGGCGCAGACGGCACCGGCCGGCACCGGCGAGCCTGCCAGCTCGAGCCAACCGGCGGGGCCGAGCGAACCCGCCAGTTCGAGCCAACCGGCAGGGCCCACCAGCGAGCCTGCCAGTTCGAGCCAACCGGCGGAGCCCGTCAGCTCGAACCAGCCGCCGGCGGCGGACGGGCCCCAGAGCACGCCCGGACCCACCAGCTCGCAAGACCCCAACAGCTCCGGCGGGTCGGGCACGCCCTGACAGGCCGGGCCGCACGCGATGCAGATCAACAAGCCGCAGGCCCTGGGCCTGTCCACCCGCCCGATCGAGTACCGGGGCCGGCGCGCGCTGTGCATCAGCGCGCTGCTGCATGTGCCGCTGGAACAGGGCGCGCACGGCCGGCTGTGGGGCGAGCAGTCGATGTGGGACTTTCTGGCCGAAGAAATGGCGGAGCCCCTGGTCGACGAGGGCGTGGCCAAGCTCACCGCCGAATTCCTGGTGCACGGCCGGGCCTGCCCGCCGTCGGCGCCGGCCACCGGCTGCGCGGTGCGCGTGCGCGTGGGGCCGGTGAGCAAGACGCTGGTGGTGATGGGCGACCGGCACTGGGAGGGCGAACGCGCCAGCGCGCCGCAGCCCTACACCCAGATGCCGATCGGCTGGGAGCGCGCCTACGGCGGTGCCGATTTCGCGGCCAACCCGGCAGGCATCGGCCGGGCCGCCGTGCAGGACGTGCGCCCGCTGCCCAATGTGGAATGGCCGCACGCACCGCTGCACCATCCCGACCAGGTGGCGGAGCCGGCCGGCTTCGGCCGCCTCGATCCGATGCACCCGGCGCGTGCCGCCTGGCGCGGCACCTACGGACCGGAGTACATGCGCGAGCACGCGCCCGGCTTTGCGCCCGACACCGACTGGCGCTTCTTCAACGTGGCCCCCGCCGACCAGTGGTTTGCCGAACCGCTGCGCGGCGACGAGGAGCTCGAGTTCGTCCACCTGCATCCCGAGCACCCCACGCTCACCGGGCGCCTGCCCGGCCTGCGCGCGCGCGTGTTCGCCGCCTACGCGATGGGCGCGGGGCAGGACGACGCGCTGCGCGAAGTGCCGATGCGCCTGACCACCGTGTGGTGCTTTCCGCATGCGCAGCGGCTGGTGCTGGTCTTCCACGGCCTGGCGGAGATCGCCAGCGACGACGGCAGCGACATCCGCGGCATGACCTGCGGCGTGGAGCGCATCACCGAGGCGCCGCGCCCCGATGCGCACTACCTGCACGTGATCGCGCAGCGCGCCGATCCGCGCCTGGGCCTGGTCCACAGCCTGCGCGACAGCGACCTGCTGCCCGAGGGCCTGGACATCACCGATCCGCATGCCGAGGCCGCGCGCGCGCCCTTCGCCAGCGACGGCGTGCAGGCGCAGGCCCAGTACCGGCGCGCCGAACTCGATGTGGCCATGGCCCGCGAACAGCTGCGCGGGCTCGGCAAGGACCCCGACGCGCTGGGCGTGACGATGCCGCCGCGCGAGCCCGTGCCCAAGCCCGACGAGCTGGCCGAGGTGCTGCAGCGGCAGATCGAAGCCTCCGAGCTGCAGCAGCTGCATGCACTCAACGACGTGCTCGCGCACATGGAGCAGGCCATCGCGATGGCGCGCGAGCGCGGCGTCGACCTGGCGCAGCTGCAGCACCGCGGACCGCCCACCTACCGCGCCGAGCAGGACCTGAAGCAGCTCGAACAGACCGCGCGGCACGAGAAACGCGACTTCCGGCCCGAAGTGGTCTACGGCCCGCTGCTGCAGAAAGAGGGCGCCGACTCGCTGGGCTACCTGCAGGCGGCGCACCAGCAGCCGCCGGTCGATCGCATGGCGCCCGATGCGGCCGCGGCGTTGCGCGACGAGATCCGGCGGGCGGCGGCATCGGGCTTTCGCGCCTTCCGCGGCATGGACCTTACCGGCGCCGACCTGCACGGGCTGGACCTGCGCGGCGCGGACTTCACCGGCGCCTGGCTCGAAAGCGCCGACCTGCGCCAGGCCAACCTCTCGGGCGCCAACTTCTCATATGCGGTGCTGGCGCATGCCGAGCTGAGCGGCGCCATCGCCATCGGCACGAACTTCGAGGGTGCCAACCTGGGCGCGAGCCGCCTGGACGGCTGCGTGCTGGACGACGCCGACCTGCGCACCGCCGTGCTCGAGCGCTGCCAGCTGGAAGGCGCACGCGGCGCGCGCGCGCAGCTGGGCGGCACCTCGTTGCTGGACGCGGCCTGGGGCCGTTGCGACTGGAGCGAGGCGCAGGCCGGCGGGCAGGTGTTCTATCGCGCGGACCTGCGCACCGTCGTCTTCACGGGCGCGACGCTGGCCGGCGCCAGCTTCGTCGAGTGCGACCTGCGCGGTGTCGATTTGCGCGGCGCCGACCTCGCGGGCGCCAACTTTGTCGACTGCCAATTGCAGGGCGCGCGCTGGACGCAGGCGCGCGCCGCCGGCGTGGTCGTCACGCCCGCGTGCGACATGACGGGCGCGGACCTCGGCCATGCCGACCTCGCGCATGCCAACTTCGGCGGCGTGGCGCTGGCCGACGCCAGCTTTGCCGGCGCCGTGGCCGACGGCGCCAACTTCACCGGCGCGCGCATGCCCGGCAGCGACTGGCGCTTGGCCTCGGCGCGCGGTGCGCTGCTGCGCAAGGCCGTGCTGCGCGGGGCGCGGATGTCCAGCGCCGACCTGCGCGACGCCATGCTCCAGCATGCCGACCTGCGCGGCGCCGACCTGCGGCGCAGCAACCTGTTCCAGGCCGACCTCTCGCGCGTGCGCCTGGACGGCGATGTGCGGCTGGACGACGCGCTGCTCACACGCACCCGCACCTGGCCGCGGCTGAGCGCCGCCGAGCAGGCGCAGCCCGTGCCATGACGCCCGAAGTCCTGGCCATGGCCGCCGCCATCGGCGAGCCCATCGAGTCGCTGGATCTGCAGGGCGGCCACTTTGCGCGCGCCGCGCTGGCCGGCGCGCTGTTCAGCAAGGTCGACCTGCGCCGGGCCGACCTGCGCGGCGCCGACCTGCACGAGGCGGTGTTCGACCAGTGCGACCTGCGCGGCACGCTGCTGGGCACGGCCGATCTGCGGCGGGCCACCTTCAACCAGTGCCAGCTCACGCACGCCGACCTGGGCGAGGCGCGGCTGCATGCCGCCACCCTGAACGAGTGCGAGGTGTCGCACGCGCGGCTGGCCGGCGCCGATGCGTCCATGCTCGTGGCCAACCGCAGCAAGTTCGCCCACGCCAGCCTGCAGGACGCGAGCCTGGACAACGCCACCTTCAACCAGTGCAGCCTGTTCGATGCCAGCGCGGAGCGCGTCAACTGGCGCCAGGCGACGCTGATGGAATGCGACGTGCGTCACCTGGCCTGGAGCGGCGGCAATTTCGAGCGCACGGTGTTCGTCAAGACCCCGTTGGCGGGGCAGGACTTTCGCGGCCAGTCACTGCGCGGCTGCCAGTTCGCCGGGGTCGACCTGCAGGGCGCCGACTTCACCGACGCCCGCCTGCCGCAGTGCAGCTTCCAGGGCGCGCTGCTGGGCGGTGCGCGGCTGGCCGGCGTGCAGGCGCCGCGCGCCATCTTCTGCGAGGCGCAGGCGGCCGGCGTCGACTTCTCGGGCGCCGACCTCACGCAGGCGCTGTTCACCGGCGCGTTGCTCGAAGGCAGCGTGTTCGCACGCGCCCGCCTGCACCAGGTGCATTTCGCCGGTGCGCGCATGGCACGCGCGCAGTGGCAGAACGCGGTGCTCGATCACGCCGACCTCAGCCACGCCGACCTGCGCGGCTGCGACATGGAGGGCGCCTCGCTGCTGCGCGCCCAGCTGCACGGCGCGCTCACCGAAGGCGCGCGCATCGACGACCACGCCCGCGCGCTGACGCAAGACCCGCAGCGCGCCGAGGCCGAGCGCTGGCGCGCCGTCGCCGCCGCCTGACCCCATCCGCACATCCTGGAGAGCCCCATGAGCAAGACCCGAACCCCCGGCAGAAGCCCCAGCCAGCGCAGCCCGCACAGCCAGAGCCAGCCGGTCTGCGCGCCGGCGGTCGACCCCACCGTCGCCATCGCCGGCGCCTGCCAGGGCGGCCTCGTCACCGCCGTCGGGCCGGACGCCACCGTGCGTGTGCGCCTCGGCCTGCGGGGCGAGGTGCAGGCGCGGCGTGCGGCCAGCTGCCTGCTGGTGCCGGCCGTCGGCGACACCGTGGCCTGCCTGCGCACCGGCCCGTCGGAGCTGTGGGTGCTGGCGGTGCTGCAGCGCGACGCGGCGCAGCCGGCCGTGCTGCGGTGCGACGGCGCCCTGCACCTGGAGGCCGCGCGGCTGCAGCTCGATGCCGACCAGCTCGAGCTGCGCGGGCGTCGCACCCACCTGGTGGCCGACGAGGTGGAGGTGGCCGCGCGGCAGTTCCGGCTGTGCGCGGGCACCATCAAGTTCGTCGGTTCGGTGCTCTCGAGCGTGATGGACCGCGTCACCCACTTCAGCCGCCACTACCTGCGCACCACGCAGGGCACCGACCGCGTGCAGGCCATGCACATCGACCACGAGGCGCAGCAGCTGATGCAGCTCAAGGCCGAGCATGTGATGGTCAACGGCGGCAAGCTGGTCAAGACGCGCGGCGCGCAGATCCACTTCGGTTGAGGAGACGTCCCATGTTCGCCAACTGCCAGCTCATGGGCACCGACATGGCCTTCCCCGACGTCTGCATGACGCCGGCCGCGCCGTCGCCGCTGCCCATTCCGTACCCGAACATCGCGATGGGCGCGATGGCCATTCCCAACTGCCCCACGATCCTCATCATGGGCGGCCCGGCGCACAACCTGGGCACCACGATCCCGATGAGCAACGGCGACAACCCCGGGGTGCTGCTGGGCGTGGCCTCCGGCACCGTGATGGGGCCGTGCCGCCATCTCACGGGCGCGTTCACCGTGCTGTTCCAGGGCATGCCCGCCACGCGCCTGACCAGCAACTCGCTGCAGAACAGCACCAATTGCCCGGGCGTGCGCGCGGTGCCGAGCCAGTCGCTCGTGCTGCTGCTGGCGCCGTGAGGCCGCGAAGGCGCGCATGCGGCATACCTCTTAAGGCGAGATTGCCAACCGGCCCCACGGAATGAATACTCCTTGCGAGATTGCACGGGCGCAGCCGCCATCGGGGGCCGATTCATGATCCATATCGCTGTCATCACCCGGCAAGGCATGCCGGCCGGACCGTCCATCGCCGCGGACTTTGGACCCGGCGGCGGCACCATCGGCCGCGCCGACACCAACGCGCTGGTGCTCGACGACCCCGACCGCACCGTCTCGCGCGTGCACGCGCAGGTGCTGTGCCGCGACGGGCAGTACTTCATCGTCGATCGCGGCAGCAACGCGATGCAATGCAATGGCGTGTCGCTGGGCGCGGGCAAGGAAGCGGCGCTGACCGACGGCGCGCGGCTCGTCATCGGCAGCTTCGAACTCTCGGTGCGCGTGATGGCCGCTGCGGCGGCACCCCGCGCACCGGTCATCCCCAACACCGTGATGTCGGCGCCGGCCGCCGCGCCCGCCGCCAGCAGCGACGATCCGTTCGCCGACCTGCTCGCGGGGCTGGGGTCGCCGGCCGCTCCCGCTCCGGCGCCTGCTGCGGCCCGCGCCGCCGCCGCGCCCGCCGAGTCGCTGCTCTTTCCCGACCCCATGGCCAGCGGCTCGCGCAACGCGCAGGCCGACCAGGTCGACCCGTTCGCGAACCTGCTGGGCCCCACGCCGTCGGCCGCGCCCTCTGCCGGACTCGGCGCGCTCGACGATTTTTCCGACCTGGGCGCGCCGCCCGCGCACGGCAAGGCCGCGAGCATCGACGACCTGTTCGGCGGTTCGCCGGGCGCTGGCGGCATCGGCGGCGATCCGCTCGCGCTGTCGCCGCTGGCCGATCCGCTGCTGCAGCCCAACACCGCATCGGACGCCGACCCGCTGGCCGCCTTGCAGCGCGCCGCGCCCGCTACGCCGGTGCCGCGTTCCGATCATCTGCCGATCGACCAGTTCGGCTTCGAGCCGCCGAAGGCCATCACGCCGCCACCGCCGCCGCCGCCCCCTGCGCCCGCGCCAGCACCCGTGGCCCCGCTCGCGAAGTTCGACGACGTGACCGGCCAGCCGATCCGCATCAGCGGGCCCGAGAACGCCGGCCGCGTGGCCGAGCCGCCGCCCCCTCCGCCACCACCACCGCCCGTGCATGTCGCGCCGCCGGCAACGCCTGCAGCCACACCACCCGCACGCGGCGCCTCCGACGACGAGCTGCTCGCCGCCTTCCTGCGCGGCCTGGCCAGCACGCACCAGCCACCCGAGATGCTCACACCCGGGCTCATGGAGCGCATCGGCTCTATGCTGCGCACCGCCACCGAGGGCACGCTGCAGCTGCTGCTCACGCGCCAGGAGTTCAAGCGCGAGGTGCGCGCCGAGGTCACGATGATCGCGTCGCAGGCCAACAACCCGCTCAAGTTCTCGCCCACGGTCGAGGTCGCGCTGGCGCACCTGCTGGGCCCCGGCGTGCGCGGCTTCATGCCGCCCGAGGCCGCGATGCGCGACGCCTTCGACGACCTGCGCGCGCACCAGTTCGGCGTGATGGTGGGCATGCGCGCGGCGCTGGCCCATGTCATCGGGCGCTTCGAGCCGGCCGAGCTCGAGAAGAAGATCAGCGCGAAGACCGCGCTCGACGCGCTCTTTGCCGCCAACCGCAAGGCCAAGCTCTGGGACCAGTTCGTGGCGCTGTACGGCGGCATCGCGAGCGAGGCCGAGGACGACTTCCACAGCCTCTTCGGCAAGGCTTTCCTCGCGGCCTACGAAGAGCAGATGGCGCGCCTGAAGTCGGACACCTGAAGACCACCAGAACAACCCCAGCACTCGCGAGGCACCCCGCTTGGAAATCGAAATCGTCACGCTCTCCCGGCAGGGCGGGCGCACCTACAACGAGGACGTGCACGGCCACTGGCACGACGAGCGCTACGTCGCCTGCCTGGTGGCCGACGGCGCGGGCGGCCATGGCGGCGGCGACGTGGCGGCGGCCACGGTGCGCGCCAGCGTGCTCGGCGGCTTCTCGGGGGCGCCCTCGCTGGACGAGGCCGCGCTGCGCGCGCTGATCGAGCGTGCCAACCTGGACGTGGTGGCGCGCCAGGCCGAAGGCGGCAAGCTCGCCGGCATGCGCTCCACGGTGGTGTTCGCGGTGATCGACCTGGAGCGCGAGGTGCTGGCCTGGGTCCACAGCGGCGACAGCCGCGCCTACCTGTTCCGCGGCGGCGCCATCGTGGCGCGCACCACCGACCACAGTCTGGTGCAGCAGATGGTCGCGGGCGGCATGCTCGACGAGGAGGGCGCGCGCCTGCATCCGCAGCGCAACATGCTGCTGTCGGCACTGGGCTCGATCGAGGAGGCGCCCGACATCGCGGTGTCCGACCGCATGCGCCTGTTGCCCGGCGACGTGCTGCTCTTGTGCAGCGACGGCGTGTGGGAGCCGCTGGGCGACGAGTGCCTGGTCGACACGCTGCACGCGTCGCGCACGCCCAGCCAGTGGACCGAGCTGCTCGACGCGCAGATCAAGGCCAACGCCAAGCCGGGCCACGACAACTACACGGCGCTCACGCTGTGGGTGATCGAGGACGCGGACGACGACATGACGCGGCTGCTGCCCGAGAACGTCGCATCCACGGACCCCTGAAGCAAAACAAGACGCCCATCCATCGGACGGGCGTCTTGCGTGGGGCTGTTGAGGCGTTCAGCTGTACTTGCTGGCCTTCTTCTTGACTTTCTTCAGCGCGCTGCGCAGCAACGCGGGCATGTCTTCCCGGTTCGGCAGGTTGCTGTAGTTGTCGATGTTCTGCTCTTCGCAGCTGTTGGCGCAGCCGTTGTTCAGCAGGTCGAGCGCGTAGCGCGTCTTGCTGATCGTGCTGGACGCACCGGGCTCGCGGAACGGATCGAAGATGCCGTCCGGCAGGACCTTGCGCCCGCGTGCGATCGCCTGTTCCTGGAAGTGCGTGATGTGCTTCTGCGTGACCGGCCCGTAGTAGCCGTCCACCACGATCACCTCGGTCGCACCGGGGGGCGGGTCGAAGTCGTGGTTGAAGCCGAGCAGCTCGTAGTAGAAGATCTTGAACAGGGCCTGCACCAGCATCACGTCTTCACGCGTGTTGGAGCCGATCCGTCCGACCGACCAATCGGAGTTGTAGGTCGTGTGCAGCTTGCCGCTGGTACCGATGAGTGTGGTGCTGAATGCCATGGCATTGCTCCGGTGAGGACACGGGCAGGGACCGGCCCCGGCACCGTGGGGTGCCAGGGGCGGACTGGGCTGACGAGTCCGTCGCCCGTCAGCGGGTTTCGGTGGTGGCCACGTTCCAGCCGAACTTCACCTCGCCGCCGCCGGCGCCCTTGTCGTCCTGGCCCTTGTAGGCGAACTCGATGTCCTTGAAGCTGCAGGACACCTGCTCGTGCACGTCGCCGCCCTGTGCGCCGCCGGGGCCCACGCTGGAGATGAAGACTTCCTTGAGCGTGACCTTCAGGTACTCCTGCTGACCTTCGCCCGACTTGCGGCAGGTCATGACCATGTCCTTGAAGTGCTTGCCGCTCACGCAGTTCTTGGCGAGCACGGGCGATGCCTTGTCGTAGACGTGCGTGAAGTTGAATTCACCCGGCGAGGCCTTGCCCTTGCCCGAACCGCCACCCGATCCCGCGCCCGATGCGTTGCTCACGTTCCAGGACCACGACGAAATCTCGATCTCGTCCTTGTGGTCCTTGTGAGAAGACTCGCCCTTGACGCCGTCGAGCTTGATGTGAAAGTCAGATGACATGTTCCTACTCCTTGGAACCCGATTGCATTCGGGCGGTTGATGATCGAAACGAAAAAAATGGCTGCCGGCGGTGGGAGAAAAGTTCCGATGCCCGGCAGCTACTCATAGAACGAAACGGAACCGGGAATTCAAGAAGAATCCGCAGATTTTTTTCAACCGGCGCCCTTGGCCGTCGGCAGCTTGGACACCAGCCGCAGCGAGACCGTGAGGCCTTCGAGCTGGTAGTGCGGGCGCAGGAAGAACTTGGACGTGTAGTAGCCCGGGTTGCCCTCGACTTCTTCCACGATCACCTCGGCGGCGGCCAGCGGCTTCTGGGCCTTGGTGGTTTCCGACGAGTTGGCGGGGTCGCCGTCCACGTAGTTCATGATCCATTTGTTGAGCCAGCGCTGCATGTCCTCGCGCTCCTTGA
>Ga0207709_10001265_pt1 | contig 18116 bp, 17 predicted proteins | sample KBSM34metaG_FD_184397 | JGI IMG/M metagenome (GOLD analysis project Ga0207709, IMG submission 184397) | Miscanthus rhizosphere microbial communities from Kellogg Biological Station, Michigan, USA - KBS M3-4 metaG (SPAdes) (version 2) | ecosystem: Host-associated > Plants > Roots > Rhizosphere >...
AGCCGCGCTGCGTCTTCTGGCCGAACCAGCCGCGCTCGCAGATGCGGTCGGCCACCTGCACGTAGCGCGCCTGCGGGTCGCGCGTGGCGGCCTTGCGCTTGCGCGTGGCCCAGCCGATGTCGCCGCCGGCCAGGTCGGACACCTGGAACGGGCCCATCGGGTAGCCGAAGTTGCGCACGGCCGCGTCGATGTCGTAGGGCGAGGCGCCGTCTTCCATCATGTGGTCGGCGGCCTGGCGGTACACGGCCAGGATGCGGTTGCCGATGAAGCCGTCGCACACGCCGGCGCGCACGGGCACCTTCTTGAGCTTCTTGGCGAGTTCGAAGCCGGTGGCCACCACGTCGGCGCTCACCTTGGCGGGCACCACGATCTCCAGCAGCTTCATGATGTTGGCGGGCGAGAAGAAGTGCAGGCCCACCACGTCCTGCGGGCGCGAGATGCTGGCGGCGATCTCGTCGATGTCCAGGTACGAGGTGTTGGTGGCGAGCACGGCGCCCTTCTTGCACACGCGGTCGAGTTCGGCGAACACGGCCTTCTTGACGCCCATCTCCTCGAACACGGCCTCGACCACGATGTCGACATTGGCGAACGCGTCGTAGCTCGTCGAGCCCGAGAAGCGCGCCATGACGGCAGCCTTGGCTTCGGGTGTCATGCGGCCCTTGGCGATGAGGCCGTCGTACACCTTCTCGACGTGGGCACGGCCGCGCGCCAGGCTGGGCTCGTCGCGCTCGACCATGGTCACGGGCAGGCCCGCGTCGAGCATGGCCACGGCAATGCCCGCGCCCATGGTGCCGCCGCCCACGATGCCGGCCGAGGTGAGCGCGCGCGGGCTGGCCGAGCGGGTCTCGGGCGCCTTCAGCACTTCGCGTTCGGCGAAGAAGGCGTGGATCAGGCCGGCGCGCTGCGGGCTGTCGATGCACTGCAGGAACAGCTTGCGTTCGAGCGCCATGCCTTCGTCGAAGGGCAGCGTGAGCGCGCCTTCGACGGCTTCGATGATCTTCATCGGCGAGAACAGGCCGCGGCTCTTCTTGGCGGTGTCGGCGCGCGCGGCGTCGAGGGCGGCGCGGGCGGCGTCGGTGTCGGCCAGGCCGGCGGCTTCGCGCGTGCGGCGCACGGGGGCGTTGGCGGCGACCAGTTCCTGTGCGTAGGCGAGGCCTTCGGCGCGGGCATCGGCTTCAGCACCGAGGCGGTCGACGAGGCCGAGCGTCAGCGCTTCCTTGGCGCCCGCATGGCGGCCGCTGAGCATCAGCTCGAGCGCGGGCTTCACGCCGATCAGGCGCGGCGCGCGCTGCGTGCCGCCCGAGCCGGGCAGCAGGCCCAGCGCCACTTCGGGCAGGCCCAGCTTGGCGGTGGGCGCGGCGAGGCGGTAGTGCGCCGACAGCGCAATTTCCAGCCCGCCGCCGAGCGCCGCGCCGTGGATGGCGGCGACCACCGGCTTGCTGCAGTTCTCGATCTTCAGGCAGACCTCGGGCAGCGAGGGCTGCTGCGGCGCCTGGCCGAACTCGCGGATGTCCGCGCCGGCGATGAAGTTGCGGCCCGCGCCGACGATCAGCACCGCCTTGGCGCCGCTGTCGGCCTCGGCCGCGTCGATGGCGGCGGCCAGGCCGCGGCGCACGTCCACGCCCAGGGCGTTGACGGGCGGGTTGTCGATGGTCACCACGCACACGTCGCCTTGACGCTGGAAGGTGACGGGACCGTTGGACGTGGAAGGGCTGGGAGTGGGGGTGGCCATGTGCGTGTCGCTTGTCTCTTGCTTGCGTGGCAGGCCCTCGTGAAGCCGAGGGGTCCGGGGCTCTGGGGAGCCCTGCATTCTTGGCCGGCATCGCTGCTTTGACAATTGCATAGGTGGTTGACAGACTGTCAAAGAATTTTTGACACAATCCGCCCATGGACCTGCAATCGCTCACCCTGCTGGTGGAAATCCTTGACGCGGGCAACCTGAGCGCGGCGGCGCGCCGGCTCAAGATGACCCGCGCCAACGTCAGCTACCACCTGAACCAGCTGGAGCGCTCGGTGGGCGCGCAGCTGATCCGGCGCACCACCCGGCGCGCCGAGCCCACCGAGATCGGCCTGCGGCTGTACCAGCACGGCGTGGCCATCCAGGGCGAGTTGCTGGCGGCGCGCGAGTCGGTCACCGCGCTGGGCGAGGGCCTGCAGGGCCGCGTGCGCCTGAGCGTGCCCAGCGGCTACGGCCAGCTCGTGATGGCCGACTGGCTCATCGACTTCAAGCGGCAGTACCCCGGCATCGTGCTCGACGTGGTGTTCGAGAACCGCATCGAAGACTTGCTGCGCGACGAGGTCGACATCGCCATCCGCGTGATCCCCGAGCCGCCGCAGAACCTCGTGGCGCGCGAGATGGGCCCGGTGCGCTACGTGGCCTGCGCCACGCGCGCGTACGCCGAGCGCCACCCGCTGCCCGTGCAGCTGGACGCGCTGCGCGCCACGCCGGTGGTCACGGCCGCCGTCATCGGGCGGCAGCTGCGCATCTCGGCCTACCAGGGCGAGACGCGGCGCGAGGTGATCCTGGAGCCGACGCTGATCTCGGAGAACTTTCTGTTCCTGCGCCAGGCCATCCTCGCGGGCCTGGGCGTGGGCCTCGTGCCCGACTACGTGGTGCAGGAAGACGTGCGCCGCGGCGACGTGGTGACCACGCTGGACGACTGGCGCCTGTCGATCTTCGGCACCCAGATGTTCATGCTCTACATGCCGAACCGCCAGCACACGCGGGCGATCCGGACGTTCATCGATTTCATCCTGGCGCGGGTGCGGCCGGAAGAAGCCGAAGAAGCTCAGTCGCAGCGGTAGACGACTTCGCCCGCCGGCACACCCTGCGCCGGCACCTCCGACAGCGTGCTGCTCAGGAAACGCATCGGCGCGCCGAAGTTGCGGCAGTAGTTCTCGGCGTCCTGCGCCGTGGGCGACTTGAACACGCCGTCGGCCAGGAAGGTGACGCGCGGCGCGGGCCGCGAGACGCAGCCCGCGATGACGAACAAGGCCGGAACGAGGACGGAGACAGCAGCGAATCGGCGCATGGGGCAGGGCGGAAAGAAGAGGTCGCGACTGTAGCCGCTCGCCCGCGTCAGTCGGCCAGCCATATGCTGCCGTCCGCCGCCTCGCGCAGCGCCAGCGGCGTGAGGCGCGCGCCGCGGCAGGGGCCGCCCACGCAGCGCCCGGTGTCGGGCTCGAAGATCGCGCCGTGCCGCGCGCACATCAGGTAGCGCCCGGAGCTTTCGAGGATCTGGCCTTCGAAATCGAGCGGGCCGCCGGCGTGCGGGCACTGGTTCAGGTAGCCGTGCACGGCGCCCTGCCAGCGCACCGCGAAGGCCGGCGCGCCGCCGGGCGCGGTGAACAGGGCCGCGAGGCCGCCGTCGGCGAGTTCGGTGGCGATGGGGTGTGCGGTCGGGGCGGGCGCGGTCATGGGGAGCGAGCCTACCAAGGTCCGCCCCGGGGCTGTCGCTGGGGGGAAACCTCCGTGGCATCACATGTTCCGGCTATGTCATCCGACCAATAGACGCAGGGGCGTGCCGTTTTCACAATGCATCCGCTCGCTTTCCTTCGTCCGTGCATCCTTGTCTCAAGGGGGATTCCCACCGATGAGCACGCTGAAACAGGGCTGGCGCGGGGCCGATGTCCGTCGCCTGCAGGAGGCCCTGAACCGCAAATTGCAGCCCAGCCCCGGCCTCGCGCCCGACGGCGACTACGGCCCCGTCACCCGGGCGGCCGTGCTGCGTTTGCAGGCCGCGCACTGGCTGTGCGAGGACGGCGAGGCCGGCCCCTGCACCCGCAACGTGGCCTTCGACAACGAAACCCACGCACCCCTGCTGCACCCCGTGGCGCTGATCCCGCAGCCCGCGCCCGCGCTGTGCTGGGCGGCGGCCACCGCGATGCTCACGCGCGCCACCGTGCAGACCGTGGTCGCGCGCACGCCCTCGGAGCTGATGGGCGCCGACGGTGCCTTGCGCCGCCGCGTGGACAGCGACCGCCATGCCCAGGGCAGCGACTCCGATGACGACGACAACCGCCGCTTCGCCGCCGCGCACGGCCTCACGCTGCGGCCCCACGGCCCGTGGTCCGTCGCCGCGCTGCGCACCGCGCTGCACGCCGGCCCGCTGATGTTCGACCTGCGCTGGGGCGCCAAGGGTGGCGCACCCGCCGGCCAGCCGGGCCACATGATCGTGCTCGCGGGCATCCGCGGCGACAACGACCCCGGCGGGGGCGGCACCACGCTGCGCCTGTTCGACCCCTGGCCGCCGGGCCGGGGCGCGCGCAGCTCGACCAGCCATGTGCGCTGGATGCAGGCCGTGGCCGATCGCATCTGCGGGGTGTTCCAGCGGTAGTGGCGCCCGGCTGCTGTGGCCGTTGGCACCGGTGCATGAAAAAATCCTGACTTTCCGCGAACCGTTTTGGCGGGTGGCTGCCTCTTTCCATGCGGGAGGGGCGTTCTGTTCCTCCGCATTCACACGTCACGGATCGAAGGAAACCACCATGCTCTACGTCAAGAATGTTCCCGGCTGGGAACGCGCCCTGCGCATCGCCCTGGGCCTCATCGGCCTCGCCTTCGCCGCCATGAACTGGCCGGCGGACGCCATGGCCGTCGCGGTCGGCCTCATGGGCGCGATGCTGGCCCTCACCGGACTCGTCGGCTTCTGCCCGATGTGCGCGATGGTCGGGCGCACCCTCGACAAGGGCCGCTGACCCATGGCCCCCGCAGCGATCGACCGCACCTGCCTGATCCTGGCCGCGCAGACCGGCGACCCCGTCGCCCTCGAGGGCCTGCTCGCCGCCTGTCAGACCGATGCGCGCCGCTACGCCCGCCGGCACTGCCAGGCCAGCGACGTGGACGACGCCGTGCAGGAATCGCTGCTCGTGGTCGCGCGCCGCGTGCGCGGGCTGCAGGCGGCCGCGGCGTTCTCGTCGTGGCTGTTCACCGTCATCCGGCGCGAATGCCTGCGGCTGCAGCGCGCGATGCTCCGCCACGACCCGCTCGACGAAGACACCGTCGAGCGCCAACTCGCGGCCCGCAGCGACCACGCGCTGCGCATCGACCTGGCCCATGCGCTCGAATCGCTGCCGGCGCACTACCGCGAGGTCGTGCTGCTGCGCGACTTCGAGGAACTCACCATCGCCGAGATCGCCGAGCGCCTGGGCGAGCCGCCGGGCGCCGTGAAGAGCCGGCTGCACCGGGCGCGCCTGCTGGTGCGCGAGTACCTGCTGGGGTAGCCCGGGGGTGCTCCGGTCGAGGGGCGATGCGACAATCTCGCCGCAATGACAGACACCCTCACGATCACCCGCCCAGACGACTGGCACCTGCACGTGCGCGATGGCGCCGCCCTCGAAGCCGTCGTGCCCCACAGCGCCCGCCAGTTCGGCCGCGCGCTGATCATGCCGAACCTGCGTCCGCCCGTGACCACCGCCGCCCAGGCCGTGGCCTACCGCGACCGCATCCGCGCCGCCGTGCCCGCGGGCACGTCCTTCGAGCCCGTGATGTCGCTCTACCTGACCGACAAGCTGCCGCCCGAAGAAATCGCGCTGGCCGCCGAAGCCGGCGTGCGTGCGCTCAAGCTCTACCCGGCCGGCGCCACCACCAACAGCGATGCCGGCGTGACCGACATCCGCAAGACCTACAAGACCCTCGAGGCCATGCAGAAGCACGGCCTGCTGCTGCTGGTGCACGGCGAGGTGACCGACCCGGCCATCGACCTGTTCGACCGCGAAGCCGTGTTCGTCGACCGCGTGATGATTCCGCTGCGCCGCGACTTCCCCGAACTCAAGGTGGTGTTCGAGCACCTCACGACCCAGGAAGGCGCCCACTACGTGCGCGACGCCGACCGCTTCACCGCCGCCACCATCACGGCGCACCACCTGCTGTACAACCGCAACGCCATCTTCACCGGCGGCATCCGCCCGCACTACTACTGCCTGCCCGTGCTCAAGCGCGAGACGCACCGCGTCGCGCTGGTCGAGGCCGCCACCAGCGGCAGCGACCGCTTCTTCCTGGGCACCGACAGCGCGCCGCACCCCGCGCACCTGAAGGAACATGCACTGGGCTGCGCCGGCTGCTACACCGCGCTCACCGCTATCGAGCTGTACGCCGAGGCCTTCGACAGCGTGAACGCACTCGACAAGCTCGAAGGCTTCGCCAGCTTCCACGGCCCCGACTTCTACGACCTGCCGCGCCACACCGACACCATCACGCTGAAGCGCGAAACCTGGACCCTGCCCGAGACCGTGCCTTACGGCGAAGCCACGCTCAAGCCGCTGCGCGGCGGCGAGACCGTGCAATGGAAGCTCGCATGACGGCGCCGGTGCCCCTGTCGTCGCTGCGCGTGATGCTGCTGATCGACGCCGACAACGTCTCGGCCGACGTGATCGAGCAGGCCGTGCAGCGCACGATGGAGGACTACGGCGCCATCCACGTGCGCCGCGCCTACTGCAACGCCGAGATGGCCGTGAACCGCCAGGCGCTGTTCAAGCGGCTGTCGGTGCGGCCCATGGTGAACCTGTCGGCGGGCAAGAACAGCACGGACATCGCGCTGGCCGTCGACGCCATCGACCTCGTGATCGCCGAGCGCCCCGACGTGGTCGTGCTGGTGTCGTCCGATTCCGACTTCGCGCCGCTGGTGATCCGCCTGCGCGAAAAGGGCTGCCGCGTCTGCGGCATCGGCCAGCAGGGCAAGACCGGCGAAGAGACCGTCGGCATCTACGACAGCTTCATCGACCTCGCGCACCACGGCATCAAGCCGGCTGTGCGCACCGCACCGGCCAAGAAGGTGGCGGCTGCGAAGAAGACGCCGGCCGCGAAGACCGCCCCCGCGAAGAAGGCTGCGGCCAAGACCGCGCGCAAGACGGCGGCAAAGACGGCCAAGCCGGTGGCACCGCCACCGCCGCAGCAGCCTGAAATCTCCGAAGCCGCCGAGTTCATCCTGCAGGCCGTGCCCGCGCTGCGCCGTGGCACCGACGTGCCGCTCAACGACGTGGCCAAGGCCCTGCGCACCGCCGGCCTGCTCAGCAAGAGCGGCAGCTCGCTCAAGCTCTTCGACAAGCTCACGGGCGAGTTCGCGGTGATGCAGCATCCCGACCGCATCCGATGGACGGGGGCGCCCGCGCCTTGAGCCCGGGCCTGCCAGCGGTCGCGGCCATCGATTGGGCCGCACCCTGGCTGGCCCCGTACCGCGACCCCGGCGAAGCCGTGGCGCGGACCATCGCACAGGGTGGCACCGTCGCCGCCGCGCTGCAGGCGGCCAAGCCACCCGCCGTGCCCGACTTCGTCACGCAGGACGCGCTGCCCGAAGGCCAAGCCTACGAGGCCCACATCTTCCGCACGCGCACCGTGCCCACGCGCGACAACCTGCACGACTTCTTCAACGGTCTGGTCTGGCTGGCTTTCCCTGAAACCAAGCGCCGGCTCAACGAACTGCAAGCCGCCGAGATCGCGCGCGCCGGCGTCGGCGCCACGCGCGGGCCGCTGCGCGATGCGCTCACGCTCTTCGACGAGAACGGTGCGGTGCTCGATGCACCGCCTGCGCTGTGGGAGGCGCTGGTGGCGCGCGACTGGCAGGCGTTGTTCGTCACGCGGCGCAGCCTGTGGCATGAGGCGCGCCTGCTGCTCTTCGGTCATGCGCTGCTTGAAAAACTGGTGACGCCGCGCAAGCCGATCACCGCGCATGTGCTGCTGACGCACCGAGCGACCGGCGCCGCAGCCCTCGACGATGCGGCGATCGCGAGAAATATCGATGCGAAACGGCTCGAAGCGAAGCCTTTCGTTCCCATTCCGGTGCTCGGCGTGCCTGGCTGGTGCGTCGAAAATACATCGGCTTCGTTCTATGCCGACCCGCAGGTCTTTCGACCCTTGCCGGGCGCGTTGTCAGAGCTGAAGTCGCGCTAGCGTTCATGGGCCCGGGAGGGGCCTTTGCCCAGCGCTTGCATCGCGCGCCACGCGCGCGTCATACGTTCACATGCCAGGGGAGAGGTCAAAAAGATGGATACCATCATCATCGTGCTCAAGGTGGGGCTGATTCTTTACGGGATCTACAGCTTCATCGTCTACATGTCGCGACGCTCCGACAACCGGAGTGCCCTGAAGGACTTCCGCAATGCACCGGTGCTGCGTCGCATCACCGACGAAGAAAAATCGGCACTGCAACCCTTCCTGATGGGGCAGAAGCTCACGGTCGACGACAACGTGCGCGAACTCAGCGGTGTGTTCCTGCGCCATGGCCTGTCGACGCAGGGCTCGTCCACCGAGCACGACACCATCGGCGACGTCGATGTGCTGCTGCCCTACGACGCCATCGACTACATCGAGCCGCACAACCAGGCATTGGTGGTGCTGGCCGGAAAGTGCGCCGTCGTGATCCGCCTGAACGGCTTCGATCTGCTCGAAGGCCGACAGCGCGCGCAGCGCCAGCAGGCGCAGGACCAGCAATGGAAGCGCGGCGAGATCGGTGCGCTTCCGTCTTTGGACGAGGCCGGCGCAGACACCGGTGCGGCCGTGCCCGAAGCCGTGGCCGCCTCGATCGCGACCGACCCGAACGCGCGCTACCAGCGTGGCGAGGTCGACATCCTGAGCCAGCGCGTCGAAACGCCCGAGGAGATCGAGAGCCGCGTGGGGCGCGGCGGGTGGGCCTCGGCCTTCGCCTGGCTGCTTGCCTTCGTGCTGTTGTGGGTTGCCACCTGGGATGCCACGCAAGCGGTGAGCGTCTACCTGCTGGGCGCAGGCGGGCTCGCAGGCCTGTGGGCCGCGTGGCTGTTCGTGCGCAAGCCGCCGGCGACGGCGCAGGTGCGGCAACCGCAGCCGGTGAACCGCGTGCGCGGCATGCTCAACCAGATCGCGGTGGTCAACGCCAGCAACGCGTCGGTCCAGAACGTGGGGCTCTTCATCGGCGACAAGCTGAGCCTGGTGCTGCCTTCGCATTGGCGCACGACGGCGTCGGTCCCTTACGGCGAGGTGATCGAAGCCGAGCTGCGCACCAGCGACTTCAGCGCCGTGAGCTTCGGTTCCAAGTGGTCGGTGGCCGACGAATGGCGGCGTTTCCGGCCCGCGTACTGGGTCCGGCACCTGCTGCACCTGGTCATCGGCCTGCTCGCCATCGGCGCGGTCGCGCTGTCGACACCCGACCCGCGCGGCGAGGCTGCGCTCGCCGCGCAATGGCTCACGAATGGCGGCGCCACAGCCACCTATGGCGATGCCGGGCAGCTCGCGGACAAGCCGCCTCATTGGAGCAGCCGCGCGCGCATGGAGGGCCAAGGCCGGTGCGAGATCGACATGAATGGCCGTAGCGAAGCGCACACCACCAGCGGCGTGCCGGTTATCGATTGCACGTCCGTGCGCTGGAACGGCACCGCACCCGTCGTCCCCGCACTGGACATTCCGCCGAGCGTGCTGGCGCTCGCCGAGCCCGGCTTCCTTCGTGCCACCGAGAACCACGCGATGGCCAACCTGATCGCGATGCTGCGCATGCAGCAAATGGGCGGGCAGGCCTCCGACCCGCTCGCGGCCTACCGTGCGCGCGAGAGCGTGCCGCTGACCGTGCGCGGCTTCGACCGCTCGGTGGCGATGATCGATGCCGCCTGCAAGGACGCCGCCGGCCTGTCGCCCGCCGCCTGCGAGCGCCTGCAGCGCGAGCTCGTGCGCGCCATCGACGCCACGGTCGACAAGGACGGCGTCGACACGCCGGTGAACACCTGGCAGGCACTGGCCACGAGCGCAGCAGCAGGCCAGGAGAACGCTGACCTCATCCTGTCGCGCCAGCAGCTGGCGTCCGTGCAGCGTGCGCTGGCGCAAGCGGTCGACAGCGTGGTGGCCGCGAAGATCGAGGCCGCGCGTCCTGCCATCGTGCCCGCCCAGGGCGGCGTGCTGCTGGCGTCTTCCATGCGCATCGACAACGCGCCGGTGCAGCAGCCCGGCGAAGGCAGCGACGATGTGCCGGGCGCGACCGCGGGCGCGGCCGATGTCGCCGAAGACGACACCGACAGTTCCCTGCTCGCCCGCTGGACCCGCCTGCAGCGCAACGCCACGGCCGAAGGCTTGAAGCCCTTCACGCTCGAAGGCCTGGTCACCGCCAGCGGCAAGGACGCCGCCGGCACGCCGTGGGTGCGCATCGACCCGAGCCTCGATGCCTCGCGCATGACCGCAGCGGGCGCGCATGTGCTCTGGTGGCTGTTCGCCGCGGGGCTGGTGCTGGTCAACGGCGTGCTGTTTGCACTGCGCTGGACGCAGGGCAGTCGCCGTCGCGCCCGGCTCGAGGCCGACATCGCCACCCGCCCCGCGCCGGGCACCAGCGGCCTCTTCTGACAGGCCTTGACTCCTGCGGGGAATATCGGGGCGCCAGAACTTTTGCTCCTATCATGGCTCCACCGGAAGCAACACCGAGGGCCTCCCCGTCGCGCGCGGCTTGAAGAGGGCCCCGGGGCCCTTATCTAAGGGGGCAGATTTCCCCACGGAGAATTCAACTTGAAACGTATCCTTCTGTTTGTCCTGACCAACGTGATGGTCGTCGCGGTGCTCGGCGTGGTCGCCAGCCTGCTCGGCGTCAACCGCTTTCTCACGGCCAACGGGCTCAACCTGACGGCGCTGCTCGGCTTTGCGCTGGTCATGGGTTTCGGCGGCGCGATCATCTCGCTGCTCATCAGCAAGCCCATGGCCAAGTGGACGGCCGGCCTGCGCATGATCGACAACCCCCAGTCGCCCGACGAGGCCTGGATCGTCGGCACGGTGCGCAAGTTCGCCGACAAGGCCGGCATCGGCATGCCCGAGGTCGGCATCTTCGAAGGCGAACCCAATGCCTTCGCCACCGGCGCGTTCAAGAACTCGTCGCTCGTGGCCGTGTCCACCGGCCTGCTGCAGGGCATGACGCGTGAAGAGGTCGAGGCCGTCATCGGCCACGAAGTCGCGCACATCGCCAACGGCGACATGGTCACGATGACGCTGATCCAGGGCGTGATGAACACCTTCGTCGTGTTCCTCTCGCGCGTGATCGGCTACGCGGTCGACAGCTTCCTGCGCCGCGGCGACGACCGCTCGTCGGGCCCCGGCATCGGCTACTACGTGAGCACCATCGTGCTGGACATCGTGCTCGGCTTCGCCGCCGCGATGGTGGTGGCCTGGTTCTCGCGCCAGCGCGAGTTCCGCGCCGACGCCGGTGCCGCCGCACTCATGGGCAACCGCCAGCCGATGATGAACGCGCTCGCCCGCCTGGGCGGCCTGCCGGCCGGCGAGCTGCCCAAGGCCGTGGAAGCCATGGGCATCACCGGCGCGATGGGCAAGTTGTTTGCCACGCACCCGCCGATTGAAGAGCGCATCGCGGCGCTGCAGAACGCGCGCTGAGCACAGACAGGCCGCGCAGCGGCACAAAGAAAAAGGGGCTGGTGATTCACCAGCCCCTTTTTCATTCACCGAAGAACGGTGTGTCGTTCGCTCAGAGGTTGAGCGCCGAGACGGCTTCCAGGCCCTGCTTGATGTTGTTGCGCGCGGCACCTTCCACCGACATGCGCAGGCGGGTCGTGCCGACGAGCGAGTCGAACGCGCCGCCCGTGTAGGTCGACTTGATGACCTGGCGCATCGCCACCGACTTGTCAGAGGTCTTGATGAGCGACCAGCCCGCTTCCATGTCGACCGTGAACGCGGCGCCGAACGTGGGCTTGGTCAGCTTGACGATCGAGACCGACAACTCGTAGTCGCCGCTCTTGCCTTTGACGACTTCCTTGAACAGGGCCGATTGCGTGACCGACTTCTCGATGGCGGCACCCAGGTCTTCGTTGGTGATGTCCGAGCTCCAGAGCGGGTTCGTTTCATTGCCGCCACCGGTCTTCACCGACACCGAGTAGGGCAGCTTCTTGCTCGAAGCGATGCTGGTGGGCGTCATGGCCTCGCGGTTGGCCGACGAGGCGCAGCCCGCGAGCACGACGACGACGGAGAGAACGGCCAGGGCGCCTGCGCGGCGAAGGGTGGTGGTGTTGATCATTTGGTCTTGTCCGATTCTTTGAAGATGTTGCCGACCACTTCGTCGACCATTTCGGGCGGCGAGAGGCGTGTGAGGGAGGTGTGGAGCGAATTGCCGGTGGCCAACGGGTAGTCGGACTTCGGTTCGCGGATCGTGACGGTGAGCTCGACGAGGTACATGGTGATGTCCCACATCCACTTGTCGACGTAGGTGACGACAGCGTCGACTGGCTCGGGGGGCTTGGCTTCTTCCGTGACCTCGAAACCGCGTTTGCGCAGATTGCCGGCAATCAGCTTCTGGAGCGTGCCGTCTTCACCCTCGAGCTTCCTGACCTGCACCACGCGCAGCTTGTCGAGATTTGCCGAGGGATCGACGGTCGCTGTTGCGCGGTTGACCGCGCAGCCGCTCGCGAACACGGAAACAGCCACGGCCGCGAGAAGCAGCCTGATGACTCTTTTCAAATGAACTTCTCCTCCGCCCGGAATGGGCCGAAGGAATGTAGCTGGAAATGTGTAGAAACGTTTCCTGAGCACCGATCCCTGGCGAAAAATTCGCCGCGCCGCAGTCAGACTGCACAGTTGCAGCCTTCTGGGCGCTTCAGGCCGTTCAATTGCCGGTGGTGGCAGGCTCGTCGGACGCGGGCGTGTCCGGTGCGGATTCGGCGGCTTGCGGCGCAGCTTCTGGTACTGCTTCCGGTGCCGCTGCGGCCGCAGCGGCGGCGGCCTCTGCCGCAGCCTCGGCCCGCTTCTTGTCGTCCCGCACGCGCTGCAGCGTGCGCGTCACGTCGCCGGGCTTCATGCCGTACATGTCGGCGAACTCCTGTTCGCTGCGGCCGCTGGCTTCGAAGGCGCGCAGCAGGGCTTCGCGCTTGGCGGCCTGCTGGGCGAGTTCGGCCAGGGCTTCGTCGACGACGGCGTTGTTGTTGGCATCGCGCGAGCGCACCAGCACGGCATAGGCCTCGTGGTCGAGGCCCGAGGCTTCGATGGCCTTGGCGATGCGCGTCACCAGCTGCGGACGCAGGTCTTCGCCGGGGTTGCGGTGCGAGCGGCGGCGGTGCAGCTCAAGAATGGCGTGGTGCACGTGCTCGGGCGCGACCGGGTCGAGCGCATTGCCGTCCAGGTCATGGCGTGCATGGCCGGCAGCCACGCTCTCGAGGTAGCGCGTGGAGCGTGCATGCTGGCCCATCGCGATCTTCAGGTCTTCGGCCTTGAAGTCTTCGGGATGGCGCGCGATCAGCTCTTCGTACACGCCGAGCTTCAGCGGCACGAAGCGTGCGCCGAAGAGCTGCGGGTACAGCGCGAACAGGCGCTCGAGCACCGGGTTGACCTTGCGCGGTGCGCGCTGGGCTTCGGGCTGTTGTTGCTGTTGCGGCTGCTGTCCCCGCGGCTTGCGCCCTTGTTGCGGCTGTTGCTGCCCATGCGGGCGCTGTTGCTTGGCGCGCGGCGGGCGTTGTTGCTGCTGCTGTTGCGCGGGGGCGTTGGGCTGCGCCGCCGACGCGTCAGCGCCTGCGTCGGTGCCCGCGCCGGCCTTCAGCTGCTGCAGCTGCTCGGCCATGTCCGGGCGCTGGCGCCGTGCGTTGCGCGAGTTCGTGTTCGGGGCGGCGGTGGATGCGTCGGTCATACGGAAGGCTCGGCGATGGGCGCGAGGGATGGAAAGGGAAGAAAAAGAACAACCGGTCCCGCGCGGTCAGCGCGGCCGGAACATCCTGCGGGTATTGTCAGGGCGGATCGTCATGCGCGTGCAGCGCCTCGGTCAGCGGCTTGCCGCCCGATCAGCAGCCGGAACGGCAGCAGCATCAGCACGCCGACACCGAGCTTCACGCCCAGGTCGCCGAGCGCCCAGGTGAGCCAGGGGCCGTCGGTGCCTGCGAAGGCGATGCCCCAGAAGACGATGCTGTCGAGCACGGCCGCGATCACCGTGGCCACGAGCGGCGCGCGCCACCACAGGCCCCTACGCAGGCGGTCGAACACGCGGATGTCGAGCAGCTGCGAGGCGATGAAGGCCAGGCCCGAGGCGGCGGCGATGCGCGCCGGCGCCAGCAGCAGCGACACCGCCACGGCCACCGCGAAGCCGACCCAGGCTACGCGCCGCGCCATGCCGGGGCCGAAGCGCCGGTTGACGAGGTCGCTCACGAGGTAGGCCACCGGGTAGGTGAAGGCGCCCCAGGTGAGCCAGTCGTTGATGGCGAACTGCACCAGGAGGTTGGACGCGAGCACCACGGCGGCCATCGCCAGCGTGGCGACGGCCAGCTGGCCGGTGGTGGGACGGTGGAAGTGCATCGTCAAACGGCGCTGCCGAGCACGCTGCGCGCCACGGCCTCGGCCACCTTGATGCCGTCCACGCCGGCCGACAGGATGCCGCCCGCGTAGCTCGCGCCTTCGCCGGCCGGGTAGAGGCCGCGCACGTTGAGGCTCTGGAAGTCGTCGCCGCGCGTGATGCGGATGGGCGACGAGGTGCGCGTTTCCACGCCCGTGAGCACGGCGTCGTGCGTGTCGAAGCCCTTGATCTTGCGGCCGAAGGCCGGGAAGGCCTCGCGCATCGCCTCGATGGCGTAGGCGGGCAGGGCCTGGTGCAGGTCGGTCGGTGTCACGCCGGGCTTGTACGACGGGATGATGCTGCCGAGTGCGGTCGACGGCTTGCCGGCGATGAAGTCGCCCACCAGCTGGCCGGGCGCGTGGTAGTTGCTGCCGCCGAGCACGTAGGCGTTGCTTTCGAGCTGGCGCTGCAGCGCGATGCCCGCGAGTGCATCGCCCGGGAAGTCGCGCGGGTCGATGCCCACCACGATGCCCGCGTTGGCGTTGCGTTCGTTGCGCGAGTACTGGCTCATGCCGTTGGTGACCACGCGGCCCGGCTCGCTGGTGGCCGCGACCACGGTGCCGCCGGGGCACATGCAGAAGCTGTAGACCGAGCGGCCGTTGCTGGCGTGGTGCACCAGCTTGTAGTCGGCCGCGCCCAGCAGCGGATGGCCCGCGTGGCGGCCCCAGCGGGCGCGGTCGATGAGGCCCTGCGGGTGCTCGACGCGAAAGCCGATCGAGAAGGGCTTGGCCTCGATGTGCACGCCGCGGGCATGCAGCATCTCGAAGGTGTCGCGCGAGCTGTGGCCCAGTGCCATCACGACGTGGTCGGCGCGCAGTTCGCTGCTCTGGTTCGTGGTCTGGTCGAGCACGGTGAGGCCGCGCAGATGACCCTCTTCGATGTGCACGTCGGTCACGCGCTGCTCGAAGCGGATCTCGCCGCCGAGCGCGACGATCTGCTCGCGGATGTTCTCCACCACCTTCACCAGCTTGAAGGTGCCGATGTGCGGGTGCGCGACGTACAAGATTTCGGGCGGCGCGCCGGCCTTCACGAACTCTTCCATCACCTTGCGGCCGAGGAAGCGCGGGTCCTTGATCTGGCTGTAGAGCTTGCCGTCGGAGAACGTGCCGGCGCCGCCTTCGCCGAACTGCACGTTCGACTCGGGGTTGAGCACGCTCTTGCGCCACAGGCCCCAGGTGTCGCGGGTGCGCTGGCGCACGGTCTTGCCGCGTTCGAGCACGATGGGCTTGAAGCCCATCTTCGCGAGCATCAGCGCCGCGAAGATGCCGCAGGGGCCGAAGCCGATCACCACGGGGCGCGTCGCATCGTCGGGCGCCTGGCCCGGCGGCGTGTAGCGCATGTCGGGTGCGGGCTGGATGTGCGGGTGGCTGGCGTGCTTTGCCAGCAGCGCGGCTTCGAGCGCCGCGTCGGCCAGCTGCACGTCGCAGATGTAGACCGTGAGCAGGTCGACCTTGCGGGCGTCGAAGCTGCGCTTGTAGACGGTGTGGGAGGCGATCGCTTCGGGCGGAACGTCGAGCGTTCGGGCGATCAGGGTGGCCAGCGCCTCTGGGGCGTGGTCGAGCGGGAGTTTGAGTTCGGAGATTCGCAGCATGTCGTGGGGCTTGTGGTTATCAAGCAGACCGACGATTTTAAGCGCCCGAGGCGCTATGAAACTTGTAGCTGGATCAGGCGGGCAGGAAGCCTTCGACCGACAGGTAGCGCTCGCCGGTGTCGTAGTTGAAGCCCAGCACCACCGCATCGGGTGCCAGCGAGGGCAGCTTCTGCGCGATGGCCGCGAGCGTCGCGCCCGACGAGATGCCGACCAGGATGCCTTCCTCGACCGCGCAGCGGCGCGCCATTTCGCGCGCGGGTTCGGCGTCGACCTGCAGCACGCCGTCGAGCAGCGAGGTGTCCAGGTTCTTCGGGATGAAGCCCGCGCCGATGCCCTGGATGGGGTGGGGCGCCGGTGCGCCGCCCGAGATCACGGGCGAGGCCACGGGCTCCACCGCGAACACCTGCAGCTTGGGCCACTTCTTCTTGAGCACCTTCGCCACGCCGGTGATGTGGCCGCCCGTGCCCACGCCGGTGATGAGCACGTCGATGCCCTCGGGAAAGTCGGCCGCGATCTCTTCGGCCGTGGTGCGCACGTGCACGTCGACGTTGGCGGGGTTGTTGAACTGCTGCGGCATCCACGCGCCCGGCGTGCCGGCCACGATTTCCTCGGCGCGGGCGATGGAGCCCTTCATGCCGTTGGCGCGCGGCGTGAGGTCGAAGGTGGCGCCGTAGGCCAGCATCAGGCGGCGGCGCTCCACCGACATGCTGTCGGGCATCACGAGGATCAGCTTGTAGCCCTTGACGGCCGCGACCATCGCCAGGCCGATGCCGGTGTTGCCCGAGGTGGGCTCGACGATGGTGCCGCCGGGCTTGAGCGCGCCGCTCTTCTCGGCGTCTTCCACCATCGACAGCGCGATGCGGTCCTTGATCGAGCCGCCGGGGTTGGCGCGCTCCGACTTGATCCAGACCTGCTGCTTCGCATGGCCGAACAGGCGGTTGATGCGGATGTGCGGCGTGTTGCCGATGGTCTGGAGGATGTTCTGGGCCTTCATGGAATCTCCTTGGGTGCGAGGGTCGGATGGTCAGCGCGCATTGTGGCGCCCCCTGGGCCGGGTTGCACCCGGCCCGCGACCGTTTCAGCACGAGGGGATGGCAGGCCGTTGCGGTTCAGGCCTCCAGGGCTTCCAGCGGCCCGAAGAACTCGTAGCGAAGCTGCTGCTTCGGCACGCCGAGCGCCAGCCCGTTCGCATACACCGCCTGCATGAAGGGCTTCGGCCCGAGAAAGTACAGGTCGACGTCGCGGTCTTCCGGCAGCAGCCCGGCCAGCAGCTCGCGGGTGACGAAGCCGGTCGCGTGCGGCGTGTCGGTGTCGCGCGGCGCGTCGTAGACATACAGCGGCTTCACGTTCGCATGCCGCTGCGCGAGCGCGTCGACGCGGGCGCGGAAGGCGTGCGCGCCGCCGTGCCGCGCCGCATGGACGAAGTGCACCGGCCGGCCCGTGTGCGCCACCGATTCGAGCATGCTCATGGCGGGCGTGATGCCCACGCCGCCCGTCACCAGCACGAGGGGCCGCGCCTGCTCGCCCGCGGGCTGCAGCACGAAGTCGCCGCACGGCGCCTGCACCTGCAGCCGCGTGCCGACAGCGGCGGCTTCGTGCAGCCAGTTCGAGGCGCGACCGCCTTCTTCCTTCTTCACGCTGATGCGGTACCACGGCTTGCCCGGCGCGTCGGACAGCGAGTAGTTGCGCCGCACCGGCTGGCCGTCGATCTCCAGCACCAGCGTGAGGTACTGCCCCGGCGTGAATGCCAGCAGCGCGCCGCCGTCCACGGGCTCCAGGTAGAACGAGGTGATGACTTCGCTCTCGTCTTCGCGCCGGGCCACGCGGAATTCGCGCGTGCCGCGCCACCCGCCGGGTTGCGCCGCATTGGCGCTGTAGACGGCTTCTTCCGCGGCGATGAGCAGGCCCGCCAGCGATTCGTAGGCCTCGCCCCAGGCGGCGATCACCTCGTCGGTGGCGGCATCGCCGAGCACCTCCTTCACGGCGCGCAGCAGGTAGTGGCCGACGATCGGGTAGTGCTCCGGCAGCACGCCCAGCGCGGCGTGCTTCTGGATGATGCGGGGCAGGGCGCCGGCGATCGCTTCGAGCCGGTCGATGTGCGCGCCATAGGCGATGACCGCGCCCGCCAGCGCGCGCGCCTGCGTGCCGGCCGCCTGGTGCGCCTCGTTGAAGAAGGCCTTCACCTGCGGATGGCCCTCGAACATGATCTTGTAGAAGTGGCTGGTGATGGCCTCGCCGTGGGCCTGGAGCGCGGGCACGGTGGACTT
>Ga0207709_10001274_pt1 | contig 18018 bp, 15 predicted proteins | sample KBSM34metaG_FD_184397 | JGI IMG/M metagenome (GOLD analysis project Ga0207709, IMG submission 184397) | Miscanthus rhizosphere microbial communities from Kellogg Biological Station, Michigan, USA - KBS M3-4 metaG (SPAdes) (version 2) | ecosystem: Host-associated > Plants > Roots > Rhizosphere >...
CGCGCTCCCGCCGGAGCCTGACCCGGCCAGGCGTCCACCCGCAGCAGCATTCCCGGCTGAGCGGGGACGTCGGCGGGCGTCGAATAGAAGGAGTCGATCACCGGAAGGCCCGAGCGCAGCCCGAGGCTCCCCCACCATGCGACCGCCGGCAGAGCGATCACGAGGACGGCGGCGATCCCCCGGGCCGCGGCCACCGACCACGGCGGCAAGCGACGCGCCGGCGTGGCCGCCCCCGCGACCGGACGCACCGCACGCCACGCGACGCCCGCGCCGAAAACGATGGTGCGGATGCCGAAGAGCACCGCGACCGTCACCGATGTCAGATCCGGCCAGACGAGCGCCAGCACACCGAACGCGAGCTGCGCGAGGGCCCACGCTCCGGTGAGCACGCGCGCGCTGACGGGACCGCGGCGGAGTCGAGGCAGATCAGCGAGACCACTCGCCACCAGGAGCGCGGCGAGGATCAGTGGCAGAAGTGCGATCCCGATGCCGAGCCATACGACGAGCGCGATCCCGACCGCGATCCAGAGGCATCCCACGAGGATCCGCACCCAGGTGGGACGTCCTCGCCGGGTGAGTTCGGCGACGCCCGACAGGACGCAACTGACGCCCGCATAGACCGCGAGCAGCCCGAGCGACGCGAGAGGACGGAACGTCATGACGAGACCGAGGGCGACCAGGGCGGCCCCCGCGATCGCGGCGAGCGGCCGCGGGGCGGTGCGCAGCAGTCCGGGCAGCGCACGGAACCGGCGCAGTCGCAGGCCCTCATCGGTCACACCTTCACGATAGCGAACGCTCGAGTCCGCAGACGAGCGCATCGGCATCAGAAACCGACGTTGACCCGGGATATTCAGCGGCGCGGCACCCCGTCCCCCTATGATGATCCCGGTACGGGGCGCGCCGCAGACATTGGGGGGCATATCCATGGGTCGCATGCCGTCGGAACGCGGTTTCACCGCCCGCGCCCACGCGCTGGGAGCCTTCCTGGGTGTCGTGGTGCTGTTGGTCACAGGCTGCGCGCCGGACAGCACCGGCACTCCGACGCCGGATGCCGGCGCCTCGACGAGCCCCGCGACGCCGACTCCGACCGCCACCGCGCTCAGCGCCGCCGAGCAGCTCCTCGCGGCGCACATCGACATTCCCGGCGCCTGCGCGGTCAGTTTCTCCCTCGACGGCACCGCCCTCGAGCCGCAACTGCAGGTGCAGGACCGCCTCTACGACCGCCTGCCCATCCCCCGCGAAACAGGACGCGTGTTTGCCGGGTGGTATGCCGATGCGGCGACGGCCGCCGCGGCATCCACCGACCCGGCCGCCCACGCGGGGAGCCCGGCGACGCGCGTCAACGGTTCGCACCTCGTGGCGTGCACCTACAAACAGCAGACGCTCTACGGCGCCTGGACGACGACGGATGCGGTCACGACCGCCGCCGCACGCGTGCCGATCCTGATGTACCACCAGTTCACGACCAAGCCGGAGGGCGAGGAGGGATGGCTGCGCGGAAACTACGCATACATCGACGACTACCGCGCCCAGATGCAGTACATCAAGGATCAGGCGTTCTACCTGCCGACCTGGGATGAGCTCAGTGCCTTCATCGACGGTGCCCTCTACCTCCCCGATCACGCCGTCATCATCACCGACGATGATGCGGACCCGACGTGGCTCACGCTGGCGTCACCGATCAACGAGCAGCTGCAGCTGATGGCGACGTCGTTCGTGATCACGAGCGGCGGGGTGCCCACGCAGAACCGGTTCATCCTGCAGCGCTCGCACACGAACGACATGCATCGCGCCGGCGACAACGGTAAGGGACGGATGGTGAACCTGTCGGCCGCCGAGGTGGCTGCAGACATGACCGCTTCGGCAGCGGCTCTCGGCGGCGTCAAGGAGGTCATGGCGTATCCGTACGGACACAACAACGAGACTTCCCACGAAGGCCTGCGACAGGCGGGCTTCGAGATGGCCCGCACGATCGAGCAGGGGTACGTCTCGGTGGGCAGCGACAAGCTGACGTTGCCCTGCATCCGGATCAACTACGGCATGGACGTCGCTGCGCTCAAGAAGCAGATCGGCTGACGAGCCCAACGAGAACTGACAGAGCACGCACAGGAGTTGCTCACCTCGGCCTCGGTAGGCTGGAGCGGTTCTTTCCCTGACCGATCGCGAGCGCATGCCCATGGATCTTTCCGTCATCGTGCCCACCTTCAACGAAGGCGGGAACGTCGCCGAGCTGGTCCGACGCATCGGTGCCGCGCTCGACGACGTGGACTTCGAGATCGTGTTCGTCGACGATTCGACCGACGACACACCCACGACCATCCAGACCGTTGCGAAGACCGCGGACTTCCCCGTGCGCCTCATCCACCGTGATGCGCCGGAAGGCGGACTCAGCGGCGCTGTGCTCGAGGGCTTCCGCAGCGCACAGGCGCGCTGGTGCCTCGTCATGGACGGCGACCTGCAGCATCCGCCGGAGGACATCCCGCGCATGCTCGACCGTGCCGCACGAGGCGATGTCGACATCGTCGTCGCCTCGCGCTACGTCGCGGGCGGAACGGCGGGGGGCCTTGCCGGCACGACCCGCACCGCGGTGTCACGAACGTCGACCCTTCTCACGAAGGCCATGTTCCCCCGCAAACTGCACGGCTGCACCGACCCGATGACCGGGTTCTTCCTCGTCGACCGCGAGTCCGTCGACCTCGAAGACCTCCGTCCCCGCGGCTTCAAGATCCTGCTCGAGATCCTGGCCCGGCGCCAGATGCGCATCGGAGAGATCCCGTTCGCGTTCGCCACGCGCTTCGCCGGCGAGTCGAAGGCGACCTTCGCCCAGGGCATGCGCTTCCTGACGCAGCTCGCGATGCTCCGCTTCGGGCGGATGTCGGCATTCGCCCTGGTGGGCGGCGTCGGGGCGATCGCGAACCTCGTCATCATGTGGGGGCTCGTCCACCTCGGGATGAACTACGTGCCCGCGGCGATCATCGCCAGCGAGGTCACGATCATCGGCAACTTCCTGCTGCTCGAGTACCTCGTCTTCGCCGACATGCGTTCCGACTCCGGGCAGATGTGGGTGCGGTTCCTCAAGTCGTTCGCGTTCAACAACGTCGAAGCGATCGTGCGCATCCCGATCATCCCGCTGCTCGTTCAGGGCGCCCACATCCCCAGCGTGCTGGCGGCGGCGATCACCCTCGCGGCGGCGTTCGTGGTGCGTTTCGTGTACCACGCGCTGTGGGTCTACGCCCCCAAGCGCGTGTCGACGTCGCGGGTTCCGGCACGCGCCGTGGCCCCCGCCGGCAGCCGTACTCTGGAATCATGACCTCCGAAAAGTCCATCACGATGTTCGGTGCCGATTGGTGCCGTGACTGCGTCCGCACCAAGAAGCAACTGGACGAACTGGGAATCGACTACACCTACGTCGACCTCGTCGCCGAGCCGGCCGCCGCCGACGTCGCGCGCGAGATCTCGGGACGCACCAATATCCCCGTGGTCGTGTACCCCGATGCATCGCACCACGTCGAGCCGTCGAACGCCGACGTCGAGGCGAAGCTGCGCGAACTGTCGCTCATCTGACGCCGCGCCCGTCGCGGGCGGCATCCAGGAGCAGTTCCTCTGGGACCGCGTCTCATCCGGTCGTAAGCTGAAGGTCCGCGCGCACGCGCGAAGCCGCTTCGAAGGAGAACGCCGTGACCGCAGAAGCACCCTCCGCGCCTCCGAAGAAGAAGGCGCCGGTCGACCAGCTCGATGACGGGGTGCGCTCCGCACTGGATGCCGCGATCACGCAGCTTCGCGAGGGAACCCGCGCGTGGGCCGCGCTCACCCTCGCCCAGCGGCGCACGCTCCTCCAACGCGTCCGCGTGGCCACGGTCGCCGTCGCCGCGCAGTGGGCCGACACGGCATCCACGTCGAAGGGGCTTCCGGCCGGGCATCCGCTGCGCGGCGAGGAGTGGCTGTCGGGACCGTACGCGGCGATCGTCGCCCTCGACGCCTACGCCGACACGCTCCGCGCGCTCGCCGTCGGCCGCTCACCGCTCGACGGCATCCGGATCGGCACCGCACCGGGCGACCGCACCGTCGTGCACACGTCGCCGCTGTCGGCCACCGACGCGCTGCTGTTATCGGGATACTCGACCGAGGTCTGGCTGCAGCCCGGCGTGGACGCCGCTGCCGCGCGGCGCGAAGCGGGGCTCGGTCAGCTGCACGCCGGGGCATCCGGCGGTGTGGGGCTCGTCCTCGGCGCCGGCAACGTCACTTCGATCCCGTACCTCGACGTGCTCTACGAGCTGCTCGCGTTCAACCGCGTCGCGCTCCTGAAGGTCAACCCCACCCAGGACGCTCTGGTGCCGATCTTCGAGCGGGCGCTGGCGCCGCTGATCGAACCGGGCTTCCTGCGCATCGTCCGCGGCGGCGGCGACGTCGGGGCGTACCTGACGCAGCATCCGGAGATCGACCACGTCCACATCACCGGCTCGGAGGCGACGTTCCGCTCGATCGTGTGGGGACCGTCGCACACCTCTGGAGCTGCCGGCGCGGCCACGCGCCGACGCAACGAGGGGCGGCCGCTCCTGAAGAAGCCGATCACCGCCGAGCTCGGCGGCGTGTCCCCATCAATCGTCGTGCCGGGAGACTGGTCGCGAGCGGATCTGCGCTTCCAGGCCGAGCACGTCGTCACGATGCGCCTGCACAACAGCGGCCACAACTGCATCGCCGGTCAAGTCGTGCTGCTCTCCGACGACTGGGCGCAGCGCGACGCGTTCCTCGACGAGTTGCGTGCGGCCTACGACCGCGCGCCGTCGCGGCCGGTCTGGTATCCGCAGAGTCAGGGCAAGCTCGACGCGGCGCGGACGGCGTACCCGGACGCCGCCTGGTGCGCCGGGGGGACCCGCGCCCTCGTCGAGACGTCCGCCGCCGACGCCGCCGCGCTCGAGACCACGGAGTACTTCTCGCCCGTGCTCGGCGTGGTGGGACTGCGCGGGACGGGCCAGGAGTTCCTCGACGCCGCTGTGGCACACGCCAACGACAAACTCGTCGGCACTCTGGGAGCGAACGTCCTCATCGACCCGGCCACGCAGAGCGCGCTCGGCGACGGATTCGAACGCGCCGTCGCCGACCTGCGGTACGGCACGGTCGCGGTGAACGCGTGGACGGCGTTCGGCTTCCTGACCCCCACGGCGACATGGGGCGCCTTCCCCGGCGGGACGCTCGCGGACGCGTCGAGCGGGATGGGTATCGTGCACAACGCCCTCCTGCTCGACCACGTCGAACGCACCGTCGTGCGCGGGCCGTTCCGGCCGTTCCCGCGCTCCGCCTCCTCGGCGGCGCGCGGTTACGGCCTGTCCGTGCTGCCGAAACCGCCGTGGTTCGTCACGTCGCGTACCGGCGCAGCCGTCTGCGAAGGCTTCACCCGGTTCCGGATGGATGGGAACCCCGCGAAGATGGCCCTGACCCTGGTGAAGGCCTTCGGCGCGTGAGCAGGCGGCGACGCCCGGTCGCTTCCGGGTCTCTCGAGGCTGACTATGTGATCGTCGGAGCGGGCTCGGCCGGTGCTGCCGTCGCGTCGCGGCTCAGCGAAGACCCGGCCGTGAGCGTGCTGTTACTGGAGGCCGGTCCGGTCGACGCGGCACTCGAGCTGCACGTTCCGGCCGCGTTCTCGACCCTGTTCCGGGGGCGCTACGACTGGAACTACGACACCGTCCCGCAGCGGGAGCTGGAGGATCGCACGATCTACTGGCCGCGCGGCAAAACGCTCGGCGGCTCGTCGTCGCTGAATGCGATGATGTGGATCCGCGGCTTCGCCGCCGACTACGACGCCTGGGCCGAGGTCGCCGGCGACGGCTGGTCGTGGGAGGCTCTCGCTCCGTACTTCCTCCGTGCGGAGGCGACGCAGGATGCCGCCGACGCCACGCAGGGAACCGACGGCGCCCAGCCCGTCGAGCACCAGCGCGACCCTCGTCCGCACACGGCCGCGTTCCTCGAGGCGGCACGCGAGCTGCAGCATCCGGTCACCCCGGCGAATCTTCCCGCCCGCCAGGGGTTCTCGCAGACGATGGTCACGCAGCACCGTGGCGCGCGGGCCTCCACGGCCGACGCCTACCTCCGGCCGGCGCGGGCCCGGCGCAACCTCCGGGTACTGACCGACGCGCTGGTGCGGCGCGTGACGTTCGCCGACGATGACGCGACGCCGCGGACAACGGGGGTGTACGTCGATCTCGGCGGCGTCACCCGGCACGCCCGCGCGCGATGCGAGGTCATCCTCTGCGGCGGCGCGATCAACACCCCGCAACTGTTGATGCTGAGCGGCATCGGGCCGGCCGACCACCTCGCCTCCCGCGGCATCCGGGTTCGCGTGGACGCCCCGCAGGTCGGCGAGAACCTACAGGATCACCTCGTCGCGGGTCTCGCTCCCGCTGCCCGCGGGGGAACTCTCTACGGCGCGCGGCGTCCCACGCAGCTCGCCCGCTATCTCCGCAGCCGCCGCGGGATGCTGAGCTCCAACGTCGCCGAGGCATACGGGTTCATCCGCACGCCGGTGGCCGACCGCACGGGGGCGCCGGCGGAGCTGCCCGACATCGAGATCATCTTCGCCGCGGCGCCGTACGTCGGCGAGGGCCTCGTGCCGACGCCGGCGGAAGGGATCACCGTGGGCGCGATTCTGCTCCAGCCGCGCAGCCGCGGGACCATCCGGCTGGCGTCCGACGACCCGACCGAGGCCGCGATCATCGACCCCGGCTATCTCACCGACCCCGAGGGCATCGATGCGGAGACGATGCGCGCCGGACTCGCCGAGTGTGAACGGCTCATCGCGACGTCGGCGCTTCGCGCCGTGACCACCGGCGGGTGGGTGCAGCCGGTCGGCGGCGAGCGCATGAGCGCGGCCGAGCGGATCGAGCTGTCTCTGCGCCGCTACTCCCACACGCTCTACCACCCGGTCGGAACGGCGCGGATGGGCGTCGACGCGGCATCCGTCGTCGACGCCGACCTGAGGGTGCGCGGCGTACAGGGCCTCCGCGTCGCGGACGCATCCGTCATGCCGACGGTGATCCGCGGCCACACGAACGCGCCCGCGATCATCATCGGCGAACGGGCCGCGGACCTCATCCGCGGTCGCTGAGCGGGCCCGCTGCTGGCGTGGCGGCTCCCGTTGGGGCGGTGCCGGTGGAGCGGGAGCCTGCGGCGCGGCTCCCGCCGTACGTGGTTGCGCGGACTTCCGCCGTGACGAACGTCGGACTTCTGTCGCCGCCGTCGCCGGATCACGGGCCCGCAGGCCCCGGCTGCCCCGAAAGTCCGACGTTCGTCACGGCACCGGACCAGTGGCCGACTGACGGTGGCGTCGCTGCCGGCGACCGGTCGCCAGAAACCGGACGGGAGGGGCGGGCTGGCGGTGCCGGGGTCGCGGGGCTGCCGTCGTGACGATTGTCGGACTTCTGTCGCCGCCATCGCGGACACACGGGCCTGCAGGCCGCGCCCGGCCGCGAAAGTCCGGCGTTCGTCACGGCAGCCGACCGGGTACTACAGCACGCAGCCGGTGTCGAAGGACACCGGCTGCGTGGCAGAACTGTGATCAGCGGCCGGAGCGGCGCTGGCCCCCGTTGGCGCGGACGACCGAGCCGACCATGAGCTTGCCGCCGGTCGCACCGGCACCGCCGCTGTGCGACGCGCGACGGCCTGAGGTGCGGGCGTTGCCGGATGCCGCGGGCTGTGCCGCCGCACGATCCGCCGAGCGGTGGTCGCGGGCGGGACGCTGTTCGCGGCCGGCCGTCGAACGCTCGGCAGCCGGACGACCGGCGCGGTCGCTCCGGCCCTGACCGGCCGACGCACCCTGGCCGGCGCGGCCGCCCTGACCGCGACCGGTACCCTGACCGGCCCGGCCACCCTGGCCGCCGCTGCGACCGCCCTGGCCCTCGCCGCCGTCGCGCGCAGCGCGCTTGCGCTGCGCGTTCGCGCCCTGGCTGCGGCCGCCGCCCTGGCCACGGCCGGGCTGCTCGGTCTTCGGCGCGGGGGCGACGTACGCCGCGACGGTACCGACGAGCGCGGTCACCTCGGGCGAGGTCGGCGTCACGGGCACGGGCGTCGCGGAGATCGCGGCCTTGCGGAGGAGGTCCTTCACGTCTCGCTCCTGACCGGGAAGCACGATCGTGACGACCGAGCCCTCGGCGCCGGCGCGGGCGGTGCGGCCGGAGCGGTGCAGGTACGCCTTGTGCTCCATGGGCGGGTCCACGTGGATGACGAGTTCGACGTCGTCGACGTGCACGCCACGGGCGGCGACGTCGGTGGCGACGAGCACCTTCGCGGCGCCCGAGCTGAACGCGGCGAGGTTGCGGTCACGAGCCGGCTGCGACAGGTTTCCGTGGAGGTCGACCGCGGGGATGCCCTGGGCGGTCAGCTGCTGTGCGAGCTTCTTGGCGTGGTGCTTCGTGCGCATGAAGAGGATGCGGCGACCCGTGCCCGACGCGAGCGTCTGCACGAGCTCCTTCTTCTGGTCGACGCCGCCGACGTGGAACACGTGGTGCGTCATCGCGGCGACGGGCGAATGCGCCTCGTCGACGGAGTGCAGCACCTCGTTCTGCAGGAAGCGCTTGACGAGCTTGTCGACGCCGTTGTCCAGCGTGGCGCTGAACAGCAGACGCTGGCCGTCGCGCGGGGTCTTGTCGAGGATGCGGGTGACCGACGGCAGGAAGCCGAGGTCGGCCATGTGGTCGGCCTCGTCGATGACGGTGATCTCCACGGCATCCAGCTTCACGAAGCCCTGCGACATGAGGTCTTCGAGGCGCCCGGGGCAGGCCACGACGATGTCGACGCCGGCCTTGAGGGCGGCGACCTGGCGGTTCTGGTTGACGCCGCCGAAGATGGTGGTCGTCTTCATGCCGTAAGCGGCGGCAAGCGGCTCGAGGGTGGCGTTGATCTGCGTCGCGAGTTCGCGAGTCGGCGCGAGCACGAGGCCCAGGATGCGGCCGGAGCGGCGGCTGCCGCCGGCGAGCGGGCCGCCGAGGCGAGCTGCGAGCGGGATCGAGAAGGCGAGGGTCTTGCCCGAGCCGGTCTTGCCGCGGCCGAGCACGTCGCGACCGGCGAGCGTGTCGGGGAGGGTGTCGACCTGGATCGGGAAGGCGGTGGTCTTGCCGTCCTTCGCGAGGACGTCGAGGAGCGGGGCGGGCACGCCGAGCGCGCCGAAAGTGATGTCAGACATGGTGATGTTTCTGGGCGAAAAAGCCCGGATCGGTGGCCTCTGCGCGGATGCGCACAGGGTCGCCGTACGAAGAATGTCAGCCGATCATCCGGTCGGGGCCGGGCGGCGAGGGAAGCGTTCTACGACGCGAGCGCGCCATCTCAGCGCGACAAGTACTCACAGTCTACCAGCCCACCCCGCTTCACTGCTCCGCCGAGCCGCCATGCTTCCACCGAGCCGCCATGATATGGCGCGCGAAAACGTGGCGGACCGGCGGAAAGATGGCGGCTCGTGGGGGTGGGGGTTAGGCGAAGCGGTCGGTCGCGTCGCGGAGGGCACGGGCGATGCCCGGCTCGGAGGCCGAGTGGCCGGCATCGTCGACGACGACGTACTCCGCTTCGGGCCACGCACGATGCAGGTCCCACGCGGTCATGATCGGCGTGCAGATGTCATAGCGTCCCTGCACGATGACCGCCGGGATGGCGCGGATCGCGCCGACGTCCTCGATGAGCTGGCCCTCGCGGAACCATCCGCCGTGCATGAAGTAGTGGTTCTCGATGCGGGCGAACGCGACGGCGGTTTCCTGCTCGGCCATCGATGCGACCAGGTCGGGATCGGGATGCAGGGTGAGCGTGGAGGCCTCCCACGTGGTCCATGCCACGGCCGCGGGCACGTGAACCGCGGGGTCGGGGTCGGTGAGACGACGGTGATACGCCTCGATCAGCCGCGACCGCTCGAGCACCGGGATCGGCGCGAGGTACTGCTCCCAGAGGTCGGGGAAGACCGCGGCCGCGCCGCCCTCGTAGAACCACTCCAGCTCGTGTCGGCGGAGCGTGAAGATGCCGCGCAGCACGATCTCGGAGACCGCGCCCGGGTGGCACTGCGCGTAGGCGAGGGCCAGCGCCGACCCCCACGAACCGCCGAACACCTGCCACGTCTCGATGCCGAGGTTGCGGCGCAGCAGCTCGATGTCGGCCACGAGGTGCCACGTCGTGTTGAACCGCGGGTCGGCGTCGGGCGCGCTCATGTGGGGCGTCGACTTGCCGCATCCGCGCTGGTCGAACAGCACGATCCGGTACTTCTCGGGGTCGAAGAACCGCCGATGCCAGGGCGATGTGCCCGCGCCCGGTCCGCCGTGCAGGAAGACGACCGGCTTGCCCTCGGGGTTGCCGGACTGCTCCCAGTAGATGCGCTGGCCGTCGCCGACGAGCAGGAAGCCCGTGTCGTACGGCTCGATGGCCGGGTACAGGATGTCGTCGAGGTGGGCGGGGCCGTTCACAGTTCTCCTCCCGACACCGAGAAGGTGTCGCAGGCGCCGAGCCCGCTCTGGTAGCCGGTGGTGAACCAGCGCTGGCGCTGCGCGCTCGAGCCGTGCGTCCACGTCTCCGGGTTCACCCGCCCCGACTGGGCCTGGATGTTGTCGTCGCCGACGGTGGCGGCGGCATCGAGCGCATCGCGCAACTCGGCATCCGTCGGCCGCTGCATGTACGCGACGCCCTTGGCATCCTTGGTCTGCGCCGCGTGGGCGATCCACGCGCCCGCGTAGCAGTCGGCCTGCAGTTCGGTGCGCACGCCGTTGCTCGCGGGCCCGGTGCCGTTGTTGGGGAACTGGTCCATGATGCCGGTGAGCTGCTGGATGTGGTGCCCGTACTCGTGCGCCAGGACGTACAGCTGGGCGAGGTTTCCCGCCTGCGCGCCGAACTGGCTTCGCAGGACGCCGAAGAACGTCGGGTCGATGTAGATGACCTCTTCGGGCGGGCAGTAGAACGGGCCGGTCGCGTTCGATGCCGTTCCGCACGCCGTCGAGGTGGAACCGTCGACCACGATGAGCTGCGGCGCACGGTAGCCCTGCACTTCGCCCTGCCAGTAGCCGTCCAGCGCTTTCTGCCCGAACACGAGCCGGCAGTCGTCGTCGGCGTTGGCGTCGGCGCCCGTGTCGCATCCTTGGATCACGGTTTCCTCGGCACCGCCACCGCCGAGCACACTCGTCACATCGCCGCCGGTGAAGAGGACGAGCAGAAGCACGACGAGTCCGCCGAGGCCCGCCGCGCCGCCACCGATGACGGCCACGCCCCGGCCTCGTCGCCGTGCGGTCGTCCCTCCCAGCTCTGCATCGCTGTTGAAGGTCATGCCTCACCGTACCGCCACCGCGTCGGTCGCCGTAGGCTCGGGGCATGGATGCCACGACAGTCACCGTGACCGGAGCAGGCGGGCAGATCGGCTACTCCCTCCTGTTCCGCATCGCCGCCGGCGAGATGCTCGGCGGCGAGCGCCCCGTGCGCCTGCGCCTGCTCGAGATCCCGCAGGGCCTGAAGGCGGCCGAGGGCGCCGCGCTCGAACTGCAGGACTGCGCCTTCCCGCTGCTGGCCGGCATCGACATCACCGACGATGCCCGGGTCGCCTTCGACCGTGCGAACATCGCGATGCTGGTGGGCGCACGTCCCCGCACCGCGGGCATGGAGCGCGCCGACCTCCTCGCCGCCAACGCCGGCATCTTCGGCCCCCAAGGCGCGGCGCTGAACGAGGTGGCAGCCGATGACATCCGCGTCGTGGTGGTGGGAAACCCGGCGAACACGAACGCGCTGATCGCCGCCGCATCCGCCCCCGACATCCCCGGCGAACGCTTCGCCGCGCTGACGCGACTCGACCACAACCGTGCCCTCGCGCAGCTCGCGGCGACGCTCGACGTGCCGATCGCCGCGCTCTCCGGTGTCGTCATCTGGGGCAACCACTCGGCGACCCAGTTCCCCGATGTCGCCCACGCGCGCGTCGACGGGCGCCCGGTGCTCGATGCCCTCGCCGACCGCTTCGGCGGGGCGGATGCGGCGGCCACCTGGCTGAACGAGGAGTTCGTGCCGCGCGTCGCGCAACGCGGCGCCGAGATCATCGCGGTGCGGGGATCATCGTCAGCAGCGTCGGCCGCGAATGCCGCGATCTCCCACATCCGCGATCTCGTGCACGGCACGGGCGACGCGTGGACCTCGGCCGCGGTGCTCTCCCACGGCGAGTATGGCGTGCCGGAGGGTCTTTACTCGTCGGCGCCGGTCACGAGCGCCGGAGAGGGTGACGACGCCGGCTACCGCGTCGTCGACGGTCTCGACCTCGACACACGCGGACGTACCCGCCTGGACGCCTCGGTCGCCGAGCTCATCGCAGAGCGCGACGCGGTGCACGCCCTCGGCCTGATCTGAGCGCGCGGTGACCGACCTCACGTGGCTGATCGCGGGCATCGCGGTCATCGGCGTCTCGACGGTGCTGGCGCGACGCCTCGGCGTGGCGGGACCGCTCATCCTCGTCGCGATCGGTCTGGTCGCATCGCTCCTGCTGCCGAAATTCTCGGTGCCGCCGGAGCTCATCCTCGTCGGCATCCTGCCGCCGCTGCTGTACGCGGCCGCCGTGCGGCTTCCGGCCGTCGAGTTCCGCCGCGACGCCGTGCCGATCGCGGGTCTCGCCGTCGTTCTCGTCGTGATCAGCGCACTGGCTCTGGGCACGCTGTTCTTCTTCGCCATCCCGGACCTCGACTTCGCGCTGGCCGTCGCGCTCGGCGCGATCCTCAGCCCCACGGATGCCGTGGCCACCTCGATCGCCAAGAAGCTGGGCATCTCCGCCCGGGTCATCACGATGCTCGAGGGCGAGAGCATGCTCAACGACGCGACCGCGCTCGTGCTGCTGCGCAGCGCCGTCGCGGCGTCCGCCGCCGGGTTCTCGATCATCGGAACGATCGGCGCCTTCGCGTGGGGCGTGCTGATCGCCGTCGTCATCGGCGTCGGGGTCGGCGCGTTGACCTTGCGCGTGCGGCGGTGGATCGGCGATCCGGTCGCGAACACGGCGGTGGGCTTCATCGTGCCGTTCGTGGCCTACCTGCCCACCGAGCACTTGGGCGGGTCGGGACTCGTGGCCGCCGTCGCCGCGGGGATCACCGCCGGACAGGGCGCGGCGCGGTGGTCGACTCCCGAGCAGCGGGTGTCGGATCAGCTCAACTGGCGCACGCTCGAGCTGCTGCTGGAGGGCGCCGTCTTCCTCATCATGGGACTGGAGCTGCGCGACATCGTCAGCGGCAACATGGCGAGGTACCAGGGCATCGGCGTCGCCGTCGCGCTCGCCCTGGCGGCACTCGCAATCGTGCTCGTCGTGCGCGCGCTGTACGTGTCCGGCCTCGTCCTGCTGCTCGGCCGGCGCGCCCGCCGGATGCAGCGCGACCGCCTGCAGGCGTTCAGCGACCGGCTCGATGCCTTCGATCCCGCGACCTCCGACATCCGCGAACTGCGTCCCGCCCGCGAGGAGCGTCCCGCCGAGCCCGTCCCCCGCGGCGGTTTCGTCCGCCGCAGGGCGAGTCGCGCCGCGGGCCGGGCGGCGCGACGTTGGGCGAAACGTGCGCCGGACGCCGCCTCCACGCAGCGGCGGGTGGACGGTGTCCGCAACCGGGTCGGACGCCTGCTCAACGACATGGACTACTACCAGGGCTCCCCGCTCGGGTGGAAGCACGGCGTCGTCATCGTCTGGGCGGGGATGCGCGGCGTCGTCACACTCGCGGCGGCCCAGACGCTCGACCCGGAGACGACTCCGGCTCGGGAGCTGCTCATCCTCATCGCCTTCGTGGTCGCTCTCGTGAGCCTCATGCTGCAGGGGCTGACCCTGCCGTGGGTCATTCGCATGCTGCGGATGCCGGTCGTGACCGGCGACGGCTCCAGCAGCGAGGAGAGCGACCGCCTCGACGACGAGCTGCGCCAGGCCGCCCTCGCGCACCTGCGCACACCGGGGCTCGCCGATTCGACCGGCACACCGTTCCCGCCGGATGTACTCGCGACCCTCGCCGAACGCATGGGCGCTCCGCGCCTCGAGGCGCCGGAGATCAGCACCGCAGCGGTGATCGATCTGCGGATCTCCCTCCTCGAGGCCATGCGCGACCGACTCGTCGACGTGTCTCGCGAGGGCTCCTACTCCTCCGCGGCACTCCGCCACGCCCTCGCTCAGCTCGACGCCGACCAGCTCAGCATCCAGCTGCGCCGCGAAGCCGACGACTGAGACGGGCCCGCGCCGCGCTCCCGCGTGGGCCAGAATGGATGCCGTGAGCACCGACCAACCGCAAGAGCAGCGCGCCCCCGCCGACTACGCGGAATCGATCGCGCTGCCCGCTGTGACCGCGGCTGTTCCCGTGGTGGTGTCCGGCACCGACTGGTGGGCCGCCCGACCCGCGGGGTCGCGGCTGGTGGGCCTCGTCGTGGCCCGCGACGATCTGCCGTCGGTGATCGCCCAACGCGACGCCCTGGCCGCCTTCGGCGTGCCGATCGAGGGGTTCCGCCACCCCGCACCGGAAACCGGGGAGAGCTGGTCGGAGCGGCTCACGCGGCTGTTCGGCCGACTGGTGGCCGGCGACGTGGTCGTCGTCGCCGACAAGCACGCTCTCGGACGTACGGTCGACGAGGAGACGCACGCCATCAGCGAACTGCGCCGGCGCGGCATCATCGTCAAAGTGCTGGGGCACTCCCGAGGCTGACCGGCGGAGCATCCTCTGCCGCGACGGCAGCGGCCCATGACGAGCCGGCGACGATCGCGTCGAAGAAGCGCAGCATCGCGTGCGGGATGTCTCCGAGCGGCGTCGACATGTGCACGAGGGCGACCTTTTTGTGGTCCGGGACGGTGTACCAGTAACGCGCCACGAGACGCTTCTGCACGACCGACTGGCCGTCTTCCTCGATCGCCTGCGTGCTCACCGCGTGCAGACGCAGCACGGCGGAGCCCGCGGCATCCACCCGGGTCGCCGTCTCGAGATCGGGCTCGGCGGTGTGGGGCAGGCTCATCTCGAATGCGCGCATCACGGCGTCGGGCGCTGAGCCCACCGCCGGCGTGATCGTGATCGGCGTGTGCACCGTGATCGCAACCGGAGTCGGCACGCCGGGGGCGATCTCGCGGCACAGCAGCAGCAGGTGCGCCGACGCCGCTCGCGCGGCGGCCGCGGCCTCGTCCAGCCCCGACTGCACGCGACGGCGCATCACCGCCGCATCGTCGGCGGGGCCGACGACCTCGCGGGCGATGGTCGCGATGTGCTCGCGGGCCTTGTCCTCGTCCCGGGGGTCGAGCGAGATCCACGCGCCCGGCAGTCGGAATCGCAGCTGTGGGAGGGAGACGGTGCTCACTGGTCGTCGGCGAGGCGGCGGACGTCCGCGGCGCTGAGGTCGAGGATGCCCTCGGCACCCTTGCCCCCGACGATCTCGCTGACCGAACCCATGATTCGCAGATCGTCGATCTGCGAGTTCTCCTCGGGGCGGCCCTCGTAGGCGATGAACGTGAGGTCGCTGTCCTTCAGATCGGCGTCGGCGGCCGCGGCAGTCGCCGCCTCCCGCACCGCGGTGGCGACGCCCTCGGCGGAACCGTCACGCACGTACAGGCGGATGACGATCTTGTTCACCCACGGTGCACCGGGGTGCTGCACCTCGACGCGGGCGGCGAAGGTCGAGGCCTCGGAGGCCGTGGTGACACGCGAAGACGCGTCGCTCTCGTTCATTCCCGCACATCCCGTCAGCATCAGAACCAGTACGCCCGCCGCGGCCACAGCCCGCGGCCCTCGACGACTACCCACGCGAATACTCCATCTCGTATACCTGCTCGTACGTGCCCTGCCGGTCGTCCGCGAAGAAGATCTCGTCGCCGGAGCGCACCTCGGGGACCAGGTCATCGGCCAGTTCACCGTACATGGTGGAGTCGTGGATGCGGATGTCGACGGGATGGTAGGTCTGCCAGTTCGGTCCGGGGACATCGTTGGGCCCGTAGCCGACGAACTCGAGCGTGTGCACCGGGTCCCAGCGGTTGTTCACCTGGGTGACGCGCACCGACGGATCGATCTCCCCGGCGTGCTTGTCGATCGCCGATCCGGCGGTGACGACGGACTGCACCCTGTCGGCGATGCGCGGATCGGTGGCGAGGTCGCCCGCCATCATGCCGCCGAGACTCCAACCGGTCAGCATGATCGGAGCGTCGCTGGCGAGGGCGCCGGAGCGCTCCAGAGCGTCCCACACGGCCTTCTCGTACTGTGTCTGCAGCCCCGGGAACAGCGCCAGCATGGCGTCGGCGGAGAGATCGTTCAGGGCGCCATCGGCGTTCCCCGGCGACCAGTTCTGCGTGCTCGGGAGCTGAACGCGGTAACCGATCACCGTGCCGCTGGCGTCGGTGATGGCGACGACGCGGATGTCGGTCGCCGTCTCGCCGCCGATCACGTCCTGCCGCCCGACCTCCTCGAAGAGGTCGCCGTAGTCCTGCGCCGTCTTGTCGTCGGCGTTGTCGGACGAGTCGGCATCCTCGGGGCGCTTGGAGTACGGGAAGCCGCGCTTCGGCGTCGACGGGCCCTTCGGGGTGCCCAGGCCATCGCGCAGGAGGAACGTGAGCAGAAGCGAACCCACGATCACGACCGCGATGATCGCCAGGGCGATCCAGCCGATGACCGCGGCGATCAGCGAGAGCACGATCGCCACGATGATGACCACGAGGATGATCACCACGATCGCCACGAGCACGGCCAGCAGCTGACCCAGGAACTCGAGGATGCCCTTCAGCACGCTCGCCGCCCAGTCGCCGATCCACCCGGCCGCGCCCTCCCAGAACTGGTTCCAGTTGTCGTAGGCGGAGTCGGCGTCGCCCTCGATGGCGGTCTCGATCTTGGCGATCGCGGTGTCCGCGATGGCGCGGAGCCGATCGCGCGCGTTGTACAGCTGCTGGCGGGCATCCTGCACCTGGGCGTACGCGTTGGACTGCGCCTGGCGCAGGCGCCGGAGGTCGTTCTCGATCTCGTCGATCTGATGCTGCGGCGCTTCGACCGCCTCGGCGCGGAGCAGATCGCCTTCGCGCAGCGAGATGTCGTTCGGCAGCGTCGCCGACTTCTGGTCGTAGTACTCCGCCGTGGAGATCGCCGTCCGCGCGTCCTGCTGGATGGGTCGCAGATCGGCGGCGTAAGTCTGCAGGGCCTCGCCGGTCTTGCGGTAGCGGGTACGCGCATCGCTGAGGGAGCGGGCGACCTGGGATGCCGTGTCGGCAAGAGCGTCGGTCGAGCGGGAGATCTGCCCGTCGATGATGCCGCGCAGCGACTCGGTCGCCTTCGCGATGGCCTCGGCGGCGGTCACGAGATCGGCCGCCCGCGGGTCGAGCTGGTCGGGCTTGCCGAGGAGGATGTCCTCGAACTCCACGGAGATGGCGCTCATCAGTTCTCCCCATCGGAATCGGTGTCGGGCGCGGCTTCCTCTGCCTGGCGGGCGAGCTCGGCATCGACCTCGGTCATGGTGTCGACGATCGCGTCGATGCCGTCACGGAGGAACTGGAGCTTCTCGATGAGCTTGCCCCTGTTGTAGTCCCAGTTGTCTGCGAAGTCGCGGACCTTGCCGGACAGGCGATCCTCGCCGGTCAACCCCGCCAGATCACCGCCGACGGTACCCGCCGACTCGAAGGTCGAGAGCGCGTCGTCAACGCGCACGCGGGCGGTGCGCAGCGCGTCGAACTCGATCTGGATGTCCGTCATCGTGTCTCCCAGACAGGGGTGGGGCCGAGCGCCGTCGTCGCGCTCGGCCCCACCGATGAATCACTGACCGTGCGGGCGATGAATCACTGACCGAGCTGGCTGGCGAGCTGCTCGTCGGTCGACTGCAGGGCCTGGGCGGCCTTCTCGAGGAAGCTCGCCATCCCCTCGATGCCCTGGACCGTCTTGGTCGCGCCGGTGGTGAACTCGGTGTACGAGGCGTCGAAGGCGCCCGACGCGCGACTCGTGGTGAACCCGTCCTGCACGAGCTGGGCGACCAGCTGGCGCAGACGCTGGAGGTTCGCCTCGAGCTCGTTCTGGCCGTCACGCAGACGCGAGGCAGCGGAGTTCATCTGGTCGT
>Ga0207709_10001278_pt1 | contig 17974 bp, 9 predicted proteins | sample KBSM34metaG_FD_184397 | JGI IMG/M metagenome (GOLD analysis project Ga0207709, IMG submission 184397) | Miscanthus rhizosphere microbial communities from Kellogg Biological Station, Michigan, USA - KBS M3-4 metaG (SPAdes) (version 2) | ecosystem: Host-associated > Plants > Roots > Rhizosphere >...
CACCGCCTTCGCGGGCCAGAGCTACGCCGTCACCTCGAACGAGCAGGTGGCGCTGACCTCCGCGCAGGGCGAACTGCCGCACCTGCCCGAGCTCGGCCGTTCCTTCGCGATGGTCGAGCTGCGCAACGACAAGGGCCTGGTCCTCAGCATCGACTACGGCACGCAGCCGCCCGCGAGCTACCTCGGCCGCTCGGTGCAGCTCGAAGACCTGCAGCTCACCGGCCTGCGCGAGGAATCCGCAAAGGACGAAAAGGGCCGCAGCTTCAACTGCCCCAACTGCGGCTCGCCCGTCACCGTCAACCTCGCCGACAGCAAGAGCATCACCTGCCGCTCGTGCAACAGCATCATCGACCTGTCGCAAGGCATCGGCGGCGAGCTCAAGCACGCCACGCAGGACGAGCCCGTGCGCCCGCTCATCGCGCTGGGCAGCATGGGCCAGCTGCAGGGCGCGCAGTGGCAGGTGGTCGGCTTCCAGCACCGCATGGGCAGCGCGCCCGGCGACGACGAGTTGTTCGGCTGGGACGAGTACCTGCTCTACAACAAGAAGCGCGGCTTCAGCTTCCTGGTGGACGCCGAGGACGGCTGGAGCATGGTCAAGCCGACCACCGGCGCGCCCGTGATGGCCGAGAGCGGCAACACCGCCACCTACCTCAACAAGCGCTACCAGCAGCAGTACGCCTACAACGCCGAGACCACCTACGTGGCGGGCGAGTTCTACTGGCAGGTCGAGCGCGGGCAGAAAACCTTCAACCGCGACTTCGCCAGCGGCGGCGCACTGCTGTCGATGGAGCGCTCGGCCAACGAACTCACGTGGTCGTCGGGCAGCAAGCTCGACAGCGGCCTGGTGGCCACCGCCTTCAAGCTCGACGCGCGCAAGGACATGTTCAAGCGCGCCGACGCGCTGCCCGTGAGTGCCGCATCCGGCATGGGCTGCGGCACCATCGTCCTCATCGTCGTCGTGATCATCATCGTGCTGATCATCATGAGCACCTGCAGCAGTTCCAGCGGCTCCACGGGCGGTTACCGCAGCTCGGGCGGGTCATACGGCGGCTATTCGAGTGGCGGCGGGCACAAATGACCGCCCCCAGGCTTCGCGCACTTCGTGTCGCTTCGCCTTCCCCCTCACCGGGGGCAACACCTGCAGCCCGGCGAAGCCGGTTCTGCGGTGTTCCCCGACTTGGGGGGGCGCCAGTTCTGGCGCGCGTTGTGCGGTGACTGGGTGCAAACTGAATCAACTTTGACTGGAGGTCCTCATCATGGGATTTGAATGGCTGAAACCGGGCGTGGTCCTTGGATCGCTCGTGTATGCGCTGATCGGCGTCCTGGTCTTCTGGCTCTGCTTCCTGATCATCGACAAGATCACGCCGTATGACCTGTGGGGCGAGATCGTCGAGAAGCAGAACGTGGCGCTGGGGCTGGTGGTTGCCGCGATGAGCCTCGGCATCAGCATCATCGTCGCCGCAGCAATCCATTGAGCGACGCGGCCCTGCCCGCGCGCACCCCGGATGCGCGGGGGCCGCAACCCGTGGAGATCGCGCTGCTCGCCAGCGTGTTCGTGGTCGCCGCCTGCGGGCTTGTCTACGAATTGAGCGCGGCCGCGCTGAGCAGCTACCTGCTCGGCGACTCGGTGCTGCAGTTCAGCACCATCATCGGCACCTACCTGTTCGCGATGGGTGTGGGCTCATGGCTCTCACGCTATTTCGAGCGGCAGCTGCCGGCGCACTTCCTTCGCATCGAACTGATGGTGGCGCTGATCGGCGGTGCGCTGCCGGCGATCCTGTTCCTCGCGAATGCGTACATGCCGAGTGCCTTCCGGCTGCTGCTGTACGGCCTCGTGACGGTCGTGGGCACGCTAGTGGGGCTCGAGATTCCGCTGGTGATGCGCATCCTGAAGCGCAACATCGTGCTCAAGAACCTCGTGTCGCAGGTGCTCACCTTCGACTACCTCGGCGCGCTCGCGGTGTCGGTGGCGTTTCCGCTCGTCCTCGTGCCGCAGCTCGGCATGATCCGCACCGGCCTGCTGTTCGGCTTCATGAACGCGGCCGTGGCGGTGTGGGCGCTGTGGTTGTTCCGGCATGAACTGCGCCGCGTCGGCGCGCATGCGGTCGCGTGCTTTCTCGCGCTGGCCGCGCTGGTCGCGGCCTTCGCCTGGGCCGATCACATCACCACGCTGGCCGAGGACAAGTTCTACCAGGACCGCATCGTCTTCAGTGCCACCTCGCCCTACCAGCGCATCGTCGTCACGCGGGGGCTGCTCGGGCACCGGCTGTTCCTCAACGGCAACCTGCAGTTCGCCGAGCGCGACGAGTACCGCTATCACGAGGCGCTCGTGCATCCGGTGATGGCCGCGCAGGGCGCGCCGAAGAAGGTCGCCGTGCTGGGCGGCGGCGATGGCATGGCGGTGCGCGAGATTCTCAAGTACCCCTCGGTCGAGTCGGTCACGCTCGTGGAGCTCGACCCGAACATGACCCAACTCTTCACCGAGCACGAGACCCTGGCCGCGCTCAACGGCCACTCGCTCTCGTCGCCCAAGGTGAAGATCGTCAACACCGACGCCTTCCAGTGGCTGCAGCAGCCCGGGGACACCTTCGACGTCATCGTGGTGGACTTTCCCGATCCGACCAACTTCGCCATCGGCAAGCTCTACACCAACAGCTTCTACGCGCTGCTCGAGAGGCGCCTTTCGGCCAGCGGCTATGCGGTGATCCAGACCACCTCGCCGCTGGTGGCGCGCAAGAGCTACTGGACCGTGGCCACCACCATCGAATCGGTGGGCCTGCGTGCCACACCGTACCACGCGCATGTGCCGAGCTTCGGCGAATGGGGCTACATCATCGCGAGCCGGCGGCCCTACCGCATGCCCGATGCGCTGCCTTCGGGCCTGCGCTTCCTCTCGCCTTCCACCTTGCCGCTGATGTTCGACTTTCCGCTCGACATGGCGCGCGTGCCGGCCGAAGTGAACCGGCTGTCGAACCAGACCCTTGTCACCACCTACGAGCAGGAGTGGGGCAAGGTGATGGCGCACTAGCTGAGTCATGCAACGGCGCGAATTTCTCGGAATGGCGGCAGGCGCGCTGGCGCTTGCCGGCTGCGAGGCGCCGCCAACGCCCATCGAAGGTGGCTTCACCGGCATCGACATGGCGCGCGGCCACGCGATGCGCGATGGCGCGCTCAAGAGCCAGGCGCCCGCCGTCGTGAAGCGCACGCGCGTGGTGATCGCAGGCGGCGGCGTCGCGGGCCTTGCGGCTGCACGCGCCCTGCGGCTCTCGGGCATCGACGACTTCACGCTGCTCGAGCTCGAGGACACCGCCGGCGGCAACGCACGCGGCGGCGTGGTCAACGGCATCGCCTGCCCGCTCGGTGCGCACTACCTGCCCGTGCCGGGCGACGACGCGCGCGAAGTGCAGGACCTGCTCGAGGAACTCGGCCTGCGCCGCCGCGTGGCGGGCCGCTGGGAATACGACGAGGCCACGCTCTGCCACAGCCCGCAGGAGCGCCTGTTCTTCCGCGGCGAGTGGCAGGACGGCCTGTTGCCCATGCACGGCGTGGGCGAAGGCTCGCTCGCGCAGTACCGCAAGTTCGCGCAGCGCATCGATGCGCTGCAGCACGCGGCGCATTTTGCGATTCCCACGCTCAAGGTCGCCGTCACGCCCGAGCTGCTGGCGCTCGACGCCATCACCTTCGCGGGCTGGCTCGACAGCGAAGGATTCAGCGACGCACAGCTGCGCTGGTATCTCGACTACTGCTGCCGCGACGACTACGGCGCTGGCATCGAACACGTCTCGGCCTGGGCCGGCATCCATTACTTCGCGAGCCGCCACGGCTTCCATGCGCCCGGCGATCCCACCGGCAGCGTCAACGATTCGAGCCCCGAGCGCGACGGCATCCTCACCTGGCCCGAAGGCAACGGCTGGCTCACGAAGCAACTGGCCAGGCCGCTCGGCGACCGGCTGCGTACCGGCCAGGCCGTCACGCGCATCGCCGAGGTGCGCGACGGCGTCGAGGTCGACGCGTGGGATGCGGCCACGAAATCGCTCGTGCGCTGGCAGGCCGAGCGCTGCATCGTCGCGCTGCCCGTGTTCATCGCCGCGCGCGTGGTCGAGAACCCGCCGGCCGTGCTGAAGAACGCCGCGGCCCACGTGCGCTACGCGCCCTGGCTCGTGGCCAACATCCACCTGCGCGGCCCGCTGGCCGACCGCCATGGCGCAGCGCCGAGCTGGGACAACGTGATCCACGGCACGCGCGGCCTCGGCTACGTCGACGCGCGGCACCAGTCGCTCGACCCCACGCCGCGCGGCACCGTCCTCAGCTGGTACCGCCCGCTGGGGCCGAGCGGCTACGACGCGGCGGACGGTCGCAAGCTGCTGCTCGATCGGCTGTGGAGCGGCTGGCGCGACGACCTGCTCGCAGAGCTGTCGGTGCCGCACCCCGACCTGCCTTCGCTCGCCACGCGCATCGACGTCACGCGCTATGGGCACGCCATGTCCATCCCCAAACCGGGGCTGCTGGCGCAGATCGGCTCGCAGCGCACGACATCGGACGAGGCGCACCGCGGCAGCGTCGTCGCGGGACGCCTGTCGTTCGCGCATGCCGACTGGTCGGGCTACTCGATCTTCGAGGAGGCGTTCACGCGTGGGCACCTCGCGGGAATGCGCGTGGCGGCGGCATGAGGCGTCCGAGGTGCAATCACGCCGACGGGGTGCTCTGCGCAGCGAAATAAAGGAGGAGGCCGCAGGCCGGTGGGCATTCGCGGAGGGGGACACCCGGTGTCCTTCGCACTCGCCCTGAAAAAACACCCAGCAAAGCAAACGCACCATGAATCCTTGAAATGGCCCCGGCGCAGCCCCGTGCAGTTTTCACGCGGACTTCACACACGGCGCCATTGCTTCACAGACGGTCGGCAAACTCGCGAACGCCAACAAAAACATCGGGGGAGCTTCCATGCTTCAAGTCGCCAACAGAAAACTCGCGTCGCTCAGCGACGTGCTCTTCACCGGGCTGGGCCGCGTGCTCGGATTCCTGCGTCCGCTGGCCCGCGGGCTCATCGGTTCCTGGCGGCCGCCGGGCTGGCTGCGCATTGCCGGCGCCTTCGTGCTGCTCGGATTGCAGTGGCTGCAGCAGCGGTTGGCGTGGCTGGTGCTGCTCCTCTTATTGGTGCTGGCCGGTTGGATGGCGAGCCCCCATGTGCTGAAGTGGTGGCATGGCCTCACGCCCGACCGCGTCGAGCCCGTCGTCGCCACCGCGAAGACCGAGCCGCCGCAACGTACGCAGATCGAGCTCGACAAGGGGCCGAACCCCTTCGTCATGAACTTCTCCGCCTCGGTCGCGCCCATTGCGCGCATCGGCCAGGAGGCCACCGGCGTCATCATCGAGCCCGCCATTGCCGGCCGCTGGACCTGGACCAAACAGAACCGCCTCGAATTCCTGCCCGCGCAGGACTGGCCCATCGGCCAGCCCTACAAGGTGCAGATCGCCGGCAACGCGCTCGCGCCGCACATCGAGATGGCGCAGCGCAAGTACGAGTTCACCTCGCCCGAATTCACCGCCCAGATCGCCAGCGCCGAGTTCTACCAGGACCCGGTGCAGGCCAACGTACGCCGCGCGCTTTTCCAGGTGCGCTTCTCGCACCCCGTCAACACGGCCGAGTTCGAAAAGCGCCTGGTGCTGACCTACGACCAGCCCTGCAGCAGCTCGATCTTCAGCGTCGGCAAGTGCGCGAGCGAGAAGTTCACGGTCAGCTACGACAGGCTGCGCCTCAATGCCACCCTGCAGTCGGACCCGCTGCCGATTCCCGAGAAGACGCGTCCAGCGATTCTCAGCCTCACGGCTGGCACGGTCGCGCAGAAGGGCGGTCCCGCGCTGCGCAACGACCAGTCCCGCGCGGTCGACATCCCCGGCCTCTTCAGCCTGGCCATCGCCGGCATCGAGCCCACCATCGTCACCGGCGAGAACGGCGAACCCGAGCACGTGATGCACGTCACCGCCTCGATGCCGGTGCACGAACGCGAAATGGCGCGCGTGGTGCAGGCCTGGCTGCTGCCGGCCACGGAAGAAGCCAAGGGCGATCCCGACGACAAGTTCGACTGGTCGGCCGAGCCCGCGAAGATCACCGACGCCGTGCTGCGCCGCGCGAAGAAGATCAGCCTGCAGCCCATCGCCAGCGAGCGCGAAGTGACCGAGATGGTCAGCTTCCGCATGCCGCAGGCCGAGGGCGGGCGCTACCTGCTGGTGCGCGTGGCCAAGGGCCTGAAGACGCCCGGCGGCTACCAGCTCGGCGCGGCGCGCCAGGACGTTCTGCTGCTCAAGACCTTCGCGCCCGAGCTCACCATCATGAGCCAGGGCTCGCTGCTCGCGCTGTCGGGCGAGCGCAAGCTGCCGATCCTGGTGCGCGACCTGCCCGGCATCCGCCTCGAAATCGGCCGCCTGCTGCCGCAGCAGCTGCAGCACCTGGTGACGCAGACCAACGGCGACTTCGCGCATCCGCAGTTCTATGGCGGCCTGCAGTCGGACAACCTCGTCGACCGCTTCCAGAAGGAGATCCCGCTCAGCATCCCCGCCGGCAAGGCGCACTACGAGACCGTCGACTTCGCCGAGTACCTGCGCAGCGACGCGTCCGACCGGCGCGGCGTGTTCCTGCTCAAGGTGCAGGGCTACGACCCCAAGGCCAAGAAGAAGCCCGAAGGCGATGCGCAAGCCCAACCCGAGGACGAACAGCAGCAGTCCCCGGACGAGGAAGAAGGCAACGGCGAGGGCGGCAACCCCGAGCAGCAGCTCGACCAGCGCCTCGTGCTCGTCACCGACCTGGGCATCGTCGCCAAGAAGTCGCTCGACGGTACGCGCGACGTGTTCGTGCAGAGCATTGCCAACGGACAGCCCGTGGCTGGTGCACTGGTCGAAGTGTGGGGCCGCAACGGCATGATCGTGGCGTCGCAGGCCACCGACGCGACGGGCGCGGCCAAGCTGCCCAACCTCGCCGGCTACCAGCGCGAGAAGGCGCCGGTGGTGCTGGTCGTGCGCAAGGACGGCGACCTGAGCTTCCTGCCTTTCAATCGCAGCGACCGCACGCTGGACATCTCGCGCTTCGACGTCGGCGGCCTGCGCGCGGCCGGCGTGCCGAACCAGATGACGGCCTACGTCTTCAGCGACCGCGGCATCTACCGCCCGGGCGACACGATGCACATCGCGATGATGGTGAAGGCCGGCAACTGGGCCACCTCGCTGCGCGACCTGCCGCTCGAAGCCGAGATCATCGACGCGCGCGGCCTCAGCGTGCGCCGCGAGAAGCTCAAGCTCGGCCCCGGCGGCGCCGCGGAAATCGCCCACACCACGCAGGACAGCTCGCCGACCGGCAACTACACCGTCAACCTCTACCTGCCGCGCGAATCGTCGCCCGGCACGCCCGAGGTCGAAGGCCTGCTGATCGGCAGCACCACCGTGAAGGTGCAGGAGTTCCTGCCCGACCGCACCAAGGTCACGGCCAAGCTCAGCAGCGAAGTGGCCGAAGGCTGGGTCAAGCCGAAGGACCTGAAGGCGCTGATCGATGTGCAGAACCTCTTCGGCACGCCCGCGCCCGACCGCAAGGTGGAAGGCACTCTCACGCTGAGCCCCGGCTTCCCGGTGTTCCGCGCGTTCACCGACTACGCCTTCTTCGATCCGCAGCGCGCTGCCGACAGGCAGGCCGACGATCTGGGCAGCGTGCAGACCAGCGCCGACGGCAAGGCCGAGTTCGACCTGCGCCTGTCGCGCTTCGACGCCGCCACCTACCAGGTGCACGTGCTGGCCAAGGCCTTCGAGCCCGAGGGTGGGCGCAGCGTGTCGGCCGAGGCGCAGACGCTGGTGAGCGACATGCCCTACCTTGTCGGCGTGAAGGTCGACGGCGACGTCGGCTACGTGAGCAAGGGCGCCGCTCGCAGTGCCACCGTGATCGCGATCGACCCGCAGGCCAGGAAGACAGCCGTGCCCGGCCTGAAGATCGAACGCGTCGAACGCAAGGTGCTGTCGGTGCTTATCAAGCAGGACAGCGGCCTGTACCGCTACGAGTCGCGCCGCAAGGAGATCGTGCTCGACGAGAAGCCCTTCGCCATCGTTGCCGCCGGCAACACCGTGGCGCTGGACACCGGTGCCCCCGGCAACTTCGCCTACGTGGTGCGCAACGCCGACGGGCTGGAGCTCAACCGCGTGGAATACAGCGTGGCCGGCAACGCCAACGTCTCGCGCTCGCTCGACCGCAATGCCGAACTGCAGCTCACGCTCGACCGCAAGGACTACGAGCCCGGGCAGGAGATCGCGGTGAGCATCCGCGCGCCCTACGTGGGCGCCGGCCTCATCACCATCGAGCGCGACAAGGTCTACGCCCATGCATGGTTCAAGACCGACAAGACCGCCTCGGTGCAGAAGATCGTGCTGCCCAAGGACTTCGAGGGCACGGGCTATATCAACGTGCACTTCGCGCGCGACCCAGCCTCGGACGAGGTCTACATGAGCCCGCTGTCGTACGGCGTCGTGCCCTTCGCCACCGCGCTGACCAAGCGCACCGCCAACCTGCAGCTCACCAGCAGCGAACTGGTGAAGCCGGGCCAGACCGTGAAGATGAAGCTCACCAGCGACAAGCCCACGCGCGCCGTGGTCTTCGCGGTGGACGAGGGCATCCTGCAGGTGGCGCGCTACAAGACGCCTGATCCGCTCAAGCACTTCTTCCAGAAGCGCGCGCTCGAAGTCGGTACGCTGCAGACGCTCGACCTGATCCTGCCGGAGTTCAAGAAGCTCATGCAGGGCGCCGCGCCCGGCGGTGACGGCGAAGGCGAACTCGGCAAGCACCTGAACCCGTTCAAGCGCAAGCGCGACAAGCCTGTGGCCTTCTGGTCGGGGCTGGTGGATGTGAACGGCAGCCGCGAGTTCAGCTACACCGTGCCCGAGAGCTTCAATGGCAGCCTGCGCGTGATGGCCGTCGCGGTGAACGACGAGACCACCGCCGCCAAGAGCACCCGCACCGTGGTGCGCGGCGACATGGTGATCCTGCCCAACGCGCCGCTCGCCATGGCGCCCGGTGACACGGTCGAAGTGGGCGTGGGCCTCGCGAACAACATCGTGGGCTCGGGCAAGGAAGTGCCCATCGCGCTCACGCTCACCGCCTCCGGCGGGCTCGAAGTGGTGGGCGATGCCACACAGACGCTCAAGGTCAACGAGCGCGGCGAGGCGAGCACGAAGTTCAGCGTGCGCGCCAAGCCGGGCGAGCAGGCCGTGCTGGGTTCTTCGGCGCTGGTGTTCACGTCGACGCACAAGAACTTCAACGCGCGCCTGTCGACCGAAGTGAGCGTGCGGCCTGCATCGCCCTTCGTCACGCTGGTGCAGGCCGGCAGCTTCCAGCGCGCGGGAGAAATCTCGAGCCAGGCCGACCTGTACCCGAACTTCCGCCAGAGCGCCGTGGCCGTGTCGGCCGCGCCGTGGTCCTTTGCCACCGGCCTCATGCAGTACCTGGAGGCCTACCCGCACGGCTGCACCGAGCAGATCACGAGCCAGACCTTCCCGGCAGTGCTGCTCTCGGGCCGTCCCGAGCTGGTGAAGGAAATGGCGCGCGGGCGCACGGCCGAGCAGGGTCCGCTGCCCGAGGCGCGCAAGACCTTCGAGCGCTACCTCGTGCAGCTGCGCGCACGGCAGACGGCCGACGGCGGCTTCTCGCTGTGGCCCGGTGCGGGCACCGACGCCTTCGCCACGCTGTACGCCGTGCACCTGCTGGTCGAGGCCAAGGACCACAAGCTGCCCGTGCCGCAAGACCTGCTGCAGAAGGCCAATGCCTACTTGCAGGGCTGGCTCGGCAGCGGCGACGCATCGCTCGACGGCTGGCGCCAGCGCACGCAGGCGGCCTACCTGCTGACGCGCCAGGGCATCATCGCGCCGGCCGCACTGGCCAACCTGCGCGAAGCATGGCGCAGCAAGCAGACGCAGGGCTGGAGCGACGACCTCGGCGCCGTCTACCTTGCCGCGAGCTACCAGCTCGTGAAGCAGGAGCAGGTGGCCAACGAGCTGCTCAACCCGGTGTGGGCCGACCTGCTCGCGCGCACCGAGAAGAAGCAGCGCCGCAACGTCTGGGGCACCTACTACGACCCGCTGGTGCACGACAGCATGACGCTGCACCTCGTGGGCCGCCACTTCCCGTCGCGCCTGAAGACGCTGAAGCCCGCAGTATGGGAAGGCATGGGCGCGATGGTGCGCGACGGCTGGTACAACAGCCTGTCGTCGGCCTCGATGCTGCTCGCGGTCGACTCGTACTTCGAGGCCGTGGGACAGAACGTGGAAGGCAAGCTCACGGCGAGCACTGTCAATGCGCAGGGCCAGGCCGCCGCACTCGCGCTGGGCGCGGTCAACCCGATCACGCGCGCCGCGGTGCCGGCCGGCACCGCCAAGCTGAAGCTGTCGAACGACAGCGACTTCAACCTGTACTACAGCTGGGCCGAACAGGGCTTCGAGCGCAACGTGCCCGCCACCGCGGTGAACAAGGGCCTCGAGATCTTCCACGAAGTGCTCGATGCCAAGGGCAACCCGATCGCCAAGGCGAAGCTCGGCGAGGAGGTCACGGTGCGGGTGCGCGTGCGCAGCCTGGAGCGGGCGAACATCAACGACGTGGCGCTGGTCGACGTGCTGCCCGGCGGGCTGGAGCCGGTGCTGCAGGCCGTGGGCGACGACGATGCGAATGCCGACGCGCCGATCTGGAAGAAGCGCCTCGGTGGCGGCGGCTCGTGGAAGGTGCAGTACGCCGACATCCGCGAAGACCGCGTCGTGTTCTACGGCAGCGTCAACAAGGACCTGCTCGAAGTGACCTACAAGGCGCGCGCCACCAACGTGGGCGACTACGTGGTGCCGGCCGCGTACGGCGAGGCGATGTACGACCGGCGCGTGTTCTCGCGCTCGGCCGGCGCGCGCTTCCAGGTGGTGGCGAATTGATCATGACGCGCTCTTGCCTTGTCCCCTCTCCCGCGTGCGGGAGAGGGTTAGGGTGAGGGTGCGGCGCTTCCTATGACCTCCGCGCTCGATCCATCGCCGATGCCCTCACCCCAGCCCTCTCCCGCAAGCGGGAGAGGGAGGAAGGCCGCGCTCGCCCTTGCGGTCTTCGTCGTGCTGCTTGTCCTTCTTCGCCTGTGGCCCCACGCCCCGCTGAGCGAAACCGTCGGCAGCTCGCGCGCCGTCTATGCGCAAGGCGGCGAGCTGATGCGGCTCACGCTCGCGGCCGACGAACAGTACCGGCTCTGGGTGCCGCTGGAGCGCATCTCGCCCACGCTGGTCGATGCGGTGCTGCTGTACGAAGACCGGCGCTTCTACACGCACCCCGGCGTCAACCCTGCCGCGCTGGCGCGAAGCGCGTGGCGCATCGCCAGCGGCGAGCGCCGCCAGGGCGGCTCCACGCTCACCATGCAGCTCGCGCGGCGCGTGTACGGTATCGACAGCCGCACGCCCACCGGCAAGGTCGCGCAGATCTTCGCCGCGCTGTGGCTGGAGGCGCGCTTCGGCAAGCACGACATCCTCGAGGCCTACCTCAACACCGCCCCCTATGGCGGCAACATCGAAGGCGTGCAGGCCGCGAGCCTCATCTACTTCCGCAAGGACGCCGCCAAGCTCAGTCTGCCCGAGGCGCTGACGCTCGCGGTGATTCCGCAGAACCCCGTCAAGCGCATCGCCGAGCGCGGCCGCAACGCCGAGCTGCAATCGGCGCGCGAACGCCTGTGGGCGCTGTGGGCCGAGCGCGATCCGGCGGCGAAGCAGCACGCGCCCGACGCGCAGCTCGCGCTCTCGGCACAGTCGCGCGGCAGCCTGCCTTTTCTGGCACCGCACGCCACCGACATGCTGCTCGCGCAGGAGCGTGGCGTGCAGGAAGTGCGCACCACCATCGACCTGCGCATGCAGGCCACGCTCGAACGCGTGATGGGCCAGTACCTGCGCGCGCACGCCGACGTGGGCATGAGCAACGCGAGCGCGCTGTTGCTCGATGCGTCGACGATGCAGGTGCGCGCGATGATCGGCTCGGCCGACTTCCGCAACGACGCCATCTCGGGGCAAGTCAACGGCGTTCTGGCCAAGCGCTCGCCGGGCTCCACCCTCAAACCCTTCATCTACGCGCTGGCGCTCGACCAGGGGCTGCTGCATCCGAAGACCATGCTGAAGGACGCGCCCACCTCCTTCGGCCCTTACACGCCTGAGAACTTCGACCACCGCTTCGCCGGGCCGCTGCCCGCGCAGGAGGCACTGATCCGCAGCCGCAACGTGCCCGCGGTGGCCGTGGCAGCGAAGCTCTCGAAGCCGGGGCTCTACGACTTCATGCGCCTGGCCGGCGTGCAGAAGCTGCAGGGCGAATCGCACTACGGTCTCGCGCTGGTGCTCGGCGGCGGCGAGGTCACGCCCGAGGAGCTGGCTGGCATGTATGCGACGCTGGCCAACGGCGGCATCTCGCAGCCGATCCGCTACACGCAGCCCGCGCCCGGCGAGCGGCCCGTGCAGCCGCTGCGCTTGCTGAGCGAGGAAGCGTCGTTCATCACGCTCGACATGCTGCGCCACACGCCGCGCCCCGACACCACGCTGCCCGCACGCCCGGCCATCGCGTGGAAGACGGGCACGTCCTGGGGCTTTCGCGACGCGTGGACGGCCGGCGTGTTCGGCCGTCACGTGCTGGTGGTGTGGGTCGGCAATTTCGACGGCACCAGCAATCCCGCGCTGGTGGGCGTCGACGCCGCCGCGCCGCTGTTCCTGCGCATGGTCGATGCGCTGCGCGCCGAGCGGCTCGACCCGGGCGAAATCGCATCGCGCCAGCCGGCGGACCTGCGCCAGATCGAGGTCTGCGCCGCGACGGGCGGCCTGCCCGATGCGATGTGCCCGGTGCGCACCATGACATGGTTCATCGCCGGCAAGTCGCCGATCCAGGTCAGCAACCTGCACCGCGCAGTGTGGGTCGACGAAACGACCGGCAAGGTGGTCTGCGGCCCGCAGCCCAATGCGCGCCAGCAGGTGGTGGAGCAATGGGGCAGCGACATGCGCCGCCTGTTCCGCCAGGCCGGCCTGCCGCGCGCGAGCGCGCCTGCCGACGGCTGCGAGAAGGATGGCGATGCGCCGGAGAGCGCACCACTCATCACGTCGCCCTTGCGCGGCGTGCGCCACACCCTGCGCGTGAAGAAGCCCGAGCCGCTGGTGCTGCGCGCCGAGGCTGCCGCGGGCACGCAGGCCGTCTACTGGTTTGCCGACGATGCGCTCATCGGCCGCGCCGAGCCCGGCGAAGGCATCACCTGGATGCCCGATCTCTCCGTATCGGGCCGGCGCTATGTGCTGCGCGCGGTCGACGACCAGGGCCGCGCGGAGTCGCGCGAAGTGACGGTGGACGTCGCTCCTTGAAAGGATGTCATGGCCGCGTCATGCCGCCTCGGCATGGTCACGCGTTTTGAACTCGAACGCCTTCCTTTCCATGACGCGCATCGCCTCCCTGTCTTTCATCGCTCTTGCCGCTGCACTCGCGTGCGGCGGCGCGACGGCCCAGACCGCCTTCCCCTCCACGCTCGCCGGCCACGCCGTCCTGCCCGCGCAGAGCTTCGTCGCTGCGCCCAAGGACGCGCCGGCCGACCTGCAGGCCAGCGGCAAGTTCACGACCGGCAAGCGCGTCGAGGCGATCGGCTCGGTCGAAGGCCTGTCGGCCGGCCGCGGCACCGGCGTGTCGCTGCCCTTCAAGGGCCAGCCGCTGCAGGGCCACTCGGGCATCAAGAAGATGGACGACGGCAGCTTCTGGATCCTCACCGACAACGGTGCCGGTACCAAGGCCAACTCGCCCGACTTCATGCTCTACCTGAACCACTACAAGGTGGACTTCAAGAGCGGCAAGTTCAACCGCCTGAACACCATCTTCCTGCATGACCCGGACAAGAAGGTGCCCTTCCGCATCGTCCACGAAGGCACCAAGCAGCGCTACCTGACGGGCGCCGACTTCGACCCCGAGAGCTTCCAGTTCGCCGGCGGCGCGCTGTGGATCGGCGAGGAGTTCGGACCCTTCCTGATCAAGGCCGACCTCAAGGGCAAGGTGCTCGCCGTGCACGACACGCTGGTCGACGGCAAGGCCGTGCGCTCGCCCGATCACCCCGCAGTGACCACGCCAGGCATGCCCGGCGGCGCGGTCGATTTCCAGATCAAGCGCTCCAAGGGCTTCGAGGGCATGGCCTCGTCGAAGGACGCAAGCAAGCTCTACGCGCTGCTCGAAGGCCCGGTGTGGAATGCCGAGGCCAAGGACTACGAACGCGTCGACGGCAAGGAAGCGCTGCGCGTGCTGGAGTTCGATGTGGCCACCGAGAAGTGGACGGGCCGCCACTGGAAATACGTGCTCGAAGCCAATGGCAACGCCATCGGCGACTTCAACATGATCGACGCAACCACCGGCTTGATCATCGAACGAGACAACGGCGAAGGCACGAGCGACAAGGCTTGCCCCGAAGGCCAGAAGCGTACCGACTGCTTCCACGACATCGCGAAGTTCAAGCGCGTCTACAAGGTCGAGCTGAACGACGCGAACGCGGGCGGCCCGGTGCGCAAGATCGGCTACATCGACCTGCTGAACATCGCCGACCCCGACAAGCTCGCACGCAAGCCGCTGAACGACGGCGTGCTGAAGTTTCCCTTCTTCACCATCGAGAACGTCGACGTGGTGGACGCCACGCACATCGTGGTCGGCAACGACAACAACCTGCCGTTCTCGAGCAGCCGCGAGCCGAACAAGGCGGACGACAACGAGCTGGTGCTGCTGGAAGCGGGCGCGTTGCTGCAGGCGAAGTAAGCGGCCTGCCGCGAGGGCATCGGCACCGCCTTGCTGTCTTTCAGGTGTCCGTGCCGCGCTGCTGCACCAAGGTCATCGCGAACTGGCCGTTGCCGACCGACCAGTCCGAGTAATCATTTTCGTGAGTGAAGATGAAAACGTCGGCTGGTGCGATGCCAGCCTGGTGTTCCAGGTTGTGCGCGATCTGGCCATAAAGTGTCCGTTTCATCGCATCGCTGCGCCCCCGGCGCATGGTGATCTCGACCACGATCACGCGATCGGAACGTGCCACGCCATTGAACCTGCGATCGAAAAAGAAATGGTCGGCCCTGTACGGGTTCACCAGGTTGAACAGCTCGTCCTCCGGCATCCCGATACTGCCGACCAGTGCGTCGTGGATGCCTCGCACGATGGCCTGGCATTGAGCGGGAGGCGTGTCTTCAGGGACGGCGGTGCGAATGAAAGGCATGGTGACGGACTCCAGCAAAAGCGATGCATGCCGCCGGACGATTCCGGACAGGTCATGCGCCGTTTGTAGGCGCCGCAAAGCAAAAAACGAACCGATGAATTTGCCGGTGCTATGTGCAATAAAGTCACTTCACCATGAAACAGCATCTTCGCCACATGAACGCGCTGCGCGCCTTCGAAGCGGCCGGCCGTCTGGGCCGCATGACCCTGGCCGCCGACGAGTTGCATGTCACGCCTGGTGCGATCAGCCGGCAGGTGCGGCAACTCGAGGATGCGCTCGGCGTCGTGTTGTTCGAAGGGCCGAAGAACCGGCCGGTGCTGACCGTTGCCGGCAAGTACTTGCAGCCGACCCTGTCGGCGGCCTTCATGCAGATCGAACAGGCGGTGGATGCCATGCTTGAGCGGCAGCACACGACATTGGACGTCTCCTGCCTCAGCACCTTCACGATGCGCTGGCTCATTCCGCGGCTCTACGATTTTCATGCGAGCCAGCCGGACATCGGCGTGCGGCTCAAGACCACGGACCAGAGTGCGGCAACGCCGGTGTCGCGCAGCGACGTCGCGATCTCGGTGGCGCAGGACGAAGACGAGGAGGCGACGCCTGCCGATGTGTTCCTGTTCGACGAACTGCTCGGCCCCGTGCTGGCTCCCGGCCTGGCCGACCGGTTGCGGCTCGGCGAGCCGGCCGATCTCGAGAACCGGGAGATCCTGCAGACGCGCACGCGGCGCAATGCCTGGTCGATGTGGAGCGCATCGGTCGGCAGCGCGGTGCGAGTTTTGCCCGGCACGGAGTTCGAGCACTACTACTTCACGCTGGAGGCTGCGATCGGCGGCCTGGGCATCTGCATCGCGCCCTGGCATCTCGTGATGGACGACGTGCGGGCGGGACGATTGACCGCGCCCTTGGGCTTTCATGCCAGCGGCTACCGCTATGTCGCCAGGCGCAACGGCACCCGGGACGAGGCAGCGCGACTGTTTTGCGACTGGCTTCAGGCCCAGGCCATGGCGATGCCACAGCCCGGGCCGCTCGGCCCGCGGGCCGTCAGGCCCGCATCAGCGCCTCGATCTCGTCCGCCTTCACGGGCACGCCGCGCGAGATGAGCTCGCAGCCGGTGGCCGTGACGATCGCGTCGTCCTCGATGCGGATGCCGATGCCGTGGAACTGCTCCGGTACGCCGTCGGCGGGCCGCACGTAGATGCCGGGCTCCAGCGTCAGCACCATGCCCGGATGCAGGATGCGGCTCGGGCGGTTCTTGATGACCTCGTTCGACAGCGGATCCTTGCGCTCGCTCACCTCGCCAATCTGCGTGGGCTCGACGTAGCTGCCGCAATCGTGCACGTCCATGCCGAGCCAGTGGCCTGTGCGGTGCATGTAGAACTGGAAGTAGGCGCGCGAGTCGATCACGTCGTCCACGCCGCCCACCTTGTTGGCGTCGAGCAGGCCGAAGTCGAGCATGCCCTGCGCCAGCACCTTCACCGCGGCGTCGTGCGGATCGGTGAAGCGGTTGCCGGCCTTGGTGACGGCGGCCGCGGCGTCCTGGCTGGCCAGCACGAGGTCGTACAGCGCGCGCTGCGGGCCGGTGAACTTGCCGTCGGCCGGGAAGGTGCGGGTGATGTCGCTCGCATAGCCGTCGAGTTCGCAGCCGGCGTCGATCAGCACCAGATCGCCCTTGCGCAGCGGTGCCGCATCGGCGCGGTAGTGCAGCACGCAAGCGTTGGCGCCGGCCGCCACGATGGAGTAGTAGGCCGGGTACTGCGAGCCGCCAAGGCGGAATTCGTGCAGCAGCTCGGCGTCGAGGTGGTACTCGCGCGCGTCCTTGCCCTCGCGCAGCATGCGGGCCGAGAGCTGCATCGCGCGCACGTGGCCGCGGGCGCTGATCTGCGCGGCGCGGCGCATGATGTCCTGCTCGTGCGCGTCCTTGATCAGGCGCATCTCGTCGAGCGGGCCACACAGGTCGCGCTGTTCCTCGGGGCACAGCGCGCCGTAGCGCACGCGGGCGCGAACCGACTGCAGCCAGCCGTCGATGCGGGTCTCGAGGCCCTTGTGGATGGCGAACGGGAACCACACGGTCGAGCGGTTCTCGAGCAGCTTCGGCAGCCTGGCATCGAGGTCGGCGACCGAGAAGGCTTCGTCGACACCGAGTGCCGCGGGTGCCGCGTCGGGGCCGAGGCGGTAGCCGTCCCAGATCTCGCGCTCCAGGTCCTTCGGCGCGCAGAACAGCGTGGCGCGGCCATCGCCCGCCAGCACCAGCCAGGCATTGGGCTCGGTGAAGCCGGTCAGGTAATAGAAGTAGCTGTCGTGGCGGTAGAGGAAATCGGTGTCGCGGTTGCGCGGGCGTTCGGGCGCGGTCGGGATGATCGCGATGCCGTCCTTGCCCAGCTGCGAGGCGAGGCGCGCGCGGCGCTCGGCGTAGATCGTGGTGGTGGCTGCTGAAGTCATCTGCTTGGCGTGTTCAGTTGGGCGAGTCGTTCGGGGGTGCCCACATCGGTCCAGGGGCCGGTGTAGAGCTCGGCGCTCACGAGTTCATTGTCCATCGCGGCGCGCAGGATCGGTGCCAGCGGGGCTTTGCGGCCGGCCGGGTTGCCGCTCGGGATGTCGCAGTACGGTGGCGCGAAGAGCTCGGCGCGGTACAGGCCGATGGTCGAGAAGGTGAACTTCCGGTCGGCCGTGTTGAGCGCGAGGCCCCCGGCGGACAAGCCGAAATCGCCCTTGAGGTTGTGCGCGGGGTT
>Ga0207709_10001280_pt1 | contig 17963 bp, 15 predicted proteins | sample KBSM34metaG_FD_184397 | JGI IMG/M metagenome (GOLD analysis project Ga0207709, IMG submission 184397) | Miscanthus rhizosphere microbial communities from Kellogg Biological Station, Michigan, USA - KBS M3-4 metaG (SPAdes) (version 2) | ecosystem: Host-associated > Plants > Roots > Rhizosphere >...
TGCCGACCTTGGAGCGCAGCTTGGGCAGGTTGGTCTTGGGGTCGTGCAGCGGGATGCCGTTGACGGTGATCTCGCCCTTCTGGAAGGGCTCGAGCGCGTTCACGGTCTTGATGAGCGTGGACTTGCCGGAACCCGACGGGCCGCACACCACGACCACGTCGCCCTTGGAGATGTTCACCGAGCAGTCGTTGAGCACCTGCACCGGGCCGTACCACTTGGAGACGTTCTTGATTTCAATCATTTTTTCGGACATTTGTTTCTCTCCGGTTCAGTTCAGCCACTCAATCAGCGAATGATGGCGATTTTCTTGTGCAGGCGCTTCACCAGCCAGGAAAGGGCGTAGCACATGGCGAAGTACACGACCGCCGCCAGCAGGTAGGCCTCGATCGGACGGCCGAAGTTCTTGCCCGCCGTTTCAAAGCCCTTGAGCATGTCGTAGGCGCCGATGGCATACACCAGCGAGGTGTCCTGGAACAGGATGATGGTCTGCGTGAGCAGCACCGGCAGCATGTTGCGGAAGGCCTGCGGCAGCACCACCAGGCGCATGTTCTGGCCGTAGGTCATGCCCACGGCCTGGCCCGCGTTCACCTGGCCGCGCGGGATCGACTGGATGCCCGCGCGCATGATCTCGCTGAAGTAGGCCGCCTCGAACGCCACGAAGGTGATCACCGCCGAAATCTCGGAGCGGTAGTTCGAGCCGAGCGAACCGAACAGCGAATAGAACGACGCCGGCACCAGCAGGAAGAACCACAGGATCACCATCACCAGCGGGATGCTTCGCATGCCGTTGACGTACAGGGCCGCGGGCGCATCGAGCCACTTCTTGCCCGACAGGCGCATGAGCGCCAGGATCGTGCCGAAGATCACGCCACCAATGGTGGCCACCACCGTCAGCATGATGCTGAAGTAGAAGCCCTTGATGACGAAGTTGCTGATGACGTCCCAGTTGTAGAAGGACAGGTCGAGATTCATCATGTCAGTGTCCTCCGCCGCCAGCGCTGGCCGAGACGATGAAGCCCGGCACACGGGTCTTCTTCTCGATGAACGCCATGAGCCGGTTGATGGCCAGGGCCGACACCACGTAGCACGCCGTCACCGCCAGGTAGACCTCGATGCCGCGCGAGGTTTCTTCCTGCGCCTGCATGGCGAACATGGTGAGTTCGGTGACCGACACGGCGAACGCGACGGACGAATTCTTGAAGATGTTCATCGTCTCGCTCGTGAGCGGCGGGATGATGATGCGGTACGCCATCGGCAGGATCACGTAGCGGTAGTACTGCGGCGTGGTGAAACCCACCGCCATGCCCGCATAACGCTGGCCCTTGGGCAGCGCCTGGATGCCGGAGCGCACCTGCTCGGCGATACGCGCCGAGGTGAAGAAGCCCAGTGCCAGCACCACGAGGATGAAGCTCGGCACGCCCTTCATCACGGGAACCAGCGCCGGAATCACGTGGTACCAGAGGAAGATCTGCACCAGCAGCGGGATGTTGCGAAAGAGCTCCACCCATGCATTGCCGAAGCGCACCAGCCACGGACTGTCGGGCAGCGTGCGGATGATGCCGATCAGCGAGCCCAGCACCAGCGCGACGATCAGCGCCAGCAGCGCGACCGACACCGTCCAGCCCCAGGCCGAGAGCATCCATTGCAGGTAGCTCGGATATTCCCCCCCGGGGTCTTGCAGGAAGACCTGCCAATCCCAGTTTCCCATGTGTGTTTACTCCTTCAGCTTCTTTTCGAAAAACCGTCCCTTGAAAAGAAACGCCCACCGCGAAAGGTGGGCGTCCATTCACGCAGCGACGCGCGCTTATTCCTTGGTGACGTACTCTTCGGCCGGCTTGTCGTTCGGGTTGGCCCACGCGTTCTTGGTGGCTTCGCCCAGCGGCAGGTTGATGGTCACGTTGGCCGGGGGAATCGGCTTGAGGAACCACTTGTCATACAGCTTGGCGAGTTCGCCCGACTTGGCCTGGGCCTTGATGCTGTCGTCCACGGCCTTCTTGAAAGCCGGGTCGTCCTTGCGGATCATGATGGCGATGGGCTCCACGGCCAGCACGTCGTTCAGGATCTTGTAGTCCTTGGGCGACTTCGACTTGGCGGCCAGGGCAGCCAGGATCGAGCCGTCCATCACGAAGGCGTCGGCACGGCCGGTTTCCAGCAGCAGGAAGCTGTCGGAGTGGTCCTTGCCGTAGACCTCCTTGAAGGTCAGGTTCTCGGCGCGCTTTTGCTTGCGCACGGTCTGCAGCGGCGTGGTGCCGGTGGTGGTGGCGACCGTCTTGTCCTTCAGGTCGGCCAGCGAGTTGATGCCCGAGTTGGCCTTGACGACGATCTTGGTTTCTTCGACGTAGGTGGTCACGCCGAAAGCCACGTCCTTCTGGCGGGTGGCGTTGTTGGTGGTCGAGCCGCACTCGATGTCCACGGTGCCGTTCTGCACGAGGGGGATGCGGTTCTGCGAAGTCACGGGCTGGTACTTGACTTCGAGCTTCTTGCCGGCGGCCTTCTCCAGGTCCTTGATGATGTTGGCGCAGACGTCGTAGTGGAAGCCGGTGTACTGGCCATTGCCGAGCGTGTACGAAAGGCCGGAGGACTCACGCACGCCTTCGGTGATGGTGCCCGAGGCCTTGATCTTGGCCAGGGTGTCATTGGCCTGTGCAAAGGCGCCGCTGGTGGCGAGCGCTGCGACAGCCAATGCCAATACTTGTTTTTTCATACGAAAAGCTCCTGAGGGTGACTGAAACAAATAGAACGAAATTCTAGACACTCGCATTTTGCGGGATACCCGGACCAACCCGGTGCATTCCACGGGCATCGCCGCCCACCTCGCACCGGCCGCGCCCATCGGGGCGCCAGCCTGGTGCAATCCAGACATTTCGCATTGTCCGACTTTCACTAAGCAGCCTTTGTGCCCGGCATTCGGGCGGCTGTGCGTGGCGCAAGCAGCGACCGGCGATCCCCGGCGTGCAACGGCCGAAAAAAACTGCCGCGACTGTAGTGGCGCCGTGGCCCGGCCGCCAATGCTGATTGCGGGGGGCCGTATGCGTGGTGCTTATAGATTGTGCAGTGCACAAATCTGCCCGCCGTTCACGCTCGTTCAGTGCGGCGGCTGGGTCCCGACGAGGTACGACCAGAGCGCGTCGGCCGTGCGCTTGGGCTGCATGCTTTCCGACAACCCGGCCCGTGCCGCCGAGCGGCTGGCGCCGGCCTTCACCGGGACCGGCGTGCTGGGCCGCTCGCGGTAGGCGCGGATTTCCATCTTGGCCTCGAGGCTGTCGATCTCGGGCGGCAGCGCGCTCACGAGCTTTCGCGCCTTGATCTCCTTGCGCACCGCGCTCTGTGGCAGGAAGGCGATGCCGTGGCCTTCGAGCGCCATCACCTTCAGGCCTTCGGCCATGTCGGTTTCATAGACACGGTCGAGGTGGATGGCGGTGCCCGACTCTTTCAGCAGCTGGTCGACCACGCGCCCGAGGTACGCGCCCGGCGCGTAGCCCAGGTAGGGCAACGGCTGACCCGGGCGGCCCGGCAGCCGGTAGCGCGGCGCACCTTCGGCATCGGCCTTGACCCAGGGGGCCACGGTTTCCTCGCCCAGGCTGACCATCTCGTACTTGTTGGCATCGAGCTGCAGCGGCTGCGAGGGGTGGTGGTAGGCGATGAGCAGGTCGCAGCTGCCCTCGACCAGCCGCAGCACCGCGTCATGCACGTTGAGCGCGATGAGCCGGCTCTTGATCGGTCCGAAGTGCTCGCGCAGGCTGGTGACCCACGAGGGAAAGAAGGTGAAGGCCAGCGTGTGCGGCACGGCGATCTCGATCACGTCCTGGCCGGCGGCCGAGTGGCCGCGCAGCATGGCGCGCGTGCTCTGCAGCGACTGCAGCATCTCGATGGCCTGGCTGTACAGCGTCTGGCCCGCGGGCGTGAGGCGCGTGGGGTAGGAGCTGCGGTCGACCAGGTCGGTGCCGGCCCATCCCTCGAGCGCCTGGATGCGCCGCGAGAACGCCGGCTGCGTCACGTGCCTCAACTGGGCCGAGCGGCTGAAGCTGCGGGTTTCCGCCAAGCTGATGAAGTCTTCGAGCCACTTTGTTTCCATACGCGGCGATTATGCGAGCGCCGCGCCATACTGGGCGCCCCCTCCTTTTCCCGCATGCGCCATGCCTTTCGACGACCTGCCTGAGCTCAGCGCCACCGAACTTTCGCGCAAGATCGCGGCCCGCGACGTGTCCTGCCGCGAGGTGATGCAGGCGTCGCTCGCCCGCATCGACGCGCTCAACCCGCGCTTCAACGCCATCGTCTCCCTGCGCGACCCCGCCCAGCTGCTGGCCGAGGCCGATGAACGCGACGCCGAACTGGCGCGCGGCGAACGGCGCGGCTGGATGCACGGCTTTCCGCTGGCCGTGAAAGACCTGAGCCACGCCGCCGGCCTGCCGACCTCGATGGGCTCGCCGCTGTCGCCGCGCTCGCCCGCGCGCACCGACAGCCTGCATGTGGCGCGCATGCGCGCGGCCGGCGCCATCGTCATCGGCAAGACCAACACGCCCGAGTTCGGGCTCGGCTCGCACACCTACAACACGGTGTTCGGCATCACGCGCAACGCCTACGCGCCCGAGCGCAGCGCGGGCGGCAGCAGCGGCGGCGCGGCCGTGGCGCTGGCCCTGGGCATGCTGCCCGTGGCCGACGGCAGCGACATGATGGGCTCGCTGCGAAACCCCGCCGCCTTCAACAACGTGATCGGCCTGCGCCCCTCGCGCGGCCGCGTGCCCGGCGACCCGGAGCAGGAGCTCTTCTTCCAGCAGCTGGGCTGCGAGGGCCCGATGGGCCGCACCGTGGAAGACACGGCCCGGCTGCTGGCCGTGCAGGCGGGCTTCGACACGCGCGTGCCGCTGTCGTCGCCGCACGCCCTGCCCTCGCCCGACGACCTGCAGCTGGACGGCGACGGCCGCGGCCTGCGCATCGGCTGGCTCGGCAGCCTCTGGCCCGAACTGCCGCTGGCGCCGGGCGTGCGCGAACTCGGCGAGCAGGCGCTCGGCACCTTCCGCACCATCGGCTGCGAGGTCGAGCCCTGCACGCTCGACGTGCCGCGCGAACACAACTGGAGCGCCTGGCTGCGATTGAGGCAACTGCTGGTGGGCGGCAAGCTCGGCGCCTACCTGAGCGACCCGAAGCTGTTCGCGCAGCTCAAGCCCGAGGCGCAATGGGAGATCGAGCAGAGCCGGCACCTGGACGCCGCCTCGCTGTACCAGGCCTCGCACTACCGATCGAACGTGTACCGCGCCTTCCTCAAGCTCTTCGAGCGCTTCGACTTCGTGGTGGCGCCGACGGCGCAGGTGTTCCCGTTCGACGCCGAGCTGCACTGGCCGGCCGAGGTGAACGGCGTGAAGAGCGACACCTACCACCGCTGGATGGAGATCGTCACGCCCTTCACGCTGGCGGGCCTGCCCACGCTCAATGTGCGCGCGGGCTTCGGCGACGGCGGGCTGCCGATGGGGCTGCAGCTGGCCGGGCCGATCCATGCCGACCTCGACGTGCTGCGGCTGGGCCATGCCTACGACCAGGCCTGCGGCTGGTCGGCGCGGCGCCCGCCGGCCCTGTCCTGATCCGATCGGATCAGATCGGCGTGAGCACGCCGCGCCCCGCGAAATGCCCTTGGGCGTTCGCGAGGAAGTGGTCCACCGACTTCTGCGTGGCCTCGGGCGACCAGCCGGCCATGTGCGGCGTGAGCAGCACGTTGTCCAGGCCGATGAGCGGCTCGGGGCGCTTGGGTTCGCTTTCGTACACATCCAGGCCCGCGCCCGCGATGCGGCGCTCGCGCAGCGCCTTCGCCAGCGCCTCGGTGTCGACCACGCTGCCGCGGCCGATGCTCACGAGATAACCCTGCGGCCCCAGCGCATCGAGCACCTCGGCATTGACCAGGTGCTTAGTGGCCGGCCCGCCCGGCGCGGCCAGCACCAGGAAGTCGGCCCAGGTGGCGAGCGACTTCAGGTCGTCGAAGTAGCGGTGCGTGGCGCCCTCGCGCGGCTTGCGGTTGTGATAGCCGATTTCCATGTCGAAGGCGGCGGCGCGCTTGGCGATCTTCTGGCCGATGGTGCCCAGCCCCAGGATGCCGAGCTTCTTGCCCGACACGTTCGGCGGCTGCGGAATGGCCTCGCGCCACACGCCTTCGCGGCACAGCCGGTCGAGCGTGCGGAACTCGCGCACGATGCTGATCAGCAGGCCGAAGGCATGGTCGGCCACGCAGTCGTCGTTGGTGCCCGCGCCGTTGGCGGTGGCGATGCCGCGTGCGCGCGTGACCTCGAGCGGCACGCCTTCGTAGCCCGCGCCCATGCAGCAGACCAGCTCGAGCGCCGGCATGGCGTCGATCTCGGCGGGCGTGAGGCCGATGACGCCGATGGTCAGCACCGCGCGGAACTTGGCGCCGTGCTCGGCGATGGCGGCGGCGCGCTGCGCGTCGCCGAAGGCGTAGGTCATGTCGTAGACCTCGGCAATCTGGGCCTGGTGGGCGCTCGAGAGGCTGTTGAGCACCAGCAGGGGAATCTTGGTCGACACGTCTGAACTCCTGGGGTCGGTGAAAAGAAAGAAGGGGTGAATGATCGGGCTAGAGCATCGGCACTGCTTCGCTCTTCTGCAAAGCCCACATCTGCGCATAGCGGCCCTGCTGCGCGAGCAGCTCGGCATGCGTGCCGCGCTCGACGATCACGCCCGATTCGAGCACCAGGATCTCGTGCGCCTCGACCACGGTCGACAGGCGGTGCGCGATGACCAGCGTGGTCTTGCCCTGCGCGGCGCTGCGCAGCTCGGACTGGATCGCACGTTCGTTGGCCGAGTCGAGCGCCGAGGTGGCCTCGTCGAAGATCACGATCGGCGGGTTCTTCAGGAGCGTGCGCGCGATGGCCACGCGCTGCTTCTCGCCGCCCGACAGCTTCAGGCCGCGCTCGCCCACCGTCGTCTCGTAGCCCTTGGGCGTGGCCGAGATGAAGTCGTGGATGCGCGCAGCGCGTGCGGCGCCCTCCACCTCTTCGCGCGTCGCGCCGGGGCGGCCGTAGGCGATGTTGTATTCGACCGTGTCGTTGAACAGCACCGTGTCCTGCGGCACGATGCCGATGGCGCGGCGCACGCTGGCCTGCTGCACGGCGCGGATGTCTTCGCCGCCGATGGTGATGCGGCCTTGCTGCACGTCGTAGAAGCGGTACAGCAGGCGCGCCAGCGTCGACTTGCCCGAGCCCGAGGGGCCGACCACGGCCACGGTCTTGCCGGCGGGGATCTCGAAGCTCACATGCATGAGGATCGGGCGATCTGGCTCGTAGGCGAAGCTCACGTCCTCGAAGCGGATGGTCGAGTCGGTGCCCGCCAGCGGCTGCGCGCCGGGCGCGTCGCGCACCTCGCGCTCCTTCTCCATCAGCACGAACATCTTGTCCAGGTCGGTCAGGCTCTGCTTGATCTCGCGGTAGATCACGCCCAGGAAGTTGAGCGGAATGTAGAGCTGGATCATGAACGCGTTGACCATCACCAGGTCGCCCAGCGTCATGCGCCCTTCGACCACGCCCGAGGTGGCGCGCCACAGCATCAGCACCAGGCTCACGGCGATCAGCAGCTGCTGGCCGGTGTTGAGCATGCTCAGCGTGCGCTGGCTCTTGATCGCGGCCTTGCGGTAGCGGTCGAGGCTGGCGTCGTAGCGCTTCGCCTCGAAGTCTTCGTTGTTGAAGTACTTGACCGTTTCGTAGTTCAGCAGCGAATCGACCGCACGGCTCTGGGCCATCGAGTCGAGCTCGTTCATGGTCTTGCGAAACTGCGTGCGCCACTCGGTCACAGTGACCGTGAAGACGATGTACAGCACCAGCGCCGCGCCCGTGATCCACACGAACAGCGCGTCGAACTTCACGCCCAATATGGTGAGCACCAGCGTCAGCTCGATGATGGTCGGCACGATGCTGTACAGCGACATCGAAATGAGCGAATGCACGCCGCGCGTGCCGCGCTCGATGTCGCGCGTCATGCCGCCGGTCTGGCGCTCCAGGTGAAAGCGCAGGCTCAGCGCATGCAGGTGGCCGAACACCTGCAGCGCGATGCTGCGCGCCGCGCCCTCGGTGGCCTTGGCGAAGATCAGCTCGCGCAGTTCGTTGAAGAGCGAAGTCGAAAAGCGCAGCAGCCCGTAGGCCACCAGCAGCGCCATCGGCACGACGAGCAGCGCCTGCGCCATGTCGGGCTTGGGCGTCATCGTGTCGACCAGGTTCTTGAGCAGCACCGGCACGCCCACGTTCGCCACCTTGGCCGCGATCATGAAGCCGAGCGCGGCGATCACCCGCCACTTGTACTGCCAGAGGTAGGGAAACAGGCGGCGCAGGGTCGCCCAGTCGGAACGGTCGGTGCGGTCCGGCGGATGGCCGCCAGGCGCATGGGGAGAGGGGGAAAGGGCTTCGCCGCTTCGGCGCATGGAGGACAATCGTGGCTGTTGTTGTTGCCTCAGATTGTGCCCATGTCCTCCCCTTCCAGTGCCGCTTCCGCCGCAGCGGCGGCCGCCGCCACCCTCAAGAGCCTGCCCACCGACATGGAGCTGGTGCTCAAGGTCATTCCGATGCCGGCCGACTGCAACGCCAACGGCGACATCTTCGGCGGCTGGGTCATGGCGCAGTGCGACCTGGCCGGCTCGGTGATCCCGGCGCGCTACGCCAAGGGGCGCCAGGCCACCGTGGCGGTCAACGAGTTCATCTTCAAGCAGCCGGTGCGGCTGGGCGACATCCTCTCGTTCTATTCGAAGCTGGTGCGCGTGGGCCGCACCTCGATCACCGTGACGGTCGAGGTGTTCGCCGAGCGCTTCCGGGCGCAGGGCGAGTACATCAAGGTGACGCAGGCCACCTTCACCTACGTGGCCATCGACGACAACGGCCGTCCGCGCCCCATCGAACAGCCGGCGGCCTGAGCCGCCTTCAGGCGACGCCCATGCCGGCGTCGCGCACGCGCTCGAAGCACTCGAACTCGCGGTTGATCCAGCGCGCGTCGCGCCGCTCCACGCGGCGGATGTAGACCGACTGCACCACGTCGCGCGTGTGGGCGTCGATCTCGACCGGCCCGCGCGGGCTGTCCAGCCGCAGGCCGCGGAACGCATCCACCAGCCGCTCGGCGCCCGCCTTGCCGCCGCGCGCGCCCGGCGCGCTCAATGCGGCGTCGATGGCCGCGAGCCCGTCGTGCGCCGCCACGGCGAAGTAGCCCGGGCGCAGGTGGCTGCCGTATTCGGTCTCGAAGGCGCCCGCGAAACGCCGGTTGGCCGGCGACTCGTGGGCGAAGGAATAGTGGTGGCTGGTGACCAGCCCCTCGGCCAGTTCGCCGATGCCGTCCAGGTAGTGGTCGTCGGTGGCGTCGCCCGTCGCGAGCAGGCGGATGCCGGTGTCGGCCATGCCGCGGTCGCGCCAGAACTTCAGGAAGATGGCCGGCATCTGGCCCGAGGGCAGGAAGAAGAACACGGCCTGCGGCTTGAGCTCGCGCAGGCGCAGCATGTAGGCCGAGTAGTCGAGCGTGTTCAGCGGCACGCGCAGCATCGCGCCCACGCGCCCGCCGCCCGCGGTGATGCCGGAGACGAAGGCGCTCTCGGCGTCCACGCCCGAGGCGTAGTCGGCCACCACGGTGCACACGTCGCGCAGCCCCTGCTGCAGCGCCCAGCGCGCCAGCGGCGCCGTGACCTGCGCGATGGTGAACGACACCCGCACCATGAACGGCGAGCGCCCGGGGATGCCCGAGGAGGCGGCGTTCATGATCACGGTCGGCACGCGCGCCTGCGTGGCGACGGTGCCGACGGCGTAGGCGTTGGAGCTGAAGTCCAGCCCCGTGAGCAGGTCGACGCGCTCGCTCTCGATGAGGTCCTGCGCCTGGCGCCGTGCCTGCTCGGGCGCGCTGCCGGGCACGTCGCGGCGCAGCAGCTCGACCGGCCGGCCCGCGATCTGCTGCTTGTGGTCGGCCAGCCAGACCGCCATGCCGGCGTCGAACTGGCGCCCGCCGCCCGCATAAGGCCCCGACCACGAGCCGATGACCCCGATGCGCAACGGCCGCACGCGCGCCAGCACCAGCGAGGGCGCCGCGAGCGTGCCCGCGAGTAAGCCCAAAGCATGCCGGCGCGTGGGCCCGAATGCTACTTTTTCAGTAGCACGCATCGCCCGCGTGACGGGCATTGTGGGCGGATTGACGTCTGGAGCAGGCACGAGGAACAGTGTACGCAGGCACCGTCCGCAGGCAAGTCCACGGAAGGCTTAGACCTTCGAGAAATCGGGCTTGCGCTTCTCCATGAAGGCACCAAAAGCTTCCTTCGCGGCCGGCTCGCGCAGCATGCGGCCGAAGCTCGCGCCTTCTTCGCTCATGCGCTCGAGCACGGCGGGCATCTGCGCCTTCTTCAGCAGGCGCTTGGTCTCGATCAGCGCGCTCAGCGGCTTGGCCGCGAGCTTGCGCGCCTGCGTCTGGGCGATGCCATTGGCTTCGGTCGGCGGCACCACGCGGTTGACCAGGCCCACTTCGAGCGCGGCCTCGGCCATGAAGGGCTCGCCCAGCAGCAGGGCTTCGGCGGCGCGGTGGTAGCCCAGCATCTGCGGCACCAGCAGGCTCGACGCGGCCTCGGGGCACAGGCCCAGGTTGACGAAGGGCATCGAGAAGGCCGCGTTGTCGCCTGCGTAGACGAGGTCGCAGTGGAACAGCATCGTGGTGCCGATGCCCACGGCCGGGCCGCACACGGCGGCGACGATGGGCTTGGGGAAGGTGGCGATGCCGCGCAGGAAGCGGAACACCGGCGATTCGGTGTTGGCGGGCGGCGCGTTGAGGAAGTCGCCGATGTCGTTGCCGGCGCTGAAGATCGTCGGGTCGCCCTGGATCAGCACGCAGCGCACGGCGGCTTCGCTCTCGGCCGTGGCGAGCGCGTCGGCCAGCGCGGCGTACATGCTGCTGGTGATCGAGTTCTTCTTGTCGACGCGGTTGAAGGTGATGGTCATCACGCCGGCTTCGGTGTGGACGAGGATGTCGCTCATGGAAAGATCCTTGGGTAGGTAAAACGGGGGGCGACGCGCTCAGGCGTCGATGGCTTCGCGGACGAAATCGAGGCGGTCCTGGCCCCAGAACATCTGGTCGCCGACGAACATGGTGGGGGCGCCGAACACGCCGCGCTCCACCGCCTCCTGCGTGACCGCCTTGAGGCGGTCTTTCACTTCCTGTGCGCCGGCCAGCGCAAGCAGGCCCGCAGCGTCGAAGCCCGCATTTTGCAAGACGGCGCCGACGGTCGCGGGGTCGTTGAGGTTCTTCGGCTCGACCCACATCGCATGGAACACCGCGTCGATGTACGCACCGAAGCGTTCGGGCATCTTCATCTGCACGCCGGTGGCGCCGCGCATCAGCAGCAGCGTGTTGATCGGGAAGTGCGGGTTGTGCACGAAGGGCACGCCGTAGCGCTTGGCGAAGCGCTGCAGGTCGGTCGTGAGGTACGGGCCCTTGGCCTTGATCTCGGCGGGCGAATGGTTGCCCGTGGCCTGGAACACGCCGCCCAGCAGCATGGGCTTCCAGACCAGCTCGGCGCCGGTGTCGGCGCACACGTGCGGCAGCTGCGTGGCGGCCAGGTAGGCGGCGGGGCTGCCGACGTCGAAATAGAACGCGACGGATTTCGTCATGGGTGTCGTCTCCTTGGGGCTGTGCGCCGCGATGCGATGCGTAGCGCGGCGCCGGTCAGAACTTCTCGGACCAGGGGCGCAGGTCCAGCTCGTGCGTCCACGCGTCGCGCGGCTGCGCGTGCAGCATCCAGTAGCTGTCGGCGATGTGGTCCGGGTTCAGGATGCCGTCGCTGTCCTTGAGCGCATAGCGCTCGGGGAAGTTGCTGCGGATGAACTCGGTGTCGATGGCCCCGTCGACCACGACGTGCGCGACGTGGATGCCCTGCGGCCCCAGCTCGCGCGCCATCGATTGGGCCAACGCGCGCAGGGCCATCTTGGCGCCCGAGAAGGCGCCGAAGTTGGCCGCGCCGCGCAGCGAGGCCGTCGCACCTGTGAAGATGATCGTGCCGCGGTGGCCGCCGGCCGGCATCTCGCGCGCCACCATGCGCCTGGCCACTTCGCGGCCGTTGAGGAAGCCCGAGAAGCAGGCCATCTCCCACACCTTGAAGTACTTGCGCGCGGTTTCGGTGAGGATGCTCTCGGGCACGTTCGCGCCGATGTTGAACACCATCACCTCGATCGGCCCGACGGTCGATTCGATCTGCTCGATGAGCGCCACCACTTCCTCTTCCTTGCGTGCATCGCAGGCGAAGGCGTGGGCCCGGCCGCCGTCGGCCTCGATCTGCGCCACCAGCGGCTGCAGCTTGTCGAGGCTGCGCCGCGTGACGCAGGTGGCGTAGCCCTCGCGCGCGAAGCGGCGGGCGATGGCGCCGCCGGTGGCGTCGCCCGCGCCGACGATGAGAGCGGCCTTGGTGAGCGTCATCGCGTCATTCCTTGTAGTAGACGATCTGGTTCGAGGTGGCGAGCAACGCGCCCTTCTCGCTCCACAGCTGCGCCTTCTGGTCGAAGAAGCCGTTGAAGAACTGCTGCCCCGCCGCGCAGCCCAGCAGGTAGCCCGTGCCGACCTCGGCCAGCTCGGCGGCGCCGACATGGAAGTAGGTGGTGATCGACACCGTGCCCGCGGGCACGTGCGTGGCGCGACGCAGCCACACGCGCGGGTAGAACACGTCGCTCAACGCGGCGAGCGAGGCGAAGTCGAGCGGGCGCGCCTGCGCGTCGCGCACCCACAGGCGGGTTTCGCTGTGCTGCAGGCTGCCGTCCCACTTGGCGGGAATGCCGCCGCTGAAGGGACGCATCTCGTACTGCTCGAGCCAGGCCACGCCCGACGGGCCGATGCGGATGCGGTCGACCGCCTCGGGCTTGGGCGCCTCGGGCATGGTGAGGTCGGCCTGGCTCCACGTGTCGCGGCGCGCGGCCGTGACCACGGTGGCGGTGGTCGTCATGTTCGCGGTGCCATCGGCGCCGGGCTGCGTGATCGTCACCGTCCAGTGCTGCGTCGAGCGGTTGGTGCGCACGGCGGTGGCCTGGATATCGAACGCGCCTTCGCCGAGCGCGGCCGCGTAGTTGACGGTCAGCGCGATGGGCGTGCCGAGCAGGTCGGGGTGCTTGAGCACCGCCTGCAACGCCAGCGCCGCGGTGGTGCCGCCGAACGGGCCGACCATGTTCCAGTAGTCGGGACTCGTGGTGCCCGTGAAGTGCCCCACGCGGATGTCGCTGTGGTGCAGGGCCAGGGCTTTGTCGAGGGGGTGTGGGGTCGTGCTGCTCATGGTGATCCCAGTGTGCCTGCGGAGGATGACGTCACGCAGTCGTGTGCGGGACGTTGGCGTGCTGCACTGCGGCAGGCGCGGTCAGCGCGGCGAGCCGGTGCAGCTTGTCGAGCGTGCTCGGCCACAGGCTCTGGCTGAACTGCTCGCGGAAGAAGCCGAAGTGGCCGATGCGCCGCGCCTGCACGTCGGCCGGCGCGATGCGCTCGACCGCACTCGGCGCGCCTGCATAAAAACTCACGAGGCTGCGCGTGCCCGCATGCGTCATCAGTTCGTCGTCGGTCATCGAGAGCGCGAGCACCGGGAAGCGCACGCGTGCATAGCTTTGCAGCGCGGGCTCGCCTTCGGCGCCCACGCTGTAGCGCGGGTTCAGGCACCAGCGGCGCCATTGCAGGATCACGCCGCGCGGCAGGTCGCCGACCTTCTTCAGCTTGCGGCCCGGGAAGTAGCCCCACAGGCGCGTCGCCAGCGGCACCAGCACGAACCAGAAATACAGGATGCTGCGCCGCAGCTTCGGCGCGTTCTCGCGCCAGTAGCCGCTGCCGGCCGCGATGCTCACGAGGCCGTCGACCTGCCCGGGCCGCTGCAGGAAGCCCGGCAGCTGCGCGCCGAGGCTGTGGCCCAGCAGGTACAGCGGTGCGTCGGGCAGCGCGGCCTTGGCGGCGTCGATCACCGCCTCGTAGTCGCGCGCCCAGTCGAACAGGTCGGCCTGGAAACCGCGCAGCGGCGCATCGCCGAGCGAGTCGCCGCTGCCGCGATAGTCGAAGGTCCAGACCCGCAGGCCCTGCCCCGCGAGCCAGTGCGCGAAGGGCTCGTAGAACGACTGGCGCACGCCCATCGCACCGCCGATGACGATGCTGGCGCGCGGAGCGCCGGCGGGGTCGTAGCGGCGCACCGCCACTTGGGCGCCGGCGTCGACCGGCAGAACCTGCTGTTGCATGCCCTTCTCCTCAAAACAGACACGGTCCCTTCGCGAGACACCGCGGAACCGGCTTTGCCGGGCCGCTGGTGTCGCCCCCTGCAAGGGGGTTGGCGAAGCGACACGAAGTGCGCGAAGACTGGGGGTTAGCTCAAACCCTTTCAAAAATTCCTGCAGCGCCCTGGCCCATTCCCACGCACATCGTGACCATGCCGTACTTCAGCTTCTCGCGGCGCAGCGCGTGCACCACGGTGGCCGCGCGGATCGCGCCGGTTGCGCCCAGCGGGTGGCCCAGTGCAATCGCGCCGCCCATCGGGTTGACCTTCGACGGATCGAGCCCCAGCGTGTTCATCACCGCGAGCGATTGCGCGGCGAAGGCTTCGTTGAGTTCGAACCAGTCGATGTCTTCGTGCTTCAGGCCCGCATAGCGCAGTGCAGCGGGAATCGCCTCGATCGGGCCGATGCCCATGATGTGCGGCGGCACGCCCTTGCTGGCGAAGCTCACGAAGCGTGCGAGCGGCGTGAGGCCGTACTGCTTGATGGCCTTCTCGCTCGCCAGGATCAGCGCGCCCGCGCCGTCCGAGGTCTGCGAGCTGTTGCCGGCCGTCACCGTGCCGCGCGCGGCAAACACGGTGCGCAGCTTGGCCAGGCCCTCGATGCTGGTGTCGGGGCGCGCGCCTTCGTCCAGGCTCACGGTGCGGGTCTTGGCGATCGACTCGCCGGTCTCGAGGTTCGGCGTACGGTCGGTCACTTCGATCGGCGTGATCTCGTCGGCGAACTTGCCGGCGGCCTGCGCGGCCAGTGCCTTCTGGTGCGAGGCGAGCGCGAACGCGTCCTGCGCCTCGCGGCTCACCTTCCACTGCTGCGCGACCTTCTCGGCCGTGAGGCCCATGCCGTAGGCGATGCCCACGTCGCCTTCGCGCTCGAAGATGGAGGGCGACAGCGAGGGCGAGTTGCCCATCATCGGCACCATGCTCATGCTCTCGACGCCGGCCGCGATCATCACGTCGGCCTCGCCGACGCGGATGCGGTCCGCCGCCATCTGCACGGCCGACAGGCCCGAGGCGCAGAAGCGGTTCACGGTGATGCCGCCGATGCTGGTCGGCAGGCCGGCCAGCACCGCGCCGATGCGCGCGACATTCAGGCCCTGCTGCGATTCGGGAATCGCGCAGCCGCAGATGATGTCTTCGATGGCCTTGGGGTCGAGGCCGGGAACTGCCGCGAGTGCTGCCTTCAGCGTGGTCGCGAGCAGGTCGTCGGGACGGTAGTTGCGGAAGTAGCCGCGGTGCGACTTGCCGATGGGCGTGCGGGTGGCGGAGACGATGTAGGCGTCTTGTACTTGCTTGCTCATGAAATCTGTCCTTAGTTGCGCACGGGCTTGCCGGTGCTGAGCATCCCCATGATTCGCTCTTGCGTCTTGGGGTGCACGATGAGCGAGCAGAACGCCTTGCGTTCCAGCGTCATCAGGTATTCCTCGGTCACGAGCGAGCCCGCGTCCACGTCGCCGCCGGTGACCACGTTCGCGATCAGGCTGGCAATGTGGAAGTCGTGCGCGCTGATGAAGCCGCCGTCGCGCATGTTCACCAGCTGGCCCTTGATGGTCGCGGCGCCGCTGCGGCCCGCCACGCGGAAGCTGCGGCGCAGCGGCGGGCGGTAGCCGGCGTCGGCCATGGCCTTGGCCTGCTGCAGTGCCACGTAGAGCAGCTCGTCCTTGTTCGGCACGATCACGTCGCTGTCGAGCAGGTAGCCCAGCTTCTTCGAGTCGAGCGCACCGGTGCCCACCTTCGCCATCGCCGCGGCGGTGAAGCCCTCGGTGAGGAACGGCAGCAGGTCGGTGCCCGTGGAAGCCGAGGCGTTCTCCGCCGCACGGCGTGCGATGTAGGTCAGGCCGCCCGCGCCGGGGATGAGGCCCACGCCGACTTCGACCAGGCCGATGTAGCTTTCCATCGCGACGACGCGCTTGGCCGAGTGGATGGCCAGCTCGCAGCCGCCGCCCAGTGCCATGCCGCGCACGGCCGAAATCACCGGCACGTTGGCATAGCGGATCTTGAGCATGACGTTCTGCAGCTCTTCTTCCGCGCCTTCGACCGCGCCGATGCCCGCGACCACGAAGGCCGGCAGCATCGCCTGCAGGTCGGCGCCGACCGAGAACACCTCGTCGGGCGACCAGATCACCAGGCCCTTGTACTCGGCTTCGGCCAGGTCGACCGCGGCGCCCAGCGCCTCGGCCACGTCGGGGCTGATGGCGTGCATCTTCGACTGGATGCTCGCAATGAGCACCTCACCGTCGAGCGTCCATACGCGCACATCACCTTCGTCGCTGATCGTCGTGCCGGCCGTGTTGGCATCGGCCGCGTTGGCGCCCAGCACGCTCTCGGGGAACAGCTGGCGGTCGTGCACGGGCAGCTTGCGCTGCGGCACGAACTTGTCTTGCGACGCGCTCCACGAGCCTTCAGGCGTGTGCACGCCACCCGCTTGTGCGACCGGGCCTTCGAAGACCCACTTCGGCAGCGGTGCAGTGCTCAGTGCCTTGCCCGCGTCGATGTCTTCCTGCACCCACTTGGCGACCTGCGCCCAGCCGGCTTCCTGCCACAGCTCGAACGGGCCCTGCTTCATGCCGAAGCCCCAGCGCATCGCGAAGTCGATGTCGCGCGCGCTCTCGGCGATGTCGGCCAGGTGCACGGCGGCGTAGTGGAAACCGTCGCGCAGAATGGCCCAGAGGAACTGGCCCTGCGGTCCTTCGCTCTCGCGCAACAGCTTCAGGCGTTCGCCCGCGGGCTTCTTGAGCATGCGGCCGTACACCTCGTCGGCCTTGGCGCCGGCGGGCACGTACTCGCCGCTCTTCAGGTCGAAGCGCAGGATGTCGCGGCCGGCCTTCTTGAAGAAACCGGCCTTGGTCTTCTGGCCCAGGTTGCCCAGCTCCAGCAGCTTGGCGAGCACGGGCGGCGTCGCGAAGTTGGCGTAGAACGGATCGGTCTCGGCGTTCAGGTTGTCCTGCAGCGTCTTCACGACGTGGGCCATGGTGTCCAGGCCCACCACGTCGGCGGTGCGAAAGGTGCCCGAGCTCGCGCGGCCCAGCTTCTTGCCGGTGAGGTCGTCCACCACGTCGGGCGTCAAACCGAACTTCTCGACTTCCTTCAGCGTGGCCAGCATGCCGGCGATGCCGACGCGGTTGGCGATGAAGTTGGGCGTGTCGTGCGCACGCACCACGCCCTTGCCGAGCGTGCTGGTGACGAAGGCCTCGAGGTCGTCGAGCACCTGCGGTTGCGTGGTGGGCGTGTTGATCAGTTCCACCAGGAACATGTAGCGCGGCGGGTTGAAGAAGTGGATGCCGCAGAAACGCGGCTTCAGTGCTTCGGGCAAGGCCTCGCTGAGCTTGGTGATCGACAGGCCCGAGGTGTTCGAGGCCAGGATCGAGTGCTTGGCGACGTGCGGTGCGATCTTCCGGTAGAGATCGAGCTTCCAGTCCATGCGCTCGGCGATGGCTTCGATGACGAGGTCGCACTCGCCGAGCTTGGCCAGGTCGTCGTCGTAGTTGGCCTGCTCGATCAGGCCCGCGTCGGCCATGTCGCCGAGCGGCGCGGGCTTGAGCTTCTTGAGGTTGTCGACGGCGCGCGAGACGATGCCGTTCTTGGGGCCATCCTTGGCCGCCAGGTCGAACAGCACCACCGGCACGCGCACGTTGACGAGGTGGGCGGCAATCTGCGCACCCATCACGCCGGCGCCGAGCACGGCGACCTTCTTCACTTGAAATCGGGACATGTTGATTGGTATTTCTTGGTT
>Ga0207709_10001282_pt1 | contig 17947 bp, 16 predicted proteins | sample KBSM34metaG_FD_184397 | JGI IMG/M metagenome (GOLD analysis project Ga0207709, IMG submission 184397) | Miscanthus rhizosphere microbial communities from Kellogg Biological Station, Michigan, USA - KBS M3-4 metaG (SPAdes) (version 2) | ecosystem: Host-associated > Plants > Roots > Rhizosphere >...
CAGGTCTTCGGCCTGCAGATCCAGCAGCTGCAGCAGCGCAGGGTTGGCATACGCCACCTGGCCTTCGGCATCGACCACCATCAAGCCGGTCTGTGCGCTGTCCAAGGCCTGTCGCACGCGGGTATTGTCGCGCGCTACCGCACGCTCGGTTTCGATACGCGCGCGCAGGCGCTGCTGCATGTGGACCAGGCGCTGTGCCAGCTGGCCGATCTCGTCGTTGGCGTTGTACACACGCAGCGTGGTGTCCAGGCGGTCCTCGGCAATGTCGCTGGCGAAGCGCAGGGTGTCCTGGATCGGCTGGCGCACCGCACGCAGCACCAGTACCAGGCTGGTGATCAACACACCGGCGACCAGCAGCAGGGTCACTGCGAACAGCACGCTCATGGTGCGTGCGCCGGCCTGCTGGCGCGCCTGCGCTTTGGCCAGCGCCGCCACCTGGGCCTGCTGGAAGGCGGCCAGCGCCGGCGCCACGCCAGCGGCGGTATCCAGCAGCGATTGCGCCTCCACATCCAGGCCAACGCGGGCGGCGGTATAGCCCAGCAACGCGACCTGATAGGATTCCATGCCGTTGCGAAGGGCATCCTGCGCGTCGGTCGGCAGGCCCACCAGCCCGAGATCGAATGGCAGTTTCTCTTCGCTCGCACGGTCGGCATGGGTGGAGTCGCCATCGAGCAGCAGCAGTGCTTCCTGTCGGCGCATCTTCTGCAGGGACAGCGCCAACGACGGCCGCTGCAGCGCATCCACCTGCGCCTGCAGGGTGTCAGCGGCCTGCTGCAGCTGCGCGGCAAGGCCGGCATCGCCACGACCCATCTCATCGACGCGTTCGAACAGGGCGGCCACACCCTGCGAGAACGCGCCGGCGGCTTCGGTCAGCGCCCGCAGCGCCTTGCGCCGTCCGGCGTCCATCGGCATCGCGCGAAGCGCCTGCAGATCGGCCTGCAGCGCCTTCTGCGTCGCCAGCAGCTGCGCGCGGTCGGCATCATCGAAACTGCGTGCATACTGGGTCTGCAGACGACGCGCCTCGGCCACCCGCGTGGCCAGGCTCGCGGCCAGATCGCTGCCGTGCTGGTAGCTGGCCTGGCTGCGCGCTGCCTGCGTGCTGGCATGGCCGGTCCACGCGTAGACGGCGGCAATCGCGATCAGGCCCAGGCCACAGACCCACAGGGTCGCCTTGAGCTTGTTGGCCACGCTGAGCCGGTGCGGCTGCAGCCACAGCAGCAGGCCGGGGGACGCCGAGCGCAACGCGGCAAGCCGCATGCGCAGGGACCGGAGGTGGGGGACAACGGCCGACATGACAGACTCCAGGCGGAAGGACGCACCTGTATCGGCTGGATATGGGGCAACTTTAGGTTTTTTTTGGTTCAGTCCCACCGGTTGCTGGCGGACGCGGCCTTTGTACCCGGCATAGGCGACGGGGGGATGACACCCGCGCACTTCTTGACCTCAACCCCGGTTGGGGGAACACAGTGGACCTCCCCCCCCCCGACCGGTGGCCGCATGACGACGCTCGATGTCCCCCGCTACCTGCAGCGCCTGCAGTTGGATGCACCGCCACCGCCAACGCTGGCGGGCCTGACCCTGCTGCAGCAGCGCCACAACGCACTGCTGCCATTCGAAACCCTCAGCTGCCTGCTGCGCGATGCAGTGCCGATCGACCTGGACAGCGTGCAGCGCAAACTGCTCGATGAACGTCGTGGCGGCTACTGCTTCGAACTCAACGGCGGCCTGCTGGCGCTGCTGCAGGCGCTGGGCTTCGATGCGCAGCCGCTGAGCGCGCGCGTTCTACTGGCGGCACGGGACGGCGAGCTCACGGCGCGCACCCACCTGCTGCTGCGCGTGCACGTGGACGGTGACGAATGGCTGGTGGACGCCGGCTTCGGCAGCCTGACCCCGACCGTACCTCTGCGCCTGCAGGGTGCGCAGCCGCAGGCAACGCCGCACGAACGCTATCTGCTGCAGCGGCTGCCCGGCGACGGAGACTTCGTGCTCTCCGCCGAGTCCAACGATGGTTGGCGGGCGATGTATCGCTTCGACCTGCAGTCACCGGCCCCGATCGACAACGTGGTGGGCAACTGGTACGTGTGCACCCATCCGGATTCGAGCTTCCCCGGCCAGCTGCGTGCGTCGCTGACCGGACCGGACTGGCGCCGCACCATTGGTAGCGGCAACTACACCGAGTACCGGCCCGGGCAGGCACCGGACAAGCGCCCGTTGCACGATGTCGGCGATGTGCGCGAGGTGCTGCAGCAGCACTTCGGCATGCAGCTGCCGAACGACCCGCGGCTGGACCCGGCGATCAGCGAATGGTTGCAGCGCTCGCGGGCCGCGACCCACTTGTAGCGTCGAGCCAGGCTCGACTGGTGCATTGACGGCGCGACCAACAGCAGCCGAGCATGGCTCGACTCTACAGAATCGCGCGCGCCTGCAACGCAATGCGGTTGCCTTCGCTGTCGCGGATCTCGGCCACGCGCCAGTCACCGGCATCAGCGGGGCCGAAACACAGTTCGGCTCCAACCTGCAAGGCTCGCTCGAGGCTGGCATCAAGGTCATCGACCCCGATGTAGATGCGCACGCCCTGTTCTGACGGCCGGTAGTCCGCCCCCTGCACCAGCGCCATGCTGGCCCCTGCCGCTTCATCGCCGAACGGCAGGTAGGCCATCCGGCAATCGTGCAGCAGGATCGGTTCGTCCACCTGCACCTGCAACCACTGCTGGTAGAAGGTGATGGCACGGGCCAGGTCACTGGCTGGGATCTCGACATGCAGGATCGGATTCATCCGCGCAGGATAACCGGACGCTGACGCTGCCTGCGCAGCAACACTGGCATGCTGGCCCCCCCCCTGTTCCGCGGAGCCCTGCATGTCCCTGGCCGATCATCGAAGCACACTGGCACCGCGAGGCTTTCTGCGCGTAGCGATCAACCTGGGCAACCCAGTGCTGGCGCAGGGTGATGCCCGTTCACCGCGTGGCCCTTCACTGGAGCTGGCCACAGCGATGGCGCAGCGGATGGGCGTGCAGGCCCGTTTCACCTGCCACGACGCTGCGGCGTCGGTGGTCGCCGCAGCGGCCGAAGATGCATGGGACCTGGCCTTCCTGGCCATCGATCCGGCGCGGGCCGACCGCATCGCCTTCAGTGCACCATACGTGGAGATCGAAGGCACCTACCTGGTGCGCGAGGACAGCCCCTCGCAACAGGTGGCCGACCTGGACCGCGACGGACTGCGCATCGCGGTCGGCCGCGGTGCGGCCTACGACCTGTTTCTCAGCCGCGAACTGCGCCACGCCAGGATCGAGCGGGCAGAGACGTCGGCGGCGGCGATCACCCTGTTCGAGCAGCGGCGCCTGGATGCCGCCGCCGGCGTGCGCCAGCCGCTGGAAGCCTGGGCACAGATCCATCCTGGCCACCGCGTGCTGGCTGGCCGCTTCACCGCGATCCAGCAGGCGGTGGCAGCGCCGGCCTCCCGCCCGGCCGACGCGCTGAGGGCGTTGTTCGAGGAAGTGGAGGCGATCAAGGCCGGCCCGTTGCTGGCTGAGGCCTTCGCCCGTGCCGGGCAGGCGGTCACGCTGGTGCGATGATTGAAGAGCAGAAGCAGTCGAGCTTGGCTCGACTCTACAGAACGCCGGTACGGCTCACTGGAACAGATACTTCAGGCCGATCTGCGCACGACGGCCGTAGTACTCCACCTGCAGCGGGCGCTGCGGGCTGCCTTGGTAGTACTTCAACGGCTCGTTGGTGAGGTTGCTCAGCTCGGCGAACACCGTCCAGCGATCGAAGGTATAGGAAGCGCTGAAGTCGACCGAGGTGTTGGCGCCGTACCAGGCGTCGGTGACGCTGCTGTCGCCGTGCGCTTCGATGTAGGCACCCTTGTGATTGGTGGCCAGACGGGCAGCGAAGGCGCCGTCGTCGTAGTACACGGTGACGTTGTACAGGCGGTCGGCCTGGCCGGTTATCGGCACGTTGCCGTTACGAGCCGGAATGCGCATGCGCGAGTCCATCAGGGTCAGGTTGGCATTGATGCCCAAGTTGCTCCACAGGCCTGGCAGGAAATCGAAGCGGCGCACGAAGGCGAACTCTGCGCCCCACAGCTTGGCATCGTCACCATTCTCGGGCCGGTAGAAGGTGACGTTGGGGTTGCCGTTGAAGCTGCCGGTGCTGCTGCTCTGGAACACCGGATTACTGATGTTCTTGTAGAGCACCCCGCCGGACAGCAGACCCAGCGGACCGGCATACCACTCGGCCATCAGGTCCAGGTTGTCCGAATAGGTCGGGTCCAGGTTGGCGTTGCCGGAGGTGAAGGTGCTGTCGGCTTCCATGAACGAGCCACCCGGGTTGATGTCACCAAAGTTCGGGCGGGCGAAGCTGCGGGTCAGGCCCAGCCGCAGGTTGAGATCGCTGCGCGGTGAGAAACGCACGTTGAGCTGCGGCAGCGCCGAGGTGTAGCGCTTGCGGCCCAGGTTGGGCACCAGCGCGCTGCTGCCATCGGCGTCACGCTCCAGCACCAGACCGCGCACGTCGGTGGCGGTGCGTTCCAGGCGCACGCCGCCAACCACGTCCCAGCGCTCGTCCGGCTTCCAGGTGGCCATCGCATAGGTCGCGTACTGCTTCTCGGCCACGTCGAAGTTGCGACCCAGCGCCGCGCCGTTGGCCACCAGTGCCGAATCGCCCGGCACCAGCACCAGGTGCTGCTTGTTCTGCCGGTACCATTCGGCCAATGCCTGCACCGGTACCACCTGCGAGAAATCGCGGGCGTAGTCACGTCCATTGCCGACGTCGTAGCCACTGCGGTCCGGCTGGTCCATCAACGGGAAGTCAGCCAGGGTCGGTACCGGCCCGCCGGTGGCGGAGTTCCAGGCATAGAACTCGTCGGAGAAGCGCGCGCGGCGCTGCTTGTCGCGGTACTTGGCCCCCATCTTCCAGGTCAGCGTGTCGCTCGCGTCGAAACTGAAGTCCAGCTGCGCGACCGCCTTGTCCTTCTCATTGATCGCCACCCGATACAGCTCCACCGCGCTCAGCGACATCTTCCGCGGATCCATTGCGAAGCTCGGCGGCAGATGGGTTTCGGGGGTGTCGGCGGCAACGTTGCCGCCATCGAGGGTGTTGTACGAGTTGCGGCCCACACCACGGTCCTGCAGGCCCTGGTAGCCGACCTTGCCCTGGTTGAACTGGACCACGAAGTACGCGTTGTCGGCACAGGTGGGAATGCAGCCATAGCGGAAATCGTTCTCGGCACTGGCCAGCTTCCAGTCCACCTGGACCCGGCCGAAGGTGTGCTGGCCGCCGAATTCGAACGTCTTGAATTCGGTGATCAGCTCGTTGTGGATGTTCTGCAGCTCCACGCGGTCCTTGTCGAACCGGTAGCGGTGCTTGTAGTGGGTCTCATCGTCGCTCAACTCGCCATACTGGCCACGCACGTACAGGCGATGGCCATCGGCCGGAAGGAATTCCATGCCACCGTTGACGCCGCGCGTGGTGCGCTCGCCGGTGTAGTCGCGCAGCTCCAGCCGGTAGACGCCCAGGCCGTCGGCACTGCGGCGCGGCTCGAAGTTGTCGGTCGCCCACGGGCGCTTCCAGTAGGTACCGTTGATCAGGAACCCGAAGCGTCCATCGGCGCTGCGGTCGCCGTACAGCACGTTCGCGCTGGTGCCGGTGTCGACTGCCTTGTCGTTGTAGTTGCCGGCCACGCTGGCGGCAAACGTGCGCCGTGTCGGTGCGGTGCGGGTGACGAAGTTGACCTGGCCACCGATGGCGTCGCCTTCGCGGTCGGGCGTGAGCGTCTTGCTCACTTCGATGCGCTCGATCAGCTCGGTCGGGAAGAAATCGAATGCCGTGGCACGGCTGGTGGTTTCCTCTTCGGCGGTCGGCAGACGGTCACCGTTGAGGGTGGTTGAGTTCCACTGTGCCGGCAGGCCACGCACGGCAACGAAGCGGCCTTCGCCCTGGTCGCGTTCGATCGACACACCGGGAACCCGCTGCACGGCTTCGGCAGCGTTGTGGTCGGGCAGCTTGCCGATGCCGTCGGCACTGATCACGTTCATCAGATGGCTGGCTTCGCGCTGTGCATCCAGCGCCTGTTTCTCGCCACTGACGATGCTGCCGACCACGATGACGGTGTCCAGGTCGACGGCGGAGGTGGTGGGCACGGCGTCGGTCGCGGCTGGCGTGGCGGCCTGGACGGCCAGCGGGGCATGCAGCAGGGCGAGCAGACCCAGGGTAAGCGGATGGCGCGAAGGCAGTGTGGACATGGCGATGGCGGCGGCAAGGGAAAGTGGGCCACTCCGGCGGGAGCGGCGATGGCGGCCACTTTCGATCAGTGCGGTGAAGCGCAGGCGGCATCCACTAGGCAGGTCGGGGCAGCTGTCTAGGTGTTCGCACCGCGGCGGCTACTGGGCCAGCAGGCGACGGCCGGCCACCCAGACCTCGGCCACGTAGTCCGGCGTGGACCCACGCACCCGCAGCAGGTCGGCGCGCAGGCCCTCGCCGATGCGACCGCGATCCTGCAGGCCCAGCGCCTGCGCCGGCGCATGGCTGACCGTGGCCACCGCACGTGGCAGGCTCCAGCCCAGCTGCGCGCACAGCACGCCCAGCGCCGGCAGCAGGCTGGCGGGCACATAGTCGGAGGACAGCACATCGAGGCAGCCGGCACGTGCCAGTTCCAGCGCCGCCACGTTGCCGGAATGCGAGCCGCCCAGCACCAGGTTGGGTGCGCCGGCGACGATTGTCAGACCGGCTGCACGTGCGGCGGCAGCGGCCTCCAGCGTGGTCGGGAACTCGCAGATGCGTGCACCACAGGCCACGGCTTCATCTACATCCGCAGCCACCGTGTCGTCGTGGCTGGCCAGGCACAGGCCGCGGCTGCGCCCCCACTGCAGCACCTGTTGCAGGTGTGCTTGACGATAGCGCGCCTGTTGCGCACGGCGTGCCTGCAGCAGCTCATCCAGGTAACCGGTCTCCGTGTCGGTCGGCAAACCGTAGTAGGCCGCATAGCGCTGCAGATTCCGGAACTGGCGCTGCCCCGGCGTGTGATCGGTCAGCGACAGAAGGCGCACCGCCGGATCATCCAGCAGTGGCTCCAGCAATGGCAGCAACCCGGAATACGGCAGCTCGGCACGCAGGTGCAGGTAGTGGTCGCTGCGCAGGCCGCCGGCGCGGCGCGCCTCAACCAGCGCCGCATGGGCGGCCTGCAAACTGCGCACGCGCACGCTGTCGGCTTCCACGTCGCCCACCGCCAAGGCATCGCAGGCCGTGGTGATGCCAGCAGCCAGCAACTGTGCATCGTGCGCCTGCACGGCCGCCGCGGCGGGAAACGCCACGCCCGGGCGCGGCACCAGGTGTTTCTCCAGATTGTCGGTATGCAGCTCCACAAACCCCGGCATCAGCCAGTCGCCGCCACAGCCTTCTGCGCCCGGCAGCCCCACCCGCCCCCGCCCCACCGCGCGGATACACGGCCCGTCCAGCACCACGTGGCCGTGCACGACCTCGTCGGCCAGCACCAGCTTCAGGTTGTCGAGAATGCGCTCGCCCATGGATTTCGCCGTCTGTGTCATGCCGTTGCAACCGCAACGCGTTGATATGCCCGCACGTGCAGTGCACCTGTCTAGTCCAGCAGCCGCAGATGGAGGTTTGATGACCATGACCGACCCGGCCCTGACGCCGCGCGATTCGGCGCTGCCGCTGTGGCAGCAGATCGAACAGGCGCTGCTGCGGCAGATCCGCGAACGCCAGCTGGTGGAAGGCGACCAGCTGCCCTCGGCGCAGGAACTGGCCACGCGCTTCGCAGTCAACCGCCATACCGTGCGGCGCGCGATCGAGGCGTTGGAGGAGCGTGGCTACATTCGCACCGAAACCGGCCGCGGCAGCTTCGTGCAGGAGCATCCGTACCACTACCCGATCAGCCGACGCACGCGTTTCGGCCGGGCCATGCATGACCTGAACGTGGAAAGCCACTACACCCTGATCGATACCCGGGTGCAGGTGCCCAGCCGCCAGGTAGCGCGCGCGCTCGGCCTGATCGCTGGCGAGCGCGTGCATCGGGTGGTGTACTCCAGCCAGGTGGAAGGCCGTACGGTGGACCACAGCGAAGCCTATTTCCCGGCCACCCGCTTCCCGGAGCTGGGCGAGGTGTTCGCACGCACGCCGTCGGTGACCCGCACGCTGGCCGCATTCGGGGTGACCGACTACCTGCGCCGGCACACCACGGTGATGGCGCGCCTGCCCGATGCCGAGGTCGCGCGCGTGCTCGGGCAATCGACGCGACGGCCGGTGCTGTGCGTGCATTCGCTGAATGTCGATCCACAGGGGCAAGCGGTGCAGTTCGGCATCACCTGCTTCGCCGGTGACTGGGTGCAGCTGATGGTCAGCAGCGATCTCTAGCGAAAGCGCGGCGGGCATTGCACCCGCCGCGTGCAGCGCCTCAGGCTGCGCGCCGCAGCGCCGTGTAGCGGCCGTCAACCAGTTCCTCGGCCAGACCGAAGCTGAGCGTCATGCCCAGGCCACCGCCGCCGATGGCGTTGACGATGGTCACGCCCGGTGCCGGCTCGGCGACGAACTCGCTGCTGCCATCCAGCAGCTTGGGATAGATGCCGTGCCAGGTCTGCGCAATGCGCGCGTCGGGTACCTGCATGAAACGGGACAGGTAACCGAGCACCTTTTGGTTGATGGCGTGCTCATCGAACGGATCGTGCGTATGTGCGTAGGCATGCGAATCACCAATGGTGATTTCACCCTGGCCGTTCTGCGCGGCCATCACGTGGATGCCGAGCTCGATCAGGTCGGCATGCTCGGCCTGGTAACGCGCCTGCAACGGCGCGACATCGGCGGCCTCGCGGAATCCGGCGTAGTGCACCAGCGACAGGCCGCCACAGAGGGCCGCACCCAGGCGGAACCCGGACGGCTGTGCGGCCAACCGCAGCATCTGCAGCTTGCAGCGGGTCAATGGTGCTGCCGCGTACAGCTCCGGATACAACTGCTCGAACTCCGGACCGCTGCAGACGAACACCTGATCCGCCTCGAACAGGCGGCTGCCGGACCACACCCGACCGCTCTCCACCGCCGTTACCGGCGTGCGCCAATGGAACTGCACACCGTGCTGTTCATGCAGCACGTCCGGCAGCGCGCGGATCGCCTGGCGCGGATCGACCACCAGCTCATCGGCATTGAACAGCGCGCCGCGCAGCTCGCGCGCCACCAATGCCGGCGACTTCGCCAGCGCCGCATCCCGATCCAGCAGGCGGCATGGGCGCAGCTGCGCATTGGCCGTCGCATACTGCTGCAGCACGGCCCATTCGTCGTCGGCATGGGCCACATGCAACGAGCCACTGGGATCGTGCCAGAGGCCGGCCACGTCGATCAGCTCCTGCCAGATCTGCCGCGAGCGCAGCGCGCGCTCATACAGCGGTCCATTGGGCACGCCGATCGGCCAGACCATGCCGAAGTTGCGGATGGAGGCGCCGACAGCGCGTTCATGGCGCTCCAGCACGGTGACCTTGCAGCCACGCACGGCCAGCGCGCGGGCCACGGCCAGGCCGACGATGCCGGCACCGACCACGAGGGCGGTTGTGTTCTTCATGGGGGATGGACTCAGACGGAGGCGAGTGCTGGCATGCGGGCCAGGCGCAGCGCCTTGTGGTGGAAGTACAGCAGGGACAGCAGCAGGCAGGCACCGCCCAGCAGCGACAGATGGATGACCGCACTGGAGAAGAAGCGCACCCACGACAGCTGCAGGCCAGAGAATTCGTGGCCAAGCAGGACCAGCACACTGCCCAGGTAGCCGAACGCATCGGCCAGGTACATCACGAAGCCAACGTTGCCGGCGACCTTGAAGGTGGCGATCAGGCGCTCGAAGAACACGCAGTTGAAGGGCACGTAGGCCAGGTACAGGCCGAAGCCCACCAGGCCCAACCATGCCAGTGGATGCAGCATGCCCTCGCGGAACGCCAGCGTGCTCAGGCCGGCTGTTGCCAGGCCGATGAACATCAGCGCATGCAGCGCCATCAGTCCGTTGAGGTTGTTGCGGAACCAGGTCAGGCCAGCGGTCAGCGCCAGCACCGCGAACGCCACCGGCGTTTCGATGGCAGCAAAAACACCGGCACTGCCACCGTAGCCCAGCTCGCGGAACAGCTCGGCTTCAAAGCTGTCGCGGAAATCGCGGACCACGGTCAGGCACACGTAGCACAGGATCATCAGCGCCAGCCCCGGCAGGAAGCGGCGCACGAAGGCGCGACGCTGTGCTCGGTCCATCGGTAGCCGCGGCGAGCGCTCGTGCAGGTCGGCGGCATCCGGGGCGGGAATGCGTTCCAGCATGCGTACCGACACCAGCAGCAGCGGCAGGAACAGCAGGCCGCACAGGAACGGCATCCAGAACTCGCTAACGCCCTGCAGCAGCAGCCATTTTCCGACCGACTTCACCACGCCGGAGGCCATGATGAAACTGGAGGCGAGGATCGCGCCCATCGCTTCGGTGGTCCGTCGCCCTTCCAGGTAGCTGAACACCAGGCCCCACACCATGCCCAGCGGCAGGCCGTTGAGGAACAGGAACGGGATGTTCCACGGCGCCGGCACCAGCGCGAAGCCGAGCAGTGCCAACCAGGAAATGCCGATCAGGCCCAGCAGCAGGCTGGCGCGGCGCTCGGCGCGCAGTTCGCCGATCACCCGCACGCCGATGAACTTGCTGCACATGTAGCCCAGCACCTGCGCCACCACCAGCCACACCTTGTAGTCGGCGCCGAACAGATGCTGGTCATCGAACGATGCGGCGGCGAATGGCTTGCGAAAGGCATACATGCACGCATAGGTGGACAGCGCGGCACTGCCGGCGAACACCGTCAGCGCCAACCGATGCCCCTGCAGCCGAGCCCGCAGCGAGGGCCGGCTCATGCAGCGGCGACCGTGCCGGAACGTGCCAGGCCGAGCAGCGCCGGCAGGCGGTCGAGGTGGTCGATGATGTGGTCCGGACCATGCGGCAGCAGTTCGGAACGGGTGAACGCACCGGTTGTGACCGCGATGTTCAGGCCGACGCCGGCATTGCGGCCTTCGTTGATGTCGACCTCGGTGTCGCCCACCTTCACTACAGCGGCGGCGTCATCCACATCGGTGCGCTGCATCAGCGCATGGATCATGTACGGCGCGGGGCGACCCATCGGGACCTCATCGCTGGCCACCAACGCATCGATGCGATCCTGCCAACCGAGCCGCTCGATGATCACCTCGGCAATGTCACGCGAGAAGCCGGTATCCAGGCCGATGCGGATGCCGTGCGCGCGCAGCGTTTCGAACAGTACCTCGGCACCCGGCAGCGGCGCGATGCCCGGTGCATGGCGGTAGCACTCGAGCATGCGCGCCACGAAGTCGGCATGGATCGGCGCCACGTGCGGGTCGTCCACCGCAGTCCCCAACAGGCGGGCGATCGCCTGCGGCTTGGGGTAGCCCATCAACGGGCGCACGTGCTCTACGTCGATGGCGTGGCCGGCGGCGGCCATCGCTTCAACGAAGGCGCGGGCGACCAGTCCCGGGTCGGCAACGGTGGTTCCGGCGATATCAAGAACGGCGAGGCGGTAGCGCATGGCGGCAGGCGGTGTTGGGTGGAGGTGGCCAGCTTCGCCGCGGCCGGCCACGCCCTGATGACAGCGGCCGGACAGGCCGGTGCACCTGTCTAGCCGGGCGGCCCTTGCCCTGCCATGTGCCGCACGTGCTCGGCGGCCTGCGCATGCAGCCAGTCGCGGAAGGCAAGGAAGCCACGATGGCTGGCCGAGCGCTGCGGGTACACCAGCCAATGCGGCCACGCCGTCTTCAGGCGCTGGCTGGACAGCGCAACCAGCTGGCCGGATTCCAGCAGCAGGCGTGCCCGGGTCACCCGTCCGAGCGCCACGCCCACGCCATCCAGCGCCGCGCGATGGTGCGCTTCCGAATCATCCAGCACCGCCACGAAGCGCGGCGGCGGGCTCTGCCCGCTCAAGGCGAACCACGCGCCCCACGCGCCGTCAGGATCACCCAGCAGTGGCCACTGGGTCAGCGGTACGCGGTCGATACCGCCCATGCGTTCAATCAGCGCCGGGCTGGCCATCGGCAGCAGCCACTCGTCAAACAATGGCTCCACCACCAGCCCGGGCCAGTGCCCGCTGCCCAGCCGCAGCGCCGCGTCGAACTGCCGCTGACGCTCGAAATCCACCAGGCGTTCACTCGACTGCAGGTTGATCTCGATCTGTGGGTGCTCAGCCACGAAGTGGCCCAGGCGCGGCACCAGCCAGGCCGACGCCATCGATGGCACCGCGCTGATCGTCAGCACGTGCTCGGCACGCGCGGCATAGGGCTGGAAGGCTTCGTTGATCGCATCCAGGTGCGGACCCACCTGGTCGAGCAGGCGCTGCCCCTCAAGGGTGAGGGTGATACCACGTGGCTGGCGGACCAGCAGCGGCTGCCCGAGCCGCTCTTCCAGCTGGCGCATCTGATGGCTGATCGCACTGACGGTCAGGTTCATCGACGCCGCCGCGCGCGACAGGTTGCCGAGCCGGGCGGCAGCCACGAAACCCTGCAGGGCATGGAGGGGTGGGCGAGACATCAGGCTTGAATTCTTCTCAAGGCAAGCTTGCGGAAATGTCGCTTTTTCGCCTTCCATGCTGCCCGTATCGTGCAATCCACTCAAGTGGAGGTACGCACATGAACATCTTCAGCGGCCTGTTGTTCCTGCATGGCCATGTGACCAACGCCGAGCTGGCGCGGCAACTGGCCAGCCCTTCCCCGTCGCCGTCCCCACCGCCCAGCAGCACTCCCGGTAGTGCCGGCCGCTGGCCGGCAGCGGCAAGATGCCCGGTCACCGAGGTTGCCGGCCAGCGGCAGGCACTACCCTAGCGCTGCAGTGCTTCCTGCACCGCCGCAGCCACGTCGGTGTTGTCGATGTAACTGCCGTCGTTCCAGCGCACATGCTGGCGGTAGCCCTCGTCGACGCCCCGCACGCGCTGGCCCAGCAGCTCCGACCCCGCCCCCTTGGCCCACAACGGCACCAGTGCATTGGAATGGTTGCCGGTGGGACGGAAGCTCATCCCCGGCATGCGTCCACGGCCGTTGTTGCGCACCGGCTCGAAGGCCACGCTCTGTGCATCCGGGCCCATCGGCATGCTGTTGTCGTGGTCGGTGGTGACGATCAGCAGGGTGCGTTCCCAGCCACCGTTGCGTTCGATCCACTCGATCACTGCTGTCACCGCGTCGTTGAACTCCACGGTTTCCTCGATCAGCCGGCCGTACTGCGGCTGGTCGCCGCACTGGCCGTAGTGCCATTCGGTGCCGCAGGCGCTAGTATGCGCGGCCCAGTCGGTAGCGCCACCTTCCACCATCAGGAACAGGCCCTCGGCCGAACGCTGCTGCAGGAACTGCAGCGCACCGCGGGTCATGGTTGCAAGATCCGGCACGCTGTCGATCTTCCTCACACCAGAAGGCGTGGCCGCGTCCTTGCCCAGCACCTGCAGCTGGCGCGCCTGCTGCAGCGTGTTGGCCACGCGCGGCACGCCGATCAGCGGCCGGTCGGTCGGCAGCCGTCCCTGCGCCAGCGCAGCGAACGCCTCCTTGCTGCGGATCAGGCGCCACGGCCCGGACGGATTACCGGCGATGGTGCTGCCCGCTTCCAGCTGCTGCCAATCCTGCTGCGACACTCACTCCCACGGGTTCGCACAGCCCTCGGCCTTCACCGCGCCCGCGCCCGCGCCTTCGTCACAGGCATGGCCATCAACGCTGTAGCCGGGACCACCAGTACCCATCACCAGGTCCATGTGGCCCTGCGCCAGCATCTGGTGCGCAATGGCGTGATAGTTGTTGCGCGATTCGTTCTGCGCAGCGAACGCGGCCGGCGTGGCATGTGCGAACGGCACCGAGGTGACCACGCCGGTGGCCATGCCCAGGCGCTTGGCATGCAGCGTATTGAATTCCACCGCGTTGCCATCGTTGCTGTAGTTGATGGCGTTGTTGTAGGTCTTGATGCCCGAGGACAACGCCGTGCCCGCCGCTGCACTGTCGGTGGCGACCGCGGCCAGGTACTGGTAGCCGGCGAACGGCAGGTCCTGCGCGGGAACCGGGGAGTCATCCCATGCTTTGGCCGCGTCGTAGCCGAGGGTCTGCGCGTTGTCGCGGGTCGGCTGGCTGCTGGCGTTCAACGGATAGGTGGTCACGGCGAGGCGCTGCGGGAAGTCCGCATAGGGGGCGCCTTCGCGGCTGCCGTACTGCCAGTAGGCAGCCGCGTCCCAGGTGCCCCAACCGGCACCGTCGTTGATCATCACGATCACGTTGTGCGGGCGCGTGGTGCTGGCCGCAGCGGTATCGGCGCGCAGGTTCGGCTGACAGCCACCGAGCGCGAGCAGCGCGAGCAGCAGAGAGGAAGGGAGCCAACGGCGTGGCATGTGTGCAGTCATCGGAGGTCCCGTCAGGCCAGTGGCGGCCCATTATTTCGAACGTTATATCATTTCAATATTGCAGCTTCATGCAGCCGATGCGCACTATCCTGCGAGCTTCCCCTCGCCACCGCAGCATCCATGCCGTCTTCTTCCCCTGCACGCGCGCCTCTCTCCTTCATCACCCTCGATGCCGCCACCTTCGAGGTGATCCATCAGGACAACGCCGGGGTCGCGCGGCAGCCGGCGTCGCTGACCAAACTGATGACCGCCTACGCAGCGTATGCGTGCATCGAAGAAGGGGGTCGCACATGGGACGAGGCGGTCACCATTGCCGCCGAAGACGTGCACGCGGTGGCCGATGATGAAACGCGGATGGGCCTGGTGCCCGGCGAAAGGGTCAGCCTGGCACGCTTGCTGGAAGGGTTGATGATCGTCTCCGGTAATGATGCGGCGCTGGCCATCGCGCGTCATCTGGACGGATCACAGCCTGCATTCCTGGACCGCATGAACCGGCACGCACGCCAGCTCGGCCTGCGCAGCACCTGGTTCGCCAGCGTCTCCGGCATCACCACGCCACACCATGCGTCCAGCGCCCGCGACATGGCAGTGCTGGCGGCCTGCCTGCTGAACGATCATCCGCAGATTCTGGCCGTCACCGCACAGCGCGCGTTCGCGCACGGCAGCTTCAGCCGCAACAACCAGAATGCCCTGCTTGGCGATGACGGCGTGGATGGCTTGAAGACCGGCTACACCCAGGCCGCGGGCTTCTGCCTGGCCGCCACCGCCTGCCAACCTGTGCCACGGCGCGCGCATCCGGTACGGCTGATCACAGTGGTGCTTGGCTCGGACAGCCGCGACGCACGCGATGCTCTGGTACGCGAACGGCTGGCCGCCGGATTCGCTGCGCTGGCCGGCAGCAGCGCCGACGCCTGAGCGGCTCAGCGCCGTTTGACGGTGGCCACGATCAGGCGTTGCAACTCATGTTCGGCCTCCATCTTGTCCAGGGCACCGGCGGCTACCCCTTCTGACAGGGTTTCGGCAGCACCGAGAATCGCCCAGCGTCCCGCCAACGGCACGGTGCCATCGGCGGCGAACGGGCCCAGCCAGGCGTCGCAGTTGTTGATGAAGTCCTGCTGGTAACGCCGCCGCACTTCGTGTAGTTCCGGCGCGCCCACCAGCGCTGCGAGGATGCCCTGCACTTCACTGCCCTGGCTGAGGATGCAATCGATGTAGCCGGAGGCGATGGCTGCCGCGCGGTCGGCCAGCTGCGCCCGGGCGCGGCCGATGCGCTCGTGGAACACCATCGTCTGCCGGCCGTCGTAGTCATCGTAGAGCGCGGCCAGCAATCCGTTGCGGGTTACGAAGTGATCGTAGGCCACCGGCTTGGTCACGCCCGCGGCCTCGGCCAGCCGCCCCAACGTCAGCGCGTCGGTACCTTCGTCGCCAACCAGCGCCCAGGCCACATCCAGCAACTGGCGGGCGCGTTGCTCGCGGGTCAATCGGCGGCGCGTGGGAGCGGCGTTGGCAGGCATCGGCGGGACACGGCGATCAGTGCATTGGAGTTCCGATTTTACGGCCGATCTCCCCTGCCGACTGCAGATGCGCTTCGGCCGCACCGGAATCAGCGTCCAGCAACAGGTCAGACGACAGCACGCGCGCGCCGCAATAGTCGAAGATGCCCATGTCGATCTGGGTCTTCATCGCCGCGCCGTAGCCGCGTCGTTCGATCATGTCCGCGCCCGCGCCGCCGATCCCGACCAAGTGCACGCGCAACCGTCGCAGCTTCTTCTGCACCTTGCCATCGGCACCGTCCTGGTAGGCCCAGCCTTGGGCGAATACACGATCGATCCATCCCTTCAGCAGCGCGGGGAATGACCACCAGTACAGCGGGTAGACCAGTACCAGTGTGTCGGTGGCGTCCAGCCGCGCCTGCTCGGCGGCGACGTCGGCCGGAACTGCGCCGGTGCCACGGAACAGGGCCTGGTCCTGTGGGTTGAAGCGTGGATCGAAACCTTCGGCCATCAGGTCGGCGTGGGTCACGGTGTTGGCGGCATCCGCCGCGGTGATGGCTTCGCCGATGCGCTTGGCGATGGCATGGGTCAACGAGCCGGATTCAGGATGGGCGGTAACGATGAGGCTGTGCATGGGGGATGTCCGGAATTCACTAACTACCAATAGTAAGTAGTGATTGTCGGGATACCAGCGCCATGCGTGGGACGCTGTTTCCGCATCCGCCGTATAGTGCGGCGATTCCCCCCCAGAGATAGCCGAGAATGGATCGACGCCCGCTTCTCCCATTGCTGGCCCTGCTGCTGTCGGTAGTGCTGCCATCGGCCTTCGCAGGCGAACTCAGCCCCAGCGATTCAAAGGCATTGCGTCAGGACGTGCAGGCGATGCTGGATGCGTTCGGTCGCGGCGATGCGGAGATGATCGTCGCGCGCACCCACCCCAGCCTGAAGCAGCTGGCCGGCGGCGATGATGCCTATGCACGGATGACCCGCGATACCGTGAAGGAACTGCGCAAGTCGGTCACCGTCATCAGCGACGAAGCCGGCATGCCCGGCCGCACCTACGCCGCTGGCGGCGAAGAGGTCAGCTTCGTGCCACGCCAGTCACTGTTGCGCGTGCGCGAATCGCCGATACGCAGCACCTCGTTCATGGTCGCTGTACGCCGCGTGGGAACTGCGGACTGGCGTTATCTCGATGGCACTGCGCTGCTGGACAACCCCGGGCTGCTGCGGCAACTGCTGCCGGCGCTGGAGCCGGAAGTGTCCATGCCCAAGGGCGGGATCGAGGCGCTGTAGTCGCGGGCTCATCCGTCCACGCATGGCGTGGACCTGCTGCCAATCTGCTCACCTGGGCCGGCACCCAGGTTTCCGTCAGCGGAACAGCGTATTCAACGCCGCGCCCGAGGCCGCGTGCTGCAGGCCATCGAAGCGGCCGTCCTGCACGATAGGCTGGGTGGCCTGCATCAAGCCACCCCACGCCGCACGCGCCAGCGCACCGCCGAGACTGACCCGGCGCACGCCGAGTGCGGCGATGTCCTGCAGGCTCAGCGGCGTCGGCCCACCGACCAGCAGGTTCACCGGCTTCGAGCCCGCAGCGGCGACTACCGCACTGATCTGTTCGCGTGTACTGATGCCCGGTGCATACAGCACATCGGCACCCGCTTCGGCATAGGCGCGCAGCCGCTGCAGTGCGTCCTGCAGATCGGGCACTCCGACGAAGAAGTTCTCCGCCCGGCCGACCAGCAGCACCTCGCCGCCGGCACGGTCGATGGCCGAGCGCGCTGCACGCAGGCGCTGGACCGCCTCGTCGATCGGCCTCAACGGCGCATCGGCCACGCCACTGGCGTCCTCGATCGACAACGCGGCTACGCCAGTATCGATTGCCGCCGCCACGGCCTCCTCCACCGCGCGCGGTGTGGCGCCAAAGCCATCACCGAAATCGGCGTTCAACGGCAATGGCGTCGCCGCCACCATCAGCCGCAGATGTTCCAGCGTGGCCTGCAGCGAAACCGCGCCGTCTGGCCGCCCCTCGCTCCAAGCGCACCCGGCGCTGGTCGTGGCCAG
>Ga0207709_10001285_pt1 | contig 17901 bp, 15 predicted proteins | sample KBSM34metaG_FD_184397 | JGI IMG/M metagenome (GOLD analysis project Ga0207709, IMG submission 184397) | Miscanthus rhizosphere microbial communities from Kellogg Biological Station, Michigan, USA - KBS M3-4 metaG (SPAdes) (version 2) | ecosystem: Host-associated > Plants > Roots > Rhizosphere >...
GGCATGGTGATCCGCCTGTGCGAGGGCCGCTTCGGCATCACGCGGCGCGAATGGCGGCTGATCGTGGTGCTCGCGCGCCGCGGCGAACTGGGCTCCTCCCAGCTGGCCGAGCATGCCCAGCTCGATCGCGCCCGCACCTCCAAGGCCGTTGGTTCGCTGGTCGAAAAACAGCTGGTCTCGCGCGTGGCCCGCGTGGGCGACCGGCGGCAGGTGCTGCTGGACCTGACCGAGGCGGGGCACGCGCTGTACGCGGAGCTTTTTCCGCTGGTCACCAGGATCAATGCCGAGCTGATAAGCGCCCTGAGCGGCGAAGACGCGGCGCGCCTGGACCAAATCCTGCACCTCCTGCAGGCGCAGGCCGAGCGCATGGTGGCAGTGGCCGTGCTGCCCAAGGCGGACCGGGGCCGCCGCGGGGCGGGCGGCATCAGGCCACCTTCATCACGGTCGCCTTGACGATGCCGCGGTAGCGCACCTGGTTGCTTGCCAGGCGGTGCGCTGCGGCGCCGCCTTCATCGGCGAGCGCCTCAACGCCGTATCAGGCCACGGCTCGTTGCTGCTGTTGTCCGTATTCCTGGTCGCCGTCGCTCGCGATGCGCATCTTCGGCAGGAACTGCGGGTGCTCGCGCTGCATGAAGTCGATCAGCCCTTCGCGCACGCTGCAGCGCAGGTCGAACGCAAGGCCCGATGTTGCCGCGGTGCACAGCACGCGGATCTGCATGGTGCGCTCGGTCGCATCGGTCACTCGCAGGTTGAAGAAGCGGCCGTCCCATTCGGGTGCGGCCTTCACGATGCGCTCGACCTCCGCGCGCAGCGGCGCGAGCGGCATGCCGTAGTCGACGTAGATGAACACGGCGCCCAGCAGCTGCGCCGAGTGCCGCGTCCAGTTCTGGAACGGCTTCTCGATGAAGTAGGTGAGTGGCAGGATCAGCCGGCGCTCGTCCCAGATCTTGAGGACGACGAAGGTGCCCGTGATCTCCTCGACGCGGCCCCATTCGCCCTCGACCACGAGCACGTCGTCGATGCGGATCGGCTGCGCCAGCGCGATCTGCAGGCCCGCAATGAGGTTGCTGAACACCGGCTTGGCCGCAAGGCCGGCCACGATGCCGATCACGCCGGCCGAAGCCAGCAGGCTCGCGCCCACCTGGCGCGCACCCGGAAAGGTCATGAGCATCATCGCGCCGCCGGCCACCAGCACCACCGTCATGGCGGTGCGCGCCAGCACGCGCGTCTGCGTGAGCACACGGCGCGCCTGCAGGTTGTCGTCGATGTCGGAAGGGTTCTGGGCGAGCACGCCTTCGGCGAAGCCGCTGATGGCCTTCACCGTGAGCCAGGTGGCGGCGGCGATGAGCAGCAGTCCGTTGAGGTGGCGAACGTTGCCGATGAAGCGAAGGTCGTCAGGCGCCGCCTGGAAGATGAGCAGCAGCGCCACCAGCGGCAGCACGAGCCGTGCTGGCGCGTTGCAGTTGATCACCATCGCGTGCACCGTGGGTACGGGGCGGGTGATGCGCTTCAGGACAAGGCCGCCGATGCGGTGAACCAGAAGAGCGAGCGGGATGGCGACGAGGATGGCAATCCATGTGCCGAACCAGGGGTGGGCAAGTATCTCTTTGGTCATCAGGCGGTGGTCGTCGTGGCTGCTGTTGTCTCGTTCAGGGGTTGAAGAATGCGCGCCGCGTCGTCGCGCAGCTGCGTGGCGAGTGCCGTGGCGAGGTCGAGCCGGCGCAGCAGCCAGGGGCTGATGTCGTTGTCGAACGGGTCGGGCAGGGGGATCGGGCCACCCACGGTGGTCGAGCCGGCGCTCTCGGGTTGAGAGGGGCCGGTGGTAGGGATGGTTCCGATGGCCGCTTCGATGCGCTGCGCGGTGCGGCTGATCGGGCCTTCGACCTCTGCGGGCGTGAGGCGGTCACGCCGCAGCACCAGCATCGACTTCACGGCGCTCAACTGCGCAAGCAGCTGGTAGCTGTGTGCCTGCAGGTGCTCGAGCGGCTCCAGCGGCGGCTGCACCGCGCGCGGCTCCGAGAGCGAGCGCTGCGTGGCCTGCACCAGCGCCGAGAGGCTGTCGTAGGCCTCGCGGCGCGCGAGCCGCCATTCGAGCTCGGGGCTGCTGTCGATGGCCTTGAGCTGACCCAGGCCGAGCGCGAGCCGTGCATGCCGCGCCTGCGCGCTGAGCACGCGCGACACCAGCGCCGGAATCTGCGTGCGCTCCCACGAGGGCAGCACGTAGCAGAAGCCCCAGGCCAGCGCGGCGCCAATGAGCGTGTCGGCGATGCGCTCGAAGAGCGCGAAGATGGGCGCGATGCCCACGTTCAGCATGTGGGCCTGCACCAGGCCGAGCACGGTGGCGGCCACGGCGGTAATGAGGTAGCGCCGCACTGCGAAGCTGTGCGCGATGGCCTGCGCCACCGTGACGATGACCAGCAGCATCAGCGCCGACGGGTGCGCCGACAGCAGCCCCACCGCGAGCACGCAGCCCAGCAGCGTGCCGGCCACGCGCGCGTTGCGGCGCTCCAGCGTCTGCGACAGGCTGCCGCGCAGCACGACCACGATGGTCAGCAGGATCCAGTAGTCGTGCGAGCCCCAGGGCATCGACACCGCGATGGCGTAGCCGGCTGCGATGGCCAGCGCGGCGCGGATGGCGTGGCGCAGCGGCGGCTGGTCCCAGCTCCACAGTGTGAAGAAGGGGCGCAGCGACCAGTCGGTAGGGCTCACGAAGAGCTGCCAGTTGGCGCGCACCACGGCGAGGTTGGGCTCGGCGTCGCCGCGCGCCATGGCCGACAGGCGCAGCACCTCGTCGTTGATGTGGCCGATGCGGCTGGCCAGCCCGCGCGCGAGCATGGCGGCCGTGGGGCCGATGTGGCCGCCGCTGCCGCCGTGCATGTCGGCGCTGTCGTCGGCCGAGACGTGGATGGCCGCCAGGCGTGGGCGGCGGTCGGCTATGGCCTCGGGGTGGCGGCCCATCATGAGGGCGTCGGCCAGCGCGATGGTCTCGTCGGCGAGCTCTTCGAGCACGCGGCGCATCTCGATCAGCGCCTCGGCATGCGCGGGGTGGGCGCGCAGGGTGTCGAGGTCGAGCTCGCTGGCCAGCAGCTGGTCGCGCATCTCGAGCACGATCACCAGCATGGCGGCCAGGCGCTGGCGGCGCGGAGTGCGCGGCGATTCGAGCACGATGTCGCGCGTGGCCTGCAACTGGTCGGCCAGCGCGGCCTGCTCGCGCAGCAGTTGGCCCAGCAAGGGCGCGGGAGTGTCGCGCACGTCGCGGGTCTCGTCCTGCGGCAGGAACTGGCTGGCCTCGGTTCGCATCAGCGCGGCCAGCGAATACAGCACGTCGGCCACCGACTGGGTGCGAAAGCGCCCGTTGAGCGCGAGGTTGGCCAGCGTGGCCCAGATCACGTAAAGGCCCGCGCCCAGTCCGAAGTGCCAGGTGCGCTCGATGGCGTCGGCCATGCCGGCGGGCGGCGGCGTGGCCATGGAGAACACCATCGAGAACATCACCGCGATGGCGATCGGAATGCCGCGCTTGCCCCAGGCCATGGCCAGGAAGGCGACGAAGGTGGCGGGCACCAGCACCAGCCCGAGCCGGATGGGGGCACTGTGCAGCATCTGCACCGCGAAGAAGAGCGGCAGCCCGATGAGCGGCGCCGGCAGCATCTGCAGGAACTTGCCGCGGCGTGGGCCGGGCAAGTCGGGCGGCGCGGTGACGATCACGCCGGTGGCGGCCGCAGAGGCCGCAATGGTGCCGAGCCAGAGGTGGATGCCGCCCGAGATGAACAGCAGGCCCAGCGCAACGGTGAGCCCGCTCGCGACGTAGTGGCTTAGCGCGATGCGCAGAGCGGCACGAACGCGGGGCGCGGCGTGGGGCCCCAGCATCGTCACTTGGCGGGCGTGTCGCCCTCGGAGGGGCCACTGGCGGCGGGTGCGTCGCGGCGGATGCGCGTGAGCTTTCGGGGGGCGGGTGCGGCGGCGGGTGCCGGGGCGGCGCCTTCGGCAGCTTCATCCGCGAAGTCGACCACGGTGCTGCGGGCGTACAGGTCGACCGAGGCGTCGGCGGCATTCGACTTGGTCGAGGCGGACACGGCGCGCACGCGGTCGCTGGCGCGCAGCTTGTCGTCCACGTTGGCAAACTTCGAATACTTGGCGAGCAGCGGCACCAGCTGGCCGTAGATGCGCGGGGCGCCGGCCAGGCATTCGCGCTGTTCGAGGAACTCGGGCTCGCCCGTGAAGTTGCCGATCAGGCCGCCGGCCTCGGTCACCAGCAGCGAACCCGCGGCCACGTCCCAGGGATTCAGGCCGGTCTCGAAGAAGGCGTCGGTGAAGCCGGCCGCCACGTAGGCGAGGTCGAGTGCGGCGGCGCCGGGGCGGCGCAGGCCGGCCGCGCGGGGCATCATGTCCGCCATGATGGCCAGGTACTGCTTGAAGTTGTCGCCGGTGCGGAACGGGAAGCCGGTGGAGATCAGGCACTCGTTGAGGCGGGTGCGCTTGGAGACGCGGATGCGGCGCTCGTTCATGTAGGCGCCGCGGCCCTTGGTGGCGGTGAACAGGTCGTTGCGGGTGGGGTCGTACACCACGGCCTGCTCGATCTTGCCGCGCACCGACAGCGCGATGGACACGCAGTACACCGGGAAGCCGTGGATGAAATTGGTGGTGCCGTCGAGCGGATCGATGATCCAGACGTAGTCGGAGTCCTTGGCGCCGTGTTCGGTGCCCGATTCTTCGGCCAGGATGCCGTGCCCCGGGTACGCGCCAAGCAGCGTCTCGATGATCGCTTTTTCGCTGGCGTGATCGACTTCGGTGACGAAGTCGTTGACCTGCTTCTGGGAGATGCGAACGGCCTCGACGTCGAGGGCGGCGCGGTTGATGATCGCGCCGGCGGCGCGTGCGGCCTTGACGGCCACGTTGAGCATGGGATGCAGGTTGGGGGACGACATTGGATTGTGGGAAGAACGGTGGGGAGGCCCCCGGAGGCGGCCCGGCGATGCGGGCAGCGAGAATCGGGGGATTTTACCGGCTCCGCCGTTTCGTGTCTCCAAATCCGCCATGCGCACCCGTTTCATCCTGATCCAGACCAGCCACGCCGGCAACGTGGGCGCCGCCGCCCGCGCCATGAAAACCATGGGTTTTTCCGACCTCGTACTGGTGGCGCCGCGCTGGGCCAACGTGCTGCGGCGCGAGGAAACCATCCAGCGCGCGAGCGGCGCGCTCGACGTGCTGACCAACGCCCGCATCGTAGAAACGCTGGACGAAGCCCTTGACGGCGTCACCCACCTGTGCGCCACGGCCATGATCCCGCGCGACTTCGGCCCGCCCACGCGCACGCCCCGGGAGCACCTGGAACCCCTGGCCAAACAGGGCGACCAGCACGTGGCCTTCCTGTTCGGCTCCGAGCGATTCGGCATGCGCAACGAGGACGTCTACCGCTGCAACGTGGCCCTGAGCATCCCGACCGATCCGAAGTTCGGCTCGCTCAACCTGGGCGCGGCGATCCAGGTGGTGGCCTACGAGTGGCGGCTCGCGCTCGGTGGCTACGAGGTGCGCGAAGCCATCAACCCCGTGCAGGCGGCCGATGCGCAGGCGGTGGCCGGCATGCTCGACCACTGGGAGCGCTCGCTCGTGGAGATCGGTTTCCTCGATCCCGAAGCGCCCAAGAAGCTGATGCCGCGGCTGCAGCAGCTTTTCAACCGCGCCCAGCCTACGCCGGAGGAAATCCACATCCTGCGTGGCATCGCCAAGGCCATGGCCGACGCCGCCAAGGCACCCAAGGCCGGCAAAAGCTCCTGAATAAAAAACCCCTTCGGCCCTACGCGAAGACCCCCGGCCTTAGACTGCTTCGCCCCTATCGATATAACGACAACAGACAGAAGGCAGCGATGTTTACTCGACTGCGCGCCGACATCCGGTGCATCCTCGAACGCGACCCGGCCGCCCGCAGCGCATGGGAAGTGATCACGGTCTACCCCGGCTTCCATGCCGTGGTGCTGCATCGCTGGGCGCACGCCTGTTGGACGCATGGCTTCAAGTGGCCCGCGCGCTTCATCGCGCACTGGGCGCGCTGGCTCACCGGCATCGAGATCCATCCGGCCGCCAAGCTCGGCGAGCGCGTGTTCTTCGACCACGCCATGGGCGTGGTGGTCGGCGAGACGGCCGAGATCGGCGACGGCTGCACCATCTACCAGGGCGTGACGCTGGGCGGCACCTCGCTCTACAAGGGCGCCAAGCGGCACCCGACGCTGGGGCGTGATGTGGTGGTGAGCGCGGGGGCCAAAGTGCTGGGCGGCTTCGTCGTGGGCGATGGCGCCAAGATCGGCAGCAACGCGGTGGTCATCAAGCCGGTGCCGGCGGGGGCGACCGCGGTGGGCATTCCCGCACGCATCATTCCGTCGAAGACCGGCGAAAGCGCCGATGTGGCCGCGCCGCAGAAGTTCTCCGCCTACGGCATCACGCAGGAAGACGACCCGCTGAGCCAGGCGCTGCGCGGGCTGATCGACAGCGCATCGAGCCAGGAGCACCAGATCGCGCTGCTGTGGCAGGCCATCGAGAAGCTGTCGGCGCAGCCGGGCACCAAGGATTGCGTGCCGGGCGATGCGGCGCGCGACGAGAACTTCGAGGCGGACAAGCTCACGCAGCTGGTGGGCAAGTAAGAAGAAGCCCGATCAGCCGCCCCGCCTGGCCGGCGCGTGCAGCGCCCCGTGCACATGGCCTGCGTGCTGGCCGAAGGTCTCGGGAGCGAGGGAGGCGGTGTCCAGTTCCTGCAGGATGCCGCAGGCGTTGGCCGATTCGGGGCCGCAGCATTGTTGGCGCAGCGCCTTCAGTTGCTTCTCCAGCATCTTGAGTTCGGCGATGCGCGTGGCCACGTGGCCGATGTGGTCGTCCAGCAACTGGTTGACCTCGCCGCAGTCGTCCTGTGGCGCGTCGCGGAATTTCAGCAGGCTGCGGATCTCGTCGAGCGTCATGTCGAGCGAGCGGCAGCGGCGGATGAAGCCCAGGCGCTGGGCATGGTCTTCGTCGTAGATGCGGTAGTTGCCATCGGTGCGCGCGGGCTCGGGCAGCAGTTGCTCGCGCTCGTAGTACCGGATGGTTTCGACCGGCGTGTTCGCGACCTTGGCCAGTTCCCCGATTTTCATGATGCGGCAAATGAACGAGTGGGAATGAGCGTTTGACTCTACACCTGCTTCAGGGTTTCCAATCGATGCCATGACGAATCAGAACGCCCTGAAGCCGGTGACGCCGGCCCTTCATCCGCACGACCACGATCATGGTCACGACCACGCGCCCGGGCATGCGCATTCCCCTGCCGCAACATCCTGCTGCGGCGATCCGGTCTGCGGCTCGTCGCCCGCCATCGACGCGGCCGATATTCCCAAGGGCGCCTTGCTCTTTCGCATTCCCACGATGGATTGCGCCGTCGAGGAATCCGAGATCCGCCGTGCGCTCGAGCCGGTCGCGGGGGTCAAGGGCCTGCGCTTCCGGCTTGGCGAACGCACCATGGCCATCACCACCGACGACGGCGTGCTGCCCCAGGCGCTCGCCGCGATCCGCAAGGCCGGCTTCAAGCCCGAGCCGCTGAACGCAGAGGGTGCCGCGGCAGCCGCGCCCGCGAAGATCGCCGGCATGAGCATCGGGCTTGCACGCCTGGTGGCTGCACTGCTGCTGGCCATCGCGGCCGAATCGATCTCCTTCATGGGGTTCGAGAGCAAGGGCTTCATGGCGGCCGAGATGGTGCTGGCGCTGGGCGCGATCGGCCTCGCCGGTCTCGACACCTACAAGAAGGGCTTTGCCGCATTGGTGCGCGGGCGCCTGAACATCAACGCGCTGATGGCCGTGGCCGTCACCGGTGCTTTCATCATCGGCCAGTGGCCCGAAGCCGCGATGGTGATGGCGCTCTATGCCATCGCGGAACTGATCGAAGCGCGCGCCGTGGACCGTGCGCGCAATGCCATCCAGAGCCTGCTGGCGCTCGCGCCCGAGCAGGCCGAGGTGAAGCAGTCCGACGGCAGCTGGCGCACCGTGGTGGCCAGCGAGGTGGTGCTGGATGCCATTGCGCGCATCCGCCCCGGCGAGCGCGTGCCGCTGGACGGTGTCGTCACCGAAGGCACCAGCGCCATCGACCAGGCGCCGGTCACGGGCGAGAGCATTCCGGTCGACAAGACCGTCGGCGACCAGGTGTTCGCGGGCACCATCAACCAGACCGCCGGGCTGGAGTTCCGCGTGACGGCGGTGGCGGCCAACACCACCTTGGCGCGCATCATCCACGCGGTCGAGGAGGCGCAGGGTTCGCGCGCGCCGACGCAGCGCTTCGTCGACAGGTTCGCCGCCATCTATACGCCCACCGTCTTCGTGCTGGCGCTGGCCGTGGCGGTGCTCACGCCGCTGTTCATGGACTGGACGTGGCTGCAGGCCATCTACAAGGCGCTGGTGCTGCTGGTCATCGCCTGCCCGTGCGCGCTGGTGATCTCGACGCCTGTCACCGTGGTGAGCGCGCTGGCCGCGGCCGCGCGGCGCGGCATTCTCATCAAGGGCGGCACGTACCTCGAAGAGGCGCGCAGGCTCAAGGCGGTTGCGCTCGACAAGACCGGCACCGTCACCGAAGGCAAGCCGAAGCTGGTCGACTCGGTGCTGGTCGACACCTCGGGCAACGAGGCCACGGTGTTCACCATTGCTGCCAGCATCGCGGGCCGTTCGGACCACCCGGTGTCGAAGGCCATCGCCGAAGGCCTGAAGGGGCCGCAGGACGAAGTCGGCGACTTCGCCGCGCTGCCCGGCCGCGGCGTGCAGGCCACGCACGCGGGGCAGGCCTACGTGCTCGGCAACCACCGCCTGATCGAGGAGCGAGGCCTGTGCACGCCGTCGCTCGAAGCCGAACTGAAGCGCCATGAAGAGGCGGGCCGCACCGTCACGCTGCTGGCATCGGACAAGGCCGTGCTCGCGCTGTTCGCCGTGGCCGACACCATCAAGGAATCGTCGCAGGCCGCGGTGGCGGAACTGCGTGCGCTCGGCGTCGTGCCCGTGATGCTCACCGGCGACAACGCCGCCACCGCGAAGGCCATCGGCGCCCACGCCGGCATCGACGACGTGCGCGGCAACCTGCTGCCCGAGGAGAAGCTCGACGCCGTCAAGGCCATGCAGCAGCGCTACGGCGCCGCCGCGATGACCGGCGACGGCATCAACGACGCCCCCGCGCTCGCACAGGCCGACATCGGCTTCGCGATGGGCGGGGCCGGCACCGACACCGCGATGGAGGCGGCCGACGTGGTCATCATGAACGACGACCTGCGCCGCATCCCCGAGACCATCCGCCTGTCGCGCCGGGCGCATTCGGTACTGTGGCAGAACATCACGCTGGCGCTGGGCATCAAGGCCGTGTTCTTCGTGCTCGCGGTGTTCGGCAGCGCGACCATGTGGATGGCGGTGTTTGCCGACATGGGGGCGAGCCTGCTGGTGGTGGCGAACGGGCTGCGTCTGATGCGCGCGCAAAGGTAGAGTAGAAGCCACGGCTTCACTTCACCAGCGTGCAGCCCACGCCTCCAGCGGCACCCGCGCCGCATTGCACACATAGCTCACGGAGTGATACCACCCCGCGAGCATCATCAGCTCGATCAGCTGCGCATGGCTCCAGTGCGCGCCCAGGGCCTCCCACAGTGCATCGTCCACATTGCTCGTGTCGTGCAACTGGTCGACCATCGACACCAGAAGCCGGTCGCGCGGCGCGAGCAATGAAAGATCGCCATCGGCCGATGCCATCACGCGCCGGTCGGTTTCGCTGAAGCCGGCCGCGTCGGCGAAACCGGCCCAGTGCACGCCCCATTCGTATTCGGCACCGCAGCGGACACAGACCCGCAGGATGACGATCTCGCGTTCGCGCAGGCCGATGGCCGCCTTGCGGCCCAGCAGGTAGCGGCCCAGGTCGAGCGTGCGTTCGGCCAGCGCAGGGTTCACGGCCATCACGCGGAACAGGGCGAGGATTTCGGGCGCCTGCGGCGGCGTCATGCGCCGGAGCAGTTCGCCGATGGACTCGGGATAGGGCGCTTCGAGCGGGGGAATCCTCGGCGTGGGGTTCGCGGCTGTGCCGGCCATGGACGGTTCCTTCAATGCAATGATGGAAATCGCTACGAAAAGCGTAGCGATTCGCTGCAGTCTATCGCTACGAAATGCGTAGCGCAAGCGCGTACACTCGCCGAACGACCGATCAACCGAAGGACCCGGCATGGAAGACGCACAGCCCGCGGCATCGCGCCGGCCCATCATGCGGCTGCTGGAGCAGCTCGGCCGCAAGGGCACGTTGCGCATCCTGTGGGAGCTGCGCGACGGGCTGCCGCAGAGCTTCAGGGCGTTGCGCACCAGCACGGACGACATGTCGCCCTCGGTGCTGAACGACCGGCTCAAGGAGCTGCGCGCTGTCGGCGTGGTCGAGCTTGCCGATGCGGGCTATGCGCTCACCGAGTCGGGCGGCGAACTCGTCAAGCGCCTCGCGCCGCTGAACCAATGGGCCAACCGCTGGCTCGACGACACGGCTTCGAACTAACATCCGCCGCATTGCCTTCCGTACTCCCGTCCCCCGATGTCTGTCACTTCGCTCCTGCTGCAACTCATCGTCATCCTGATCACTGCGCGCCTGTGCGGATGGATTCTTCGCCACGTGGGCCAGCCGGGCGTTGTCGGCGAGATGGCGGCGGGGCTGATGCTCGGGCCGGTCGTGATGGGGGCGCTGTTTCCCTCGCTGCATGCGCAGCTGTTCTCCAAGGAGTCGCTGCAGGGGCTTTCGTCGCTGTCGACGCTGGGGCTGGTGCTGTTCATGTTCGTGGTCGGCCTGGAGCTGCGGGCGTCGCAGGGCGTGCGTGAGCAGCTTCGCTCGGCGGGCTACGTGGGCGTGCTGAGCGTGGCCGTGCCGATGGCGCTGGGCCTGGCGATCGCGCCGGCGCTGCATCCGGCGCTCGCGCCGGCCGGGGTCGCGTTCTGGCCGTTCGCGCTGTTCATCGCGGCGGCGCTGTCGATCACCGCCTTTCCCGTGATGGCGCGCATCCTGAAAGACCGCGGCATGACGCGCACGCCCTTCGGCCAGCTGTCGCTGGGTGCCGCGGCCGTGGTCGACGTGTTCGCCTGGATCCTGTTGGCCGTCGTGGTCGCGCTGGTCGGCGCGGGCGAGGGCTACCGGGGCCTGCTCAAGACCACGCTGGGCATGGCGGTGTTGCTGCTGACGCTGTTCTTCGGGCTCAAGCCGGCCTTCGCGCGGCTGCTGCGCGCCAAGGCGCCCGAGGGCGAGCCTTCGACCACGGTGATGGCGGCGCTGATGATCGGCCTGCTGGCGACGGCGCTGGTCACCGAGTGGCTGCACCTGCATGCGGTGTTCGGCGCCTTCCTGTTCGGCGCCTGCCTGCCGCGCGACGACCGGCTGCTGAAGTCGCTCACCGAGCGCATCGAGCCGATTTCCATCGTCGTGCTGATGCCGCTGTTCTTCGCGCTGGCGGGACTGGGCACCACGGCCAATGCCTTCTCGGGCGCGAGCCTTGGCGCAATGCTGCTGATCGTGGGCGTGGCCACCGTGGGCAAGATCGCAGGCGGCGCGGCCGGCGCACGCATGGCGGGCTATGGCTGGCGCGACAGCCTGGCCACGGGCTCGCTGATGAATGCGCGCGGTCTGATGGAACTCATCGTGATGAAGATCGGCCTCGATGCCGGGCTGATCGGCCCCGAGCTGTTCACGATGCTGCTGGTGATGGCGCTCGTGACCACGGCAATGACGGGGCCGCTGATCAACCTGTTCATCGGCCGCAAGGCAGCAGTCGCGTCGGACGGCGCTCACGCCAAGTCCTGACGGCGGTTCAGCCGTCGCGGCGCACTGTGAAGCCGATGCGCGTCTCGCCGCCCTGGCTCGCCGCGAACACGCGCCCGCCGTGCATGCGCGCGATGGCTTCCACGATGGACAGGCCCAGGCCGTGGTGCCGAGGCGAGCCGTCGCGGGCCGGTGCCGCGCGATAGAAGCGATCGAACAGGCGAGGCAACGCGGCGGGGTCGATCGGCTCGCCCCGATTGACCACCGCCAAGGTGAACTCGCTGTGGTTCTTCTCGCTCCCGATCTCGAAGCGGATCGTCGAGGCAGGCGCCGCGAAACGGATCGCATTGCCCAGCAGGTTGAAGAGGGCGCGCCGGACCAGCGCGGCGTCCACGTCGGCCATGGCGTCGCCCTTCACCTCGGCGCGCAGGCCGGCTTCTTCCAGCATGGCGTCGTAGAAGTCGATCACGTCGCCCGCCTGCGCCGCCAGGCTGGCCGCCGCCCGTGTGCGCATCGGCGTGCCGCTTTCGGCCTGCGAGAGAAACAGCATGTCGGTGACGATGCCCGAGAGCCGCCCGATCTCTTCGAGGTTGGACGCGAGCACGGCCTGCAGCTCCTCGTTGCCGCGCGGGCGCGTGAGTGCGAGTTCGGTGGCGCCGATCAGGTTGGCCAGCGGCGTGCGCAGCTCGTGCGCCACATCGGCGTTGAATGATTCGAGCTGCACATAGGCGCGCTGCACCCGCAGCAGCAGCGCGTTGAACTGGGTGATCCAGGGGCGCAGTTCTTCGGCGAAGTCCATCGCATCGATGGGGCGGTTGGCCTTGTCGGGCGCCATTGCAGCGGTGCGCTCGGCCAGCGCCTTGAGCGGGCGCAGGCCGCGCCGCACCAGCCACATGCCCGTGAGCGAGACCAGCGCCGTGCCCAGCACGACGGCGCCCAGCAGTGTCCATCCGAGTCGCTCCAGCAGGCGGTCTTCCTGCGCCGTGTTCACGCCGAGCTGAACCTGCAACTGCGTCGTCAGGCCACTCTGCTGCCAGGGCACCACGAGGTCGCGCCGCATCCAGCGGCCGCCGGCTGTGGGACTGGACTGGAAAAGCTGCTTGCCCGCATGCGAGATCGACAGGCTCACGTCGTCCTGCATCGAGAAGAAGTCGTCGAGCTTGTGCCGCAGGAAGACGAGGTCGCCGCCTTTGTCGGCCTCCTTGAGCAGGTGCTCCACCAGCACTGCCTTCTGGTTGAGCTCCTCTTCCTGTTTCTGCCCGAAGCTCCAGGCCGTGACGAGGTAGATGGCGAAGCAGATCACGCTGAGCCCGAACAGGGTCTGCGCGGCGAACCAGAGCGACAACCGGCTCTGGAGTGAGTGCGGCCGGGCGGTCAAGACCAGGAGCGGTCTTCGAGGACGTAGCCCATGCCGCGCACGGTGTGCAGCAGCTTCACCTCGAACGGATCGTCGAGCTTGCTGCGCAGGCGCCGGATGGCCACTTCCACCACGTTGGTGTCGCTGTCGAAGTTCATGTCCCACACCTGCTCGGCGAGCGTGGTGCGCGACAGGATCTGGCCGCGCCGGCGCAGCAGCACCAGCAGCAGCGTGAACTCCTTGGCCGTGAGGTCGAGCCGTATGCGGTTGCGCATGCACTTGCGGCTGACGAGATCGACCTCCAGGTCGGCCAGCCGCAGCACGGTGGATTCCTGCTGCTTGCCGCGGCGCATCAGCGCCTGCACGCGCGCCAGCAGTTCGGAGAAGGAGAAGGGCTTGACGAGGTAGTCGTCCGCGCCCTGCTGCAGCCCCTGCACGCGGTCCTCGACCTTGTCGCGCGCCGTCAGCACCAGCACGGGCACGTTCTTCGTGCGGCGGATGGCCTGCAGCACGGCAAAGCCGTCGATGCCGGGCAGCATCACGTCGAGCAGGACGAGGGCGTAGTCGCCCTCGGTGGCGAGGTACCTCCCCTCGATGCCGTCGCGAGCGATATCCACGACGTAGCCGTTCTCCTCGAGCCCCTTTTTCAGGTAGTCGCCAAGTTTGGGTTCGTCTTCTATGACAAGGATCCGCATTCACGCATGATATCGAAGCGCTTTTGATACGAGGATTACGATTTGGTAATCCTATTGACGGACGAAGCCTTCACCCGGTGCCATACATTGCGCCGGGCCCGCAGGCCGCAAGGCCTTTGCCCGAGCCTGCCGCGCGCCGCCGATATACTTTTTGCTCCCATGCGCCGCTGGCTTCTCATCTTCCTGCTCGTCCTGTTGCCGTTCCAGTTCAGCTGGGCGTCGGCATCGGCGTACTGCCAGCATGAGCGCGACACGCAGCCCGAGCACTGGGGCCATCACGAAAGCGAAACCCGCGGCACCGACCGCAGCCACAGCGGGGAGGGCGCGCAGAAGAACTCCAGCACCCAGCCGAATGCCGTGGTCGGCGACTGCGCGGTCTGCCATTCCGGCAGCGTGCAGCATGCAGAAGCTTCGGCGGAGCCGGTGAAGGCCGCGGCGCGCGTGGCTCCGGCCCTGCGCGCGACGTCCGCCGAGCGCTTCGCCTCGCACATTTCCGATGTTCCAGTCCGTCCCGACTGGTCTCTCGCCCTTTGATTCGGCGAGAGAACACCTCTTTTCTGATTTCCACCATCAGCTGAGCTCTCGCCGAATTCGTCCGTCCGTTGTTTCGCAACCCAGGAGAATTCGATGCGCACGCTCTTCGTGCCGCTGGCCGCATTGGCCATGGCGGCGCCCCCGGCTTTTTCACAGGTCACACCGACCGCTGCCGGCTCCCCGTATTCACAGCCATCCGGCGCGGCGGCCCGCACGCTGGAGCCCTCAGGCCCGCTGACGCTGGGCAATGCCGTCGCGATGGCGTTGCAGGCCAACCCCGGCCTGTCCGCGGCATCCCGCGAGCAGGACGCCACCGAGGCCGCCATCGTCCAGGCCGGCGCCTGGCCCAACCCCACGCTCGATGCGCAGGTGGAAGACCTGCGCCGCGACAACCGCACCACCACGCTGCAGCTGAGCCAGCCGCTCGAACTGGGCGGCAAGCGCGCCGCCCGCGTGACGGCGGCCGAGCGCGCGAGAGACCAGGCCGTCTCTGCGCTGGCCGGCCGCCGCGCCGAGATCCGCGCGGCGACGGTCACCGCCTTCTTCGACGTGCTGACCTCGCAGGAGCGCCTGCGGCTCGCGCAGGATTCCGCGGGACTCGCGCAGACGGCCACCCGCGCGGCGGCCAACCGCGTGGCAGCCGGCAAGGTCTCGCCGCTGGAAGAAAGCAGGGCGCGCGTGGCCGAGGCCGGCATCCGCGTCGAGCTGCAGCAGGCGGAGGGCGCGCTGCGCTCGGCGCGCCGGCAGCTGGCCGCGCTGTGGGGCAATCCGAGCCCGCGCTTCACGCAGGTGGAAGGCGTGGTCGACCAACTGCCGGCGATGGTGCCGGCGCAGGAAGTGGAAAGCCGCCTGGGTGCCGCGCCCGCGGTGCGGCAGGCGCGGCTCGAAGTCGAGCGGCGCAAGGCGCTGTCCGAACTGGAGCGGGCCAGGCGCATTCCCGACCTGACTGTGTCGCTCGGTGCCAAACGCGTGCCGTCCTCCGAGGGCGAGACCGGTGGCAGCCGCCGCAACCAGGTGGTCGTGGGCCTGTCGGTTCCGTTGCCGATCTTCGACACCAACCGCGGCAACGTCGCCGAGGCCCTGAGCCGCGAAGAGAAGGCCCGCGACGACCTCGCCGCCGCCGAGTTGCAGCTGGGCGCAGACGTTACGCAGGCTTCGGAGCGGCTGCGCTCCGCGCGCGCCACCGCGCAGACGCTGCAACGCGATGCGCTGCCTGGCGCCGAAGCCGCCTACAAGGCCGCGGCCAAGGGCTTCGAGCTCGGCAAGTTCAGCTTTCTTGAAGCGCTCGATGCGCAGCGCACGCTGTTCCAGGTGCGTGCGCAGTACCTGCTCGCACTGGCCGACGCGCACCGCGCGGCCGGCGACCTCGACCGGCTGCTCGGCAACGAAGCCAGCGATTTCTCTCCCGCGACGGCGCCCATTGCGCGCTGACAAGCAAGGAATTCCAAAGATCATGAACACCGAAGAACGCAAACCTTTCGCTGAAAAAAGCGGGGGCAGGAAGCAGTGGATCGCCATCGCGGTCGTCGTGGTGCTGGGCCTTGGCGCTGGCGCGATGATTCTGCGCACCGCACCCGCCAAGCCCGAAGCGGCAGGCCATTCGGAGGCCACGGGGCACGGCGACGGCGAGCATCACGAAGACGAAGGCCAAGAAGGCCACAAGGAAGCCGGGGCGCAGGGCAAGGACCACGATCACAGCCATGGCGAAGCCTCGGGCCATATCGACAAGGAGCACCACGAAGAGGGCAAGCGGGAAGCCAGCCACGAGCCCGCCGGCCACAAGGAAGACGAAGAGAAGATCGCCTTCACGGACGAGCAGATCAAGGCGGCCGACGTGAGCATCGAGAGCGCCGGCCCCGCGCGCATCAAGACGTCGCTGCAGCTGCCCGGCGAGATCAAGTTCAACGAGGACCGCACGGCCCACGTGGTGCCGCGCGTGGCGGGCGTGGTCGACAGCGTGCCGGCCAACCTTGGCCAGGAGGTCAAGCGTGGGCAGGTGCTCGCGGTGCTGTCGAGCCCGGGGCTTTCGGAGCAGCGCAGCGAACTGCAGTCGGCGCAGCGCCGGCTGCAGCTGGCCCGCACCACCTACGAGCGCGAGAAGAAGCTATGGGAAGAAAAGATCTCCGCGCAGCAGGACTACCTGCAAGCCCAGCAGGCGATGCAGGAGGCGCAGATCGCAGTGGCCAACGCCAACCAGAAGCTGCTGGCGCTCGGCGCCACGCCCGGCTCGTCGGCGCTGGGCCGATACGAGCTGCGCGCGCCCTTCGACGGCATGGTGGTCGAGAAGCACATCTCGCTCGGCGAGTCGGTGGGAGAAGCCGTCAACGTTTTCACCATCTCCGACCTGTCGACCGTGTGGGCCGAGATCAGCGTGGCCGCCAACAACCTGAACCTCGTGCGCATCGGCGAGCGTGTGACCATCCGCTCGACCTCGTTCGATCAGACGGCCAGTGGCACGGTGTCGTACGTGGGCTCGCTGATCGGCGCGCAGACGCGCACCGCCACCGCGCGCGTCACGCTCACCAACCCGCAGCGCATCTGGCGCCCGGGCCTGTTCGTGAACGTCGAGCTCGTGGCCTCCGAGATGGATGCGCCCGTGACCGTCTCGGCCGAGGCGGTGCAGACGGTGGAGGACAAGCCGACCGTGTTCCTCAGGGTGCCCGGCGGCTTCGTGCCGCAGCACGTGCAGACCGGGCGCAGCGACGGCAAGCGTATCGAGATCGTGAGCGGACTGGAGCCCGGCGCGGCCCATGCCGCCAGCGGCAGCTTCGTCGTGAAGTCGCAGCAGGGCAAGAGCTCGGCCACGCACACCCACTGAGGACGCCTGCATGTTCGAACGCATCATTCGCTTTTCCATCGAACAGCGCTGGCTGATCCTGCTCGCCGTGCTCGGCATGGCCGCACTCGGCATCTTCAGTTACCAGAAGCTGCCCATCGACGCGGTGCCCGACATCACCAACGTGCAGGTGCAGATCAACACTGCCGCACCCGGCTATTCGCCGCTTGAGGCCGAGCAGCGCGTGACCTACCCGATCGAGACGGTCATGGCCGGACTGCCGGGCTTGCAGCAGACCCGTTCGCTGTCGCGCTACGGCCTGTCGCAGGTGACGGTGATCTTCAAGGACGGCATCGACATCTACTTCGCGCGGCAGCTCGTCAATGAGCGCATCCAGTCTGCGCGGGAAAGCATGCCGAGCGGCATTTCGCCGGTGGTCGGGCCGATCTCGACCGGCCTCGGCGAGATCTACCTCTGGACCGTCGAAGCGGAAGAGGGCGCGAAAAAGGCCGACGGCAAGCCTTACTTGCCCACCGACCTGCGCGAGATCCAGGACTGGATCATCAAGCCGCAGTTGCGCAACGTGGCGGGCGTGACCGAGATCAACTCCATCGGCGGTTACGCCAAGGAGTTCCAGATCGCGCCCGACCCCGCCAAGCTGCTGGCCCACGGCCTCACGATGACCGACCTGGTCACCGCGCTGGAGCGCAACAACGCCAACGTGGGCGCGGGCTACATCGAGAAGCGCGGCGAGCAGTACCTCATTCGCGCGCCA
>Ga0207709_10001286_pt1 | contig 17898 bp, 17 predicted proteins | sample KBSM34metaG_FD_184397 | JGI IMG/M metagenome (GOLD analysis project Ga0207709, IMG submission 184397) | Miscanthus rhizosphere microbial communities from Kellogg Biological Station, Michigan, USA - KBS M3-4 metaG (SPAdes) (version 2) | ecosystem: Host-associated > Plants > Roots > Rhizosphere >...
GTTGCAGTAGAGGATGCCGTCGATGTCGCGCATCTCGGCGTGGTGGATGTGACCGCAGACCACGCCCTGCGCGCCGCGCTTGCGGGCTTCGCGGGCCACGGCCATTTCGAAGTCGCCCACGTAGCTCACCGCGCGCTTGACCTTGCCCTTGAGGTACTTCGAAAGCGACCAGTACGGCAGCCCCATGCGTGCGCGCAGCGAGTTGAGGTGGCGGTTGAGCTTGAGCGTGAATTCGTAGAGCGAATCGCCCACGTAGGCGAGCCACTTGGCGCACTGGATCACGCCGTCGAACAGGTCGCCGTGGATGATCCACAGCTTGCGGCCGTCGGCGGTTTCATGAATCCATTCATCGGCCACGTCGATGCCGCCGAAGTTGTGGTGCAGGTACTTGCGCGCGAACTCGTCGTGGTTGCCCGGAATGAAGATCACGCGTGTGCCCTTGCGCGCCTTGCGCAGCAGCTTCTGGATCACGTCGTTGTGCGCCTGCGGCCAGTACCAGTGCCGCTTGAGCTGCCAGCCGTCGATGATGTCGCCGACCAGGAACAGGGTTTCGCACTCGGTGTGCTTCAGGAAGTCGAGCAGCGCACGCGCCTGGCAGCCGGGCGTGCCCAGGTGCAGGTCGGAGATCCACAGGGTACGGAATTGCAGGGGTGGACGAGCGCGATCGTCGTCCTCCGGGTCGAGGGCCCGGGTCGCGGTGTCGCGCCATGCGCGAAGGAAAGCGTCGTCGCGTTGCATGGACGGGTAGGCTCCCACCGCGGCGTGACCGCATGATGGCGCTGCCGTGACACTCCGGTGACGCGTGACTGGCCCTTGGCTTCGCATTTCTCCCTCCCCCGGAACGGGAAGGAGCAAGACCCACTCAATCCACGCAGCGCTGGATTTCGACCGTCGAGTGGCGGATTTCCTCGTGCATCGAGAAGCAGGCGCGCACCTCGTCGGCCGTCAGCGTGGGCGAATGCGTCACCACCGTCAGCGCGCAGGCATAGGCGTCGCGCCCCACGCGCCACACATGCAGGTCGGCCACGCGCGTCTTCGAACCGGCCAGCATCGTCTCGACGCCTTCGCGGATTTCTCCGGTGACGGGGTGGTCCATCTCGCGGTCGAGAAGCACCTTGCCGGTTTGCTTCAGCAGCCCCTTGGCCCAGACCGCCACCAGCACCGCGCCGACGATGCCCATCGCCGGGTCGAGCCAGGCCCAGCCGTAGAACCAGCCGCCGAGCAGCGCCGCGATGGCCAGCACCGAGGTGGCGGCGTCGGCGACGACGTGCAGGTAGGCAGAGCGCAGGTTCAGATCGTGGCCGTGATCGCCGTGTGCATGGTCGTGGTCGTGCCCATGTCCGTGGTCGTGCCCGTGATGATGGTGGTGATGCGCCCCGCCCAGCAGCCGCGCGCAGACCAGGTTGACCACCAGCCCCAGCACTGCCACCGAAATGGCTTCGGGGTAGAGGATCGCCGAAGGCGACCACAGCCGCTCCAGCGAGCCGGCCACCATCAGCACCGCGATGCCCAGCAGCACCAGCGCGCTCGCGAAGCCGCCGAGCACCTCGATCTTCCAGGTGCCGAAGGCGAAACGCGGGTCGCGCGCATAACGGCGTGCTGCCGCATACGCGAACGCGCTCAGCCCGATGGCCAGCGCATGCGAACTCATGTGCCAGCCGTCGGCCAGCAGCGCCATCGAATTGAACCACCAGCCGGCGCCGATCTCGACCATCATCATTGCGGCGGTGATCCACATCACGAGGCGCGTGCTGCGCTCGGCCGAAGAGGTGTCGGCGCCGAAATGATGATCGTGCTGCCAGGCGCTCAGGTCATGGGTGTGCATAAGGTTCAAGCTCCGAAAAGATCGGGCCCCTCGGCGCGGCCCGAAGGCGGCACCACGCCCAGGTGCCGGTACGCCGCCAGCGTGGCGATGCGCCCGCGCGGCGTGCGCTGCAGGTAGCCCTGCTGGATGAGGTAGGGCTCGATCACGTCCTCGATGGTGTCGCGCTCCTCGCCGATGCTGGCCGCGACGTTGTCGAGCCCCACCGGGCCGCCGTCGAAGCGATGGATCACGGCTTCGAGCAGCTTGCGGTCCATCAGGTCGAAGCCCTGCGGGTCGACGTCGAGCATGGCGAGCGCCCTGTGCGCGATGTCTTCGGTGATGCGGCCATTGCCCTTCACGTCGGCGTAGTCGCGCACGCGGCGCAGCAGGCGGTTGGCGATGCGGGGCGTGCCGCGCGAGCGGCGGGCGATCTCGAAGCCGCCGGCCGTGTCGGTCTCGACCTTGAGCAGGCCCGCGCTGCGATGCACGATCAGCGCCAGCTCTTCGGGCGTGTAGAACTCCAGCCGCGCGACGATACCGAAGCGGTCGCGCAGCGGGTTGGTCAGCATGCCGGCGCGGGTGGTGGCGCCCACCAGGGTGAAGGGCTGCAGGTCGAGCTTGATGCTGCGCGCGGCCGGGCCCTCGCCGATCATGATGTCGATCTGGTAGTCCTCCAGCGCGGGGTACAGGATTTCCTCGACGACCGGGCTCAGCCGGTGGATTTCGTCGATGAAGAGCACGTCGTTCGGCTCAAGGTTGGTCAGCAGCGCGGCCAGGTCCTTGGGCTTCTCGAGCACGGGGCCGGAGGTCTGGCGCAGGTTCACGCCGAGCTCGGCCGCGATGATGTGCGACAGCGTGGTCTTGCCCAGGCCCGGCGGGCCGAACAGCAGCACGTGGTCGAGGGCTTCCTGCCGCTTGCGCGCGGCGCCGATGAAGATCTCGAGCTGCTCGCGCACCTTGGCCTGGCCGACGTACTCGTCGAGCAGCTTCGGTCGAAGGGCCCGTTCGATCGCCTCTTCGTTGGGCGAAGCGGGGGCAGCGGACACCACGCGTTGGGGGGCGGGCGCGAAGTCGTCGGTCTGGATGGTCATTGCGAGGGGGTTCTTCGACGGCGAGTTTAGTGCCTGCCACACTGGCAGAATGCTCCGGCCGTGTATCCGGCCATATAACAAGCGAGGAGAAGCCAGCACGTGTCGATCTACGAACTGAAGCCGCGTTTCCAGGCCCTGTTGCGGCCGCTGGTGGTCCGCCTGCATGCGATGGGCGTCACCGCCAACCAGGTCACGCTGGCGGCATGCGTGGTGTCGGTCGCGCTCGGGCTCTGGCTCTTCTTCGCGGCGCCTTCTCTGCGTGCCTTCGCGCTCATTGCGCTGTGGATGTTCCTGCGCATGGCCTTCAACGCCATCGACGGCATGCTGGCGCGCGAGCACAACCAGCAGAGCAGGCTGGGCGCCTTTCTCAATGAACTGACCGACGTGGTCTCCGACGCAGCGCTCTACCTGCCCTTTGCGCTGGTGGCGCCGTTCAGCCCGTTCTGGGTCGGCGCGGTGATCGTGCTGGCCGGGCTGAGCGAATTCGCCGGTGCGCTGGGCCCCACGGTGGGCGCCTCGCGCCGCTACGACGGCCCGCTGGGCAAGAGCGACCGGGCCTTCGTGTTCGGCGCGCTCGGCCTCTACGTGGCGCTGGGCTGGCCGCTGCCGGGCTGGACGGCCTGGCTGATGCCGCTGCTGGCCGCGCTGGTGGCCTGGACCACCGTCAACCGCATCCGCCGCGCGCTGGCCGAAGCCGACGCGGCCGGCCGCCACTGAACAAGACAAGATCCAAGGATCACAGGGATTCAATGAACGACACCACTCCACGCCTTGCCGCCGAGCATCACTTCCAGACGCACGACGGCGAATCGCTCTTCTACCGCCACTGGCCGGCCACCGGCGCCACGCGGCGCGGCGCCATCGCGCTGTTCCACCGGGGCCATGAGCACGGTGCACGCATGGCGCATCTGGTCGACGAGCTGGACCTGCCCGACTTCGACTTCTTCGCCTGGGACGCGCGCGGCCACGGCCGCTCGCCCGGGCAGCGCGGCTACAGCCCCAGCTTCGGCACCTCGGTGCGCGACGTGCAGACCTTCGTGCAGCACATCGGCAGCGCGCACGGCGTGCCCGAGCAGGACATCCACGTCGTCGCGCAGAGCGTGGGCGCGGTGCTGATCGCCACCTGGGCGCACGACTACGCACCCAAGGTGCGCGGTCTCACGCTCGCCTCGCCGGCCTTCAAGGTGAAGCTGTATGTGCCGTTCGCGCGCGCCGGGCTCGGGCTGATGCACAAGCTGCGCGGCCTGTTCTTCGTCAACAGCTACGTGAAGGCGAAGTTCCTCACGCACGACCCCGAACGCATCGCAAGCTACGAGAGCGACCCGCTGATCTCCCGCCCCATCGCGGTCAACATCCTGCTGGGCCTGTACGAGGCGGCCGACCGCGTGGTGACCGACGCCAATGCGATCACGCTGCCGGTGCAGCTGCTGATCTCGGGCGCCGACTGGGTGGTGCACCACAAGCCGCAGCACCAGTTCTTCGAGCGCCTGGGCAGCGCGGTGAAAACCAAGACCGAGCTGCCGGGCTTCTTCCACGACACGCTGGGCGAGAAAGACCGGGCGCCGGCGGTGGCCTCGATCCGCGAATTCATCCTGCAGCGCTTCGACGAGCCGGCCGTGCCGGTCGACCGCCGCGAGGCGCACCTGAGCGGCGACACGGCCGACGAGTCGCGCGCGCTGTCCGAGCCGCTGTCGCCCCTGTCGCCGCGCGGCGCCTACTGGGCGATGACCCGCGCCGGGCTGAAACTGGGCGGCACGATGTCCGAAGGCATCAAGCTGGGCCACGCCACCGGCTTCGACTCCGGCAGCACGCTCGACTACGTGTACCGCAACCACCCGCAGGGCAGCTCGGCCATCGGCCGCTCCATCGACAACACCTACCTGAACTCCATCGGCTGGCGCGGCATCCGCCAGCGCAAGATCCACGTCGAGGAGCTGATCCGCGTCGCCATGGAGCGCCTGGCCGAAATGCACCGCGAGGTGCGCGTGATGGACATCGCCGCAGGCCATGGCCGCTACGTGCTCGATGCGGTGCTCGCAAGCCCCGTGAAGGCCAGCTCGATCCTGCTGCGCGACTACAGCGACATCAACGTGCGCGACGGCCGCGCACTCATCGCCGAGAAGGGCCTGGAAGACGTCGCGCAGTTCGTGCAGGCCGACGCCTTCGACCGCATGAGCCTCGCCACCGTGGCGCCGCGCCCCACGCTGGCCGTGGTGTCGGGCTTGTACGAGCTGTTCCCCGACAACGGGATGGTGCGCCGCTCGCTCGCGGGCGTGGGTGATGCGGTGGAAGACCGCGGCTATCTCGTCTACACCGGTCAGCCCTGGCACCCGCAGCTCGAGATGATCGCGCGCGCCCTCACCAGCCACCGCCAGGGCGAAGCCTGGGTGATGCGCCGCCGCACGCAGCACGAGATGGACCAGCTGGTGGAGGAAGCGGGCTTCCGCAAGATCGACCAGCGGGTCGACGAGTGGGGCATCTTCACCGTGTCGCTGGCGGTGCGCGTCGCGCAATGACCGCCTCTGCGGCACGACGGCCCTGGAAGCGCGCGGCCGCATGGCTGGTGTTCTTGGGGCCGCTGTTCTATGCGACCTACGGCCTCGCCAACTGGTGGGCCACCACGCGCGCCAACGTTCCGTCGATGGCTTTCGAGTGGGAGCGGCAGTTGCCTTTCTGGCCGTGGACGATCTTCCCGTACTGGACGATCAACGTCTTCTACGCGCTGTCGCTGTTCCTCGCGCGCAGCCGGCACACGCTGGACCGGCATGCGCTGCGGTTGGTGACGGCCACGCTCATCGCCTGCAGCTGCTTCATCGTCTGGCCGCTGCACTTCAGCTTCGGGCAGCCGCCGGTCGAGGGGGCACCAGCCTTCCTGTTCAATGCGCTGCGCGGCTTCGACCAGCCGTTCAACCAGGCGCCCTCGCTGCACATCGCGCTGGCGGTCATCCTGTGGGACTGGTACCGCCAGTTCATTCGGCCCCTGTGGGCGCGGCTGGTGCTGCACCTGTGGGCCTTCGCCATCTGCGCCTCGGTGCTCACGACGTGGCAGCACCACTTCATCGACATTCCGACCGGCGCGCTGCTCGGCCTGTTCTGCGTGTGGCTGTGGCCGCTGGAGCGCGTGGTGTCGATGCCGCGCGCATGGTGCTGCACGCGGGACGCCCAGCGCTGGAAGCTGGCGGGGTTCTATGCGGCCGGCGCGGCGCTGTTCCTGGCTGCCGCGCTGCTTGGCGGCGGCGTCGCGCTGTGGCTCGCATGGCCGGCCGCATCGCTCGCGCTGGTGGCGCTGAACTACGCCGGCTTCGGCGCCCGCGGCTTTCAAATGGACGGCCATGGCCGCATGGCCTGGGCGGCGCGCTGGATGCTGGCGCCCTACCGGCTCGGCGCTGCCGTCAACGCCTGGCTCTGGACGCGCAGGCTGCCGGCCTCGGTCGAGGTGGTGCCCGGCCTGCGGCTCGGCCGCCGCCCGACGCACGCCGAATGGCTGGCCGCCGGGCAGCCCCGGCTGGTGAGCCTGTGCGCCGAGCTGCAGATGCCGGCCGTCGTGCCGCATGCGCGCTGCGTGCCGCTGCTCGACCTCACGGTGCCGCCCACCGTGCGCCTGCAGCGCGCGGCGGCCGTCATCGAAGGCCAGCGGCGCAGCGCGGATGGTGCGACAGTGTGGGTCTGCTGCGCGCTCGGCTTCTCGCGCAGCGCGGCCGCGGCGATCGCCTGGCTGGGCCGCTACGGCGCGGCCGGCGGTGTCGCCCAGGCCGAGGACGCGGTGCGCCGCGCACGGCCGCAGATCGTGCTGCGAGGTGGGTGGCGCCTGACGCTGGAGCCCTTCAAGCCTTTGCCGGAGGTGCCGCCCCATGACCGATGACAACGAACGAACCACCTGCGCCGCGCTGGCGGGCCTGCTGCGCGCCATCGCGCTGCTGGCCCTCTGGGGCTTCGCGCTCACCTGCATCTCGGCGCTGGTGCTCGCGCTGACGCTGCGCTCGCTCTCGACCACAGCCACCATGGGCTTCGGCGCGGTCGTGATCCTCGGCGCGCTGGAGCGCTACTTCGCGTTCCGGTTGCGCTTCGACGAGGCCCTGTTCGACGGCCTCGCGCGCGGCACCGTCGCCTCGCTCGATGCGCTCGATCGCGCGCTCTCGGCCCTCGGGCTGCGCGAGCCGCCGCCGTCGCAGCACGCCCCCCGCCCGCTCGACGACCGCGTGCAGGGCACCCGCCAGCTCATGCAGCGCCACGCCATCGTGGTGGCCTGCCAGAGCGCGCTGTTCCTACTTGCCTTGATGACACAGGACTTGTCATGACTCTCCCCCAGGCTTGCCCACTGCGTGTGGCCTCCTCCCCCCTCGCCGGGGGCCGCACCGGCGGCCCGGCGAAGCCGGTTCCGCGGTGCGCACCGAACCAAGCGCGCACACCGGAGGCAGCACTTTGAGCGACAGGACAGAAAAGCCCGACAGCACGGTGCTGCGGCGCGGCCTCGCCGTCGTGGCCGGCAAGCTCATCATCGGCGCCGCCGGGCTGCTGACCGGGGTGCGCGCCATCTGGTCGGGCACCACGCCGAAGGCCGAGCAGACGCTGTACTTCGCCAACCACACGAGCCACGGCGACTTCGTGCTGCTGTGGGCCACGCTGCCGCCCGACCTGCGCGGACTCACGCGGCCGGTGGCGGGGCAGGATTATTGGGAAGCCTCGAAGCTGCGCAACTTCATCGGCAAAGACGTGTTCAACGCGCTGATGATCCGGCGCGACGGCTCGGGCCAGGGCGGCAACCCGGTCGACCAGATGAAGGACGCGCTGGAGGGCGGCGACTCGCTCATCATGTTCCCCGAGGGCACTCGCAACACGGGCGAAGACATCCTGCTGCCGCTGAAAAGCGGGCTGTTCCACCTGGCGCGCGCCTGCCCCCACGTGCGGCTGGTGCCGGTGTGGATCGAGAACCTGAAGCGCGTGCTGCCCAAGGGCGTGCTGGTGCCGATTCCGCTGGCCTGCACGGTGCGCTTCGGCACGCCGATCACGCTGGCGGAAGGGGAAGAGAAGGTGTCGTTCCTGGCCCGCGCGCGCGCGGCAATGCTCGACCTGCGCCCCGAATACGACCGCCTCGAACCCAACAGCAGGCAGGACGGAGGGACGGCCGCATGATCGAGCTCTCTCCTTTCGCGTGGACCACGCTCAGGCTCTTCGGTGGCGTCTTCGGCGTGCTGGTGCTGGCCTCGTCCATCGGCGCGCTGCTCAAGTGGCGGGTGGCGAGCGGCCAGCCGCATTCGGTGATCGACAACCTCAACTCGCGCGTCAATGCGTGGTGGGTGATGGTGGCGGTGATCGGCATTGCCTTCGCCTTCGGCAAGGGCGGCGTGATCGTATTGTTCTACCTGATCTCGTTCTATGCGCTGCGCGAATTCATCAGCCTGGCCTACACGCGGCGCGGCGACCACGCGGCGATCGCGCTGGCCTTCTTCGTCGCGCTGCCGGGGCAGTACTTCCTGATCTGGATCGACTGGTACGGGCTGTATTCGATCTACATCCCGGTCTATGCCTTCCTGCTGCTGCCCATCCTGGCGGCGATGGGCGGCGACACGCAGCGCTTCCTGGAGCGCACCTCCAAGATCCAGTGGGGGCTGATGGTGTGCGTGTTCTGCATCAGCCACGTGCCCGCGCTGCTCACGCTGCAGATTCCGGGCTTCGAGGGCCGCAACCTGCTGCTGATCGCGTTCCTCGTGATCGTGGTGCAGGGCAGCGACGTGCTGCAGTACGTGTGGGGCAAGCTCTTCGGCAGGCGCAAGGTGGCGCCCGAGCTGTCGCCTTCCAAGACCTGGGAAGGCCTGGTCGGCGGCGTGGCGAGCGCCACCGCGCTGGGCGCGGCGCTCTACTGGGCCACGCCGTTCAACCCGTGGCAGGCGGCGCTGATGGCGCTCACCATCTGTTTGATGGGCTTCTTCGGCGGCCTCGTCATGTCGGCCATCAAGCGCGACCGCGGCGTGAAGGACTGGGGTTCGATGATCGAGGGCCACGGCGGCATGCTCGACCGGCTCGACTCGGTGATCTTCGCGGCGCCGATCTACTTCCACGCGCTGCGCTATTGGTGGGTGCCGTGAGCACGGAACGCGTTCCGCACGACACGCCGATCGAGTGCAGCAGCGCTGCGTCGTGGGCGCGCTGGCTCAAGCGCCACCACGCCAGCGCCGCCGGCGTGTGGCTGCGCATCGCCAAGAAGGACAGCGGCATCGCCTCCATCGACTATCCCGCCGCGCTGGAAGAAGCGCTGTGCTGGGGCTGGATCGACGGCCAGCGCAAGAGCGAGGATGCGCAGTACTTCCTGCAACGCTTCACGCCGCGCACCAAGCGCAGTATCTGGTCGCGGATCAACCGCGCCAAGGTGCTGAAGCTCATCGACGAAGGCCGCATGCAACCGGCCGGCCATGCCGAGATCGAGCGCGCGAAGGCCGACGGCCGCTGGGACGCGGCCTATGAGGGCGTCAGCGCGGCGACGGTGCCGCCCGACCTGCAGGCTGCGCTCGATGCGAACAAGAAGGCCGCGAAGTTCTTCGCCACGCTCGATTCGCGCAACCGCTTCGCGGTGCTGTTCCGTACCCAGGGCGCGAAGAAGCCCGAGACGCGGGCGCGGCGCATTGCGCAGTTCGTGGAGATGCTGGCCAAGGGCGAGAAGATCCATCCCTGAGTGCCCCTTCTGGGGCGCGTGCGAAGGCCACCGGGTGCTCTCCTCCGCGAATGTCCCCCGTTGGCGTGAGCGCGCCCTGAATCACGCTCACTTCGCCAGCGACTTCAACGCCAGCTTGATCCCCTCGCTCACGGTCGCATCCTTCGGCAGCGCCTTGAGCGCGAGCGCAGCTTCCTTATCGCTATAGCCGAGCGCGACCAGCGCCTGGAGGATGTCGGCCTGCGCGTCCGACGCCGCGTGCGCAGGCAGGCCGATGTCGGCACCGAGCTTGCCCTTGAGTTCCAGCAGAAGCCGCTCGGCGGTCTTCTTGCCGATGCCCGGGATCTTCACGAGCCGGCCCAGTTCCTGCGTCGTGATCGCCTGCGACAGTTCGCCCACGCTCATGCCCGAAAGCAGGCCCAGGGCCGTGCGCGGCCCCACGCCGGTGATCTTGATGAGCTGGCGAAAAGCCGCCCGCTCCTCGGCCGTGCCGAAGCCATAGAGAATCTGCGCGTCCTCGCGCACGACGAAGTGCGTGAGCAGCGACACGCGCTCGCCGGTACCGGGGAGGTTGTAGAACGTGCTCATCGGCACATCGACCTCGTAGCCGACGCCGTTGCAGTCCACCACCACCTGCGGCGGATTGCGCTCAGCGAGCGTGCCGGTCAGTTTGCCTATCATGGGTGCCCTTTTTCCTTGAAATGTCCGGCGTGATTCTGCGACACACCTTTACCCCACTGAACAACTCGCGCCTCGGCCACCTGTGCGGACCTCTGGACGCGCACCTGCGCCGCATCGAGGAAGCGCTGGGCGTGAAGATCGCGCACCGCCACGAACAGTTCAAGGTCGACGGCCCCAAGGCCTCCGCGCAGCGCGCAATGGACGTGCTGCAGGCGCTGTACGAAATCGCCCAGCGCGTCATCGATCCGGCCGTGGTGCAGCTCACGCTGGCCGGCGACGGCTCGATGCTCGACGGCGACGACGACCTCGCGATGCTCGTCACCCGCCGCACCGACCTGCGCGCGCGCACGCCCACGCAGGCGCTGTACCTCGACAACATCGCCAAGCACGACATTACCTTCGGCATCGGGCCGGCCGGCACCGGCAAGACCTATCTTGCAGTGGCCTGCGCGGTCGATGCGCTCGAGCGCGCCGCCGTGCAGCGCATCGTGCTGACGCGGCCCGCGGTGGAAGCGGGCGAGCGGCTCGGCTTCCTGCCGGGCGACCTGACGCAGAAGGTCGATCCGTACCTGCGCCCGCTGTACGACGCGCTCTACGACCTGATGGGCTACGAGAAGGTGCAGAAGGCATTCGAGCGCAACGCGCTGGAAATCGCGCCGCTGGCCTTCATGCGGGGGCGCACGCTGAACAACGCCTTCGTGATCCTCGACGAGGCGCAGAACACCACCGTCGAGCAGATGAAGATGTTCCTCACGCGCATCGGCTTCGGTGCCAAGGCGGTGGTGACGGGCGACGTGAGCCAGATCGATCTGCCCAAGCAGCAGCTGAGCGGCCTGATCGATGCGGAGCGCGTGCTCAAGCGGGTGAACGGCATCGCGATCACGCACTTCACGAGTGCGGACGTGGTGCGGCATCCGCTGGTGGCGAAGATCGTCGATGCCTACGACGGCCAGCGCAAGCGCGCGGGAGGCCACTGAGATGGCCGCCTCCAGGCTCCCCGCACTTTCGCTCTCGCTGCAGTTCGGGCGCTTCAAGGGCGTGGAACGCCACCGCGCCGCGCTGCCGCGCCACAGCGTGACGCGCTGGATCCGCCATGCGCTCGACATCGACGGCGAGATCACCGTGCGCATCGTCGATGCCGACGAGGGCCAGCGCCTGAACCGCGAGTTCCGCGGCAAGGACTACGCGACCAACGTGCTGACCTTCGACTACGCGCAAAGCCCGCTGGTGATGGCCGACCTCGTGCTGTGCGCGCCGGTGGTGGCGCGCGAGGCGAAGGAAAACCGCAAGACGCTCGCCGACCACTACGCGCACCTGCTGGTGCACGGCACGCTGCATGCGCAGGGCTGGGACCACGAGACCAGCGAGGCCGACGCCGACGAGATGGAAGCCTACGAGATCGAGATCCTCGCGGGGCTGGGCATCCGCAGCCCGTACGGCAAGTAGATGGCGTCCGCTACGCCGCCATCTGCAGCGGAATGGTGACGGGCCCGTCGTTCAGCAGGTGCACCTGCATGTCGGCGCCGAACTCGCCGGTGGCCACCACCGGGTGCGCGGCGCGTGCCCGCGCCACGAAGTACTCGTAGAGCCGGCGCCCCTCATCGGGCGGCGCGGCCTGGGTGAAGCTGGGGCGGTTACCGGCGCTGGAATCGGCCGCCAGCGTGAACTGGCTCACCACCAGCAGGCCGCCGCCGATGTCCTGCACGCTGAGGTTCATCTTGCCGGCGTCGTCCGAAAAGATGCGCAGCTTGAGGATCTTGGCGAGCATGCGGTCGGCCAGCGCATCGGTGTCGCCGCGCTCGGCGCACAGCAGCACGAGCACGCCCGAATCGATGGCACCGACGGTGCGGCCCGCAATATCGACGCGCGCATTCGCCACGCGTTGAAGAACAGCCTTCATAGGGGGTGATGTTCGCCGGCCTGGGTGGCGCGGGCTTCCATGGTCAGGGGCAGGAGCTGGATCGTGACGCGCAGGCCGGGCACCGCGTCCATCAGGGCCTGCTCCAGTTCGTCGCGCATGCTGGCGGCGTGCTGCAGGGTCCAGTGGCCGGGCACGTGCATGTGCAGGTCGGCGAAGCGGCGCTGGCCGGCGCTGCGCGTCACCATGTCATCGAAGCGCAGCCGCGTGCCTTCGGGCATGCGGGCGGCAAACGCGTCGAGCGTGGCGCGCACGGTGGCAAGGGTCTCGGCGTCGAGCGCTTCGTCCATCAGGCCCTGCGACGAGCGCCACACCAGCTTGACGCCCTCGCGCACGATGTTGAGCGCCACGCCGATGGCCAGCACCGGGTCGAGCCAGAGCCACCCGCTGAATTGCACGCAGACGATGCCGACGACCACCGCGGCGGAAGTCCACACGTCGGTCATCAGGTGGCGGCCGTCGGCCTCCAGCGCGATCGAGCGATGCGTGCGGGCCGCGCGGAACAGCAGGAAGGCCAGGCCGGCATTGAAGCCCGAACTGATCACCGACAGCGCCAGGCCCCAGCCCAGTTGCTCGAGTGGCTGTGGCGTCAGCAGGCGTTGCACCGAGACCCAGAGGATCGCGATGGCCGCGCCCACGATCAGGATGCCCTCGAAGCCCGAGGAGAAGTACTCGGCCTTGTGATGGCCGTAGGGATGGTCGTCGTCCGCTGGCCGCTCGGCGATGGTCACCATGGCGAGCGCGAACATGGCGCTCGCCAGGTTCACGAAGGACTCCATCGCGTCGGAGATCAGGCCCATCGAGTTGGTCACGTAGCCTGCCAGGCCCTTGAGCACGATCGTGATCAAGGCCACGGCGACGGAAACGCGCAGCAGCGTCTTAGGGGTAAACGTCATGTAAAAATCATCGGAAATTGGGCAATAGGCCACACGAAAAGCGGTAAAAGGCCGCAAGAACCGCCTGAATTATCGGCCCCGTGTCTTCATGTAACGCCTTCGCATTAGTATTTGCGACCATTGCGGAACACCGTTTCGCAGAGAGCCCCCTGATGATGAAAAAACTCGTGACCGCCTTGAGCGGCCTGGCCATTGTGGGCTCGGCCGCGCTGGCACAGGCCCAGACTCCTTCGACCGCCCCGGTGGCGGTTCCCGCTGCCTCGCCCGCACCCGCACCCGCACCCGCACCCGCGCTTGCGCCTGCGGCCCCGGCCAAGGCCGATCCCCAGGCGGGCTTCGTGAAATCCGTGCGCGGCAACGTGCAACTGCTCAACGGCACCGGTGCCACGCGCCCCGCCAGCCCGGGCGATGCACTGGGCACCGTGGACCGCATCGTGACCGGCCCCGATTCGTCTGCCTCCGTGGTGCTGCGCGACGACACGACGCTGGTGGTCGGTCCCTCGTCGCGGCTCGACCTGAAGGAATTCCACTTCGACGGCACGACGTACGAGGGCGGCATGCTGGTCTCGCTGCTGCGCGGCTCCATGCGCATGATCACGGGCCTGATCGGCAAGACCAACCCCGACGCGGTCCGGGTCGAAACGCAGACGGCCACCATCGGCATCCGCGGCACTGACTTCATCGTGCAAGCCGACGGCAAGCCATGATGATGATCTCCTCCAGGCCCCGCCCCGCATCGCTCTTCATCGCCACGCTGGCAGCCGCGCTTCTTGCCGCCTGTTCGACGCCGGGCACGCGGGTGGTGCTGCTGCCGCAGGCCGACGGCAAGCCATCGGCGGTGGTGGTGCGCGCCAAGGATGGCGAGGAAGTGCTCTCCAAGCCCTACCAGCGCGCCACGGCCGCAGTGGGCGCAAGTGGCGCCCCGGCGGTCGACCAGGTCGATCCGGCCAAGGTACAGGCTGAAAACAAGCCGCTTTTCGACATGCGCCCGCCCCCGCCGCAGCGCTACACGGTGTATTTCGATATCGGTGGCACAACGCTGACTCCGGCATCGCAGCAGATCATGACCGAGGCATTGGCCGCTGCCCTGGCGCGCAGCGGCGGCGACATCGTGGTCACGGGCCACACCGACACCAAGGGCAGCGGCGAGCAGAACGACCAGTTGTCGCGCCGCCGCGCGCAGGAAGTGGTCCAGCTCTTCGTGGAGCGCCAGTTCCCGGCCAACCGCATCGAGGCCGTAGGCCGAGGCGAGCGCGACCTGGCCATTCCCACCGCCGACGAGGTGGACGAGCCGCGCAACCGGCGCGTCACCATCGAGGTGCGCTGAGCGGGCGCTCAGCTCAAGGTCACGCGGGCGAACTTGCGCTTGCCGACCTGAACCACGTAGCTGCCCGCAGGCAGCTTCAGGGCCTTGTCGCTGACCACGGCGGAATCGATGCGCACGCCGCCGCCGTCGATCAGGCGGTTGCCTTCCGACGCCGAAGAAGCGAGGTTTGCCTGCTTGAGGAGCTGGGCAATGCCCAGCGGCGCGCCCGGCAGCGACACCTCGGGAATCTCGTCCGGCACGCCGCCCTTGCTGCGGTTGATGAAATCCTGCTCGGCCGTATCTGCCGCCGCCGCGCTGTGGAAGCGCGCGGTGATTTCCTTCGCCAGCGCGACCTTGGCGTCCTTCGGATTGCGGCCGCCCTCGATCTCGGCCTTCAGCGCCGCGATCTGCTCCAGCGACTGGAAGCTCAGCAGCGTGTACCAGCGCCACATCAGGTCGTCGGAGATCGACAGCACCTTGGCGAACATGGTGTTGGCGTCCTCGCTGATGCCGATGTAGTTGTTCTTGCTCTTGGACATCTTTTCGACGCCATCGAGCCCTTCCAGCAGCGGCATAGTGAGTATGCACTGCGGCTCTTGCCCGTATTCCTGCTGGAGATGCCGGCCGACGAGCAGGTTGAACTTCTGGTCGGTGCCGCCCAGCTCGAGGTCGCTCTTCAAGGCGACCGAGTCGTAGCCCTGCATCAGCGGGTAGAGGAATTCGTGCACCGAGATCGACTGGCCGCCCTTGAAGCGCTTGTTGAAGTCGTCGCGCTCCATCATCCGGGCGACCGTGTACTTGGCGGCGAGCTGGATCATGCCGCGCGCGCCCAGGGGGTCGCTCCACTCGGAGTTGTAGCGGACTTCGGCGATATCGACGTTCAGCACCAGGCGCAGCTGGTCGAAGTAGGTCGCCGCATTGGCCTCGATCTGCTCGCGGGTCAGCGGCGGCCGGGTGCTGTTGCGCCCGGACGGGTCGCCGATGGTGGTGGTGAAGTCGCCGATCAGCGGGATCACCGTGTGGCCCAGGTCTTGCAACTGGCGCATCTTGTTGAAAACCACCGTGTGACCCAGATGAATATCCGGTGCCGTCGGGTCCAGACCGAATTTGATGCGCAGGGGGGTCCCGGTGGCTTCGGAGCGCTGGAGCTTGCGCACCCACTCGTCCTGCGGCAGCAGCTCGTCAGCGCCGCGGAGGGATATTTCTAGCGCGCGTCCTACACTATTTGAGAGGCTCATGGATGTAACAGATTCGGCCTTTACGGGCTTTTTTAGCTGACTTTGGGGGTGCCGAAGCTATACTCAGCCCGACTTTTCAAGCGCCGGATTCTAAGCGGCGCTTTTTTCCGCACCGTCTGCTGCCGCCCTGAACGTACTGGGCCTTGCAGCACGGATTTGCAGAACCTGAGCTGGAATTCACAGTTTGATCAACGGCATTCTTGCCGCCGAGGAGCTACTTGCTTCTCGCGTGGCCTATACATTCCGGACGTATCCCAAGCAGATCACCGCGCTCATCGCGGCGGCGCTGCTGAGCGCCGGCACCCTTGCGGTGGCATCGCTGGGCCCCGACGCCTCCGACCTCCCGGTCCACCAGATCCTCGAAGCGACGGCGCCGGTGTCGTTCGCCGACCAGGGTGAATCGCTCGAGAACTTCAGCTTCACCCTGTTCCGCACCGACGTTACCCGTTCGAGCGACACGGCCGAAGCCCTGATGAAGCGCCTCGGCATCTCCGACCCGGCCGCCACCGCCTTCGTGCGCGGCAGCGTCGAAGCCCGCAACGCCCTGTTCTCGCGCGCCGGCCGCACCGTGACGGCCGAGGCGACGCAGGAAAACCAGCTCAAGAAACTCAGCGCCCGCTGGATTCCCGACGGCGACGGCGGCTTCAAGCGCTTCGTCATCGAGCGCACGCCCACCGGCTTCGCCGGCGTGACCGAGCGCGACACGCTCACGCCGGGTACGCGCCTGGCGAGCGGCACCATCCGCACCTCGCTGTTCGCCGCCACCGACGACTCGCGCATTCCCGACGCGGTGGCGAGCCAGCTGGCCGACATCTTCGCGGGCGACGTCGACGTTCGCGCCCTGCGCAAGGGCGACCGCTTCGCCGTGGTGTACGAGACCTTCGAGGCCGATGGGCAGGCGCTGCGCAGCGGCCGCGTGCTGTCGGCCGAATTCGAGAACAACGGCAAGATCCACCAGGCCGTCTGGTTCCAGCCCCCGGGCGCGGGCCAGAAGGGCAGCTACTACCGCCCGAACGGCGACAGCCTGCGCAAGGCCTACCTGGCAACGCCGGTCGAGTTCTCGCGCGTGTCCAGCGGCTTCGCGATGCGCATGCACCCGATCCTGAACAGCTGGCGCCAGCACAACGGCGTCGACTACGCGGCGCCCACGGGCACCTCGGTGCGCTCGGTCGGCGACGGCACGGTCGATTTCGCCGGCACGCAGAACGGCTACGGCAACATCGTCATCATCAATCACCGCAACAACCAGCAGACGGCCTATGCGCACCTGAGCCGCATCGACGTCAAGGCAGGCCAGGCGGTGAGCCAGGGCCAGACGGTCGGCGCGGTGGGTTCCACCGGCTGGGCCACCGGCCCGCACCTGCACTTTGAATTCCGCGTGGGCGGCGTCTATCAAGACCCGGCATCCATCGCCCAGGAAGGCGGCGCACCGATCACCGCGGCACTGCGGCCAGCCTTCGAACGCATCGCCGTGGGCGCGCGCACCGAGCTGGCAGCCGCCTTCTCGGTCATCCAGGCCAGCGCCGACTGATTCCGCCGCGCGGCAGGCGACCTCTCTCGAGACCCGATCCAGAGATGGCCGCCAAACTCTTCATCGGCCTGATGTCGGGCACCTCGCTCGACGGCGTCGACGGCGTCCTGGCCGACTTTTCCGGCGGCCGCATCGCGGTGCGGGCTTATGCCACGGCGCAATTTCCCGTGGCCCTGCGCGCCGAACTGCTGGCGCTGAACACGCCCGGCGACAACGAACTGCACCGTGCGGCACTGGCGGGCAACGGACTGGCCCGGGCGTATGCCGGCGTCGTCGCCCAGTTGCTGGCGGACAGCGGCACCGACCCCAGCGCCGTCGCCGCCATCGGCGCGCACGGCCAGACGGTGCGCCACCAGCCGCTCGAGTTCGACGAGGTCGGCTACACCCTCCAGGTCAACAATCCCTCGCTGCTGGCCGAACTGGCCGGCATCGACGTGGTAGGCGATTTCCGCAGCCGCGACCTCGCGGCCGGCGGCCAGGGGGCGCCGCTGGTGCCGGCCTTCCACCAGGCGCTGTTCGCACGGGCCGACGAGACGGTCGCGGTGCTGAACGTCGGCGGCATCTCCAACCTGAGCCTGCTGCCGGCCACCAATGCGGCCAGCGGCATCAGCGTGCTCGGCTTCGACTGCGGTCCGGGCAATGCGCTGATGGACCACTGGTGCCAGACCCACCAGGGCCAGCCCTTCGACCGTGGCGGCCAATGGGCCGCCAGCGGACAGGTGCTGCCCGATCTGTTGGCGCAAATGCTGGCGGACCCGTACTTCGCCAAGGCCCCCCCGAAAAG
>Ga0207709_10001288_pt1 | contig 17893 bp, 18 predicted proteins | sample KBSM34metaG_FD_184397 | JGI IMG/M metagenome (GOLD analysis project Ga0207709, IMG submission 184397) | Miscanthus rhizosphere microbial communities from Kellogg Biological Station, Michigan, USA - KBS M3-4 metaG (SPAdes) (version 2) | ecosystem: Host-associated > Plants > Roots > Rhizosphere >...
AGAAGGAGTTCGCCTCGCCAAGGAGCCCGCGCGCTTCGTCGACGCGCGCGGCCGCTACGAGGAGATCGCCGTTGTGCGAGAGCGCCTCGTCCACCACCGCGTCGAGCAGCGCGTCGTCGTAGATCCGCCACCAGCGCCCGTCCTCGGCGAAGCGCGGCGCGGTCTCCTTCCAGGCTTCGGGCAGCTCGACCGCAGGCCGCTCGTATTTCACCGGCTGAATGCAACCGGCCACCGCGAGGCAGGCGACGACGGCGAACCTACTCATGGCTATGCGGCGCGTGGTGCGGTATCGGGATGCTCTTGTGCGTGACCACGCGGGCCTGCTCGGCCTCGTGCTTGATGTCGGCGCTCGAGCGCTTCTCGGTCAGGTGCCGGTCGGTCATCAGCTTGAAGAACATCGGCACGAAAAAGATGGCCAGGAAGGTCGCCGCCAGCATCCCGCCCATCACGCCGGTGCCCGCCGACTCGCGCGCGCCGGCGCCGGCGCCGGTCGAGAAGGCGAGCGGCATCACGCCGAGGATGAAGGCGAGCGAGGTCATGAGGATCGGCCGGAAGCGCAGCCTCGCCGCCTCCACCGCGGCGGCCGAAGCCGACAGTCCCTGCTCGTGCTTCATCACCGCGTACTCGACGATCAGGATGGCGTTTTTCGCCGCCAGGCCGAGCAGCGTGACCAGCCCGATCTGGAAGTACACGTCGTTCGTCAAACCCCTCACCCAGACGGCCGCGAGCGCGCCGAAGGTACCGAACGGCATCGCCAGAAGCACCGACAGCGGCAGCGACCACTTCTCGTATTGCGCCGCCAGGATCAGGAACACCATGACGACCGCCAGGCCGAGCGCCAGGCTCGAGGTCCCGGCCGAGCGCTTCTCCTGGTAGGAGACACCGCCCCAGTCGTAGCTGAAGTCCTGCGGCAGCACCTTGTTCGCGATATTTTCGACCGCCTGGATCGCCTGCCCCGAGGACACCCCCGGCGCGGCCTGGCCGAAGATCTTCACCGCCGGCAGGTTGTTGAAGCGGTCGAGCGAATCGGGTCCGGAGCTGTAGCGCACCCGGGCGAGCGAATCGAGCGGAATCATCTCGCCCTTCTCGGAGCGTACCCAAACCTTTCCGATGTCCTCGGGACGGTCGCGGTATTGCGGCGCGGCCGACATCAGCACCTGCCAGGTGCGGCCGAACTTGTTGAAGTCGTTCACGTAGTAGCTGCCCAGCGTGGCCGCGAGCGCGCCGTAGAGATCCTCGAGCGGCACGCCGAGCGCCTTCGCCTTGTCGCGGTCGACGTCGACCGAGAGCTGCGGCACCGTGGCGCGCCAAAGGGTCTGCACCATGCCGAGCTGCGGCTCCTTGTGCGCCGCGCCGATGAACTGGCCGAGCGCCTTCGCCATCTCGCCCGAGCCTCCGGTGCCGCGGTTCTGGATATAGAACTCGAAGCCGCCGGCGGTCCCCAGGCCGAAGATCGGCGGCGGACCGAAGGCGAGCGCGAGCCCTTCCTTGATGTGGCCGGTCTTCATGAAGAAGTCGCCCACCAGCTGGGGTGTGGCGACCTTGCGCTCGCTCCAGGGCTTCTGCGTGACGAAGATGGTCGCGGCGTTGTTGCGGAAGCCGCCGCCGAGGAAGTCGAAGCCGGTGAAGGCGACGACGTCGAGGTTGTTCGGGTTCGACGCGATCGCCTTGTTCACCTCGGCGACCACCTTGTCGGTGCGCTCCAGCGTCGCCCCGTCGGGCAGGATCACCGCCGCGATGTAGAAGCCCTGGTCCTCGTCGGGCACCAGGCTCCCCGGCGTGATGTGCCACAGCCAGGCAGCGGCCGCGACCATGCAGGCGAAGAGCGCGAGCCCGATGCCGCCACGCCGGATGATCCACGCCACGCCCGACTCGTAGTGGTCGGTGGCGCGGCCGAAGCCGCGGTTGAACCAGGCGAAGAATCCGCGCTGCGCCCGCTTTTCCGGCTTCAGGACGATGACGCACAGCGACGGCGTCAGCGTCAGCGCCACGATTCCCGAGATCACCACCGCCATCGAGATCGTGACCGCGAACTGGCGGTAGAGCTCCCCGGTGAGGCCGCCGAGGAAGGCGATCGGCACGAACACCGCGCACAACACGAGCACGATGGCGACGATGGGGCTGGTCACCTCTTTCATCGCCTTGATCGCGGCTTCGCGCGGCGCGAGGCCTTCCTCGTGCATGATGCGCTCGACGTTCTCGAGCACGACGATGGCGTCGTCCACCACGATGCCGATGGCGAGCACCATGCCGAAGAGCGTCAGGGTGTTGATGGTGTAGCCGAGCAGCAGCAAGCCGGCGAAGGTGCCGATGAGCGACACCGGTACCGCGGCAAAAGGAATCAGCGTGGCGCGCCAGCTCTGCAGGAAGAGATACACCACCAGGAACACGAGAGCCATGGCGATGAGCAGCGTCTCGACCACCTCCTTGATCGAGACCTCGACGAAGCGCGTGGTGTCGTAGGGCACGGAGTAGGCGAGGCCCTGCGGAAAGCGCTTGGCGATGTCGGCCACCGTGCGCTTCACCTCGCCGGCGACGCCCAAGGCGTTGGCGCCGGGCTGCAGGAAGATGCCCACCAGCGTGGCTTCCCTGCCGTTGATGCGGCCGATGAAGTCGTAGTCCTTGGACGCAAGCTCGACGCGCGCCACGTCCTTCAGCCTGAGCGAGGAGCCGTCGGGGTTGGTGCGAACCAGGATGTCCTCGAACTCCTTCGGGTCGGACAGGCGCCCGCGCGTGGTGACCGTGTACACCAGCTCCTGCCCGGGAGGCGCGGGCGACTGTCCCACCTTGCCCGCCGCGAACTGGGCGTTCTGCTCGTTGATGACCTTGATCAGGTCCGAGGGCGTGAGCTTGTGCTGCGTCATCTTGTCGGGCTGCACCCAGATGCGCATCGCGTAGTCCTTGGCGCCGAAGATCTGGACGTTGGTGGTGCCGGGAACGCGCTTCAGGAGGTCGAGCACGTTCAGCGTGACGTAGTTCGAGATGAACACGTCGCTGTGGCGGCCATCGGGCGAGTAGAACGCGAGCACCTGCAGGAAGGCCGAGGAGCCCTTCTCCACCGTCACGCCCTGCCGCCGCACCTCGAGCGGCAGGCGCGGCTCGGCCTGCTTGACGCGGTTGTTGACGTTGAGCGCCGCCTTGTCCGGGTCGGTGCCGATGTCGAAGGTGACCTGGATCTGCACCACGCCCTGCGAGGTCGAGGTCGAGTTCATGTAGATCATGTGCTCGACGCCGTTGATCTGGTTCTCGAGCGGCGCGGCCACGGTCTGCTCGAGCACCTGGGCGGAGGCTCCCGGGTAGACCGCCTGCACGGTGACCACCGGCGGCGCGATCTCCGGATACTGGGCGACCGGCAGCACGCGCATCGCGGCGAGCCCGGCGAGGACGACAAACGCCGAGAGCACCGCGGCAAAGATCGGCCGATCGATGAAGAAGCGGGAGAACACTACTTCTTCCCTACGACAGATTTCTCAGAAGGTTTTTCGGACGGCTGCTCGGCGATCTTGACCGGCGCACCCGGCCCGAGCTTGAGCAGGCCGTCGACGATCACGCGCTCGCCCGGCTTCACGCCCTCCGTGATGATCCAGCTGTCGCCCGACCACTCGCCCGCCTGCACCGGGCGCGGCTGCGCGGTGCTCTTGTCGTCGACCACGTAGACGAACTTGCCCTGCGGCCCCTCGAGCACCGCGCGCTGCGGCACGGTGACCGCGTTGGGCCGCGTCGCCCCGTGCAGGATCACGCGCACGAACTGACCCGGGCGCAGCGCGCCGTCCGGATTGGGCAGCTCGGCGCGCGCCTCGCGCGTGCCGGTCGCGGGCGAGGTGCGCACATCGGAGAACGAGAGCCGGCCCTTCCTCGGATAGACGCTGCCGTCGGCGAGGCGCAGCTCGACTTCGAAATTCTTCGGCAGCTTGAGGCGGCCGGCGTCGGCCTCCTTCTGCAGCCGCGACTGCTCGTTGTCGGGAATGCCGAAGTTCACCCAGATCGGATCCACCTGGGTCACGCTGGTGAGCAGCACGTTGGGCCCCGAGACGAGCGTGCCATCGGAGACCAGCGCGCGGCCCGCGACTCCGGAGACCGGCGCCTCGACCTTGGTGTACTCGAGGTTCAGCTTCGCCTCGGTGAGCCGCGCCCGGGCCGACTTGAGGTCGGCGGCGCCGATCGACTCGGCCGAGACCGCATCGTCGTACTCCTTCTGGCTCACCGCCTTCTCGGCGTAGAGCGGCTTCAGCCGCGCGGCGTTGCGCTGCGCCTGCTCGAGCCTCGCCTCGGCGGCGGCGACGTCGGCCTGGGCGCGCGCGAACGCCGCCTCGAACGGGGCCGCGTCGATCGTAAAGAGCGACTGGCCCTGCTTCACCGGCCCGCCTTCCGTGAAGTTGCGCTTCATCAGAATGCCGGTGACCCGCGCACGCACCTCGACTTCGCGCGAGCCCGCCGTCTGCGCCGTGTACTCCAGCGTGACCGGCAGGGTCTGCGGCTGCACCGTGGTGACGTTCACTTCGGACGGCGGCATGCCGCCGCCTGGACCGCCGTGGCCCTTGCCGCCCTTGTCGTGCCCGCCCTGCCCGCAGGCCGCGACCGACAGGACGAGCGACAGCGCTGCGAGATGTTTGAAACGCATGGCCTTCGCGGTGATGACTGGCGGGAGTTCGATTCTAACCTTCGAGAATCCGCGTAATGTTGCACTTGTAATGGATAACCCGGATATCTCCAAGCTCGCGATCGATCGCGCCGCTACCCCCGCGAGGCGTCGGCGCAGGCGCTGGTGGCCGTGGCTCGCCGGCGCTGCGGTGCTCGCCGCCGTCGGGTTCGTGGCGTACGGAAGGTGCGTCGGTGGCCCGCCCACGGTCGAGACCGCAGCGGTGAGCGCGGCCTATCCGTCGCAGGCGGTGACGCTTCTGAACGCGACCGGCTACGTCGTTGCCCAGCGCAAGGCGGCCGTCGCCTCCAAGGCGACCGGACGGCTGGAATGGCTCGGCGTGATGGAAGGTAGTCGCGTCAAGCGCGACGAGGTGATCGCGCGCATCGAGAACCGCGACGTGGCCGCGAGCCGCGACCAGGCGAAGGCGAACGTCGGCGTCGCCGCCGCCAACCTGGAGCAGGCGCACGCCGAGGCGCGCGAAGCGCAGGCCAACCTGGCACGCTCGCGCGACCTCGCGGAAAAGAAGTACATCAGCGGCTCGACGCTCGACTCTGCGGTCGCGCGCGACGACAAGGCGCGCGCCGGCGTGCGCTCGGGCGAGGCCGCGCTCGCCGCGGCGCAGGCGAACCTCAAGGCCGCCGAGGTGGCGCTCGACCAGACGCTGATCCGCGCGCCCTTCGACGGCGTGGTGCTCACGAAGAGCGCCAACGTCGGCGACAACATCACGCCGTTCTCCAGTGCCGCCGACACCAAGGGCGCGGTGGTGACGATCGCCGACATGGAAACCCTGGAGGTCGAGGCCGACGTCGCCGAGTCCTCGCTCGGCAGGGTGAAGCTCGGCCAGCCCTGCGAGATCCAGCTCGACGCCCTGCCCGAGCAGCGCGTCGCCGGGGTGGTGCAGCGCGTCGTGCCGACGGTGGACCGCGCGAAGGCCACCGTGCTGGTGAAGATCCGATTCATCGAGCGCGATCCGCGCGTGGTGCCCGACATGGCGGCCAAGGTCGCGTTCCTCGAACGCGAGCTCGCTGCGACGGAGCGCAAGCCCGTTCCCGCCGTGCCCAAGTCGGCGCTCCTCGAGCGCGACGGCGCGAAGTACGTCTTTGTCGTGAAGGACGGGCGCGCGCAGCGCGTCAAGCTCGACGGTGGCCGCGCGCTCGGCGACCTGGTGCAGGCCGACGGGCTCACTCCGGGCGAGCGCGTGATCGTCAAGCCTCCCGAGCGGCTCGCCGACGGCGCGCGGGTAAAGTGAGCCGCCGCGTGAGCTCCACGCTCATCGAGGTGCGCGGCGTTTCCAAGTCGTACCGGCGCGGCGGACAGGTCGTGGCGGTGCTGCACGGTCTCTCGTTCGACGTGCAGCGCGGCGACTTCCTCGGCCTGATGGGACCTTCGGGCTCGGGCAAGTCGACGCTGCTCAACCTGCTCGCCGGCATCGACAAGCCCGATGCTGGCGCGATCCTCGTCGATGGCGTCGACATCACCGTGCTGCCCGAGTCCGACCTCGCCGACTGGCGCGCCACCTCGGTCGGCTTCGTGTTCCAGTTCTACAACCTGATGCCGGTGCTGACCGCGTTCGAGAACGTGGAGCTGCCGCTCACACTCACCCCGCTCTCCCGGCGCGAGCGGCGCGAGCACGTCGCCGCGGCGCTGCGCCTGGTCGGGCTCGCCGACCGCGCGGAACACTACCCCTCGGAGCTCTCCGGCGGCCAGCAGCAGCGCGTGGCAATCGCGCGCGCCCTCGTCACCGATCCGAAGCTGATCGTCGCCGACGAGCCGACCGGCGACCTCGACCGCCAGTCGGCGGCCGAAGTGCTGTCGCTCCTCGAGCAGCTCAACGTGCAGTTCGGCAAGACGATCGTCATGGTGACGCACGACCGGCGGGCGGCCGAGCATGCGCACGCCATCAAGTATCTCGACAAGGGCGAGCTCTCGGAGGGCGCCGATCTGCTCGAGCGCTCGGTTCGCTGAAATGCAGTTCTTAAAGCTGATTGCGCGCAACGCGCTGCGCCACAAGCTGCGCACCGGCCTGACGGTGCTCGGCCTGGTGATCGCGGTGCTGTCCTTCGGCCTCCTGCAGACCGTGGTCGGCGCCTGGTATGCCGGGGCGAACAACGCGGCGCCCGACCGCCTCGTGACGCGCAACGCCATCTCGCTCGTCTTCCCGATGCCGCTGCACTACCGCGACAAGATCCGCGCGGTGCCGGGGGTGAAGCGGGTCGGCACCGCGAACTGGTTCGGCGGCATCTACCAGGACCCGAAGAAGTTCTTTCCGCAGTTCGCGGTGGATGCCGCGCAGTACTTCGAGATGTACCCGGAATACCGCTTCGCCGAGGAAGAGAAGCGCGCGTTCCTGCGCGACCGGCGCGGCGCGGTGGTCGGCCGCAAGCTCGCCGAGACCTACGGCTTCAGGGTCGGCGACACGCTGCCGCTGCGCGGCACGATCTTCCCCGGCGACTGGAGCTTCACGGTGCGCGCGATCTACGAGGGCGCCGAGGCGCGCACCGACACTTCGCAGATGTTCTTCCACTGGGACTATCTCAACGAGACGATGAAGCGCAGGGTGCCGCGGCGCGCCGACCAGGTCGGGGTGTTCGTGGTGCAGATCGCCGACCCGGCGCGTTCGGCGGAGATCTCGCAGGCGCTCGACGCGCAGTTCAGGAACTCGGCCGCCGAGACCCTGACCGAGACCGAGAAGGCGTTCCAGCTCGGCTTCGTCGCCATGACCGAGGCGATCGTGGTGGGCATCCGCGTGGTCTCTTTCGTGGTCGTGTTCATCATCCTCGCGGTGATGGCGAACACGATGGCGATGACCGCGCGCGAGCGCCTTTCCGAGTACGCGACGCTGAAGGCGCTCGGCTTCGCCCCCGGCTATGTCGCCGCCCTGGTGCTCGGCGAGTCGCTCGCGATCGCGGCGGTCGGCGGCCTCGTCGGCGTCGGCTGCACCTTCCCGGTCGCGGCCTGGTTCAGCACCCAGACCGGCACGCTCTTTCCGGTTTTCGAGGTGAGCCTGGCAACCACTGCCATGCAGCTGGGCGCCGCGCTCGCGGTCGGCATCGCCGCCGCGCTGCTGCCTGGCCAGCGGGCCGCACGGGTCCGTATCGTCGATGGGTTAAGGGCAATAGGGTGAAGGCGATCCCGCTCGCCTATAGCGTGCGGAACCTGTGGACCCGGAAGCTCACCACGGCGCTCACCGCGGGCGGCATGGCGCTCGTGGTGTTCGTGTTCGCCGCGGTGCTGATGCTCGACGCCGGCCTGCGCCAGGCGATGGTGTCGACCGGGCAGCCCGACAACGTCATGGTCACGCGCCGCTCCGCGGGGAGCGAGGTGCAAAGCGGCGTCGAGCGCCCCCAGGCGGCGCTGGTCGAGGCGCAGCCCGAGGTCGTCGCGGCCTCCAAGGAGACCGTGGTGCTGATCGCGCAGCACAAGCGCGACTCCGGCACGGTAAGCAACGTCACCGTGCGCGGATTGTCGCCGCAGGGCATCGCGCTGCGGCCCCAGGTGCGCCTCGCGGCGGGCCGCATGTTCCGCCCGGCGAGCACGGAGATCGTAGTGGGCCGAAGCATTGCGCAGCGCTTCGCCGGCACCGGCGTCGGCGAACGCTTGCGCTTCGGCGCGCGCGACTGGCTGGTGGTGGGCGTGTTCGACGCCGGCGGCTCGGCGTTCGACTCGGAGATCTGGGGCGACGTCGACCAGATGATGCAATCGTTCCGCCGCCAGGCTTACTCCACGGTGATCGCGCGGCTCGCCGATCCCGGCGCCTTCGACGCGCTCAAGCGGCGGCTCGACTCCGACCCGCGGCTCACCGTGGACGTGAAGCGCGAGCGCCAGTTCTACGAGGAGCAGTCGGCGGCGCTGTCGGGCTTCATCAGCATCCTGGGGCTCACGCTCTCGGTGATCTTCTCGATCGGCGCCATGATCGGCGCCATGATCACGATGTACGCGGCGGTCGCCGGCCGCACCGCCGAGATCGGCGCGCTGCGCGCGCTTGGCTTCCGCCGCCGCGCCATCCTCACGGCCTTCCTCGCCGAGGCGCTCGCGCTTGCGGCGCTCGGCTGGGCCCTGGGGCTCGGGGTCGCCTCGCTCATGCAGCTCGTGCACATCTCGACCATGAACTGGCAGTCCTTCGGCGAGCTCGCGTTCTCGTTCAAGCTGACCCCGAAGATTGTGCTGCAGTCGCTCGCTTTCGCCGCGGCGATGGGCTTCGCCGGCGGCGTTCTGCCGGCCCTGCGCGCCGCACGCCTGAGCATCGTCGACGCCCTGCGCGCGGCCTGAACTGCTGCCTCAAGCGGCCTTGCTGCGATCGTGCATTCCCGGCCGGTACTTGCCGGCCTCGGCCCGGAACGCGATGCTGAAGCGGTTCCAGCCGTTGATCGTAACGACCGCGAGCGCGAGGTTCACCAGCTCTTCCTCGCTGAAGTGCTCGCGCGCCGATGCATAGACCGCGTCGGGCACGTGGCCTTCGCCGATGAGCGTCAGCGCCTCGGTCCACTCGAGCGCCGCGCGCTCGCGCTCGCTATAGAGCGAGGTCTCGCGCCAGGCATCGAGCAGGTACAGGCGCTGCTCGGTCTCGCCGGCGGCGCGCGCGTCCTTGCTGTGCATGTCGAGGCAGTACGCGCAGCCGTTGATCTGCGACGCGCGCATCTTGACCAGCTCGAGCAGGTTGCGCTCGAGACCCGAGCTGTTGACGATGTTCTGCAGCCCGTACATGGCTTGCAGGACTTTCGGCGACACCCGCGTGACATCGATGCGTGGCTTCATGCTTGCTCCTGTGGTTTGCGGTTCAAAAAAGCTGTGACACCGAAGCGCCCGGGGGTTCCCGCCGTTTCGAGATCGCGTCACGCGTTCAGCCGGACGGCACCGAAAGTGCAGTGATCACCTGGCCGCAAGAACCCGATAGCCGCGGCATCGGTCGCCGGGTCTGGGCCGTCATTCGTCCCTTCGATCACTATGCGTGGGCGGGCGTTCGCAGCGACACCCTCATCGAGGATGGCAAGGCCGGCGATCAGGTTGGCGCCGTGCGGCGCGTCAGCACCGAAGGCGGAGTCATCCGCCAGGTTCTGCTCGCCCACTCCGACGCGCAGCGCTCCTATACATACACATACGCGCTTTGCGATCCAGCCCCCTTTCCGGTGCGCAACGACACAGCGACGGTCCGCGTCGCGCCCGTGGTCGACGGGAACAGGAGTTTCGTCGAGGGTTTTGCGAAGTGGCTCGCCGTGCTGCGCGAATTCATGGCACTCGAGTCAAGCAAGCTTTTCTAGGGCAAGCCATGCGGTGCCGGAATGCATGCGCCGGCCTGCGACAATAGGCGCGTGATCACCCGCGAGACCGTTCATCGAAGCCCAAGCATCCAGGTGCACTTCGTGCGCTGCTGTCCGCACGACGGCGCCTGCGGGCCGGAGGAACACGCGCGAGCCGACTTGCTGGTGTTCCCCTTGCGCGGCGTCTTCGTCAAGCACAACGCTGCGCGTAGCCGCGTGGTTGCGGATGCCTGCACCGCGCTCTTCTTCGCGGCGGACCAGCCCTACCGCGTCAGCCACCCGGTCGAGGGCGGCGACCAATGTCTCGTGCTGGAGCCCTCGCCGGAAGTGCTCGGCGAGATGCAGGGCGCGCAGCTTGCGTGCGTACCGTGCGTGCCGCTCGATGACTCGCTCATCGTGCGACGCCGCATGCTCTGGTACCGGCTGGAGCGGCGCGTCGCGAGCGCGCTCGAAGCCGACGAGACCGCGCTGCATCTCCTGGCAGGTACCGTGCGCACGCCCGCGCCGCGCGCGCCGCAGCGAGCGCCCAGGTCGCGCTGCGCCGAGATTGTCGAGGCGACCCGCCTCACGCTGGCGGCGCACCCCGGCGAGACCTGGGGCCTTGCCGCGCTGGCGCAGCGCGTGCACAGCTCGCCCTGGCACCTCGCCCGGACTTTCCGCGAGCTCGCCGGAGTGCCGCTGCACCGCTACCAGCTGCGCGCGCGCATGGCGGCGGCGCTCGACGAGGTGCTCGATTCGCGGCGCGACCTCACCACCATCGGTATCGCGCTCGGCTTCTCGAGCCACAGCCATTTCACCGCCTGCTTCCGCGCGAGCTTCGGCGCCACGCCCTCGGCGATGCGGCGCGGCACGCGCACGCAGCAAATGCGCAAGATTCTGACAGCGGGGGCCGCGGCGCGCCCCTAAGCTCGGGGCATGAACCCTTACGACCGATTCATCGGCCGCTGGGAAGCCGAGGCGCAGGCCTTCCTCCCCGACGGCAGCGGCCGGCACCACTATTGGCAGATTCGCTTCGACCGCACGCTCGAGGGCCGCGCGATCCAGGATGTCTGGATCACCCCACCGCGCGACGGGCCCAACGTCGGCAAGTCGCAGCGCTGGGGACCGTTCGACAACCAGTACGGCATGACCCTGCGGATCTACGACGCGAAGCTCGACGCCTGGCGCGTCACGTGGATCGACCCCTGCGCCGGCTACCGCGCTGATCTCGTCGGCCGGCAACGCGGCGACGAGATCTTCCAGGAGGGCAAGGGCAGCGACGGCGCGGCGCTGCGCTGGATTTTCAGCGATCTGCGGGCCGACTCGTTCCGCTGGCGCGCCGAGGTGTCGCGCGACGAAGGCGCGAGCTGGCACAAGGCGATCGAGCTGGTAGCACACCGTGCAAAGGAGGCGTGATGTACGACCACATCGGACTCAAGGTCAAGGATCTCGACGCGGCGGTCGACTTCTACCGCGCCGCGCTCGAGCCGCTCGGGCACGCGCTCGCGTCCCACGACGCCGCAAGCGCGGGCTTCGGCCCGCCGGGCGAGCCCGCGCTCTGGCTCTACCGCGGCGCGCCCGGCGCGACGGTCCACGTCGCATTCCGCGCCGCAGACCGCCGCTCGGTCAACCGCTTTCACGCCGCCGGCCTCGCGGCAGGCGGCCGCGACCACGGCAAGCCCGGGCTGCGCGCCGACTACAGCCCGACCTATTACGCGGCGTTCCTGCTCGATCCGGACGGCAACAACGTCGAGGCCGTCTGCGTCGGGTAACAGGGCTAGAGCTCGACCGTGTTGCTGAGCCGGTGCTCGCGCGCCTTCGCCACCGCTTCGGCGCGAGTGCGCGCGCCGAGCTTCCTGAGCAACGATTCGACGTGGAACTTCACGGTGTGCGGAGAGATTTCGAGCCGGCGCGCGATCATCTTGTTGGTGAGGCCGTCGCCGATCGCTCCCAGCACCTCGAGCTCGCGCGGCGTGAACAGGCCCTGCCCGCTGTGCTCGGGCATCGCCGCAAATCCGGCATGGACCTGGTCAGAGAGCACGGCGTCGGCGTCCATGGGCGAATCCACCGGCAGGTGTCCCGCGTCGATGACCAGTTGGCGGAGAACTTCGCGGCGCACCGGGTCGGTGGCATGGACCAGCACCCGGATGACGAGGGCGGGCACCGCTTGGGGGACAGCGCTCATGTGGGGGGGCGCGCTTCGATCACGGCGTCGAGCGAGAGCAGGTTTCCGCCCCGGATCACGCGCAGCGCCGCCTTGCGGCCGATGCTGTCGGCAGCGAATTGGCCGGCGATCCGGCGAAATCCCGACGCCGCGGCGTCGTTGACGCTCAGCACGATGTCGCCGGCGACGATTCCGGCCTTCGCCGCCGGGCCGCCTTCGGCGAGCGACATCACCATCATCCCGCTAGCCTGACCGGCCGTTTCGCGAAGCGCGTCGGGCACGGCGACCGGATGCAGCGCCACCCCGAGCCATCCGCGCGCGACACGGCCCTCCTTGAGGAGGATCGGGACGATCCGCTCGAGGGTCGCGGCCGGAATGACGAGCACCCGCGCCCGCGGGCCAAGCGTCGACATGCCCAGAAACGCCCCGGCGGCGCTGAATACCGGGCCGCCCTCCTCGGCGCGGCCCAGCCGCAGGTCGAGGACGATGCGCCGGTCGATGAGCCCGCCGGCGACGCTGTGCCACTGCGTCCCGGCGAGATTGACCAGGCCAAGGCGCGCGCTCACCCCGCCGGTGCCGTCCGCCCCCAATGCAAGCGCGAGTGCGCCGGCTTGCGTTTCGCCCGGCACGAGCACGGGCGGGGACGCTGGCTGCGAAAGGCGCAGAACGGCGATATTGGTTCCTGGGTCGCGGCCGGCGAGCTTGGCCGCGGCTTGCGTGCCGCCTGGCATCACGAGCTCGAACTCGTCCCGTTCGGGCAGGGATTGCTCGGAGGCGACCACTACGTCCGGCCGCCAGACGATCGCGCTGAGATGCCGCTCGCGGGCCCGGCGGATCGCCGCAGTCGCCCCCTGCAGCGCCGCGGTCCGCGCGGCAAGCTCCGAGGAAAATTGTTCTAGCAGCTCGGTCATGACGGGTGCCTCAAAGCAATATGGAGAGCGCTCAGGATACGGCCGCCTCCCGCCCGCGCCCACCGGTCGAACGGCCGGGGTCCGACAAATCAGAGGCTTGCGGAGGCAATTGCCCGGCGGGGCGCGACGTTATATTTTTCCGCCGCCCATGCTCGGAAAGCGCTTCCCCCGCCGCGAGGATCTTGGCCTCACTTCGGCCGAATTCGCCGTGCTGCGGCGCCTCGATTCGCCGCACAGGATCCAGGGGTTCGTGTACGGCCTGAGCCAGAACTTCGAGCTCGCCGGCGAGACCTGCCTGACGGTGCGCGAGGTGCTGCGGACGCGGCGAGCGCACTGCATCGAGGGCGCGATGCTCGCGGCCTGCGCGCTCTGGGTGCACGGCGAGGCGCCGCTGCTTCTCGACATGAGGGCGGTGCACGACTTCGACCATGTAGTGGCGCTCTACCGGCGCAATGGCTTCTGGGGCGCGATTTCCAAGACCAACGGGATTTTCCTGCGCTCGCGCGATCCGGTTTACCGCGACCTGCGCGAGCTCGCGATGTCGTACTTCCACGAGTACGCCAACCGGCGCAGCGACAAGACGCTGCGCGAGTACTCGGTGCCCTACGACCTGCGACGCATGGATCCGAGCGTGTGGGTCAGCGGGGAAAAGGGCGCCTGGCCGGTGGCCGCGGCGCTCGACGACATCCGCCATTTCAGGCTGGTCGCGGGCCGCCACCTGAGGCTCGTGTCGCGCCGCGACCCGTTCGAGCGGCGCGCCGGCGCGCTGTCGCAGTACCGCACGCCGCGCGTGCTGATCGAGAAGGAAAAGCTTCTCAAGGCGAAGCGCGCGCTCGCGGCGAGAAAGCGCCGCAAGTCGCGCCGCTAGAGCCCGGTTACTTCTTCTCTTCCTCGACCTTGCCGATCTTCTCGACCGCGATCGCGAGCCGGCGCGCGTCGCGCTCCCAGTACTTCGCGAACTCCGGCGCGTCGAGGTAGCTTACCGGGGTGGAGACCTTCTCCATCGCGTGCTTGAAGTCCTCTGAAGTCGCCGCCGCCTTCACCGCCTCGCGCAGTTTCGAGACTGCGGGGCCGGGCGTAGCCGCGGGCGCGAACACGCCCGACCAGATGTAGAACTCGACGTCGTAGCCGAGCTCCTTGAAGGTCGGCAGGTCCGGCAGCAGCTTCAGGCGCTCGGTGCCCCAGCCGGCGAGAGCGCGCATCTTGCCGCCGCGGATCTGCCCGATCGCGGCCGCCGGACCCTGCGCCGAAGCCTCGACCTGGCCGCCAAGTAGCGCGGTGATCGCGGGCCCGCCGCCGCCATAGGGCACGTGAAAGAGCTGCACCCCCGCCGCGTTGGCGAACATCTCCATCGCAACGTGCAGCGTGCCGTACACCCCGGAGGAGGAGTAGTTGATCTTGCCCGGCTTCGCCTTCGCCGCTTCGACGAAGTCCTTCACCGTCTTGTACGGGCTGTCCGCGCGCACCACGAGCACGGTCGGGTCGGCGGTGACCAGCGCTATCGGCGCGAAGTCCTTGAGCTCGTAGGACGGCTGCTTGCCATTCACGCGCTCGGACACCGGAAAGATCGAGATCGACGACAGGCCCATGAGGATCGTGTAGCCGTCGGGCGCAGCCTTGGCGACCTCGCGCATGCCGAGCGCGCCGCCGGCGCCCGTGCGGTTCACGATGACCACCGGATGCTTGAGCGATTTCTCCATCATCGCAGCGAGCGGCCGGCCGACGATGTCGGCCACTCCGCCCGGAGGGAACGGCACGACCATTGTGATAGCCCGAGCGGGGTACTCCTGAGCAGCCACGAACGGCGAAAAAAACCAAGCGAAAACAAGAAAGGCAACGCGTGACATGAAGCTCCTCCGGACGGCTCAAATTAACACGTGGTTACACATCTTGCACTTTATCGGTTCACTGCAACGGCCTTGCCGCGTGTAATAGGCACCACATCAGTCAACACCAAAGGAGACTGCAATGCTGAAGAAACTGATTCTCGCCGCCGCAGGCCTCGCGCTCGCCGTCCCGGCGTTTGCCCACGACGGTGGCCACGGCTGGGGCCACTATCGCAACCCCCACTTTCATCCGCGTCCGGTGTTCGTCCATCCGCGCCCAGTGGTGGTAATGCCGCCGCCGCGCGTGTTCTACGCGCCGCCAGCGCCGGTGTACTACGCGCCGCCGCCGGTGGTCTACCGCCCGGCTCCGGTGTATGCGGCCCCGGTTCCCGTGCTGCCGCCGAGCGGCATTTCGATCCGCCTGCACTTCCCGCTGTAGGGTGGTAGTGTTAGGTTTCCTCCCTCGGTCCGACCAATGCGCGACCACGGGACACCAAGGATGAGGAAATCATGCAAAGACGCACGTTTCTGTTCGGGCTCGCGGCCGCGCCGCTTCTGGCGCGCGCCGCTTCCCCCGCGACCATGAAGGACATCGAGGCCCTGCAGCAAGGCTGGAAGAGCCTGCTGCCGGCGGGCGCCAGCGTGCCCTCGGCAGAGGAGCCGCTCAAGCTCTCGAAGGACGAGTGGCGCAAGCGCCTTTCGCCCGAGTCGTTCAGGGTGCTGCGCGAAGAGAGCACCGAGCGTGCCGGCACCAGCCCTCTGAACGAGGAGAAGCGGCCCGGCGTATTCGCCTGCGCAGGCTGCGGGCTGCCGCTCTTTACCTCGGCGATGAAGTTCGAGTCCGGCACCGGCTGGCCGAGCTTCTTCACCACCATCCCGGGCGCGTTCGAGACGAAGAAGGACTTCTTCCTGGTCTATCCGCGCACCGAGTACCACTGCAAGCGCTGCGGCGGGCACCACGGCCACGTCTTCGACGACGGCCCGCAGCCGACTGGCCAGCGCTGGTGCAACAACGGCGTGGCGCTCAAATTCATTCCGAAGGACACCAAGACCTAAAGCTTTATTCCCGTCCTGAGCGCCAGATGCCGTAGATGATCCAGAGGCTGTTCAGGAACGCCACCACGTAGCCCGCTAGTCCGAGCACCGGCAGCACCGCCACGCCGAAAAGGCGCGGCCCGCCCTCGACCGTGAGCACGATCGCCGAGCCGATGACGAGCGACGCGGTCATGATCCCCATCGTCACGCGATCGAGCGTGCGGTCCAGGCGCAGCCCGAAGCTGTCGAGGCGCTTGAGATCGAGGTCGATGCGCAACTTGCCGCGGCGCGCCTCGCGCAGCAGGCGCGCGAGGTCGCGCGGGACGCTCGTCGCGACGTTGAAGAACTCGTCCAGCGCGTTGCGCCCGCGCCGCCAGAGCTCCGCCGGCTGGTGGCGCTCGGCGAGCGCGCGCCGCACGAACGGCGTGAGGTGCTGGACGATGTGCAGGTCCGGGTCGTACTGCCGTCCCAGGCCCTCGAGCGAGATCAGGGTCTTGAACATGAGCGACAGGTCCGACGGCAGCACGATCGCATGCTCGCGGACCAGGGCGGCGAACTGGCGGATCGCGGCGCCGATCCGGATGTCCTTGAGCGGCACGCCCTCGAAGTCGGACACCATCTCGTTCACGTCCGCGGCGAGCCTCGAGTCGTCGACGTGGCTCTCGCCGGCCCAGTCGAGCAGCACCTCCAGCATCGGCTCCTCCGCCATGCGCGCGAGGCCGGCGAGGAGGTCGATCACCTGGCGGCGCCGCTGCGGCGAGAGCCGCCCGACCATGCCGAAGTCGATGATCACGATGCGGTTGCCGGGCAGGTAGAACACGTTGCCGGGATGCGGGTCGGCGTGGAACAGGCCGTCCATCAGGATCATCTTGAGGAACACGTCGACGCCGCGCGCCGCGAGCACCTTGCGGTCGAGCCCCGCCGCCGCGACCGCGGCGGGATCGGTCGCGGACACGCCCTCGACGTGCTCCTGCACCAGCAGCACTTCGCTGGTCCACTCGGGGAAGATGCGCGGGATGACGATGTGCGGGTCGCCGGCGAAGTTCTGGGTGAAGCGCTGGATGTTGCGCGTTTCGGTGGCGAAGTCGACCTCGCGCTCGAGCGAGCGCGCGAACTGCGTCGCGATCTCCGCCGGCCGGTAGCGGCGCGTCTCGGGAATCTCGGCCTCGATCAGCTCCGACACCCGCCGCAGCAGGCGCAGGTCGGCGTCGATCTTGTCGCGCACGCCCGGGCGCCGGATTTTCAGCACCACCGGCGTGCCGTCGGCGAGGCGCGCGCGGTGCACCTGCGCGATCGAGGCCGCGGCGTAGGCGCGCGTGTCGACGTCGCGGAATACCTCGAAGGGCGAGCGGCCGAGGGCGCGCTCGAGCTCGGGCAGCAGCTCCTCGAACGGCACCGGCGGTACCTGGGCGTGCAGCTTCTCGAGCTCCTCGATCCAGCGCGGCGGAAAGAGATCGACGCGCGTGGCCATGACCTGGCCGAGCTTGACGAAGGTGGGGCCGAGCTCCTCCAGCGCCATGCGCACGCGGCTCGCCTGGTCGAGCCTGGGCGAGTCTCCGGCGGCGCCGAAGTTGAGCATGCGCCCGGCGCGCTCGAGCAGGCCGGCGATGCCGATGCGCTGCACGAAATCGCCCAGCCCGTGGCGGATGAACACCGAGGCGATCTCATGCAGGCGCGGCAGCTCCCGCATGATGCCGAAGGTTTCGCGCAGCATCTAGCGCTACAAAGCGGTCTCGCGCAGCATGGCCGCGGCTACGGGCCGGGCTTCGCGCGATCCCGCTTGTCGAGCGCGTCGGCCATGCCCGCGAGCACGCCGCCCGCGAGCTGGGCGAAGCGCGCGCCGAACTCGCCGGCGAGCTCGAGCCCGCCGAGCGTGAACTCGGCCATCAGGCGCGCGCTGCGCCGTCCGGTCTCGGTGCCGGCGTGCGCGGCCTGGCGCACGAGCTCCGAGAGCTCGGGGCGAACGCGCTCGTTCGCCGAATGCGCCACCTGCTGGACCGTGGCGACGAAGTCCTCCTCGATCTTGCGCAACCCGGCGGCGGCCTGCTGGAGCTCGTTCTCCGAGAGGCCGCGGCCGG
>Ga0207709_10001295_pt1 | contig 17828 bp, 16 predicted proteins | sample KBSM34metaG_FD_184397 | JGI IMG/M metagenome (GOLD analysis project Ga0207709, IMG submission 184397) | Miscanthus rhizosphere microbial communities from Kellogg Biological Station, Michigan, USA - KBS M3-4 metaG (SPAdes) (version 2) | ecosystem: Host-associated > Plants > Roots > Rhizosphere >...
TGGTTGGTTCGAGCAGCGCGCCCGTGTGGTGGCACTCGAACCCGAAAAGGCGCCCACGCTGTTTCGCGCTCGCGAGGCCGGAGAGCCGATCGACGTGGAGGTGGGCGGCATCGCGGCCGATTCGCTCGGGGCGCGCCGCATCGGCGCCATTTCGTGGGAAATCACGCAGAGGCAGGTGCGGCACGCCCTGCTGCTGTCCGACGAATCCATCCGCGCCGCCCAGCAGTGGCTGTGGAAAGAGCTGAAGCTGGCAGTGGAACCGGCCGCCGCGCTGCCGCTGGCCGCGCTGCAGACCGGCGCTTACGCGCCGCGCGCGGGCGAGAAGGTCTGCCTGATCGTCTGCGGGGCGAACGTCGACCCCGCGACGGTCGCCTGAGAGTCGAAGGCGGCCGCCGCCGGGCCGTCCCAAGGCGAGCCGCGCCTCCCCCTCGGGGGGGGCAAATTACACGGAGCGAAGCGCAGTGAAAAGCCGGGGGGCCTTCACTTCTCGCAGTTCACCATCCACGCCACGCCGAACTTGTCGGTGAGCATGCCGAAGCCCTTGGCCCAGAACTGCGGGCCGTAGGGCATCGTCACCTTGCCGCCTTCGGCCAGCGCGTCGAACAGCTTCTTGCCTTCGTCCACGCTGTTCGCCTGCACCGAGAGCGAGAAGCCCTTGTAGCCCTCGAAGGGCCACTCCGGCGGGGCGTCCGAGGCCATCAGCTTGTGGCCGCGGGCCTCGAGCGTGGCGTGCATGATCTTGTCCTTGTGGCTGGCCGGCGTCTGGGCGCCCATCGGGCTCTCGCCGAAGGTCATGCTGAAGGCGACCTTGCCGTCCAGCGCCTTGGCATAGAAGGCGAGCGCTTCGGCGGCATTGCCGTTGAATGTCAGATAGGCTTCCATCGTTTTTCCCTTCGAGGTGGGTGAGTGGGATCGCGATGCTACGCCCACCTAAAATCCCCCCATGCTTGACATCACCCTGCTCCGCAAAGACCTGGCCTCCGCCGTGGCCGGCCTCGAAAAACGCAAGAAGAACCAGCCGTACCTCGACGTGTCGGCGTTCACCGCGCTCGAGGCCGAGCGCAAGACGCTGCAAACCCGCACCGAGGAAATCCAGGCGCGCCGCAACACGCTGAACAAGCAGATCGGCCCGCTCAAGGCCAAGGGCGAATCGGTCGATGCGCTCATGGCCGAGGTCAACGCGCTCAAGGCCGAGCAGGAATCGCAATCCAGGCGCCTCGAAGAGATCCAGCCCGCGCTGCACGCGCTGCTGCTCGCCGTGCCCAACCTGCCGCACGCCAGCGTGCCGCTGGGCGAAGACGAGGCCGGCAACGTCGAGATGCGCCGCTGGGCCCCGAAGGGCGGCGCCGGCGCCAGCGCCACGCGGCTGGGCTTCGCGCCCAAGGACCACGTCGACCTCGGCGCGCCGCTGGGCCTCGACTTCGAGATGGGCGCCAAGCTCTCGGGCTCGCGCTTCTCCGTCATGAAGGGCCCGATCGCCCGTCTGCATCGCGCGCTCGCGCAGTTCATGGTTGACCTGCAGACCGAACAACACGGCTACACCGAGTGCTACGTGCCCTACGTGGTCAACGCCGCCACGCTCAGCGGCACCGGCCAGCTGCCCAAGTTCGAAGGTGACCTGTTCGCCGCGAAGAAGGGCGGCCAGGACGGCGAGCCTGCGCCCGATCATTCGGCGCTGTACCTCATCCCGACCAGTGAAGTGCCGCTGACCAACTTCGTGCGCGACGAGGTCGTGCCCGAGGTGCAGCTGCCCATCAAGCTCACGGCCCATACGCCGTGCTTCCGTTCCGAGGCCGGCAGTGCCGGGCGCGACACGCGCGGCATGATCCGCCAGCACCAGTTCGACAAGGTCGAGATGGTGCAGATCGTGCATCCTGAGAAGAGCTACGACGCACTCGAGCAGATGACCGGCCACGCCGAAGCTGTGCTGCAGGCGCTGGAGCTGCCATACCGCGTGGTGCTGCTGTGCACCGGCGACATGGGCTTCGGCGCCGCCAAGACCTACGACCTCGAGGTGTGGCTGCCGGCGCAGGACACCTACCGCGAGATCAGCTCGGTCTCGAACTGCGAAGCCTTCCAGGCGCGTCGTTTGCAGGCCCGTTTCAAGAACGCGCAGGGCAAGAACGAACTCGTGCACACCCTCAATGGTTCCGGCCTGGCGGTGGGCCGCGCGCTGGTGGCCGTGCTGGAAAACCACCAGAACGAAGACGGCTCCATCAACGTGCCTGCGGCGTTGCGTCCGTACCTCGGCGGGCTCGAAGTTTTGCGCGGCTGAGCCCAGGGCTTCAAAAAGTGCAATTTCCTCTGCTATAATCGGAGGCTCGACAGCACCGGAGAGGTGGCAGAGTGGTCGAATGTACCTGACTCGAAATCAGGCGTACTAGCGATAGTACCGAGGGTTCGAATCCCTCCCTCTCCTCCAAGAAGTCAATAAACAAGCGCCTTTCGGGGCGCTTTTTTATTGGTCAAACCATCGTGCTCGTTAAGAACCGTTGCCTCAATCTAGACCGAATTGGGGCGGTCCCGTTGCAGATCAATCGCCGAGAGATCCAGCATCCTCGTTGGCCCGGGCAACATTGTGAATCTGTCATGCGTTTGGCTGGTCACGTCCAGATGCCGAAGAACCATCAGGGCGGATGCCTGAGAACGGCTAAAGGCAGACGTTGACCAAGACTTTGGCCAAGCACCCCGGGGAGCTGGTCTGAACAGGCGGATCGGCGAACCGTAGACCCATTCGGGGCATCCTGAAGCAGGGAGTCCGCGTACGATCTGGCGCGCCGCATTCAGTGAAGCGTCGCCACGCACGACGTTGCCAAAGGCAAAGAGATAGCCGGTGACGGCGGTGTGTACTTCGTCGCCGGCCTTACTAGTGTGCTGTCCCGCTCATATCTAGCATAAATATTGCGTGTCCTGCGGTATCTTTCCAAGAGGAGATATCGCGATGGCAAGAGGAAGACCGAAGGCGACGTTGATGCTCAGCGAAGAGGAGCGAGCGCAACTCGCGTCATTTGCACGCAGCCGCTCGCTGCCATCGGCGCTGAGCAACAGAGCCAAGATCATCATGTCCAGCGTCGACGGCGAGGCCAACAGCGCCATCGCCTCGCGCTTGCAACTCAATCCCGGCACCGTTCGCAAATGGCGCACCCAGTTCATCGAGCGCCGCATCGACGGCCTGTACAGCGAGGCACGCATCGGCAAGCCACGTTCGATCGACGACGAGCGACTGGCCGGGTTGATCAACACCACGCTGCACACCAAGCCAGCCAATGGGTCCACGCACTGGAGTGTGCGTGCGGTGGCCGAGGAGACGGGCATCTCCAAGACCAGCGTGCATCGCTACTTCAAAATGTTCGGCTTGCAGCCTCATCGCAGCGAACACTTCAAGCTGTCCACCGATGCGTTCTTCATCGAGAAGCTGCGTGACGTGGTCGGGCTGTACCTGAGTCCGCCAGACAACGCACTGGTGCTGTGCGTGGACGAGAAGAGTCAGTGCCAGGCGCTGGAGCGTACCCAGCCGATGCTGCCGCTGGGTCTGGGCTACGTCGAAGGCGTGACGCACGACTACGTGCGCCACGGAACGACGACGCTGTTTGCAGCCCTCAATGTGCTCAACGGTGCTGTGCTCGCCGAGTGCAAGCCCCGCCATCGTCACCAGGAGTTCCTGGCGTTTCTGCGCACCATCGACAAGTCAGTGCCTGTCCAGCTGGACATTCACTGCGTCGTGGACAACTACGCCACTCATTCCCATCCGAAGGTGCGTGCCTGGCTCGCCGCAAGGCCACGCTGGAACATGCACTTCATCCCGACCTACAGCTCGTGGCTCAATCAGGTCGAGCGCTTCTTCGGTCTGATCACGGACAAGACGATTCGTCGAGGCTCGTTCTCTTCAGTCAAGGACTTGGTCAACAAGATCGATCACTTCGTCGCCTCCTACAACCAGACCTGCAAGCCCTTCGCCTGGACCGCCACCGCCGACTCGATCCTCGAGAAGCTCCATCGGCTTTGCTCGCGTATCAGCGGGACAGCACACTAGCCCACGCTATCGCAAAAATCTGACCGTCGTAGGAACCAGTTGGCCGCGCAGGATACGGAGGCCGATCCTAGAGCGAACTTCCGCAGCGTCCGCGCAGAGGCAACCAGCGCCGCAGCAAATCGATTTTCCCAACGCTCGGTAGACGTCCCGATCAGAGGGCGGAGACGCTCGTCCGCAGGCCTTTCTCCTGGCACCAAGTGGATCTCGCGCGGCCATGCCGCAGCGCCGGGCTTCAGCATTTCGAACGTTGCGTCGACCTCCGCTCTGAGACCGCGGGCATCGGCAACGTGATCGCACCGCCATCATGGGGTTGCCGCCTGCGCTGGTCAGGCCAACGTTCGGCCGGGATCCAGGACCATCCCAAATTTTGGGGATGCGCATGCACTCCGTGTGGCGTAGAAAGGTGGACCGTTTTCTCTCTGAGGAGCCGTCATGCCGGAGAGCACCTTCAATCACCCTTTGTTCGGCCCCGTCCGGTTTCGCACGGCTTCGAAGTTGCAGTGGATACGCGGCGATGCCATCAGCTTTGTCAGTGGCTTCGACGAAGCCGACATTGTTCCGCTCCAGATCCCGCAGCTCGCAGGCATCGATGGCGCCAACAATGGCCACCTGAGGTTCCATAAACGCGGCCATGCCCAGCTGCTGCGTTCCTTCGAGGAAATCGCGCAGCGCGGTCTGTTGCATCACATCAAGACGTGCGCTGGCACCTTGAACAAACGGCTGCGAAAGCCCGTGGGCGGCGGGCTCAGCAAGCTTCCCTCGAACCATGCGTTCGGAATTGCGATCGACCTGAACTCCGACGACGGCAGCATGGGTGGGTCCGTTGCACCCGTGGCGCCGATCTTCCAGGCGAACGGCTTCAGCTGGGGAAAGTCGTTCAACGATCCGATGCACTTTGAGGTGAACACCTTCGTGTCGTTCGGTGCGTTGGCTGCCGAGGGTGCCGAAGCAGTCCAGCCGCAATTCATCGCCTGCAGGCAGAAGGTTCACAACCGGGGCGCACCGCCCGAAGCATTTCTCACCGAACTGGTCGAATGGGGCCGCGGCGCGGATGGCGAGGTCTTCGAGCGGAACGATGTCTTCGACATCTATTCGAGCGTCTTCTCGCAACTGGGCCCGTGGCGCGGCGAACTGCATCGGCGTGCCGTGATGCTGGAGGTACTACGGGTGCTTGCGGGATTCGAGAGTTCCTGGACATGGGATGCCGGCCGGGATGTGACGAACCCAAGCTCAGGCACGCCTTGCACAGAGGAAGCGGGCATCCTTCAGTGTTCGGGCAACTCGATGGCATTCAGCCCGCAACTTCGGCAACTGTTGGTCGACGCCAGCGGCGATGGGACGTGCGAGTCGTTCATCAAGACCACCAAGTCGAATCATGGGTTCGCACTGGAATACTGCGCACGATTGATCAGAGTCACGACGAAGCATCACGGCCCCATCAAGAACGGGCACATTCATTCATGGCTTCGCAGGGACGCGGTCGACGAGTTCGTGCGATACCTTGGGCATGACTGAAGCGCGGCAGCGTGTCTTCGGAGGTTTCGTGTTGGTCGCCGAGGGTTTTGGATGTGGTGCGGGTCCTCGCAATTGAGCGGCGGCGTCCGCAGAACGTGTCGTTGCCGCAGCCTGCTTGGTTCGCCGGCCATCCAACGCCGTGCGTCGATTCGGTATCGCGCCGAGTTATTGGCGGCTTGCCCGGAAATTCACCACATCGCGTGAGTCGAACTTCTTGACATCGAAAGCCTTGGCGGGATCGAGCGCTTCGATTCGCGCCTGCGTACCCGGCGTGCGACTGCTGGAGCCCGCTTCCAAATAGGCCTTCAATGCGCCATCGCGGTCTCCGTCCGCCAGCCGCATGTCGCCCTCGATTTGCAATCCCTGGGCTCTCAGGGAAGGAATGGCCTTCATCTGATCCGACAGCTGCAGACCAGTGTTCATTGCCTTGACGTCGAACAAGCGAAAGACAGTGTCCTTGTCGGTTGCGTTGACTGCCGGCGTAGAGATGTTCTTGAAGATCGTCGGGGTCCCCGCCTGAACTGCAACTTTCCCCGCCAGCCTTTGTACCGCTGGCGCAGTGGCGGTTTTCAGCGATGCGGACTCCGCCTCCCTGAGCGCGAGAACAGCAGCGTCTGGAAACTGCGTTGCCGACAGGGTGTCGGCAGCCAGCACCCAGCGGGCCCCGACCGGGAGATCAGGATTGTTCTTGGACGCAAGGTCGTAGGCGACCTTCGCGGTCTCGCGCTGCCCCTCGGTGCTCCCACTGGGCAACTGCGACAAGCGTTCCGCCACGACAGGATCATTCAGGTGCGTTTTGAGTCTTGCCAGATAGTCGCGCTCGGCTTGTGCCCGATCGGCGGCAACTTCCTTCGGCTTGACCTTGACGATGACTTGCTTTTCCTCGTCGGCGCCACTGCGGATCACGAACGAATATTCCGACCGATTCGAATCCTTGAGAAGGTTGATGCGAAGGCGCGTCGACTGGTACGCATCCAGCCATTGCGGCGCGTCCTCAGGCACGATGTACAAGGATTCGTCCGAGATGTCCTTGATGTAGTAGCTGGCTTTGGCGCGGCTCGCGTTGTAGAGCAGAGCTTGACCCTTTGCTCCGCGCAACGTGTACACGTACTTGCCGTTCTCCAGCCTGAAGTCGGGGGTCTCCAGCCTGGCTTTCGGGTCCGCCAGCACGAAGCGGTTGATCGCGTTGATCATCATGATGAGCGAGTCGTGCTGAGCTCTGTCGGGCTTCACGATCGAGATGTGGTCACTGCCCCCGATCGGGGCCGCTGGCGGATCGTCCGTGCAAATGCGTGTACCTGCGGTCCACGTCACGACCTTCACTCCTTTGGTCTTCAGTACCTCATACCCGCAACTGATCTTCGGCCGGGGCTTCATCGAATTCCAGTCTTGCAGCAACCCTTGGAGGAAGGTATTGCGGTCCGCCCAGTTCATGTCCTTGAGGGCCTGGTTGGAAAGGAACGTTGACGCAATGTTGGCAATTTCTGCACCCTCAGCAGGCGTTGCGTAGAACACTACGAGCGGAACCTTTTCCCGCAGTTCGGGGTTGCTGATCAGCGCCCGCATGGCGACAAGTCCGCCCATGCTGTGCGCGACGAGCACGACATTGCGGTACGACATTACCTCCAGTGCCTGCAGTTTGGCAGAGAGGCTATTCGCCGCCTCCACGACATTGGCAGAGCCGCCGCCAAAGTAGTTGGTGGGGAAGCCGAAGGCAAACATGTCGACTTTGGCTCCTACCGGCGAGTCCTTGACGTACTCGAAGAAGGTCTTTCCGTTGTCGTTGGTCCAGGTGCCGACCGTGTCACCAAAGATGCCGTGGATGAAGACCAAGACGGTGTCGTTTCCCTGCGAGCGGTAAAGCCAGCGTGAATCCGTTGCAGCCGTCCCGGCGGGGGGCTTCACCGGTGGGCCGGCAGACGGCGTTGCAGTCTGGGCATGGGAACTCATCGGCATGCTCGACATCAACGCCATGCTCAACAGAAAGGGGATTGCCGCGCGAATGCGCAGTCTGTCCAGAAAGATGCCGGACAGTTTGGTGAAATCCATGTTCATCTCCTCGGCGCACTCGGCGGAAGAGATTATTCCCGACCCCGCGTTCCCGGAATACTCTGTTTGTGGGATGTGAAGTCACTTACTTCAGTCGCCCCGTGGTCCAGTTGATGGGGTTCACTCCAATCGCCGCAAGGACAGGCGAAAGGCCCGTTGCCGAGACCCTGCGCGAAAGCAACTTCGAGGCCGTGGCGCGGGCATGGCTCGACCACTGGAGCGGAACCCTGCCAACGACGTGAAGCCGGCGCGACGCGCTGATGCCCCGTTGCGCTGCAGATCACGAGCCCGCCGAGCGGGAGGCAGCACGCCACGTATGTGCGATACCGTACGGACAATTCCTCCCTGAATAGCTGACGATCGCGGTACGCCTTCCAAGTAGAAGCAGGCGGCATTCATTGAATGAACCGGGCGAAAGCCATCGAGGTGTCGGAACATGCGCAACTTTCTCACCAACAACCGGGAGGAACTGGTTTCACGGTGCAAGTCGAAGGTTGCACTGAGGCCCCGGCGCGCCGCCACCGAACATCAGTTGGCGAACGGCATCCCGCTGTTCCTCGAGCAGCTCATAAGAACCCTGGCGGCCGAAGAGGACGACAAACCCGCCGACAGCATCAGGATCTCGGGGCCGTCGGGCGGGGACTCGCTGGCCTTGTCGGAAATGGGTGTGTCCGCCACAGCCCACGGCAAGGAACTGCTGAAGCTGGGCTACACGGTCGACCAGGTCGTTCACGACTACGGCGACCTTTGCCAGGCGATCACGGACCTGGCCTTCGAACGCGATGCCCCGTTCGCGGTCGGAGAATTCCGGACCTTGAACCGGTGCCTGGACAACGCCATTGCGGACGCGGTCACCGAGTTCAGCCTCCAGCGGGATACGCAAATCGCCCGTCAGCAGAGCCTCGACGCGACAGAGCGTTTCGGATTCCTGGTTCACGAACTGCGCAACTCCCTTGGGACGGCAACCCTGGCGATTCACGCGCTTGAACTCGGCAACATGACGGTGGGCGGCGCCACCGGGGCTGTGCTGAAACGCAGCCTGTCAGCAATGGGTGCCCTGATCAGCCAGGCGCTTGCCGAGGTGCGCAGCGGCGCGCCGGAACAGCGGCAGACATTTTCCGTGGCCTCGTTCATCAAGGACGCCGAAACCGCGGCCCGGCTCGTTGCAAGCGCCGCAGGTTGCGTCTTCGAGGTGTCGCCAGTCGATTCCCTCCTGGCCATCCGTGGAAATCGCGAACTGCTGCTCGCCGCATTGGCGAATCTCCTGCAAAACGCATTCAAGTTCACGCACCCGCACACCGATGTCGCCTTGAAGGCCTATGAGCTGGGCGAGCACGTCCTGATCGAAGTCGAAGATCACTGCGGGGGGCTGCCGCCGGGAGTCGCCGCCAAAATGTTCGCCCCCTTCAACCAGCACAGTCATGACAGGTCGGGCTTGGGTCTGGGTCTTTCCATCGCCCGCCAAAGCGTCGAGGCGGACTTCGGCACTCTGACGGTTCGGGACGTGCCGGGCGTCGGTTGCGTTTTCACGGTTTGCCTGCCGCGTCACCCCCTCCCATGACCGGCACTCCGTCGTTCTCTGCACCAAAGGGACTCCCATGGACATCCAATTGCTGATGCGGATCGAGCGCATGACGCCCCCCCGGTGGCTCACGTTGCCGGCAGATGTTGCTGCGGCAAAGCGGCTGGTTGCCAGCGGCATGATCGAAGCGACTCTTGAGATTCAAGGCAAGGCGAAAGGACTCGCGCTGGAAGTCGCGCATGTGGACGCGATCACCAGCGAGGGTGCCTCGATGATCGCGAACGAAAAATCCTTCTCACGGCGGAAATAGGCATCGCGATTGCGCCAATGCAAGGCAGCCCCGGCATGAGAGACGCACGGCACATGCGCTGCACGCGCGTGGCGCATCGGCAATCCGGTCAATCGGCCTTGTAGGCCTCCGCAGGCTTGTCGTTGAGATTGGCCCAGGCTGCCTTGGTGGCGGCCGAGGCAGGCAGATTGAGCGACGTGTTGGAGGGCGGGATCGGCTGCATGAACCACTTGTCGTACAACCTGGCCACCGTGCCGTCCTTGACCTGGCGGGCGATGCTGTCGTCGACGGCCTTCTTGAAAGCGGGATCGTCCTTGCGGATCATGATGGCAATGGGCTCCACCGACAGGGGGGCGCCGACGATCTTGAAGTTCTTGGGATTTCTCGCCGTCGCAATGCTGCCGGCCAGGACTTGGCTGTCCAACACAAACGCATCGGCGCGACCGGTCTCGAGCAGCAGGAAGCTGTCGGAGTGATCCTTTCCGCTGACCTCGCGAAAATCGAGATGCTTCGCGCGCTTGTTCTGGCGCACCGCTTGCAACGCGGTCGTACCGGTGGTGGTGACGACAGTCTTGCCGCCAAGGTCCGCGAGCGAGCCGATCCCGGAGTCGGCCTTGACCGCCATCCGAACCTCCTCCACATACAGCGTATTGGCGAAAGCCACTTCCTTTTGACGGGCCTGGGTGTTGGAGGTGGAGCCGCACTCGATGTCCACGGTTTCGTTCTTGACGAGCGGGATGCGGTTGGCCGAAGTCACGGGGACGTATCTGGTATCCAGGTGCGGCAGGGAGCTGCTCCTGGACATGGTCGACGAAGCCGTGAAATGGCTGCAGTCCCAGGACCGGCGCCAGAGTCGGGCGACAACGGCACGTCGTTCCGTGAAGTCGGACGCCTGAACAGGCGACTGAATCAGAAACGGGGGAATGCTGGATCTGCGTGGGCGAGGTGCGCGATCCTGGATTGGTGAGTCGCAAGCTCGGCTCGACGGCAGCCGCGTTGATTTCAAGCGCCCGGCATGGGGGGCGGGTGCAATTCCACGGCCTTGGCCGACTTCTTGCGCATCCTGATGTTGAGCATCTCCACGGCCATGGAGAAGGCCATCGCGAAGTACACGTAGCCCTTGGGCACATGATGATCGAAGCCCTCCGCGACAAGGACGACGCCCACCACCACCAGGAAGGCCAGCGCCAGCATCTTGATGGTGGGGTGGTTCGAGACGAAGCGGCCGATCGGGCTGGCGAACAGCATCATCAGGAACACGGACGCGACCACCGCAGCGATCATGACCCGGACGTCGTCCACCATGCCGACCGCGGTGATGATCGAGTCCAGCGAGAACACGAGATCGATCACCATGATCTGGAGCAGGACGGAGGCCAGGGTCGCCTTGACTGCGCTGGACTTCTGCTCGTGCGCGCCCCCCAGCGATTGATGGACCTCGGTGGTGCTCTTCCATATCAGGAACAGCCCGCCCAGGATCAGGATCAGGTCTCGGCCCGAGATGTCCTGGCCGAGCACCGAAAAAAGCGGAGCGACCAGACCCACGATCCAGGCGAGGACCAGCAGCAGTCCGATGCGCATGAACATGGCCATGAACAGCCCGGCCCGCCGCGCGAATTCGCGCCTGGCGGGAGGCAGCTTGTCGACCAGGATGGAGATGAAGATGATGTTGTCGATGCCCAGCACGAGCTCAAGCGCAGTCAAGGTCGCGAAGGCGATCCAGACTTGAGGATCCGTCAAGAGTTCGAGCATGGAGGTTCTTTCGGCACGGCAGCGCCAGGGAGGGTTGATCGGACGCGGGGACGGAGAATGCCACGCGACTTCCTGGTGGCGGGCTGTCGCGTGGGCAATTCAGGCTGGGCAATGCGATCCCGCCGACGATTCGAGCGGCGCTGTCCTGCGGCGATCGAGGGCTCGTGACGGGGTTGCCTACTTGCGCGCAGCGGCCTCGGGCATCGCCGAAGAGTGGTGGTGAGCGATCAGCCACTGGCCGTTCACCCACTCGTAAACGTATGTGTAGCGGGCATGCACCTTCTTGCCGTCCTTGAACTTGAAGGTGTAGGTGCCGACGTCCTGCGCCACGTTGCAGCCGATCTTGATGGTGCGGTGGTCGATCGTGCCCTGCGGCGCGCTTTTCAGGAACTTGACGAAGTAGTCGCGGATCTCCGCCGGATTGGTGCGCGGCTGGTTCGAAACGGTCGGCAGCAGCACGCCGTCGGTCGCGTAGTTGGCAACGACCTTGTCGGGGTCCAGCGTGCGCAGCGAGTCGTTCCAGCGGTCGAACAGCGCCGCGATCTGCGGCTCGGTGGCCGGCGTGCAAGTCGCCCCTGCGGGTGCTTGCGCGAAGGCCGATGTCGAGACGGCGAGGACTGCCGCCGTCGTTGCCGAGAGAGAGAGCGTACGAAGCATGTTCATGGAGTTTTCCTTTTTTGCAATGGGTAGTCGATTACCGGGATTTCCGGTACTGCATCGTTGTTGCGATACAGGACTTCATTCTTCGGTCTCTCCCTGAACATCACCTGTTGTGCGCCATGAATCCGGCGTGACGCGCACATGAACATCGGATGAACCGCCTCAGCCTGGCGCGGCATCCAGTCGGTAACCCAGCCCGCGCACCGTCTTCAGCAATGGAACGGCATGGCCGTCGTCGATCTTGGCACGCAGGCGGCGGACATAGACGTCGACGATGTTGGTCAGCGGATCCTCGTTGGTGCCCCAGACATTCGAAAGGATACGCTCGCGGCTGTAGACGCGGCCGGGCGCCGTCATCAACAGTTCGAGGAACGCCAGCTCCTTGGCGGTCAGCGGGACGAGCTTGCCGGCACGGCTCACCTCCATGCGCTCCCGGTCGAGAACGAGGTCCGCCACCTGCAGCGTGGTGGCCCTGGGCCGCTGCTCCCGGCCGCGGCGAAGCAGGGCCTCGATGCGCGCCAGCAGCTCCTCGAACGCGAAGGGTTTGGTGAGGTAGTCGTCGGCGCCCAGGCGCAGGCCGCTGACCTTGTCCTCGGTGTTGCTCAACGCGGTGAGCATCAGCACCGGCACATGGTGGCCTTCGGCGCGCAGCGTCTGGCACAGCTCGAGGCCGCTCAGGCCGGGGAGCATCAGGTCCAGCAACAGCAGGGACAGATCGCTGCCGCGCGCGAGGTCGAGGCCTTCGGGCCCGGTGCGCGCGAGCTGCACGCGGTAGCCTTCGGCGCTCAGGCCTCGCAGCAGAAAGTCGGCGACGCGCGCGTCGTCTTCGACAACCAGGATGTTCATGCTTCTCGGGTCAGGACGGGAGGGAGTGACTGTACAGGCGGGGCAATTCGATGCGCACCGTGGTGCCCTGCAGGGGGATGCTCTCGACGTCGATGCGGCCGTGGTGGGCATGCACGATGGCCTGCGCGATCGACAGCCCGATGCCGGTTCCGTCGGCCCGGTGCAGGCGCGCGCGGCGGCCGCGAACGAAGCGCTCGAACACCTTCGGCAACTCGTCCGCATCGATGCCGATCCCCTCGTCGGCCACGACCACCTGCACGCGGCCGTCGATCGGCCGCCAGCTCACCCGCACCGTCGCGTCGTTGCGCGAATAGCGCACCGCGTTGTCGAGCACGATGACGAGGGCCTGCCGCAGCCGGTCGGCATCGGCCTGCAACATGACCGAGGGCAGGCCGGCGTCGGGGGGCTCGAGCTCGACGCGAACGTTGTGCCGTGCACCCAGCGTCCCCGCCGTTTCGGCGGCGTCGCCCAGCAGCTCCGACAGCTCGACCGCGCCGAAGCGCATCGTCAGCTGGTCGGCCTCGGCCCTGGCGACCAGGAGAAGGTCGTCGATCACGCCGGTGAGCTGCTTCACGCCGCCCACGATGCGCGTCAGGGTCTCCCGGTACTCGGCCGGGGGCCTGTCGGTGCCGCGCAGGGCGATCTCCGCCTCCCCGCGGATCGCGGTGGCCGGCGTGCGAAGTTCGTGGCTGAGGTCGGCGAGGAGTTGGCGGCGGCGCTGGTCGACCTGTTGCAAGGCCTCGTGCGCGGTGCTCAGTTCGCTGGTGCGCTCCAGCACGGCCTCCTCGAGCCGGCGGCGCGCGGCATCGGCGTCGCGCCGGTGCCGCTGCAGTTCGGCCGCCATCGCATTGAAGTGCTCGGCGACGCGGTCGAACTCGTCGTGCGAGCCCACCGCAATGCGGTGGTCGAGCGCGCCGGCCCGCAAGGCCTGCGTGCCTTCGAGCAAGCGGTCCAGCGGCCGTTGCAGCCGCCGGTTCAGATACAGCGCAAGCACGATGGCCGCGGCCAGCGTGAGGGCGGCCAGGCCGATGGTCTGCTGGCGCAGCTGGTCCAGGCCGCGCTCGGTCGCGGCGCGGGCAACAGGCATCGCGTTGCGCTGCCGTTCGATGGCGCCGTTGATCAGTTCGCGCAAGTCGCGGCCGCGCGCCTTGTCGAAGACTTCGTTCAGTTCCTGCCAGACGCTGGCGAACTCGGCGCCACGCTCCAGCGGTGCGAGTTTCAACAGCCGGGCGCGGACCGCGGCGATGTTGTCGTTGAGCAGGTCACTGACCGCGACGAGCTGATCGACTTCCGGCGGGATGGGCACGCCCTCGCGTGCCGCGATCCCGCCCCACAGGGAAAGGTCGCGCCGCGCGAGGTTGCGGAGCGTCTCCGTGCTGGCCTGCATGCGCGCCAGCTGGCTGTCGCGCACCTCGGGCGATGCGTTCGCATCCATCAGCTGCTGGGACGCCCAGACGCGCAGCCGCTGCTTGCTGGCCGACAGCTCCAGCAGCTCCGACAGGATGTCGCTGGCCAGCCGGCTGTGCTGGGCGTAGTCGTTGACCCGGTTCGATCCCCAGTAGACGAAACCTGCCTGTATGCAAACCAGCGCGACGAGGACGGCGAAGGCGAGCGACAGGCGGAGGCGAAACATGCGGCGACTTTAGCGCCGCGGCACGCACCGGCGGATGAACAACAGATGAACGCGAGGCCGGTCGCGAAATCAGGACGCTCATTTCCAGCGGCGCGCAGGCGGTGGAGGATGAAAGCCCCATGCATAAAATTGTTTCCATGCACAAACAGAACATTCCCCCCGCCCACGAACCGCTGCTGGTCGAACAGGCCTTCGCGCGCTTGCGGCAAGATGTTCTGACCGGTACCTTCGAAGCCGGCACCAAGCTCAAGCTCGACGAGCTCCAGTCGGCCTACGGCTATTCGAGCAGCCCGTTGCGCGAGGCGCTCAGCCGGCTGGCGCAGGAGGGGCTGATCCGCGCCGACGAGCGCCGCGGCTTCCGCGTGGCACCGATCTCCGAAGACGACCTGGCCGACATCACGCGCATGCGCGTCATGCTCGACGTGCCGGCGCTGCGGGAAGCCATCGCCCACGGCGACGACGCCTGGGAGGCCGACCTGCTGGCCGCCTACCACCGCCTGGAGAAGGTCGAGTCCCGCCTGGGCGACGGGCCGGTCATTCTCGACAACGAGTGGTCACAGCTGCATCGCGCCTTCCACCTCGCATTGCTGGCGGCATGCCCCTCGTCGCGCCAGCGCGTCTGGGGCGCCAGCCTGTTCGACCAGGCGGAGCGCTACAGGCGGTTTTCCGCCCGCCACCGGAAGACCGCGCGCCGCAAGTCGAACGAGCACCGGAAGATCATGGACGCGACGTTGCGCCGCGACGCGGACACGGCCTGCGCCTTGCTCGAGGAGCACATCCAGAGCACGCAGCGCAACGTGCTGGCCGCCCTCCAGACCGTTCAGGCCGCGCAACCGTAGGAGGAAATACCGCTCAGCAGCGGCCCTTCTTCGCCTGTCCCGGAGGGCAGTGATAGCCGCCATGGTCATGGTCGTCGTGCCGGTCGTGATGGCGTCTTTCCTCGCGTTCGGCACGGCGCTCCGCGCGGCGCCAGTCGCCTTCCCTCCAGCGCCAGCCGCCATCGGCGCGCACCCATTGGCCCGGCGCATAGGTGTAGTCGGGCCGTGCGGCCACGAAGTAGCCGGGGCGCCAGGCGTAGGCGCGCTCGTTCCATTGCCAATGCCCGGGCACCCAGACCTGGCCGGGCCGTGGGCCCGGCATGCTTTCAAAGCGGGGCGCTGGCGGGGCCAACTGGACGATGCCGGGCACGTTGATGTTGACAGACACCTGTGCCAGGGCAGGCAAGGCCGATGCGGCCATCGTGGCGGCCAGCAGGATGTTGGTGATCCTCATGAGAGTCCCCGTGGTTGTTGTGACTGAACTTTAACAACGCGCGACGTCGAAAAACGAAGACAGGGTCGTCCCGCGCGAATGCGACTTGCGTCACGGATGGCGCTGCCGAAGCATCCCGCGCGCTCCGGCGCGGGCCGTTCCTCATCCGGCGGCGAGCGGAAACTCCTCGGCGCTGAAGACCGTATGGAACACGGTCCCGTCGAACATCTCCAGAAGGCCCTTGGAAACCTCGCGGCTTTCGTAGCGCACGGGCGATTCGAGCGCCCGCGCGATGTCCTCGCGGCTGGCATAGCGAATGGCCAGCACCATCGCCAGTTCGGGGTCGTTCACGTCGCTTTCCAGCTGCCGCAGCACACGTACTTCCAGTGCGCCGGGGAAGCGGGTCCACAGCGGCACGAGCTTCTCGTGCACGTAGCGGGTGAAAGCCTCTTCCAGGCCGGGCTTGACCTGCCCTTTGAAAAACGCGCAGCGGATGAACATGGTTTCTTTCTTTCCTGTAGTCGGTTTGTCGTGCGCCGGTGCGCGTTCAGCCGCGGGCATAGCCGTTGAACTGCCGCATCATGGCCGCGGTGTCTTCGGGCCCGAGCCCGGCCGCCACGAAGGCGCGATGCAGCTCCGAGACCACGCCCGTCAGCGGCAGCGGCAGGCGCTGGCCCTGCGCAAAGGCCTGCACCGCCTCGAGGTCCTTGAGCATGTTGTCGATGCGGCCGGTGGGTGTGTCGTCGCGCGCGGCCATCTTGGGGCCGAACTCGCGCAGGATCTGGCTGTCGGCCCGTCCGCCGGCCAGTGCGGCCGCCAGTTTCGACGCGTCGACGCCGCCGGCCTCCGCCAGGCGAACCGCCTCGGCCACGGCCTGGAAGCCGATCGCGCAGAGCAGCTGGTTGACCAGCTTGGTGGTCTGGCCCGCGCCGCTCTCGCCCATGTGGGTGTAGTTGGCGCACAGGCTGTCCATGACGGCGCGGGCACGCGCCACGTCGTCGGCATGGCCGCCCGCCATCACCGTCAGTTGCCCGAGCAGCGCCTTGGGCGCGCCACCCGAGAGCGGCGCGTCCACGAAGCCCATGCCGGTGCGCTCGCGCAGCGCCTGCGCGAGCCGGCGCGTGGAAGGAGGATCGATGGACGACATGTCGATCAGCAGGCGCCGCGCATCCGCCGGCGTTGCGGCGGCCACGCCGGCTTCGCCGAAGATCGCGCGCTCCACCACGGCCGCGGCGTTCAGGCTGGTGATGACGAAGTCGCTCGCCGCGGCCGCTTCGGCCGCGGTGTTCGCGGCCGAAGCGCCTTGCTGCTTCAGGGCATCGACCTTGGCCGTCTCGAGGTCGAACACGCTCACCGTATGGCCGCAGTCGAGCAGCCGGCGCGCGATGGCCGAGCCCATGATGCCCACGCCGATCACGGCGACGCGCCGGGCCGGCACGCTCATGCCGTGCGGCATCAGAGGCTGGCGGTGATGCCGCCGTCCACGTAGAGGATGTGGCCGTTGACGAAGCTCGACGCATCCGAGGCCAGGAAGATGGCCGCGCCGCCCAGCTCCTGCACGTCGCCCCAGCGGCCGGCCGGCGTGCGGCCCGAGAGCCACGCGGTGAAGGCTTCGTCGGCCACCAGCGCTTGCGTCAGCTCGGTCTTGAAGTAGCCCGGCCCGAGGCCGTTGACCTGGATGCCATGCTTGCCGAGGTCGATGGCCATGCCCTTGGTGAGCATCTTCACCGCGCCCTTGGTGGCGGCGTAGGGGGCAATGCCGGGGCGGCCCAGCTCGCTCTGCACCGAGCAGACGTTGATGATCTTGCCGCGCTTGCGCTCGATCATCCGCTGCGCCACGAAGCGGCCGACGAAGAACACGCTGTCGATGTTGGTGGTGGTGATCTTGTGCCAGGCATCGATCGGAAACTCGGCGAAGGGGCCGCGGTGCTGCATGCCGGCGTTGTTGACCAGGATCTCGATCGGGCCGATCTCGGCCTCGATGCGAGCGATGCCGGCTTCCACCGCGGCGGCGTCGGTGACGTCGAAGGCCACCGCTTCGGCGGCCACGCCCTGGGCGCGCAAGGCGTCGCGGGCGGCTGCGAGCGAGGCGGCATCGCGCGCATTCAGAACGACGCGCGCGCCGGCCGAACCCAGCGCCGCGGCCAGCGCAAAGCCGATGCCCTTGCTGGAGCCGGTGATGAGGGCGATGCGCCCGGACAGATCGAACAGTTTCAAGAAGCACTCCTCGGATGGACGCGGACCCGTGCGCACGGTGGGACAGATGGAATACGTTACC
>Ga0207709_10001297_pt1 | contig 17815 bp, 22 predicted proteins | sample KBSM34metaG_FD_184397 | JGI IMG/M metagenome (GOLD analysis project Ga0207709, IMG submission 184397) | Miscanthus rhizosphere microbial communities from Kellogg Biological Station, Michigan, USA - KBS M3-4 metaG (SPAdes) (version 2) | ecosystem: Host-associated > Plants > Roots > Rhizosphere >...
GCACAAACGTCAGCTTGCATTCGGTCGTTCGCATCATAATCTTGCAAGTCTATAGATGCAAGATGACGATGGTATCATGGACACAGCGCCACGATTGCCATCGACCCCATGCAGTCGATGGAGCTGGCCTGCATCGCTCCACACCGTGCGGTGGTTTCGGCGCGACCTCGCGTACGCGGAAGTGGGCAGAACGGCGATGTTCATGCCACCATGCTTCGGAACGAGCCTCGATTGTTGATGGGCTCCACGTGCAGCTGCTGGGAGACATAGCCTCGGAGCATGTACAAGCCCGGCGACTCGCGGAACCGGAACACGCGGTGGTATTCCTCTTGGCGCGCCTAGTCTTCTAGCGTGACCGGTACTCACGCGCGAAGCAGTCGATGTACGACGCGTCGATTGGCTCGAACGAGTTGGGCGCGACCCAAGCTGCGCCGCCACTCGCAAACCCGGTCGAATATCCCCAAGCGGCGACGCGGCGACACACCGCAGCGTCAGCCACCAGCCCAGCTTGAACTCCAAGCTGGGTAAGGTCATCTGCACGACGCTCCAAGCGCTCCAACCACCGTGCCAGGTGTTTCTTCGCCGCCAGCATGTCCGACTTGCTGCGGTTGCAGGTGGGGTGCGCGAGCACGAAGTTGTGGGCAATGTCACGAGGGTACTGCACGAAGGGTATGAAATGGTCGACGTCCACCGACGTCATACCCGTCCCGCAATAAAAGCAGGAGGCACCGTCAAGGCGACGCAGGCCTTGCGCCATCGCGATGAGCGATTGCCGCGACGTCGAGAACAGAAACTCTTCCAGGTCGTCAGCGTCACCAAGGATGCTGCGGTTGCGACGGTTGCCTTTGATGTGGCCAACCCAGTGCGAACGCGCGAGTTGCTGAACGAGGGGCTGAAAGCGGCGCATGCAGTACATGACGCCTGGCTTCATGCGTACCTTGCCAGGCGCCGGGCGGTCATACAGAAACTCGTCGGTCCCTCCCCCGAAGTTTTGAAGGTAGGTCAACGGCTGGGCAGAGACAGTCTGCGTCACTGCGCTTAGGAGGTAAGCGGCTCGCGATCCCGTCTTGACCGCGACCGCGATCACGGCTTCGTTGGCAGCCGGATGACCTTTGCCGCGCCGCCGGCGGCCTCGTCCGTGTCCGCGTCGACCACGCGGCTGAGGAACACCGGCGCGACGTTCCACTGGTGGTGATCGTCGGTGACGACCGTCACGGTCTTGCGGTTGTATTTGACGATGACACCGGTCTTCGGATCATGTCCCGGGGGGTGGAAGCGCACTCGGTCGCCGACGCTGTAGCTGAGCATCTGGTGGTGCGTGCGAGCCTCCTGCAAGTATTTCAGGCGCGCCACGATCCGCCGGTTCAGCTCCACCAGTTCGGTCTCGTCGAGCTTGGTGATGTCGATATTCATGACTGCGCAGTATCTCAGCGCTCGGTCGATGCTTTCCAGCGGTGCGGCAGCAGCTCCTCGATCCGGCTGTTCGGGTGCATCGGCAGGCGTTCGAGCACGTCTTTGAGGTACTCCCACGGGTCGTGCCCGTTGAGCTTGGTCGACTGCACCAGGCTCATCACCATCGCCGCGCGTTGCCCGGCCAGCTCGCTTCCCGCGAACAGCCATGCCTTCCTGCCGACCGCCCACGGGCGCAGTAGGTTTTCCAGATGGTTGTTGTGCGGGCTCACCTGCCCGTCGTGCAGGAAGCGGCTCAGGGCTTCCCACCGTCGCAGGCTGTAATCGATCGCCCTCGCGATCGCGCTGCCGTCGGGTACCCGCTGTCGCTCCAGCTGCAGCCAGGCATGTAGCCCGTCCCAGTGAGGCCGCGTGATCTGCTGTCGCAGTGCCAGGCGCTCAGCGGCGTCGCACTGCTGGATCTGTTGCTCGATCTTGAACACCACCGCCATGCGCCGCACGGCCTCGGCTGCGACCTCGCTGTGGCCGTGCTTGATCAGCTCGTCGAACTTGCGTCTGCCGTGCACAGCGCATCCGGCCTCGACGCGTGACCCAAGCTTGAACAGTGTCTCGTAGCCCTTGTAGTCGTCGCAGATGAGCGTGCCGTTCCAGCCCTCGAGGAACGCCACCGGGTACTTGCCGCCGCGCCCCGGGCAGAACTCGTAGATCACGCCCGGCTGAGGATCGAACTCGCTGCGCGCGTAGCCCCAGATGTACGCCTTCTTGGTCTTGCCCGCGCCGGGGTCGAGCATCGCCACCGGCGTCTCGTCTGCGTGCAGCACCGCGCACGCGAGCACGAAGGCCTTGTGCACCTCGTACAGCGGTTCCAGTGCCGCGCCGCCGGCGCCGGACCACGCCGCCAGCGTCGAACGCGGCGTGTGCACGCCCGAGCGCGCATTGATCGCCTCTTGCCGGTAGTACGGCACGTGGTCCACGAAGCGGCTGACCAGCGTGTGCGCAACCAGGCCCGCGGTGGGCTGGCCCTTGTCGATGATCTGCGGATCGGCCGGCTCTTGCACCAGGGTCTGGCAGCACTTGCAGACCCACTTGCCATAGATGTGGCGATGCACGAAGAACTCCGCCGGGACGATGTCCAGCCGCTCGCTCACGTCCTCGCCGATGCGCTGCATCGGCTTGCCGCAGGTGAGCTCGGGGCAGTTCGTGTCCTCGGGCTCATGGCGATGATCTTGCCGGCGCAGGTGCTCGGGCAGCCGCTGGCGCCGCGGTGCGCGCTTCGGCGGCAACTTGTCATGTCCGCCCGCCGCTTCGGCCGCTTCCTTGGCCTTTTGCAGCGCCTCGAGCTGTGTGCGCAGGCTGGCCTCGTCCTCGGCCAGCGCCTCCTCGAACAGGCGCCGCTGCTCGGCATCCATGACCTCGGTCTTGGCACCGAACTTCAGCGCCTTCAGCCGCGCCAACTCGAACGTGAGCTTCTGAAGCTTCGTCTCTTTGAGGTGCAGCTCCTGGGTGAGCCGCTGCACCATGGCGGCCACCTTCGCCGCCGTCTCAGCGTCCAGACCCTGCAGGTCTTCGGCCTTGAGCGAGTGCACATCGATCATGGGGCGCGATTGTCATCGCGCCTGCGCGGTCCGGGCAAGGCCGCGCAACGCGGCGTTGCCACTGCAACGTCTACATGCGCGTGATCACCTGCAGCTGCTCCAGGCGCTGCCACGGCAGACCGATCACCAGCACCTCGAACTGCTCGCGCGTGAGCGTCAGCGACGCAGCACTGCCCGCAGGCCAGATGAAGCGGCCCTCGTTGAGCCGCCGCGTCGCGCACCACACGCCGAACCCGTCATGCAGCAGCAGCTTGACCCGCGTTGCGCGCGCGTTCGCGAACAGGTAGGCGTGATGTGCCCGCGCCTGGCCGAACACCAGCACCACCTGCGCGAGCAACCGCTCGGCGCCGGCGCGCATGTCCACGGGCGCGACCGCCAGCCACATCGCATCGATGCGGATCACTTCACCAGCTCCCGCATCCACGTCATGAGCTCGCCCGCCGATTCCGCCGGCCAGCTCAACGTGACAGTCGTCGCGCCCCGGCGCAACTGCACCTTCATGTCCTTCGTCGCCACGGGCGCCGACAGCGGTGGTGGCAACTGGACCGGCACGAACGACGCGGGCGTCGCCATTACTGGCATCGACGAGGCTTTGTCTGCCGGCGCACTCGCAACGCGCGGCGCCGGCAACCCCGTGCGCTTGATCCCGCGCCCGACCAACCACTTGCGCACCAGGTTCGCGTTCAGCCCGTGCTCGAGTGCGACCGCCGCCACCGAGGCGCCCGGCACCTCGCATTCGGCCAGCACCGCCGCCTTCAATTCGGCACTGTGCCGGCGCCGGAGATTGGGTACTTTGGGATTCATCAGGGGTCCACCTATTCGATTTGGTGGACACCATCCTCAGCGCCTCAACCGCCTCGTTCAAGATGGGATCGCTGGCCCCTTACCTTAGGAGCGCGGCGTACGTCGGATGCTGTGCCGCGGCTTGTGGAGATGCCGCTGGGACTCGCGCTCGAAACTGCTCAACTGCCGAGACGACCGCTGCCTGCGCTCCATTGTTCTGCACAAGTACCCCGGGTTCCGCGCCTGCCCTGCCACGCCCGTAGGGCGTGACGTGCTTCCAATAGAGGTCGACGAACCTCTCGCCCAGCTGCCTGGTCGATACGGTGAGTTCTGAGCCGTCGTCGTCACCGAGTTCCACCGCAAGGTCCGCGAGTGCGATGAGCAGCGCGAACTTGTAGGTCGCCGTGAAATCGCCTTCTGCGAACAACCGTTGCAGCTTCGCGAGGAAGGTCAGCTGAGCCTCGGCGGACGGAGGTGGGACCGCGCTCACGATGGGTCCTTCGTCCAGTAGTCCGCCTTCTCTGGTAACACCCAACGGACGCCGCCGCGAGGGTCGTCGCGGTCTCCGCTATAGCGAGGAATCAGGTGGATATGCAGGTGCAGGACTGTCTGACCAGCGGCGACTCCGTCGTTGATGCCGATGTTGAAGGCATCCGGCGTGTATTGAATCTTGAGTTCGTTGCGTGCCTTGTCCACCATGGATAGCAACGCAAGCCGTTCAGACTCCGTCACGTCGAAGAAGGAGGCTACGTGGCGCTTGGGGATGACGAGGCTATGCCCGGGAGACACCGGAAATCCATCGAGTATCCAGACCGCGTGGTCGTTCTCGGCCCGGATGCGCTCCCGCGGAAGCGTGCAGAACGCGCATGGGCTCGCCTTGCTCACGAGACCATCTTTCGGAACGATGCTCGATAGTCCAGAGGCTCCAGATGCAGTTGCCGTGAGACATCGCCGCGCAGCATGTACAGAGCCGGCGACTGGCGGAACTGAAAGACGCGATAGAGGTAGAACGCTTCGCCGACTTCTTTGGAGAAGTCGAGCTCGTTGCGGCTGATGATGAAAGACGACCCATGTGTGCCATTGGTTGTCTTGACCTCGATGTACCGCGGCACGTCAGTCGCATCAAATGACAGGATGTCGTATCCGGCTCCGTCTCCCAAGCGGTCGGATACCCAGTCGAGGCGACCAAACAGGCTAGCCATGCGGGCATCGACCAGCCTCTGGTGCTCGAATTCGATGACCCACTGCTCGCCGGCCCGCCCCAGTTTCCGGTTGATTTCGTCACGGCTGGCGAAATCCACTTTGCGCGGCAGTCGCAAGCGAGGCCCGAGCGCTTCGATGGAAACTACAGTCTCGACGGGCGGCGGGTCCACGAGCACGGCCCGGTAGGTCTTCTCCGCCGGCACCTTGACCTCCTCCAGGGAGTCGACGAGTTGCCCCACAAGCTCGGCGTTGCCGAGTACGAAGGTCTGCACCGCCTTGCGCAACAGAAGCTGGGCATTGCTTCGGGGCTTGTATCCCGGGATGAATGGAAGCCCCAAGCCATGCAGGACCGCGCTGATGTTTTGATGCTTCATTTCGACGGACGCCTTGCTCCGGCCTCGAAGGCTCTGCCGCAGGGCGGCATTGAACCCGGTCTTCTTGTATCCCTCTTGCCGTGCCTCGAGGCGCAGCATGTCGAAGTAGGAAGCCACGGTGGCATCCACCTCGGCAGCGGTCCAGTCCTCACCGACCTTGACCAATTCGAATCCCAGCTTCTGAAGCTTGGGCACGACGGTCGCTTCGCCACCAGAAAAGTCTTCTGCTCTCAGCGGTCCCTCGTCCGGGTATTCGAAGCCGAATGCCGCCCCGACGACGGCCTTCGAGTCGCAGAGCTCGCCGGTGGCTGGGTTCCGTACAAGGAAGTCGCGAGACTTTCCGAACCCGTAGCGCTGGAGAAACGCTGTCCGACCGAGGCGCGTGAACTCGTCCAAGGCGGCCTGAACCGCAGCGGGACTACGCAGTCGCGAAAGGTCACTGGCCAACGGCTCCCCTCCAGTTCTTGTTGTCCTTCAAAGCACCCGCTCCCCAGGCCTGCGACCGGGGCGAGCTGCTTGAATGCCAGAATAGTACATACAAACGCCAGTACTGCACCACTCGAATGCAGCTCTACGCCGGAACCTCGAGGGACTTCATCACCGACGCGACGCGCAACGCCATAGCCGGCAAGCTAGAGCGAGCGTTCCTGGAAGCGTTCCACTACAAGCCGTCCTTGCAGGAAGCGATGTCTTGGCAGAACTCGCTTTTTCGGATGGCTTTCGCGCTGGAGAATGGAGCGTTTCTCGACCATGGGGTCCTGCTGGAGTACCAGTTGCCGCTCTCGAGCAAGCGCCTCGATTGCATGGTGACCGGCAACGACCCGGGTGGTCAGGCGTACTCCGTCATCGTCGAACTGAAGCAGTGGAGCGACGTTGAGGAGTCCAACGCGGACGATTGCGTCACAACATGGGTTGCCGGCAGCAAGAGGGACATTCTTCATCCGTCACGCCAAGTCGGCCAGTACGAGAAAGCTCAAAAAGACCGTCGTACTCGTGCACGGCGGACCAGGCACGGGCAAGTCGGTGATTGCCCTGCACCTCCTCGGCCGTCTCGCAGGTGAAAGCCTGAACGTCATGCACCTGACCGGGTCCAAAGCGTTCACAGAGAACATGCGCCGGATTGTCGGCACCCGTGCTGGCACGCAGTTTGGGTACTTCAACGTCAACAAGCGCGGCGACCTCCCGCCGAATCAGTTTGATGCTGTCGTGCTCGACGAAGCGCATCGCATCCGTGAGACCAGCAAAGACCGGTTCACGCGTCCCGAAGACTGGTCTGGCCTCCCCCAGGTCGACGAACTCATCCACGTCGCGCGGGTGAGCGTGTTCTTCATCGACGACCGACAAATTGTCCGACCGGGTGAAGTAGGCAGTTCCGACCTGATTCGCGCGGCCGCGCAGCGCGCCGGCGCCAAGCTCCTCGAGTACGAGCTGGACGCGCAGTTCCGCTGCAGCGGCTCGGACGGCTTCATCAACTGGGTGGACAACACGCTCGACATCCGGCGCACGGCAAACGTTCTCTGGAGGCACGACGACCCTTACGAGTTCCGAATCGTCGGTTCGGTTCAGGAACTCGAAGCGACGATTCGCGGCAAGGCGTCAGAAGGCACCGCGCGCATGGTCGCGGGGTTCTGTTGGCCATGGTCCGACCCAAGACCCGATGGCACCCTGGTGGCCGACGTCCGGGTAGGCGACTGGGCGGCGCCATGGAATGCCCGGCCGGACGGGGGCCGGCTGGCCAAGGGCATTCCAAAGTCGAACTTCTGGGCCTCGGACTCGGGCGGGCTGGACCAGGTCGGCTGCGTCTATACAGCCCAAGGTTTCGAGTTCGACTACGTGGGCATCATCTTCGGCCTCGACCTTCGGTACGACTGGGACAGCAATACGTGGGTCGGCGACAAGAAGCAGTCTCAAGACAGCGTAGTGAAGCGCAGCGGCGAACAGTTCATCGAGCTCGTGAAGAACACGTACCGCGTCCTCTTCACCCGAGGCATCAAGGGCTGCTACGTACACTTCATGGATGAAGGAACGCGTCGGTTCTTCCAGAGCCGCATGGAGTAGTCACAATGACTGAGCAACGGCTTGTCGACGTTTCGAACCTTGAGGCAGCGCTGAACCAGTTCGCGGCGCAACGCGGCTGGGAGAGGTTTCATTCCCCGAAGAACCTGGCCATGGCGCTGACCGGCGAGGTGGGTGAGCTGGTGGAGCATTTCCAGTGGCTCACCGAAGAGGAGTCGAAGAGCGCCGCTCAGAATCCCCAAACCGCTCAGCAGGTCAAAGACGAGCTGGCCGATGTCCTGCTCTATCTTGTGCGTATGGCGAGCGTCCTGGGCGTGGACCTCAATCAGGCGGTCACAGCCAAGATGCTTGCCAACGCCGCGAAGTACCCCGTCGGCGCCGATACGCCGAGCCCTTGGGGCAATCGCACCAGCTGAAACTCGTGCCCTAGCGCGACCTCGGCGGCCTGCCGGCGGGTGGCGGAAACAGCGGCACGACATTCGGCGGAAGTACGGGACTGCCGTTGAGACGTCTAGTCCGTCGCTCGGCCAGGATGGTCGCCGAGTCGCGCCCAGCATGCATATCTCTCCCAGGCAAAGGCCGCGCGATGGGACGCGAAGATTCGGCGCGGTCGAGGGCTTCGGTCACGTCCGTGTTCACCAGGTTGACGTAGACCTCTGCCATCTTGGTCGTCTTGTGCCCGAGCACGAGCCGAAGCTCGTGTGCATTGAGGCCGGCTCGGGCATAGAAGGTAGCGCCCAAGTGCCTCAAATCCGCGAAACGGAGCCATTTCAAATCCGCCTTTTCCCGGACACCCTCCCAGGCCAACTTCACGGCGTTCTCGCTCATCGTGAAGACGAACGGCGAGCCGTTTCGCGGGACGGTTCTCAGGAGTTGGACAGCACGTTGCGACAGCGGCAGGGTCACATCCCTGCCCTTCGCCCACACGTGCACCTCACGCGTTTCAAGACTGACGTTGTCCCACTGGAGCTTGAGCAACGACCCGCGGCGCATCGTGCTCGCCAGCGCGAGCTCCACCATGGGCCAGAACTGTGGGTTGCCGCATTCCGTCAGCGCCTGCACGAGACGCTCCTCCTGCTCCGGCGTGAGTCGAACGAACCGATGCTGCGATTGCCCGAGCGCGATGCCCACCACGGGATTGCGGAAGGTCTCCCAGCGCCATTCGCGCGAAGCGACATTGAACGCAGCCTTTAGCAGCGCGAGTTCCTTCTGCACCGTGCTTACGCTCAGCCCTTCCGCCTTCATCGTTGTGGCTAGTTCCCGAAGCTGACTCGTGGGCAGCTCTGAGCACCTTGTCGCACCGATGGCGCGGATGCGCTCGTACGTTCGAAAGCGCCGCTCGCGCCGCGCAGCGAGATGCCGCTGCCACCCTGTAGGCGTCGAAGCACCGATGGTGCCTTTCGGCTCCAGTGAAAACGCGCCGTTGTGCTCGACGCAGCGCAAGGCCGAGAGCCCTCCTCCCACCAGGTAGTGATTGATGCGAGTGAGTTCGGCGTCCCGGCCGTGCTTGGCCAGGGTGAACTCATGCGCATACTTGTGCAGCAACTGCGCCACCGTGGCCGCCTCTGGGCCACCGAGTTCCGGCTGCCGCGACAGTGCGTTGCGCTCTGAGGTGGGAACCAGCGGCTCGCGACGTGGAGACGCGTCTGTACTCGGAATCGTCGATGTGCTGAAGGGATTCTTGGGCGTCAGCGTGTCCATGCACTTCAAGGGTTAGGTAGAAACCTCGAAGCTACTCGGAGCCGATTCGGTGGCCAACTGTGTAAACCACCATGCAACTATATTTGCACCCCTGCACCATCTCGACTCTAGGTGGCGTGCAACTATATTGGCATGTCTTGCCAATCAATCCTTTAGATTCCGCCGAGCCTTGGCAGATTGCAAGGCCACCTTGCTTGGCGTGAGCGTCTCGGCTTTACACCGACGAATAAGTGCTAAGGGCGCTTGTAGACGCCGAATTGGGGCGCAGAAGTGCTGTCGGGCAGTGTTTCACGGCCGCGGGAGCGGACTCGAAGAGTTGCGCCTAGTCGATTGATTCTTCTAAGGATTTTATCGAATGACCGTCTCGCCTAGGCAGGATGTTTCACGCTCGTCCTGGGCTGTCCAGAGATGTCGCAGCGCTCGGCCGACGCCACGCTTGGCATGATAACGTTCGTTATCGTCGTTATGTAACGCCCTACACCCATCGTAAATCCAGGTTCTGAGGCCTAGCCACATAGACGTCACATAATCTAATTAAATAGTTTAGCACCTGTAATGCTATATTTTGTGGTTATACGCCAATACTGTGCTCTTGTGAAGTAATTTATTGGCGGTGTAGGCGCGGCACAGATTGCGCAGAAAACCTTTGAGAAATGCTTCCTGCATACCCCCAGCGGTATACCCTGCCAACGTTGCTAACGCTTCAATTGAGCGGATGATTCACGCCATGCAAACTCATTTGGGAGTTAGTCATGGTCAAACGAAAGACTGCAACTCGCACCATTAGCAACGCCGGGCGGCTGCAGGCCACGCGCGTGGTCGCCGGTATCAAGGCCATCGGGCTGGCGCCGACAGAATCCTCTGTGGAAGCCGACGGCCTGCTCGATATGCAGTACGACAGAACCATCGCAACATTCCAGGTGCAACCCAAGACCTTCGAGCTCGTGGTCGACGGGGAGGCCAGGAAATACACCCCGGACGTGAAGTACGTTCGCGCGACGGGGGTCATTGGTTTCCGCGAGTTCAAGGATGCCTCCCAGCCGCTTCCCCCAGACGAGGTTCGCAAGTTGGAGGCCGCGGCACGACGGTTCAACGACGAGGGTTATGACTTCGATATCGTGAACTCCGCCGAACTTCGGCGCGGGTATCGGATGGCGAACCTTCGGCTCTTGAAGCGCTATGCGCAATGGCCTACGTCCGAGCGGCTGCGCGCACAAGTGCATGACTTCCTGCGCCAGCCTGGGCGACACACGCTGGGCTGCTTGCGCGACTTGGTCGGGCTTGCCGCTCTGGGTGGCCTGTACCGCATGTTGTGGGACCAAGCCGTCGGTGTCGACCTTGTCGCGGCCCCTCTGTGTTCTGCCACGCCGGTCTGGAGCTTGGAAGCATGAGAGCCCCGCCACTGTCATTCACTCAGGGCACCGAATACACCATCAACGGTCAGACGCTCGCGGTGAAGGAGTTCGATACCACGTCGGGGCGTGTCAAGCTCTGGTGTCCGGTGACCCGGTCGCGCGAGATTGCGATGTCTGCTGCGGAGCTCGCCAAACTTCGTGGAACAAGCAAGTTGGGTTCGGCCAGCGACGTTGGCACCAGGCACTCGCCCTCGGGGCGGCCTCCCCCGCGGCTGAAGGATGAGGTCCGCGCACGTGTCGTGCGACGTACCGCATACGCCACCGCGTGCGCGAAGCTGTATCCAGTGGGACCGAAGAGCGAACGCCTGTGCAGGGAAATCGAGGAAATTGCGCAGCGTATCGGCGACCGGCACCGGCCTTCTCCGCATTCGGTCTATCGCTGGATGCGACGCTACGTACTCTCCAACTACGACACGGCGGTGTTCGTTCAGGACGCCGGCGCCATCCGCCAGCGCAAGGCGCGCGTCGACCCCAAGGCTCAGGAACTTCTGCGCATCGAGATTCAAGAGTTGTTGGGCGCGGTGGGCGCGACGCTCCACGGTGTCATGAACCGGGCCCTGGCGCGCGTCGCCAAGCAGCTGGGCTATCCCACGTTCAAGACCAAGGAAGGCGCCGAGTTCACGCCAGACGAGTATCTGCTCATGCTCGGTGAAGAACCTTCCTCAGTCGACATTAGGGGGGCAAGCCATGTCCGCTAGCTTCAATGTGCTGTCGGTCTCGCGCGAGACCATGCGTCGAATCGCTCTGTCCGTCGACCGCTACCAAGTCTTGCGAGCGCAGCACGGCAAGGCGGCGGCGAACGCGAAGCGAAAGCCTCGGTCCGCTGGGGTTGTGACCATGCACCCACTGGAGCGGGTTGAGCTTGACCACTTTCTCTGTGACGTGCACCTGGTTTGCGGCAAGACCGGCGCAGCCTTGGGGCGCCCTTGGCTCACTCTGGCCGTCGACCACTACTCGGGCATGGTGGTCGGCTATCACCTGACGTTTGCTCCGCCCTCCGCCGCCTCGGTGCTTGCGGCGCTCCGCCACACCATCGTGCCGAAGTAGCCAACGCACGTTCGTCACTCAACCCTTCATGCCAGTTTGCTTGGCTGGCCGAGCCGCCGCATGGAATCGCGGTTCGCGTTGCCTCAAAGGAACCAAAATGAACACGCCGAAACCCCGACGCTCGGTCAGTCAGCATCGCTTTCCCCGGAACGTAATGCCAGGGCATATGGTCTTTGACACCGGCCGTGAGTTCGTATCGCAGCCACTTCCAGCCGAATACACGGAGACGACGTCGCGAAGCCTGTGGTCCCTCGCCGACTTTGAGCTCGAGCTTCTGCAGTCGATTCGCGAATTCAACCGGACGCCGGCCTCCGCCCCGGCGCGCGGCAAATGAACGCGCCATTCGAGCCGAGCGCCATGCGCAAGGCACTCGACGAAGTGCCCTGGCCTGCGTTCGGAATCATGGACCTGCTGGTGGTGGACAACGGCCTGGACCTGACGTCCCACGGCGTGCAAGACGCCTGTACGGCGCTGGGCATCGACCTGTTGTTCACGCCGCCGCGCTCGCCTTGGTACAAGGGCGTCATCGAACGAGCGGGCGGCACCTTCAACACTCGATTCATCCATTGGCTACCCGGCACGACGCTGGGGCAACCAACGGGCGACCGGCACTATGACGGCAAGGACCATGCTGTCCTGACTTTCGAGGACTTCGAGCTTCTGGTCGAGCAGTACATCCGCACCATTCACAACAAAGCCCCGCGCCGCGAGAAGCCGGGGACACCTGTGCGCCGCTGGCTCGCCGGCATCGCGCAGTGGCCGGTTCGTCTGCCGATGTCTGAGGATGAACTCGACGCTGCCTGCGCGCTCACCCGTACCGCCACGCTGCGCCAGACCGGCCTGCTCTTTCTTGGGCTTCAGTATCAGAACACTGAGCTCGGCACGTTGTGGAACCGTGTGCCTGCCGGCACGCGCATCACGTTCAAGGTGAATCCGCTGGACCTGAAGACCATCAAGGTGTACGTCCCCGGCACGGCGGAAATCATTTCCGTGGACTGCGTCGACGAGCTGTCCTGGCCCCGCTCCCTGTCGTACCACGTGGCCGTTCGCCAGACCGCCAGAAAGATGAACCTGAACGCCCGTGAGGCGCGGGACCTGGCAATTGCGGAGGCGGCCATGAAGCGCTCCATCGCGGCAGCCATCGAGAAGTCGAAGGCGACGCTGCGTCGCGCCCAGGCCGACCTGTACCGGCAAGCCGAAGCGGCTGAAGCTGCGGAAGCCGCGACCGACCTCGCAGACGCCATCCCTCCCAGTGGTGCCGCCATGGACCTGGAAGACCGGCTGGGCAAGGTCTTTGCGGAGGAGTAGACGATGGAGAACACTGACGCCATTGGGGCACTCGACCTTCCCGCGGGGCCGCTGCGCGACGCGTACGTCGCGCTCAATCATCTGTATGTCCAGACACGCCGACATGGCGCCGCGCTGCGCGAGGGTCAACGCCTCTTCATGTCTTCGGCCCATGCGGCGAGTCACCAAGGCTTTGCGCTACTGGGCGACAACGGCGCCGGCAAGACGACGACCGTTCGCCAGCTCGAGTCCTGGTTGCGCAAGAAACTCGGGCTGGCACCCGATGCCCCGAGCCCGCTGCCCATCCTGACGATGCATGCGGACATGAGTCCAAGAGGATTTGTCGAGGCATTGCTCGACGTCTACGGTGACCCGATGTCGACCACCGGCAAACGTGCCGACCTGGACAAGCGCTTGAGCAGGTACCTCAAGCGCGCCGGCCACATTCACGGCATCGTGCTTGACGAGTTGCAGCACGGCTTCATTGGCAAGACCGGACGTCAAAAGATGCTGATGACGGCAACGCTGAAGAATTTCATTTCGGAATGTCCGCGACCCGTTCTGGGGCTCGGTCCGATGACGCTGGAGGAACATCTCGACGGCGACCCGGCGCTACAGCAGCGCTTTGCGGAGCGCTGCTTCCTCGAAGACCTGCGCTTGGACCTCGACGACGACTTGCACGACGTACGTTCCGTCTTGAAGGGGATGGACGAAGTCCTTCCGAGCGCGCCGGGATGCAAGCTCGACTCGGCGGACATGCTCAAACGACTGTATGTGGCAGGGCGGGCCTCGTTTGGTCGCAAGGTGCGTGTGGTGCGACTGGCCTGCTCTTACGGCGCCATCGACGGGGCATCAACCGTCCAGGTCCAGCACTACAGCAGGGCCTGGCGCGCCGTCGCCCCGCGAAAGCTGCGCCACGACAAGCATGACCCCTTCTTGCTTGACAGCGCCACGGTTACGAAGCTGGCTGCGCAGCTGGGGACGAAGGTCCAGGCCGATGACTAACGGACCCAACATGCCGTCTCGTGCCGCTATTGATACCGTGAACCACAGTCGTCAAGGGTGCTCCGCCACAGCAGCCGACCCTGCAGGTTCGTCGTCGTTTGTCCTGACACGCCAGGTGCGTCAAGGAGAGTCGCTCGGCGGCTTTGTGCAATGGCTCTGCGCGGAGAACGTCGTACCGCGGCAAGCCGACCTCTTCAAGCTCCTCACAGTCGGCGGCAGTCCAGCAGTCCGGTCGATACGGGACCTGGCTCAGGAGGTAGGTGCCTTAACTTCACTGGAGCAGCTTTCCCGCCAGTCGCCGGGGACACTGGCACGCCTGCGACTGCGCGTGATGCGTTCGGCGGTGGACGACGGCGAGGAAGACCGCATCGTGCAGTACGGCTATGAATGGCCGCCGGGCAGCCGAACAAGACTGCTGCAACCCATCTGCAGTCACTGTCTGCAGGAGGACGATTTCATCCGTGCGGAATGGGAATATGCGCAGGCGCCTGTGTGCCTCAAGCACGGCGTGCAGCTGCTCGAAGAATGCGGTGAGTGTGGCTCACCGATTCGTTCTGACCGAGCGACCTTCTCGGATTGCGCCGCTTGTGCAAAGCCGCTGACCGACAGCGTTGCAGCTCCCGTAGAGGACCTGGTGCTGACAGCGACCCGCGCCGTGCAGGCGGCGCGTGTGCTGGCCTTTGGGAGTGAGACCTTCACCGCGCCGCTCGAACCGCAGGACCTCTCTGGCTTGCTGCGGCTTCTGCTGATTCCGCGGTTTGGCGAGAGCGCGGACTACGGCCTGCGTGCTGACATGGAGAGCATTCCGCTCACGAGGCGCGTCGAGGCACTGCAACTCCTCGGCTCCTGCTTTGTGGGCAAGCGACTGGACAGCGAACGGGTGCGCCGCTTGGCGCAGCAGCGGTGGCCGTACGCCCCGCTTCTTGTGGCAGACGAACAATCTCAGCTTCTGCTGGAGGCAGGCCGAGTGGGTGGTCTTGCAGCCGAAGTCGCGCGCATGCTGTGCTGGAACGCGGAGACGTCGCCCTATCCCACCGCGGTCGAGGTCTATGGAAATCGTCCGCCGCGAATCCTGACGACGTCGAAGCTCGCCGACCACCTCGGGGTTGAGGTGCGTGCGTTGGCCGTGCTGCTCAGTTTGGAACGTGTCGCGACGACCAATCCGGCTGACTTCGGCTATGACATGGACGAGGTGCTGCGTCTGGAGCGAGTGCTGCGTTCGATGCCAAGCACCGAGGAAGTGGACAGCCTCCTGGGGTGGCCAGGCCTTGCGAAGGAACTCCGGGACATGCGTTTGCTTCAAGGGCTTGCGATGCCTGACGGCCGGACATGCGTCCACCCGCGCAGCTTGAGCCAATTTCTCGCGCGCATCCACGAACGGGTTGGTGCAAGAGCTTGTCGCACCGGCGATTCGATGTCGCTGCAAGACTCCATCGCGCTCGGCTTTGATGCTCGCCAGGTCGCCTGGGCCGTCGCCCAGGTCCTTGGCGGCTCCCTCGATGCGCACGATTGGAAGGCACCATTCGGTCTGACGTCGCTCTTCGTCTGTGCCCAGCGCCTGCGCGAGTTGGCACGCTGGCCCCATTTCGAGGCATGTGAAGGCGGTTCAGCGACAGCAAATCCGTCTACTGCGCTGACTTGAGAGTCCAGTGATGAATAAGCCTGGCCTGGACATGATTGTCTGCACTCAGCTGACCATGCCTGATGGACGCTTCCGTCAAGGGCCGACACTCCATATTGAGCAAAGTCATCGGCGACACGGCGGCGCCTTCGACTGGCACGTGCGTCGTCTGAACTCGAGGCTTGAACCTGTGGAATTCGGCACGGTGTTCGGCCACCGGTTGCAGCGAGAGCCGCTGCTGTGCCTGGCGGCCCGAGCTGCTTGGTCGCTCTGGAATGACAACACGTCGTTCCAGGAACTCGAGGACTACGTCGGTCTGGTGGTCGAAGTGACCTATGGCGATGACAACGTCGCGACCGTCTTCGTCGAACTCGACGAGGCCGGTGGTCGATACACCGGCTCGGCTGCCCCTTGCTTCGAGCTCTCGTTGGCGACGTTCGATAGCCGCGGCAGACGCAATGCCGGTCACTGGGTTCGCTCGGTCTTGAACGAGGTCGCGTTTGGCGACGTCAAACCGTTGCCGCCGGTCTCTCGAGGAGCAGCTCTTCGCACGCTGCCGGGGTGCTGGAAGGAAGGCGCAGAGTCTCCCAAGGACAGCGTGCTCATCTATTACCTGTAGGTTGAAGGAGAGGACATGACCGAGATGAATCGCGGGGTCGCGTGCACCTTGTCGACGGACATGGTGAGAACGGCGAGGTTGCGGCAGCAGAGTGACGACCACTTGGCGTCCGCAAGCGCGGCCGCAGCAAGAGCCGAACTCGCGCTGGCGGCTTCCTCCGCCATCCAGGCGGGCTACTGCGCAGTTCTGTCCGTGCTGTCGTCGGACGAAATCCGGTCGCATCCAGACCACCCGGACAGTGGCGCAGCTGTGCTCGGCGCGACGCGTCTTGGCCTTCTGCCAGAGGACCAGTTGTTCGCGGAGCAAGCCGCGAAGAATTTCTACGCGCCGAATCCAGAGCGCCTTTGGTCGTTCGACCAGTGCCTCGTGTGGGCCAAGCGTGCGCGCGTGGCTGCCGGCTGGCATGGCTGAGCCTGAAAGGCCGCCGCGTTCGCTATGGGGCCGGACCGATGCCGAAGTTGCCGACGAGCAAGGTCATCAACCGGTCCTGGGCCACCGGGTCCAGCAGACCCTTGCAGGGGTCCGTCAGCACGCAGTGGCCGCGACGCTCGTCCGTCGTCCACAGCGCCGCATCGTCGTCGACCGCAATCCAGGCGTCTGGGCACAGCCAAGCCACGTGGTGGCGCACCACCTCCGCCCGGGTCATGCTCCAGTACACGGTCGGCGACATTGGCTGTCCGTGCGTGCCAAGCTTGGCACGCCTTGTTAGGTCGTCGAAGGTGTAGCCAATGACGCGCGAGGCCAAGTGGGTTCCAAGGCGTTGCAGCACCGCCTGCAGCCCCTTGGCCCACACCTGGGGCGACGTCAGGACGATGCGCGCCTCCGGCCACCCTTCGAGCACCCGGTCGAGGTAGGACACGCCTTCGTATTCCGCGTGGCCCTGCTCCCAGCAATCCTTGTCGTAGATGAGCTTGTACAGGCTCGCGCTCGGGTGCAGGACGCCGCTGACCCCGAGATAAACGACCTGGGTCGACGCCACTGGCAGAGACGTCGCCGCGGGGACCAGCGGCTCGAGCGTCAGAGCCAGTTCCAGATGCGTCGCATCCATGACGGCACCGGGCGAGCTGGCTTGTACGTCTGGCGAAGCTGCATGAATCCTCCTGTGGCTGGACGATTACTGTATATCCATACAGCCTTTCCGGCAAGCGCCGGCCAAGTTCACAGAACTTCTCACTGAATTTGAGAAGTTCGGCGCCGGGCTAACGGGTTGTCATTGCCGCCTTTTTTCGAGGCGTGTACGGTCGCTGGGCCACCGTCGGCCGCCTCCTACCCTTCGCCCTTCACCACCATGAGCCAGCGAGTCATCGAATTCCAGCGAAACACCTTGTACGAGCAGGCCTGGTCCCATCCACAGACCAAGCTTGCGCTGCAGTACGGCGTCACCCCGTTGCAACTGAAGCAGGCAGCCCAAGCGCTGGCGGTACCGCTGCCTCCCTCTGGGCACTGGACCAAGGTAGCGCGAGGCGACACCGTCAAGACGACGCCTTTGCCAGATTTCGACGGCGAGACCACCTACAGGCTCACCAAATGGGTGGACGAAGAGGCCGAAGAGGTGGCTCGGCGCTTCGAAACTGCAAGGGACGGCCTTGAACTACGGGCGCCCGCGCTCCCGGAAATGCGCGAGGCGCTCGCCGACTGTCTCCCCATCGTCAAGCAGATGGCCGCGCGATTGAAGAAGGGCTCCAAGGATGGCCGAGACTGGCCCGCCATCAAAGGTATGGGCCAGTTCGAGTTGGCAG
>Ga0207709_10001303_pt1 | contig 17765 bp, 40 predicted proteins | sample KBSM34metaG_FD_184397 | JGI IMG/M metagenome (GOLD analysis project Ga0207709, IMG submission 184397) | Miscanthus rhizosphere microbial communities from Kellogg Biological Station, Michigan, USA - KBS M3-4 metaG (SPAdes) (version 2) | ecosystem: Host-associated > Plants > Roots > Rhizosphere >...
GTCCCGATAGGGTTGTCCTACGAACATTCCGATACCCCCGCTGGGGTGGTCGCTGCCCTACCCCTAGCGCTGGTGGTGGCTGGCTCGTCATCGCCTTGATATCCCTTGAGGTATAGGGAAGAGGATCCCAACTACAATCCCGATAGCTGGACCAGACCAGACAGGTAAGCCGTAGGCAAAGGCCACCGCTGCAACGGTATACGAGACGATCGCCACCAGCATCAACCACAACAGCACCATGGTATTCATAGCCCAGCATTCGTCTTTCTGCTATGGCAGGCCTTACACAAAGATTGGCAATTCCCTTGGAGATCCCACATTAAACGCTGATCTTGCCGATGCGGTACCACATGATCGACCTCTTCGGCGAGTCGCCTGAGTGTGCCTGGATTCGCCTTCCATAGGTCGTAACACTCACTCATCACAGGGTGTAAGCCGTTGGGACGATCGCCACAGAAAGGGAATTGCGCCTTAAATTTAATAGCGGCTGTGTCCCATTTCCTGCTGTACCCACGCTCTCTGGCGGTACCTCGGTGCTGCTCATATTCCTGGGTATGCAGGAGGCAACGCCCTCGAGGACCAGCAAAATTGGCGCATTGTGGTACTGAGCAGGGGCGCAATGGGGCGGTTGGCACACTACTTCGTCCGGATGAGTTCAATGTCCATCGAATCGTCAAACACCAGAACCTTGGTGTTCTCCAGCGCCGTTCCTGTTACGCCTGCTTTCCACGATGCCCTGAGCCGCTCGATGGTCTCAAGAGATGGTGCGCCGCGTTTACACTTAATCAGCACAACTTCCACACCATGAGCGTCTTGCGTGGTCACAGGTGTGACCGTCATACCGGTGGTGGCGCCAACCACGCTGGCTAAGGCTTTGAGAGCGTTTCGGCGGTCCATGATCAGAGGTTTTGGATGAGCAACCGGAAACTGCGCTCTTTTGTTTGAGATGGCGTTTCCGATGACACGATTTTATTAGCAATCTCGTAGGTTTGTCCTAAGGTGCCAACCGTGAGGCGTAGCCGTGTCGCCCGATTATCGAGCGTCACCGTACGCTCTAGGGCGGTTGAGGCTTCCGCGGCGGTCAACATCGCCTCTGCGTCCTTCACTAACGCCGTATCCGACGTCGAAGGCGCTATCGCCTTGATGGTAAAGAGATTCGTGGCAATCGTGACTCCAGGCTTCAAGTTGTCGCCATCCCAGTCGAAGACGTAGACCTTCGAATCCGAGGGATCTTGGATGACGAGCGCCCCTGACTTGATGACCACAACGCTCATAATTCACCCAGCACGGCGGCTCGAGCCGCCATTTTGCGCGCCTTGATGGTCTCGACGTCATCCATCGGCACGCCTTCCGCTAAAGCCTCCTCAACCGCTTTGGTCATGGCGTCCTCAATGCGCTTCGAACGAGAGTGTTCGCCGCTGACCATCGATCCAGAGGCTGTGCCAACCGCGGCCGCGATCTTCGGCTTAGCCATCAATCCTCCGTGATGGTCGTCGCCGTCGTGAGCCTGGGCGTAACTCCGTTACCGGTGACGATGTTCGGCGTCACGGTGCCGCTGTGGTAGATGTCGGTCGCACCACCACCCGTCTTGCCCGTGCTGAAGTGCGTGACGGTACCGCTACCACCAGTGCCAGCCGGAAAGTCGATATTCGCCACTGGGCTGACGCTGTTAGCCGTTACCGTCCACCCGCCAGAGTTCCTGTTGACGTTCACCCGTGCATAGCTGGTGTAGGCCGCTTCACTGGTGGATTGCGTCCCTGATTCGCCAGGATCGGCGGTGTGGAGCGCCACCGCAATCTGTGTGATGGGCGAACTCGCCGCATTGTCGGCGACGTTGGCCCAGGCCGTGGCGTTGTACAGCAATTTCAGGAAATTGTTTTCGGTGGTATCGCCTTTACTCATCAGCAGTTCCCTTTCAGGAGAAGTTTACGCCTCAACGAGGACATCATCGGCCACGATCCCGACCGTGTAGCCATCGGGAGCAATCTGCACCACGCGCGGATCGCTAGAGATTCTCACTACCACATCGTCGGCGCCAACCCGCAAGACGGCATCGTCAGCCGCAATTCTGAGGATGTAATCAGCCGTTGGCGCAATCGGTGGAATGCTCGAGCCGAAGACGGTGGATGTACCTGCGGCTGTGCCGATCGCTGAGGCGAACTGCTGGCCGACACTGATGGCGTCACTTGACCCTGTGGCGGTCCCAACAGACGAGAAGGTGGCACGGCCAACCGCTGTGACGGTGGAGGTACCAGCACTAGTGCCAACACCGTCGCTGGTGCCTCGAATCGCAAAGGCTGTGGAGGTGCCTGCCGCACTACCGACAGCGGCCTTGATCGCTGCGCCAGTGGCGGTGATAGTCGAGGTGCCAGCCGCAGACCCAACACCGGCATTCGTGGAACGTCCCGTAGCGCTGACGGTCGAAGTGCCTGCTGCGGTACCAACCGCCGCAAAGAAGGACCGTCCTGTCGCTGTAACCGTGCTGGTGCCTGCTGCGGCACCAACACTAGCCGCGGTGGAAGACCCAACACCTGTGACGGTAGACGTGCCAGCGGCCGCACCAACGGCACCACCAGCCCCCAAGCCGATAACCGTGGATGTGCCAGCGGCAGACCCGACAGCAGCCGCAACCGAACTACCCTGAGCGGTAACGGTGGATGTGCCTGTGGCCGCACCGACTGCACTACCGGTGGCAGCACCTGTAGCCGTGACGATACTAGTGCCTGCCGCCGTACCTGTGCTTGCTGCGGTGGCTGCACCGACACCCGTGACGGTGGAGGTGCCTGCCGCAGCCGCAACGCTCCCACCAGCCCCGATGCCGTTGACGGTGGAGGTACCTGCCGCACTACCAACCGCAGCGCTGGTTTGAGCGCCAACAGCCGTGACAGTCGAGGTACCAGCCGCAGACCCAACGGCAGGCTTGACTGCTACGCCAGCAGCGGCAGGCGTCGAGGTGCCTGCGGCAGCACCAACCGATGCCGCTGTGGCACTGCCGACCGCGGTAACGGTGGACGTCCCAGCGGCAGACCCAACAGCCGCCTTGATCGCTGCGCCAACAGCGGTAACGGTACTGGTGCCGACAGCTGCACCAACAGCAGACGTCGCGCTGTCGGTGGAAACGGTCTCGACGGCATCGTCAGAGAACAGGCCACCCTTGCCAGCCTCGACATCAAAGAGGCCAGACGACAGTGCCTGCGAATCAAAAAAGCCAGGACGAGCCATCGATTTACGTGTATTCGTCCACGATCACCACGCCGGCCGTGCCGCTGCCTCCGGTGCGTGCTGTCGATGCACCGGTCATGGCCCCACCGCCACCCGCCCCATAGCCGGTACCAGCGCTGCCATTACCCACTGCGCTAATGCTCGAACCGCCAGCCCCGTAGATGGTGGACCCGCCGGCACCACTGGCACCAACAGGTGTGGCCACGACCACGATCACACCAGAGCCTCCAGGCTCGCCGCCGTCATTCACGTCACCGTTGGTGGCGACAGATGCGGCCGTGCCTCCGCGGTAAATCGAGAGCGTGGTCACTGCTGTTGCGACCGGGGCACCATTCCCGCCCGGAGCGGTGACAGTCGTTGCACCAACCGTAAAGGTGGAGCTGCCACCGTTGTTGCCGGCCGCAGCTGATGCACCTGTACCAGCCGCACCGATCGCGTAGGTATACGCCGTGTTGGGCGCGACAGCGAACAGCTTCTCGGCATACGCACCAGCCGCACCACCACCACCAGCGGATGCCGCGGATGCGACCGAGGTACACCCACCACCACCACCACCACCACCGATAATTTTGATGTTGATCTGGTTGGTCGTTGGCTGCGTGGTAAAGGACGTGCCGCTGGTCAAGACGGTGGTCTTCACGAGCCGTCCTGGCCCTGTCCCTGACCTGACCGCTCCAGAGGCGTCATACAGGAAGATGGTCCCGGTTTCGTTGAGGACCAGCATCTCTGACGAGGCTAAGGTGCCCTTCCAGAGCTGCGCCACCGTCGTACCGTCGGTATGCTCGAGCGTCACGCCCTGAGAGGCTGACGCGTGGGCATTCCGGATCATCACGGTGCGAATGTTGCGGATCGTGGTACCAGTCGGGCTGGGTACGATCGTGGTCGTGGTCGCGGTGGTGATCTGGACGTTATCGCTGCTGGGCGTGTAGACGTCTGGCGTGCCTGCCGTAAAGTCGGTGTGCGATTCATGCACATGCAGGTCTGCGGTCCCTGTCGTCACCACGCGAAGGAGTGCGGAGGTACCTGCGAGACTCAGCATGGAGTTATCCCATCAACTGCGAGAAGGCCAAGGGCATGTCCCGGCCCACGTACGCCTCTTCGGCCACCGCCACATCTTCGACGAGGAAGTTATCCATACGGGATGTGCCGTTCCACGACACTAACCCCGTGCGGCCAGCGGTGACGATGCGCGCCCCATTCGTGTCGAGCTTATCGGTATCCTGCTGTGTCCCGTTCTGAAACACCTTAAACGTGACCGTCGAGCCTGACCCTGTCGCTTGGAACTTAAACACGTCGCTGGTTGCAGCCGCTGTGCCGAGTGTCACATTCGTCACGAGCGTATCCACGCCGGTAATGCGCCGATAGATGCCCGCCGTGGTCGTACCTTCCACACAGTCGAGGTAGTAACAAGTGGGGGATGTTGTCGCGCCAGAGACACGCAGCATCGGCCCGCAGTCGTACCCGCCTTGACTCGGTCCGACCTGCGCTGAACCGTCAAGGAGCGCCGCATGTGCGGCCACCTTCGTCTGGAGCCAGTTGAATGCGGCTCCTGAGCCAGTGAACGACAACCGGCCCAGCGTGATCCCGATGGTGCCAAACTCCACCGACCAGTTAGCGGTGTCGAGTGAGGCGAACGCATCGGAAAACAGCGTGGCCATCAGTTCAGGATGATGGTATCGACAGCGCCAGGAGAGTGATTCAACGCCACGAGAATCGCATCGACCATGTCATGGACGGTTTGGCCGGCCGAGACCGTGACCCCGATGTCCGTGGTGTCCAATGCGTTGTTGGCTTGGTTGCGCTCGCCACCGGACAAGACCTTGTCCATTGTCCAGCCCAGCGGCAGAAGAATCACATCCGGATCCCCGGCCACGGAACTGTCCACCAGCGTGTCAGCATCCTGCACACAGAGCGCCCATTGCTTCGTCGGATAGTTGTCTTTGACCTCGAAGCCGACGCCGTACTTGTAGAGCGATGGCGCGTTGATGTCGTGGCCTTCGATGAACGTCAGGGCGAGACCCGTCGCGCTGCGATCCTTTACCGCAGGCTGGACGATCATCTTGCTCAGCGCAAGCCGCCGCGCCATTTAGGACGGCTTCGACGTTGGCGCCGCTGGAGGCGTCTGATTCGGGCCGGGATTCGTGGGCTGTGGTGCCTGCGGTGTCGAGGGTGGTGCCGGATTCGGATTCGGGGTGCCTGGGACGTCTTCGGTGCCGATCGGTTTCACTGGTGCCATGTGCGTCTGCCTCCGTGAAGAAAGACCTATGTCGGCGGCAGTTTAGCACGGGATGCTGTGGATTCGAGCACCGCGATGGCTGTGTCGCGAGCGGCAATCGCTTTGCGGAGCCGCTGCCGGTAGGTAAACGACGTGGTCTGCAGCCCCAGGATCCGCAGGTAGTGCGCTCGCTCTTTCCTGAGCCGTTTTAACGTCACCTCAACAGGCGGCTTCCGCCTCATGTCTTCGGCCGGTGCAAGGCTTCCTGATAGGTCGGATCGTCTTTCACCCAGTCCTTGACCTGCTTGAAGCCAGCGTTGGGCTTAAAAAACGCATCGGTCTTCGTCTCGTCCTGCTGGGCGAGGAGGGCTTCAAGTTCGTCAGCGCACTGGTCGCAACCCTTGCCAAATTCAGGACTACCGTGCTCGAACTCCCACACAGCAGCCTCTCGCCACTGCTCAATCAGCCGTCGGAGGGCGTCCTTCATGCTTCCTCCTCCTCTCGGGGAGGCTCCGAGACGACGGAGGGGAGGCGTTCCGTCGCTCCCACGTTCCACAAGTGCAGTTCGCGTCCCACCCATCGCGGCTTGTCCTGATGTCGCAGTCGGGCGCATGGTCGTCGGTATTCATTCCGAACGGGAACCGATGCGGCTTTTTCGGCGTCTTCTTGGCTTTCTCCTGCCGCTCCTGCTCCACGGGGGGTGCAGGCGGTTCCTCCTGCCCTAGAGGGGGGAAGGAAGACGGCCCGCGCACGGACATACGTTTAGCGGCCTCACGGCTCGCATCGTCTTCCACAAGCAACTGCTCTCTGTGCGCTCTCAATCTGGCCACACGTTCACGCAACAACGGCTGGAACACCGACCCCTCTCGGTCAATACGACCTTCGATGAGATTCGCGGCATATTCCAAATCGTCCAGCAGGCGTCGGATCTCGGCGCTCATGATGGCTCCTTCTGGCTTCATCCCTGCCACTGCTCGTCTGCGGGGAGCTTGACGAATGTGTCGTTGAGCGCATCGGTGAGCTTGGCGCGGGCTTCTGGCCACGACAGGTGCGGATCCGATACCACGGTCAAGACGGCCACACGGAGTTCCGTCAAGAGCTTTAAGCGCAACTCAAGACGTCGCTCCCAGAGCCGCTCATATTCATCGCCGCAGGTTGCGCCGAGCAGCGGTAGTGCCTCCATATCGGCCAATTCCTGCTTATCACTCATGCTCGCTTCTTCCTCTCAAGGCTGCGACTCAACGCGCGAGCGTTCATCCGCTTCCATTCCAGATTCGCGTAACAGCGGCGAGAGACTTCCTCAGGCACCACGCCTCGCGCCAGCAGTTCGACGTACTCGTCTGGCAGCGCCAGCCAGTAAATCGTGCTGCCGTCTCGAGGTAACAGCATCTCGTCTCGGACGACTTCAGGCGTCGTGTCTACGATCGTGTGCGGCTTCAGCATCCTTCCGCCACCTCTTCTAGATCGAATCGAATCCCACGCTGCGCGGTCCGCTTCCGTGCGAGCGGCTGATAACTCAGATCCGTGCCCACCCAGCGCCGGCCCAGCCGTTCTGCTACCGCGCCCACAGTCCCTGAGCCGATAAATGGATCGAGCACCAACCCGCCCAACGGACAGCCCGCCAGGATGCAGGGTTCTACTAAGGCTTCCGGCATGGTGGCAAAGTGGGCCGTGCCTAGTGTGGTACACTTGCACGATGGAATGTCAGCAGTGCGCGGCACCGTTCGAGCCGAAACAGAATCGGCCAGATCGTCGGCCTCCGCGTTGCTGCTCGCGGCGTTGTGCCAATCGTCTTCGCTCCACAACCGTCGTGCTGACGTGTCGGCTGTGTCGGACGCGGTTTCATCGGAAGGCCTACATGGAGACGTGGTCTCAGCAGCGCGGGCCGTTCTGCGGCTTTGCGTGCTATGCACAGTGGCAGGCGGAACACTGCGCTGGGCCGAATAATCCGAACTACCAAGCAGCAGCGTGGATCGACCTGGCGTGTGACTGGTGTGCAGCGCCGATCCGTCGGCGGCGGTTAGACCATCGACGGAACTCTGTTCGGTATGCGTTCTGTAATCGCCAGTGCTTTCAAGACTTTGCCCGCGAACGCTTCCCACGCTGGGCGATGCACTACTCTTCGAAACGGTGGCGGCGTGCGCGGCTATTAGCCTTGCAACGCGACGGGCATCAATGTCGAGGCTGCGGAGCGCCGCACGATCTAGTTGTGCATCACCGCCGGCCTTTTGCTGACTTCGACGGCCGGCCAGAGGCGCATGAACTAGACAATCTGGAGACGCTTTGTAGGGCTTGCCATCTGGTCCGACATAGTCAGCTGGTTCAAACGTAGGTTGCCACCCGCTATAGGGCATCGTGGGCACGGTCCACACGCTGCGCTTGTTGCGAGTCGCCTTGACGGTCACGCTCGCCGCATTTCCGTTGCCACTCGCCGCGACGTTCATACCTGTCGCTTGCCCGCGCGAGAGGCTCTTCTCTCCAAGCGTCACGACCTTACCTGCGTGCGTAGCCGTTTCGGCCACGACGTCAGCGTCGTAGTAGTACCGCTCGCATTTGCTCAGCAGGAACAGGTATTCATGCGCTTTCGTCGGGCGATCCGTCACGCTCTCCGGCATCGGGTTCGGCTTGTGCCAGATGATGTCGGAGCGGAGATACCAGCCGTCGGCTTGGAGCGCGAACGCCACGCGCCAAGGAATGCCCAGCAGGTTCTTTGGTGCCAAACCTTCTGGAACAGCTGCTCGCCTCTGCGACAGACACACGTTGTCTGCGTGTCCGCGCCTCGAGTTCAGGGTGCTACCACTCCTGATACCAGCTTGCTCTGTGGCCGTCATCGGACCAGCCGCATACGAATCCCCGAGGTTCAGCCACACCGTGCCGTTGTCCTTCAGCACCCGCCGCAGTTCGCAGAACACCTGCACCAGACTGGCGACGTAGGCATCAGGCGTCGGCTCCAGCCCGATCTGAGCATCGACACGAACCGCGCCGCAAAGACCGCAGACGTCACGCCACCCGACAGTATCGGTAGCGACTCGACTGGGCCTGTTCGCGTTAAATTCTGGATTCCCAAATACCTTATTAGCTCCTGGCTTTTTGTGATCACACGCCGGATCACCGCCTTCCCATCGCGCCGTGCCGTAATCGCGAAGGCCAAAGTAAGGAGGACTGGTGACGATACAATCCACGCAGCCGTCGATCAGTGGAAGCGAACGAGCATCCCCACAGATCAGCATCCGATCACCTTCAACGCTTCATCAATCGTGCGCACCACAGCGACATGCCCCTTCCAACGTCGGACGAAGTTTTCCTGTGTCGGCCGCAGTTTGCCCTTGGCTGTCTTGACCTCGATCAGGTAGGTCGCACCACGGAATCCGACCACTAAATCGACCGGCCCATCTGGTACCACTGTGGCGCCGACGCGCTCGAGCGCATCCCTAATCTCGTCGTGGTTGTTGTCTTTCCGGTGGTAGGCATAGCGTGCCATCAGAACAGCCCGTCTTGCTGCGGCTGTTCCGGCCGGCACAGCACCCAGGTCAACACCGTCTTGCCCGTCACATCACAGCGCCGCTTCACGCCATGCCGGATCGATCCGATGTTCTCCAACTCATGCAGCCGTGGCCGGACCGAGTTCGGGTCGAAGTACTGATTCGGATAGCGCTGGAACATGAAGTGCAGCAACTCTAGCGCTGTCGGCGCGAAGTGCTTCGCGGCAATGAAGTCGGCCAGTTCCTGCCGGATGAACATCTGCCGCTGGTTGATCGTCGGCTGGATGTCCTGCCTGTAGACGGCTGCGGCGGTCTCGGCTTGTCTCATGCAAACTCCAGCGGTAGTGCGTCCTGTTGAAGACGCTGTGCCGCGATTTCGCAGTACTGCTCGCTGATGTCGATACCGATGGCGCGTCTACCTAAACGCTTCGCTGCAACCAGCGTCGTGCCGGAACCCATAAACGGATCCAAGATCGCCTGCACCGCTGTCGGAGCCTGCATCAGCGCCCACCGGATCACGCTCTCAGGCTTCTGCGTAGGATGCCATCGCTTGCCATCAGCATTGCGATCTTCGCGAATGAGCTTCGCCGGCTGGTCAAAATTCGTCCACGCTAATTCAAAATCAGCCATTGTGGGCATTTGGGATGACTTGACCCACGCCAACCAGCACCGCGACGGAGGCATCGGATAGTAGTTGCCGCCCCACACCACCGCATACTGCGCGAACGACAACAACTCGATCAGGTCAGCATCAGGGACCCGAACATCCCACCGCATCGCATCGGCGTACATCGGATCACTAGCCCACGTTCCGCCCGCCCACCGTTCACCGTGGCCGTACGGTGGATCTGTCATTAAGAGATCAAACGTGGTCGTGCGCAGGCCGCGCCACTCGTCTACCACGTCTCGACAATCGCCGTGATAAATCGTCACGCCGCTCTGCTCGTAGTAGGGCTTCACAGTGCCTTCACTCCTACCGCTTCCGGCAACAACCGATACTCTTTCGGCTTGTAGTGCAACTTCGTGCGGCGGCAGAAGACGTACCGCTGCCGACCAATCACCTTCACGCAAAATTTGACCGTCTCGATATTCAGATTGAGAAAGTCGGCCAGCTCGAGCAAGGTCCACCACCGCTGCAGCAGCAAGGCTTGGATCGTCGCGATGTCTCCTGGCAAGCGGTTGTCCTCCCCTGTGCGGCGCTTTCGTTGATGCATACCGGAAGATTAAACCCAAACGATTCGGATGTCAACTCTAGCGCCCGAATCTGGTAGGCTTCTTCACGCGCCCAGCCTGCGCGAAGTCCTCTGGTGGTGCCGGACCTTTATCGCGGAACTTGTTGCCCAGTGGGCACCAGCAAGGCGTCCCGAAGGTGTGTCGCCCGTGCTCCCGTGCTCGACCACAGGTCGCATCACCCGAACACTCAGCCATCACGAGTCCGACGTCGTCACAGTTGGCGCACAAAAACTTCCATTCGCGTTTGAATGGCCAGCGCTCCCTGATCACGGCTTCCATGCTGACGGTGCATTCCGAAATAGACGCGCCATTCGCGCGCATCTGATGCCAAATCTTCACGGCTTCGACCGTAATCGATCCCAGTGTCTGCTCTGAACTCATGACGTCTTCGCCTTCTGCTCTGCTTCCCACGCACTCAGCCGGTCATCGGCCCAACTGGCTCGAGAAGCGAATACACCGAATCCTCTATCGCTGCGGGCGATCCACTCGTCATCCGTCGTCAGGACGATAACTGCTAGCTTTTCCAACCGTTTATCGTCTTCCCATGTCCTGACGAGGCCCAGCGCTTTATCGAAGTCGATGTGCATCCGGTTGTGGTACCGCGCGCCCTTCCGATGCTCGTAAAATAGCTCTGCGTAACGGTTTAATAGATCTCCAGCCCTGTTCATCAATGCTTGGTCTTCTTGCTGAGATTCAAAACTCGTTGGCCGTGTATGTACAGATCTAGCAGATAGGAGATCGGAGACAGGAGATCGGAGACTTGATTTTGGTTGACCAGTTGGTTGCCCTTCTGGTTGAACCACGGTTGAACCGTGGTTGGACCGTGGTTGAACCATGGTTGGAGTCTGGTTCAGCCGAGCCTCAGCGCTGGCTCTACCGGCGTTGCTCTGCCGTTTGCGGTAAATGTCCTGCTTGGCGCGCTCGAGATCGAGCCGTCGATGCGTCAGGCGATCGCCTTGTTGCGTGAAGCACACACGCACCGCAGGCCAGATTTTGTTGAACTCCTTCGGAGTCGCCCCAACCATCCTGGCGAGTCGTGTGGCATCGTCAGGCAGCGAGCATTCCCGCCAGCAGATGCACAGCAGGGTGATGTATGCCCCACGCTCAGCCAAGGACATCCCAGCCACATTGCCGTCAGACAGGAAATCTTTAGGGTAGAACTGGAAGGCTGGCGCCGGCTCGCTCATGACGCTACAGGTTCCGTCCTGCCCGTCTCAAGTGGTCGCTGCGCCACTCATCCGTGACGCGATCAGGCTCGTTGGCCAGCTTCCGGCGCAGGACGCCGAAGGATAGCACCGCGAGCGCTAGGAGCGCTGCTAGGCCGGTCACGCCTTGTCCCCGGCAACGTCTGCCTTCACCTTGGCCCTCCGCCTATTAAACGCTCGGTCTCCGGCCACCATAAAGGCCGTGGCCTTCTTTGATTTCTTGATGGCAAAGAGCACCTCAATCGCCGCCTGTCGAATCTCAATCTCACGCTGGAGGTTGATGACCGCTTCATCGATCTGGTTCCGTTTCGGCACAGATTCGCTCCTATCGCTGATGTCCTGCCAGCCGCATCTCGTCTTCTTTGACCTTCAAGAAGTACTTGAGCGACCGCGCCATCTCGACAACGAGTTCTTTAATGTTTCTGGCTTCCTGCTTCCGGCAATACTCAGGCGAGGTCTCCGCTACGATCTTCGCCCTGTTGGCCTTTGACTCCTTGTCGAGGCACTGCAGCAGATGCATGGCGTAGATCGCGTCTGCCTCGCGTATCTCATCGTTCACATTCCCGATGAGCGCCGTCAGCTTGGTCAGGAGTTCTGCGGCACGGTCAGGCTGCAGATCGGTATTCGCGATCTCCCGCTGATACGACCGGACCAACTCGCGAACCGTCACGCCTGCGCGTCCTGCTGGGCAGCTCGACAATATTCACAGAGAAACGACGTGTCCACCTGCCCGCCGTCAAGGTGATAGGTCAGGCATCGCACGACCGGCCAGCCGTCGTGATTCGGCTCTAGTTCGCCGTGACACTCGACTGGCGTCCCGCAGTGCTGGCATTTATGGGTGTGCGGCTTGTCCGTCATCAGAATCCCTGCTTGTCGAGATCGTCTGGGTTCCACTTCGTGGCGGCTATTGCCGCCTTCGACATCGTGCCGTCTTGACCGTCTAGCCGCTCGACGCGGTCAAGGTACGGCATCTTCTTCGCGTGGAGCTTCACCGCCACGCGGTCGTTGTACGCCACGCGCGCCTGATTCGCGATCTTCGCCAGCTTCGTCTTGTAGACCATGGCCCCACCCTGAGCATCCTTGCCCCACGTAATGTGGTGCCATTCGCCGTTGTCGCCGTCGATCTTGTAGTCATCGATCAACGCGAATCCTGTCGGCAGGACTTCACCGGTCTCTGTGTCCACCGTTTCGGCTTCTGGCGCCGGCTCTGGGATGTCCCGTTTCGCATCGGCCAGCACCTTCTGCCACGATTCGGTGCGGATGTCGCGCGCAGTGGTCACGGTCGGAACAGCGTTGCGCGGCTCTGGCGCGTCGGCCTGATCCATTTCTTCCTTCGCATACAGCCCCGCCAGCTGTCGCGGAAAGCCCTTCCGAAGGGCAATCGCCTCGGCGCATTTCCCTAGCATCGTGTGTGGCATTTTGCGCCACATGAAGCCGACATCGCCGTCGCCAGGATAGTACTCAGCCCACCGCGCCGTGCCGCTATACGCGAACCGCTGGCCCTGTGTCAGGCGGTAAACCGTGACTGTCGCCGCATCCAACTGCAGCACGTCGCCGCTGGGCTTGACGCGGAACGTCGGATCATCACTGCCGGCCATCTCGCCGGTATCAGCCGCACGGATCCGCATGAAGTCGATGGACGTGATCGGCGCGTACTTGCCTTTGCGCTTGGTGAAATGGATCAACCGGTCCAGCGGATGCACGCCCTGCCTCGAGCAGTCGAACAGGAATAGCTTCAACTCGGCATCGGTTGCACCGACAGCGACGGTGTTCTTAATGAGCGTCAATTCGTCCGGCGTAACCGGTCTGGCTTCAGGCTGCACTAACGTGGTCGTCATGGCTTGTCTTCTCTCACACGTTGCAGCGCTTTCGCTGCTCGTTCTAGTCGTTGGTCTCGCAACCGGCAGCACACGTCACAGAGCGGCCCAGTATCGTCTCGGTTGCGGTAGAACTCTGCCCGGCATTCAGGGCAGACGGCATTCGGTCTGGTGTACGGCCCGTTGAGCCAGTCCGAATGATCCTGATCCGAATCCCAATGGCTCACGGCCGTTGCCCCAACCGCGCCGCCGCTTCCAGCCGCTGCCGTTGGTCGTCCTGGCCCCGGCTCAACGCGGACCGCACGTCCTGCCGCAGTTCCTTCTGACGTTGAAATCTGAGCGCATCTTCGGTGATCTGCTGTTGCCGCCGGTACTGCCGCCGCCGCTCTAACCAATCCGTGCGCTGCGTGTCCACGGTGCGGTACAGGCCTATAATGGCATCAGCGATCAGTGTCACCACGACCGTGAAGAACCCGATCGCGAGCACCAGCAGCATCACCGCCAGGATTCCCATCACCACCTGCTCAAAGAGCGACTCCGGCATCATGCCTGCCTTCCTTCAGCGCCAGCGACTGCCGCGTCGGCAGTACGGATCACCGCGATGCGCTCGTACGACTGGTACGTATCAGAATCAGAGACGCAATCTGGTGCGTTGCGGAACTCCTGCAACATCGCCTTTAACGCCGACAAAAGATCGTCTCTCTGCTGGAACAATTTAGCTACGGCTATCAACGGATCATCTACACAGAATTTAGACATGGCGATTCCAGTCCGCTTCACCCTGATCCACCACCTCGGCCAAGCGTCTATCGACGAGACTGATCAACATCCGGCGATGATGTTCGGACTTCTCGAAGTGCGTGATCTCAAACCCGCTGGCGTAGTAACGAAGGCGGATCCAATAAAACTTTGGCGCCGGATGGCGTGGGACGGTGTCGAGCGTCGTGGTCATCTCAGAATAACCTCGCGGCTAGAGTGATCAGCCACAGCACCAGCGCCCAACTGCCGACGATCACCAGCGCTGCAAAGAGCAAGTCCTCGCCTCTCATCGGCGGCGGTGCAGGCATCTCATGTCCCTCCCGGATCATGCGACACCCGCGAGGACTTCAGGGGGAACCCCGGTGAGCGCCGCCATCTTGCGCGCTTCGTCTCTCACGACCACGCCCACCCCACGCTCCAGGCGGCTGTACTTGCCCTGACTGAAGCCGAAGACTCGCGCGGCCTCGCGCTGGCTCAGGTTGAGGGAGAGCCGCCACTGCAGGAGGCTCTTGTGCGAGTTCGGATTGGTTCGAATGCGACTTCGTGCTACTCTTGTGCCCATTGAGTAAGCAGATTACTCAGACTGTGATAGGCTGTCAAGCACTAATTTTCGGAAATCTGAAAGGACCATGCACATGAAGATCGCCCCCGCTCTCCTGCTCGCGCTCGTCGCCGTCCCTGCCGCCGCCACGCCGCCTGACGCGCGGTTTGCCAATGCCAAGACCGTCTATATCGAACCGCTCGACCCGCTGGAAGGCGACAGGCCGGTCGCGGCCTGCATCGCAGAGCACCTGCCGGCCGCGCTGCCGCTGACCATTGCCGCCACCAAGGAAGAGGCCGACATCGTCCTACGGGTCAAGGCCAGGATCTCAGGCGATACCATGCGGCAGCTTATGGCTGTGCTGGGTTCGATTCAGCTCTGGGCGCTGGCGCCAGATGGGACGCAGTTCTGGTCAGGGAAGACGTCAGAGGACCGCGCCAATGCGACCACGCTGCCGCCAGACAAGGCCGACGTACCCTGCCTACTGGCCGACGCCGGGATCAACATGCTCAGAAATGCCTTAAAAAAGGCCCGGAAAAATACTTCAAAATAGGTGTTGACATACCCTAACGATTGGGTTTAATCTCACTTTATGGTCATTCACGCACGTAAGAACGGCGCCGCTAACGACCGCCGAACGCGTACCCCTCGGTGTCGCCCGCTAGGGCACATCATCGGCGGCACACGCGCAGCATGGTACGTAACATCAGATACGACCGCCGACGTCACCTGCGCCAGATGCCGACGGCTGATAGAGGCCGACACTAAAGCTGTCGCGCCATTCGCGGACATTCCGCAGAGCGCCACTCGCGACCGTCAACTTGACATGTGGCGGCAGGCATGAAGAAGAACCCGGTCCTGCACGCAGCGGCTGTCGCCCTTGGTCGCAAGGGTGGCAGCGTCCGATCAGAAGCGAAAGCCGTTGCCGCTCGAGCCAACGGGAAGAAGGGAGGCAGGCCGGAAGAGGTCTGCGTCTGTGGCCATCAGCGGTCCAGCCACTTCATCACCCATACCAAGGGGAAGAAGCGCTTTCACTGGCACCAGTGCTCCTGCTGTCGCTGCCTGGAATACCAACGTGCCGAGATGTCGTCACCTCGGCTATAATTGCTCTCTGCGCGAGATGGCCGACCGCATCCAGAATGCGGGTTTGCCCCTTGGTCGGAAGGGCGCATCGTGGTGTCCCAGCCGCCGACCATCTCGCGACAGATTCAGGTAAATCAGTGTGGTTTCTTCTCTGGCGAATCGAAGAGCCGATCTAGACGATCCATCACCTGCTCCCATCGCCGCCACTGCTTCTCGCGCAGGTCCAGCGGTTGCCCGCGCATCCCCTCAGTGAACATCTCGGCCAGTGCCTTGACCGCGAGCGCCCATGCCGTGATCGGATCTATGGCGTCACCCCTTGCTTCACGACCACCAACCCCTGTCGCTTCATCGCCACGCACAACGCCCGTTCAAAGACGTCCTTGCGATACGATGCCGCCTGCTCCTGCCACTGCAAATTGTCCACGACATCGACCACGGCCCCACCTGAACAATATGGCACGACGTGATCGACCACCCATCCCGGCCGTCCGTTCGGGTAGCCCGTCTGCCGCCTGAATTGGTTCATGGCTGGCGTGGGCGCTCGCTTGGTGCCGACCTCGATGTCGAGGCTCATGTCTACGTCTGGCACCTGCAGCGCGCCTGCCAGCAGCACCGCAGCCAGTATCCCTCTCATCATGGCTGATTAGTTGGCGGTTTAGACCGCCGCAGTAGCCCGCCCAGCAGACCAGCCAGCCCTGAGACCGCTCCACCTTCGCCAGCCGAGTACCGGCAGGCGATAACCGGCAGAACCTGCTTCATCGTCTCTTCGACGTCCTCGACAAGGTCATGGATCTGCTTCTGGATGGCCGCTGTGTTGTTGTTGGACTGCACCGCTAAGGCGTTCATCTTGGCGTCCATGCCGAGGATGAGCTGCATCTGCGCGTCCAGCTTCCGGATGATCTCGGCATACTGGTCATTGGACGGTGGCGGCTCCGGCGTCGGGTCTGGTCCCGGTCCGACGTCAGATTTAAGCTGCAGCGGCCCTGGCACCGCGACGTGCGCCGCTGTCGGCTGAACCCAGTCCGGATACGGCGGGGATCCGGCCGCGGGATGCGGCGTATAGGCTACCTTGATCCGGCGCGATGTGGCATTTACCGCTACGTCAGTCAGGTAGTCATCCCAGGAGCCGTCCACGTTGGACATCAGGGTGTCTACGCCCACCCCTGCATGCTGCGTCTGGCCGGGATTCTTCCTGATGAAGCCGATACTGCGGTCCATCGCGTTGATCTTCAGGCCTGCCCGCGTGTTGACTTGGCCTTTCGCGGCGTCGGCTTGGTCGTTCGGAACGATCAACGACTGGAACTCGGCGAGCGTCTGCTCGTACACCGCTGAAAAGTTCTGCATTTATCGGGACTCCCTAAAGCCGTTCATGATCAAGTTCATATCGCACCGGACACGCTCGAGCGCTCGCACCAGATCCTTCTGCTCCCATTCCTGCATCTGATCGAACTTGTCGGCATACCAGCGCTCCGGATGTACCGACCAGTAGCGGTTCCAATCGCGGATCAGGCCGCGCATCCGCGCAGCAAACAGCACATCAGCCAAGGTCACGCACGCAGCGGAGTCGGGCGCCAAAAGATCTTCCGGCAATCGAAGCAGTAATCGTGGTTGTCGTGGCCCTCGAGCCGATGCGTCCTGTGCTCGACCAGCCAGCGCTCCCGCGGCGTCCGCACCTCTGGCTGTTTCGCGAGTGCCGCTCTGAGCGCGCGTTGGATCTCATAGTCGTCAGGCTGCATGTTTCGGCCACGAATGCCCGCAGCCCACACAGGTCCATGTCCCGTTATTGCTCTCGATTGTCGGCTTCGCCCCAGGTTTGTCCGCGCTATGGCACCGCGGGCAGATCACCGGCACGGGTATCTTGGTCATGTCAACCATGCACCCACGACGCACGCTGCGGCCAACCATTCCCACCGGACACGGGATGGAGCCTGGAACGCCGCCAGCAGGAAGAACACCATCGCCAAGACCAAGCACAGCAGGCGTCCGGTCAGCATTATCGATCCTCTTCGAGATCCGTCACGACCGACGGTTTCTCAACACCATTCGCCGCGTCTTCGGCCTTCTGTTCCTGCCGTGCTTCCAGCGCCGCCTTCATCACGTCGGCCTGCGGCGTATGAGACGGCGCCCCGTCTTCGCGGATCGGCGCCGGCATCACCCGCGCCTGTGTCTGCACCTCTAACGGCGCGTACTGCTGCAGCTTCTTGCGGA
>Ga0207709_10001312_pt1 | contig 17674 bp, 16 predicted proteins | sample KBSM34metaG_FD_184397 | JGI IMG/M metagenome (GOLD analysis project Ga0207709, IMG submission 184397) | Miscanthus rhizosphere microbial communities from Kellogg Biological Station, Michigan, USA - KBS M3-4 metaG (SPAdes) (version 2) | ecosystem: Host-associated > Plants > Roots > Rhizosphere >...
GCGGTACCTCGTGTCCCTGCTGCACCTGTCGTAGTTTCATGATCCCGTCCGGTCTGGTCCGTTGCCGCCTGCGCCGCCGTTGTCTTGCTGCCGGCGGAGCTGTTTTCATCGTGGTTTCGTCACGGGCCGCCGTCATGAAATCCGACGTGAATCCCGCGCTCATCCGCTTGAGGATCAATGTCGATGAATCGAGCGACAGGGGCCTTGACGCAAGTCAATTTCCGCGGAAACAAGCGCGGTGCCAATGCGCACAAACCCTGCGGCCCCATCGGCAAAAAGCCCTGCCATCTTCATGGCAGGGCCGCGTGTATCGGAAGAGCCGACGGCTTACTCGATGGTGGTGGTGGCGCGGCTCGCCTCGATGTGCCTGCGGCGCATCGGCCGCAACACGAACCACGCCATCAGCGCAGCCAGCGCATTGACCGCGCTGGCGGCGATGAAGACGGCCTGCCAGCTGCCGGTGGCGGCGGCGAGCACGCTCGACAGCGGCACCAGCAGCGAGGCGGTGCCCTTCGCGGTGTAGAGCATGCCGGCGTTGGATGCCGCATACCTCGAGCCGAAGGTATCGGCGCAGGTCGAGGGGAACAGGCTGTAGATCTCGCCCCAGGCGAAGAACACGATGCCGGTCAGGACGACGAAGAGGATCGGGTTCTGGCCGTAGTGGTAGAGCAGCAGGATGCCGACCGACTCCATCGCGAAGGCGATGAACATCGTCTGCTCGCGGCCGATCTTGTCGGACACCCAGCCGAAGAAGGGCCGCGTGAGGCCGTTGAGCACGCGATCGATGGCGAGCGCGAAGGTCAGCGCGGGCAGCACCAGGCCCATGATGTTGACCGGCACGTCGATGATCTTGAAGTCCTTCGCGATCGGCGCGAGCTGCGCCGTGGCCATCAGGCCGCCGGCGGCCACCATCACGAACATCGCGTACATCACCCAGAACACGGGCGAGCGCAGCACCTCGGCAGGTGCGTAGTCGCGGCCTGCCTGCTGCACGTTGCGGCTGTTCGACGCCTTGGCATGGTGGGGCGCACGGGTCAGCATCCATGCGAGCAGGAACACGATGAGTCCCTGCCCGATCCCAAAATACAGGAAGGCCGCTTCGTAGCCGCTCGACTTGATCATCGCGGAGATCGGGATGATCGTGAGCGCCGAGCCCGCGCCGAAGCCCGCGGCGGTCATGCCCGCGGCAAGCCCCCGGCGATCGGGGAACCACTTGAGCGCATTGCCCACACAGGTGCCGTAGACCGCGCCCGCGCCGATGCCGCCAACGGCCGCCGCGATGTAGAGCAACGTGAGCGAATCGGCCTCCGAGTTGAGCACCCAGCCGAGGCCGCACAGCAAGCCGCCCACCAGCACCACGGGACGCGGTCCGAAGCGGTCGACGAGGTAGCCTTCGATCGGCACCAGCCATGTCTCGGTGAGCACGAAGATGGTGAACGCCACCTGGATCGCGGCGCGGCTCCAGCCGTGCTTCTCGGCGATCGGATTGACGAAGAGCGTCCAGCCGTATTGCAGGTTGGCGATCATCGCCATGCAGACGATGCCGATCAGCAGCTGGCCCCATCGGTATGCCTCGGATCGGCTCGCGGTGGCGCCATGGGTTTCGGATGGAGGGAACATCGCGGGGGTGGAACCTGCGATCGTTGAGGTGGGCCGATTCATGGTGTTGTCCTTGGTTTTTCGGTGAGGTCCGACAGACTTCGAATGCAGATAAATCAATCGAGCGATCGGTGCAAACAGCGGAAATAAAACGGGGTGCTGCGCCATGCGCCACACACGCCACGCGATCGGTACGCATCGACAGGCAACGAGGCTTCCTTGACATCGATACACCGCATGAAGATCACCTGGTTTTGCGCGTGAATGACTGTCGGTCGGAGCGACTCAAAAACTCTTGACCTCAGTCAAGTTCACACGAATCGCGGACTCGCAAGACCCCCGTGATATCCCTAGCAGGAGGCCTCTTCGCACGCGCGCATTGCGCTGCATCCGACATGCATCTCGCGATGCCGCGGCATGGTGTGAATGGAAGAAAAATTGCCCAGCTGGATCGCAAAGGTCTTCGCGGAACTTCGACGGTTCGTGCAATGACTTTCGCGATGCGCGTTGCGCTGATGCAGGCCCGTTTTGCGAAGCGCTCGTATGGCCACGCTGCACGCTTGTGCAAGAACCCGCCTGTCGTCGAAAAAATTGACCCAGGTCAAGAAACGCGAAAATGGCGTTTGCTCTCGTCTAGGGTAAACCCTAAAATTCAGGGTAATCCCTTCGGTCTTTCAGTTTCAATCCTTTGGAGCCCTCAATGAGCCACACCACCCTGAATTCCAGCGCCCTGCGCACTCCCGCCTCTTCGTCCACCGCCAACGATGCGCTGCGCGACCTGATCGCCGCCATGCCCATCGTGATCTTCTACAAGGCCGCGCGTACCGCGCTGATGCAGCGTTCGCCGGCTGCACGGCGTTGAGCTTCCACACCGAACCGATCCTCCCCGAAGAGCGCGCGCGAGTTACTCGCCGCGCTCTTTGTCTTTGGGGCTTTCGAATGGAACGATCTGCGCGATCAGCGACGGTCCGTCACTCAGCAAGAAGTCCTTGAAGGCCTGCGCCACCGGCGGCAGGCGCTTGCTGCGACGGTGCACCACGTACCAGTTGAGCATCAGCGGAAAGCCCTCGACATCGAGCACGCAAAGGCTGCCGGCGCGCAGCTCCTGGCTCACCGTGTGCGCCGACACGAAGCTCACGCCCATGCCCGCGATCACGGCCTGCTTGATGGTCTCGGTGCTGCGGATTTCCATCGCGATGTTGATGCCGCTGAGATCGCCGCCGAAGCCGTCTTCCATCGAATGCCAGGTGTCGGAGGCTTTCTCGCGCACCACGAAGGGCTCGCGCATCAGCCGCTGGAGCGGGATCTTCTTCACGCCCACCAGCGGATGGCCCGGCGCCGCGACGATCACGTAGGGGTGCGGAGCGAACGGCTGGTTGACGGTGTCGAGATCGGTCGGCGGACGCACCATGATCGCGAGGTCGGTGAGGTTCTCGGCGATGTGCGTCAGCAGCTGCGCGCGGTTGTGGACCGTGAAGTTCAGCGTCACGCCCTGGTGCCGGCTCGCGAACTCGACCAGCAGGCGCGGAAAGAAGTAGTCGCCCGCGCTGATCACGCCCACGTTGAGCTTGCCGCCGGAGACGCCCTTGAACTGCATCATCGCGTTCTCGGCCGCCTCGAACTGCTGGATGATGGCGCGGCTGATCTGCAGCAGCTCGGTGCCGGCGGGCGTGAGGTAGATCTTCTTGCCGAACTGCTCGAACAGCACGTTGCCGGCGTGTTCCTCGAGCTTGCGCACCTGCGTGGAGACGGCGGGCTGCGTGAGGTGGAGCTCCTCGGCCGCCCGCGAAAAACTCAGCAGCCGCGCCACGGCTTCGAAGACCTTCAACTGGCGCAGGGTCGCATGCTTCATCGGGTGAGAACAGGTGGCTGCGGTCGAGCGGCATCGTACAGCGCGCCTGCGCCGATGGCGCGCGCTCAGCCGGGTATCCGCGCGACGTGCAGCAGGTTCGTCGTGCCCGATTGACCGAAGGGCAGGCCCGCCACCACCACCACGTCGTCGCCCGCCTTCGCAAAACCCTCGGCGCGCGCCGTGCGGCAGGCGCACTCGATCATCTCGGCCACATCGTGCACGTCCTCGACGAGCACCGCATGCACGCCCCAGACCATCGCCATGCGGCGTGCTGCGGCGGTGTCGGGCGTGAGGCTCAGGATGGGCACCGCCGGACGCTCGCGCGCAGCGCGCAGGCTTGTGAAGCCCGAGGAGGTATACGTCACGGTGGCGGCCGGCGCGAGCAGCGCGGCCACCTGGCGCAGCGAGGCGCAGACCGCGTCGGCCGTGGTCGACAGCGCCGCGTCATGCGTGGCGTCGATGCCCGCACGGTACGAGGGATCGGCCTCGACGCGCGCGATGATGCGGTCCATCATCGCGACCGCTTCGAGCGGGTACCTGCCCGAGGCCGATTCGGCCGAGAGCATCACCGCATCGACGCCGTCGTAGATGGCCGTCGCGACGTCGGACACCTCGGCGCGCGTGGGCACCGGCGAGGCGATCATCGATTCGAGCATCTGCGTCGCCACCACCACCGGCTTGCCGCCCTTGCGGCAGGCGCGCACGATCAGGCGCTGCAGCTCGGGCACCTGCTCGGGCGGCAGCTCCACGCCGAGATCGCCGCGCGCCACCATGATGCCGTCGCACAGCGCGACGATGGCGTCGAGATGCTCGATGGCCGCGGGCTTCTCGAGCTTGGCCATGATCCAGGCGCGCGTGCCAATGATGGCGCGCGCCTCCTCGATGTCCTCGGGCCGCTGCACGAACGAGAGCGCAACCCAGTCGACACCGATCGACAGGCCGAAGGCCAGGTCGTCGCGGTCCTTCGGCGTCAGCGGCGAGATCGGCAGCAGCACGCTGGGCACGTTGACGCCCTTGCGGTCCGAGATCGGCCCGCCGACCAGCACCGTGGTCTCGGCAAAGTCGGCGCCGTGGCTGTCCACGCGCAGCCGCAGCTTGCCGTCGTCGAGCAGCAGCTCGGTGCCGTCCTGCAGCGCGGCGAAGATTTCCGGATGCGGCAGCGGCGCGCGGCGTGCGCTGCCGCTGGTCTTGCTGTCCATGTCGAGCCGGAAGCGCGCGCCCGCCTCGAGCTGCGCGCGGCCGCCTTCGAAGGTGCCCAGCCGCAGCTTCGGCCCCTGCAGGTCCAGCAGGATGCCGATGGGCCGGCCGAATTCCTTCTCGAGGCGGCGGATGGTTTCGAGACGCCGCGCGTGGTCGTGCTGCGTGCCGTGGCTGAAGTTGAGCCGGAACACGTCCACGCCACGCTCGAACAGCGCACGGATGGCCGGCTCGCCGGTGGTAGCCGGGCCGAGCGTGGCGACGATCTTTGCGCTGCGTGTGCGTCTCATGCTGTCGTCATTTCATGGAGCTTGACGCGGCCGCGCTGGTCTTCCATGGTCCGCGCGAGCAGCTTGACCAGGCTGTAGACCGTGTCGATGTGCGGCGTCGGGGTCTCGGTGAGCCGGGCCAGCTCGACCACGGCACCCACCAGCGCGTCGATCTCGGGTGCACGCCCTGCTTCCACGTCCTGCAGCATCGAGGTCTTGTGCTTGCCGACCTTCTCTGCGCCCGCGATGCGCTTTTCGAGCGTCACGCGAAACTCGATGCCGAGCTTGTGCGCGACGGCCTGCGCCTCACGCATCATCGCAGCGGCGAGATCGCGCGAGGGCGGGTACTGGCAGATGTCGACCAGCGTCGAGTGCGAGAGGCTGCTGATCGGGTTGAAGGTCAGGTTGCCCCAGAGCTTGAGCCAGATCTCGGCGCGGATGTTGTCGAGCACGGGCGCCTTGAAGCCGGCGCCGGTGAAGCAGGCGGCAACGCGGTTCACGCGTTCGCTCGCCGAGCCGTCGAGCTCGCCGACCGGGAAGCGGTCGCCTTCGATGTGCTTGACCACGCCGGGCGCGATCAGCTCCGAGGCCGGGTAGACCACGCAGCCGATCACGCGCTGCGCGGGGATCTTCGTGGCGACGAGCCCCGAGGGATCGACGCTGCGCACCGGCGTGCCTGCGAGCGCGCCGCCGTGCTGGTGGAAGTACCAGTACGGGATGCCGTTCTGCATCGTCACGACCACCGTGTCGGGCCCGAACAGCTTGGGCACGTCGTTCGCCACCGCCTCGACCTGGTGGGCCTTCATGGCGAGCACGACGATGTCCTGCGGACCCGCCTCGTCGTAGCGGTCGGTGGCCTTGACGTTGCGCGCCACCTGTTCTTCGCCCTCGGCCGAGACCAGCTTGATGCCGTTCCTGCCGATGGCTTCGAGGTTGGCGCCGCGCACGATGAACGTCACGTCCTCGCCGGCCAGCGCGAGCTTCGCGCCGACCAGTCCGCCGATGGCGCCCGCGCCGATGATTGCAATCTTCATGTCGATCCCCAAGAGTTGATTTCCTTGCGCGGCCGCTTCGGCATGCGCGTTGTCAGCCGAAGCGGTTGCTGAGTTTTCCGATGCCGCCGATCTCGATCTCGACGAGGCTGCCAGGCTTCATCGAGCCGACGCCGACCGATGTGCCACAGAGGATCACGTCGCCGCGGTGCAGCGTCATGTCCTGCGAGATCAGGCTCACGAGTTGCTGCACCGAGAAGCGCATGTCGCTGATCGGATAGTTCTGGCGCACCTCGCCGTTGAGCAGCGTGGTCACGGTGAGCGTTGCGGCATCGAGGCCGGTGGCCACAACCGGGCCCATCGGGCAGAAGGTGTCGAAGCCCTTGGCGCGCACCCACTGCGCGAACGAGGCGTCGCGGTTCAGGATGTCGGCCACGGTCACGTCGTTGGCGCAGGTGTAGCCGAACACATGGTCGAGCGCATCGGCTTCGGAGACGGCGGTGGCGGTCTTGCCGATCACGATGCCGAGCTCGCCCTCGAACACCACCTTGCCGTCGCACAGCGGCTTGCGGATCGGTGCGCCGGGCGCGAGGTAGGAGTTGGGCGTCTTCAGCAGGTACAGCGGCTCCGCCGGCACCGGCAGGCCCAGCTTGGCGCCGAGCGCATGGAAGTTGTTCCACAGCGCGATCACCTTGGTCGGCTCGGTGGGCGTGAGCAGCTGGAGCCCCGCCAGCGCAAACACGCGGCCCGTGGGCTCGGAACTGCCGAACATGTCGCCCCGGCGCTCGTGCACCGCATCGCCTTCGAGCGTGCCGAAGCCGATGCCGCCGGCGTGTTCGAAGCGGACCCATTTCGTCTGTTCTTGCTGCATGTTGTCGTCTGCTTTCTGGATGGAGGATTCGGGTCGGCCGTCAGTCAGTCAGTCGAACGGCAGGTAGTCGGGGATCACGAGCGAGGCGAGCAGCTTTCCCATCTCCGCCGGATTGCGCGTGACGTGGATGCCGCATTCCTTCATCACCGCGAGCTTTTCCTCGGCGGTGCCGCGGCCGCCGGAAACGATGGCGCCCGCATGGCCCATGCGCTTGCCGGGCGGCGCACTGGCGCCCGCGATGAAGCCGACGACGGGCTTGCGCATGTGGTCGCGGATCCAGTACGCGCATTGCTCCTCGGCATCGCCGCCGATTTCGCCGACCATGATCACGGCGTCGGTGCGCGGGTCGTCGTTGAACATCCGCAGCACGTCGATGTGCCGCAGCCCGCCGACCGGATCGCCGCCGATGCCGACCACGGTCGACTGCCCGATGCCGAAGCTCGCGAGCTGGCTCGCGGCCTCGTAGGTGAGCGTGCCCGAGCGCGAGACCACGCCGATGCGGCCACGCTGGTGAATGTGGCCCGGCATGATGCCGATCTTGATTTCGCCCGGCGTGATGAGGCCGGGACAGTTGGGGCCGAGCAGCAGCGTCTTGCGGCCCTGCATGCGATGGCGCGTGCGGATCATGTCGCGCACCGGAATGCCTTCGGTGATGCAGATGACGAGGTCGAGCTCGGCATCGACCGCTTCGTCGATGGCCGCTGCGGCGAAAGGTGGTGGCACGTAGATCACGGAGACGGTGGCGCCGGTGCGGGCCTTGGCCTCTTTCACTGTGCCGAAGATCGGAATGCCGGCCAGCGCATCGCCTGCCTTCAGCGGGTTCACGCCCGCGACGAAGCAGTGCCGGCCGTTGCCGTATTCGAGGCACTGGGCCGTGTGGAAGCTGCCGGTCTTGCCGGTGATGCCCTGCGTGATCACGCGGGTGTGCTTGTTGATCAGGATGGACATTTCAGGGGTTCCATCGTGCGTTTGCCTGCGTTCCTGTTTCGGGGTGCGTGCGCAGGGCGTCGGGTGACTCACGCAGCGAAATAAAGGAGGAGGCCGAAGGGCGGGGGACATTCGCGGAGCAAGGCACCCCGTCGGCGTGATCGCACCCCGAAATGCATCGCATCAAGAGACAGGAGCTCATTTCCTAGCGCTCCCAGTTCCGAGCAGCCCCGATGGCCCGCTGCGCCGCCTCGGCCATGTCGTCGGTGTTGATGATCGACAGGCCCGATTGCGCGAGGATGGTCCGGCCCAGGTCCTCGTTGGTGCCCTTCATGCGCACGATCAGCGGCACGGTGAGCCCGGTTTCGCGCGCTGCGGCAACCACGCCGTGCGCAATGACATCGCATTTCATGATGCCGCCGAAGATGTTGACCAGCACGGCCTTGAGCTTCGGGTTGCGCAACATCAGCTTGAAGGCTTCGGTCACCTTTTCGGCTGTCGCACCACCGCCCACGTCGAGAAAATTGGCGGGCATTCCGCCGTAGAGCTTGATCGCGTCCATCGTCGCCATCGCGAGGCCGGCGCCATTGACGAGGCAGCCGATGTCGCCGTCGAGCGCGATGTACGAGAGGTCGAACTTCGAGGCTTCGACCTCCACCGGGTCTTCCTCGTCGAAGTCGCGCATCGCGGCGATCCCGGGCTGGCGGAACAGGGCGTTGGCGTCGAAGTCGAACTTCGCGTCGAGCGCCATCACGCGGCCGTCGCGGGTCAGCACCAGCGGGTTGATCTCGGCCAGCGACGCGTCGCTGGCATCGAAGGCCTGGTAGAGGTTCTGCATGAACACGCGCGCCTGCACCACCGAACGCTCGTCGATGCCGATGCGGCGCGCGATGCCGTCGGCCTCGGCAATGCGCAGGCCGGCGTCCGGATCGATGAAGAGCTTGTGGATCTTCCCGGGCGTGCGCGCGGCCACCTCCTCGATGTCCATGCCGCCTTCGCTCGAGGCCATCAATGCCACGCGCTGCGAATTGCGGTCGACCACGAAGCCGAGGTACAGCTCCTTGTCGATCTCGACGCTCTCCTCGACCAGCAGCTGCTTCACCACGCGGCCTTCGGGCCCGGTCTGGTGGGTCTTCAGCGTCATGCCGAGCATCTGGTCCGCATGCCGCCGCACTTCGGCGACGGACCATGCGGGCTTCACGCCGCCGCCCTTGCCCCGGCCGCCCGCATGAATCTGCGCCTTGACCACCCAGGCCCGGCCACCGAGCCGGGTAGCCGCATCCGCCGCCTCGTCGGGCGAGCGGCAGACGAATCCGCGGGGCGTTGCCACGCCGTAGTGGCGCAGGACGTCTTTACCCTGGTATTCGTGGATGTTCATGGCCGGGATCGACTGCTGGATTGAATTGATTTATTTCAGGCACCAAGCTCGACGCCGTGGCTTTCAGCCCAATTGAAATAACTCGACGAAGCCATTTCCCGCTTTCTGTGGATTTCCTTCTTCTGCTCGATGGCCACCGCCAGGAATTCGGCGTCGTACGCCCTCAGGAGGTGCGGCTGATGGGTCTTCAGGTAATGGCCGATCCGCTCGCTGGCGTTCTGGCTCAGGTTCATCAGGCGGTCGTAGGTTTCGCCGTCCCAATGCCAGCGCAGTCCCAATTCGAAAAATGCTGCGTTATAGGCATTGCGCTCGATTTCGTCGCGCCAGTCTTGAACGGGCAAATGCTTTTCCATGACCTTCTCCTTGAATTGATGCCGGACTCGGCAGATTCAAATGTAGGACCGGTGATGAATAAATAAAAATTAAACTAATTTATAGAAATCATTCATCAAGAGTTATAGATTGAGGCCAGGAATACACGCGCCCACGGGCCTTCCGCGCCCCCGCAGGCGGCGCTCTCGCAAATCAGGTTGGCGGGCCTGCGCCGCGCCTCAGATCACGCGTTCGGCCCGCAGGGTCGCCAGGTCGTCCGCGCCGTAGCCGAGCTGCCGCAGCACTTCTTCGGTGTGTTCGCCGAGCAGCGGCGAGCGCGTCACCACCGTCGGGCTGTCGGACATCTTGATGGGGTTGCCCACCGTCAGGTACTTGCCGCGCACCGGGTGGTCGACCTCGACGATGGTGCCGGTCTCGCGCAGGGACTCGTCCTCGGCGATTTCCTTCATCGAGAGGATCGGCCCGCAGGGAATGTCGTACTCGTTGAGGATCTCCATGGCCTCGAACTTGTCCTTGGTCATGGTCCACTTCTCGATGCGCGCGAAGATCGGCTTCAGGTGCAGCAGGCGCGCGGCCGGCGTGGCGTAGGCCTCGTCGGTGATCCAGCCCTCCTCGCCGATCACCTTGCACACCGCAGGCCACACGGCCGCCTGCGTGATGAAGTAGATGTATGCGTTGGGGTCGGTCTCCCAGCCCTTGCACTTGAGGATCGAGCCCGGCTGGCCGCCGCCCGAGGCATTGCCCGCGCGCGGCACGGCGTCGCCGAACTTGCCGTCGGGGTACTGCGGGTATTCGTGCATGGTGCCGGTGCGCTCCAGCCGCTGCTGGTCGCGCATCTTCACGCGGCACAGGTTGAGCACGGCGTCCTGCATCGGTGCGAGCACCTGCTGGCCGCGGCCGGAAGAGTTGCGCTGGAACAGTGCGGCAAGGATGCCGAGCGCGAGGTGCAGGCCAGTGCCGCTGTCGCCGATCTGCGCGCCGGTCACCAGCGGCGGGCCGTCTTCGAAGCCGGTGGTCGAGGCTGCGCCGCCGGCGCACTGGGCCACGTTCTCATAGACCTTGCAGTGCTCGTACTTGCCGGGCCCGAAGCCCTTGACCGAAGCGACGATCATGCGCGGGTTGATCTTCTGGATGTGGGCCCAGGTGATGCCCATGCGGTCGAGCGCGCCGGGCGCGAAGTTCTCGACCAGCACGTCGCAGGTCTTGATCAGGCTGTCGAGAACCTCCTTGCCCTTGGGGTTCTTGGTGTCCAGCGTGATCGAGCGCTTGTTGTGGTTCAGCATCGTGAAGTACAAGCTGTCCGCGCCGGGAATGTCGCGCAGCTGGCCGCGCGTGGCATCGCCTTCGCCTGCCCGCTCGACCTTGATCACGTCGGCGCCGAACCACGCCAGCAGCTGGGTGCAGGTGGGGCCCGACTGCACGTGGGTGAAGTCGAGGATCCGAACGCCTTCGAGTGCCTTGCTCATTGACTGTCTCCTTCTTTGACCATCGCGGCTTCGACTTCTACCAGACGGGCGCGCAATTTGCGCTCCTCCGCAAAGCGGACGGATTCATCCCGCACGATGGCGACGATCCCCGTGACCTCGTGATCGGCGGAGAACAGCATCGACACCGTGAAGGCGATCGACAGCGTGTGCCCGTCCTTGTGCAGCGCCGGCACGCGCAGCAGGTCGGCGCCGTACTTGGTGATGCCGGTGTCCATCGTCTTGTGGTAGCCGTCCCAGTGCCGCTGGCGCTGCCGCTGGGGAATGATCAGGTCGAGCGACTGGCCGAGCGCCTCGGCCTCGGTAAACCCGAAGATGCGCTCGGCAGCACGGTTCCACAGCGTGATCGCGCCCTGTGCGTCGCACACCATGATGGCATCGCCAGCGCCTTCGACGAGCTGCTTGAAATCGATGTTCGCTTGCATGTTTACCCCTGGCGCTTCATTTCGATCAGACCCCAGACCTCTGCGATGCCGCCTCCCTTCCAGAGACACCGCGGAACCGGCTCCGCCGGGCCGCAGGTGTCGCCCCCTCGAAGGGGGGTGGGCGCTGCCACACGAAGTGGGCAAGCCTGGGGGTGAGCCAACTACACGGCTTTTGATTCCTTCAGGTTGTCGATCTGCTGCTGGGTGTAGCCCAGCTCCGCCAGCACCTGGTCGGTGTGCTCGCCCAGCAAGGGCGAGGCGGTGACTTCGGGCTTGAGGTCCGAGAACTTGATCGGGCTGCCGATGGTCCAGTAGCTGCCGCGCTCCTTGTGCGGAACTTCGACGATCGAGCCGCTCTTGCGCAGCGATTCGTCATGCAGCAGTTCCTTCATCGACAGCACCGGGGCGCAGGGAATGTCGTACTTGCGGAAGATGTCCACGGCCTCGAACTTGGTCTTGTCCTTGATGAAGTCCTCGATGGTGGCGAAGATCTGCTCGATGTGCGGCTGGCGGGCCTTGGCCGTCATGTAGTCGGGGTCGGTCTTCCATTCGGGCTTGCCCAGCGCCTCGCAGATCGGCTCCCAGGCGTGGCCCTGCACCGTGAAGTAGATGTAGGCGTTGGGGTCGGTCTGCCAGCCCTTGCACTTCAGGATCCAGCCGGGCTGGCCGCCGCCGCCGGCATTGCCGCCGCGCGGCACGACCTTGTCGGCGAATGCGCCCATCTCGTGCGGGTACTGCGGGTATTCCTCGAGGTAGCCCACGCTGTCCAGGCGCTGCTGGTCGCGCATCTTCACGCGGCACAGGTTGAGCACGGCATCCTGCATCGAGCAGGCCACCTTCTGGCCCTTGCCGGTCTGCTGGCGGCCGATGATGGCGGTCAGGATGCCGATGGCCAGGTGCATGCCGGTGTTGGAGTCGCCCAGAGCGGCCGCCGAGATCGTCGGCACCGAGTTCTCGCCCTTCCACCAGCCGGTGGTGGAGGCGGAGCCGCCGGCGCACTGCGCCACGTTCTCGTACACCTTCAGGTCCTCGTAGTGGTGGCCTTCGCTGAAGCCCTTGACCGAGGCGACGATCATCTTCGGGTTCAGCTCCTGGAGGCGTTCCCAGGTGAAGCCCATGCGGTCCAGCGCCCCGGGACCGAAGTTTTCCACCAGCACGTCGGATTCGCGGATCAGCTTTTCCAGCACGATCTTGCCCTCGGGCTTCTTCGTGTCCAGCGTGATCGAGCGCTTGTTGCTGTTGAGCATGGTGAAGTACAGCGCGTCGACGTTCGGAATGTCGCGCAGCTGGCTGCGGGTGACGTCGCCGGCGCCCGGGCGCTCGACCTTGATCACGTCGGCGCCGAACCAGGCCAGCATCTGCGTGCAGGCAGGACCGGCCTGCACGTGCGTGAAGTCGATGATCTTGATGCCGTTGAGGGGTTTGATGCTGCTCATTTGGGGTATCTCCTTGGATGGAATTGAGTTACTTCTTCTTCGCCGTGCTGGGGTTCAGGCTCGTGATGCGCCCGCTTTCCGTGCCCGCGGTTTCGTCGATGACGGCGTTGATCAGGGTCGGCCGGCCGGAGGCGACGGCCTCGGCCAGGGCCTTCTGCAGCTCGTCGGCGGTGGTGGCGTGCACGCCCACGCCGCCAAAGGCTTCCATCAGCTTGTCGTAGCGCGCGTTCTTCACGAACACGGTGGGCGCCACGTCGGGCGTGCCGCTGGGGTTCACGTCGGTGCCGCGGTAGACGCCGTTGTTGTTGAAGACGACGACGCACACCGGCAGGTTGTAGCGGCAGATGGTTTCCACCTCCATGCCGCTGAAGCCGAAGGCGCTGTCGCCCTCGATGGCGATCACCGGCTTGCCGGTGACCACCGCCGCGGCCACGGAGAAGCCCATGCCGATGCCCATGATCCCCCAGGTGCCCACGTCGAGGCGCTTGCGCGGCTCGTACATGTCGACGATGCTGCGCGCGAAGTCCAGCGTGTTGGCGCCCTCGTTGACCACGATGGCATCGGGCCGCGCCTTCACCTGGTCGCGGATCACGCTGAGCGCGCTCTGGAAGTTCATCGGCGAGGGCCGCGCAGCCAGCGTCGCGGCCATCTTCGAGAGGTTCTTGTCCTTGCGCTCGGCGATGGCGCCGGTCCACTCGACCGGGGGCTTGGCCCACTTGGCATCGATGCCGGCCAGCAGCGCGGCCACGCAGGAGCCGATGTCGCCGATCACCGGCGCCTCGATGGCGACGTTGCTGTCGATCTCGGTCGGCGCGATGTCGATCTGGATGAACTTCTTGGCGCCCTTGTCCTGCGCCCAGGTCTTGCCCTTGCCGTGCGAGAGCAGCCAGTTGAGGCGCGCGCCGACCAGCAGCACCACGTCGGCTTCCTGCAGCACGTAGGAGCGCGCTGCCGCGGCCGACTGCACGTGGGTGTCGGGCAGCAGGCCCTTGGCCATCGACATCGGCAGATAGGGAATACCCGTCTTCTCGACCAGCGCACGGATGTCGGCATCGGCCTGCGCGTAGGCGGCGCCCTTGCCGAGCAGGATCAGCGGCCGCTTGGCGCCCTTGAGCAGGTCGAGCGCGCGCTTCACGGCGTCGGGCGCGGGGATCTGGCGCGGTGCGGGGTCGACCACCTTGATCAGCGACTTCTTGCCGGCTGCGGCGTCCATCGTCTGCGCGAACAGCTTGGCCGGCAGGTCGAGGTACACGCCGCCAGGGCGGCCCGACAGCGCCGCGCGGATGGCGCGCGCAATGCCCACGCCGATGTCCTCGGCATGCAGCACGCGGAAGGCCGCCTTGCACAGCGGCTTGGCGATGGCCAGCTGGTCCATCTCCTCGTAGTCGCCCTGCTGCAGGTCGACGATCTCGCGCTCGCTGGAGCCGCTGATGAGGATCATCGGGAAGCAGTTGGTGGTGGCGTTGGCCAGCGCGGTCAGGCCGTTGAGGAAGCCGGGGGCCGACACGGTCAGGCAGATGCCGGGCTTCTGCGTGAGGAAGCCGGCGGCGGCGGCGGCATTGCCGGCGTGCTGCTCGTGGCGGAAGGAGATGACGCGCAGGCCTTCGGCCTGTGCCATGCGCGTGAGGTCCGTGATCGGGATGCCGGGCAGGCCGAAGATGGTGTCGATGTCGTTGAGCTTGAGCGCATCGATGACCAGGTGGAAGCCGTCGATGGTCTCGGCCGCCGGCGCGCTGTCTTCGGTCGCGCCACCCTTGAAGGCGCGGACCACCGCTTCGCCGTCAGCATCGCGGCTTTTCGTGGGCTTGAGGGCATCTTCCAGCGTGGTGGCTGCCTCTTTCTCTGTTCTGACTGAAGACATGTCTCTCCTTCTGCATGGGTGAATGGCCAAGGCCCGAGCCGCGACTATGATTCGGGCCCAAGCTTTCGGCCGTTGACCTCGGTCAACTTTCCCGAAAACGGCGACGGCCCCGATGACCGGCGCCGGCAGCGAAATCGAGCAAGACGGTGACCATGACGTTGTTGGAAAACCATCCGGAGAAGAACATCATTCGCGCCCAGCTCCGGCAGAACATCCTGCTCAAGGACCTGAGCGAAGCCGACCGCGCCGAACTGGAAGCCCACCTGGTCATCGTGGACGGCAACAAGGGCGAGTTCCTGCTGCACCAGGGGGTGCGCGAGATGGAGCAGTACTTCATCCTCGACGGCATCCTCAAGCGGGTGGTGAGCAACCCGGAGGGCAAGGAAATGATCCTGCGCTTCGCCGACGAGAACGACATGGAGACAAGCTACGCCGCGCTGCGGCTGGGCACGCCCACGCCCTACGGCATCGTGTGCGTGACGAAGGCGCGGGTCGCGAGCCTGCCGCTGAAGGAATGGATCGCGTTCCTGAACCGGCATGCGGAAACGAAGGAACTGTTCGAGTTCCTCGTGATGCGCGGCATGAGCGAGATCATGGCGCACACGATCACGCTGCATCTTCTGGACGCCGCCGGGCGTGTGCACCGGTTCATGCGCAAGCACCCTGAACTGGAAGACCGGATTCCGAGCAAGGAGCTGGCTTCTTATCTGAATCTCTCGGCGGAAACCCTTAGTCGGCTTCGCAAGCGCGGGAAGATTTAGCTCTCTCGGTTGTCCGGGTGCGTGCGAATGACACCGGGCACTCCCCTGCGCGAATGCCCCCCGGCCTGCGGCCTCCTCCTTTATTTCGCTGCGCAAGGTACCCCATCGGTATGAGCGCGCCCCGAACAACCCGGGTCAGCGCGATCACAGGCAAGTTGCTGGTCAGTCCACCGGCCGCTCGACCGCAAACTCGTCGGGCTTCTTCGGCTTCCTGATCACGGCCAGCGCCTTCGAGATCAGCGGCCAGAACAGCAGCACCAGCGCCAGCGTCGTGATGCCGCCGACCAGCGGGTTCGAGAACATCACCATCACGTCGCCCTGCGAGACCAGCATGGCCTGGCGGAACGAGTCCTCGGCCTTGTCGCCGAGCACCAGTGCAAGCACCAGCGGCGCCAGCGGAAAGTCGAGCTTCTTGAAGAGGTAGCCCACCACGCCGAAGCCGAGCATGAACCAGATGTCGAGCATCGCGTTGTGCACGGTGTAGGCGCCGATGGCGCAGATCACGATGATCACCGGCGCGATGATCGAGAACGGAATGCGCAGGATCGACGCGAACAGCGGCACGGTGCTCAGCACCACGATCAGGCCGACGATGTTGCCGAGGTACATGCTGGCGATCAGGCCCCAGACGAAGTCCTTCTGCTCCACGAACAGCAGCGGCCCCGGCTGCAGGCCCCAGATCAGCAGGCCGCCCAGCAGCACCGCTGCGGTCGGCGAACCGGGAATGCCGAGTGCCAGCATCGGCAGCAGCGCGCTGGTGCCGGCCGCGTGTGCAGCGGTCTCGGGCGCGACCACGCCTTCCATCTCGCCGGTACCGAACCTGGCGCCCTTCTTCGACATCTTTTTCGCGAGGCCGTAGCTCATGAACGAGGCCGGCGTCGCGCCGCCGGGCGTGATGCCCATCCAGATGCCGATGAGCGAGCTGCGGATGGAGGTCACCCAGTATTTGGGCAACTGCTTCCACGTCTGCCACACGACCTTCGGATCGATCTTGGCGCTCTTGCCCGAGAACTTCAGGCCCTCTTCCATCGACAGCAGGATCTCGCCGATGCCGAACAGGCCGATCACCGCGATCAAAAAGTCGAAGCCGCGCATCAGCTCGGGCTGGCCGAAGGTCAGGCGCAGCTGGCCGGTGACGGTGTCCATGCCCACGCTGGCGAGCGCGAAGCCCAGCGCCATCGACGCGAGGATCTTGAAGGGCGAGCCCTTGCCCATGCCGACGAAGCTGCAGAAGGTCAGCAGGTACACCGCGAAGAACTCCGGCGAGCCGAACTTGAGCGCGAACTTCGCGACCAGCGGCGCGAGGAAGGTGATCATCACCACCGCGAGAAAGGCGCCCACGAACGACGAGGTGAAGGCCGTCGTCAGCGCGGCGCCGGCCTGCCCGCTCTGCGCCATCGGATAGCCGTCGAAGGTGGTGGCCACCGACCACGGCTCGCCCGGTATGTTGAACAGGATCGAGGTGATGGCACCGCCGAATAGCGCACCCCAGTAGATGCACGACAGCATGATGATCGCCGAGGTCGGCGACATCGTGAAGGTGAGCGGCAGCAGGATCGCCACGCCGTTGGCGCCGCCGAGCCCGGGCAGCACGCCGATCAACACGCCGAGGATGATGCCGACGAACATCAGGCCGATGTTCATCGGCGTGAGGATCACCGAGAAGCCCTGCATCAGGGCGCCGATTTCTTCCATTTCGCTTGTGCTCCTTGAACGGGTTCAGTAGCCGAGGAACCGAAGCGGATCGAGCGCGCCCTTGAAGAGCGGCACCTTGAACCAGACCTCGAACATGCAGAAGAACAGCGTGTTGACGGCCAGCGCGGCAAGCACGCTCTTGGTCCATGCGTACTTGCCGAGCACCACCATGAACAGCGCGATATACATCGCCGACGCCACGTAGATGCCGAGAACGGAGATCGCCAGCACGTAGACCGTGGCCGGCACCAGCACCGACAGCACGCGCTTGAGCTGCACCGGGTCGACGAAGACCACGGTGTTGCGGTTCCTGCCGAGCAGCGACTGGTAGAGGATGCCGGCGCCGGAGATCGTGATGATCACGCCGATGAAGAACGGAAAGTAGCCCGCGCCGGGACCGTCGCTGGTCCAGCCCGCGCCGAGCTTGCGCGCCTCGAAGACCACCACCAGGCCGATCGCCAGCAGCAGCAATGCGACCGCCGCTTCGACCAGGTGCGTGGAGATGCCCGGACGCGCCGCGCCCTCGGATGTTTCGTCGTGCTCCATGGAGCCCCCATCGTGATTGTGTGAGAGAAGAAAGCGACGGATGCGGCA
>Ga0207709_10001318_pt1 | contig 17566 bp, 14 predicted proteins | sample KBSM34metaG_FD_184397 | JGI IMG/M metagenome (GOLD analysis project Ga0207709, IMG submission 184397) | Miscanthus rhizosphere microbial communities from Kellogg Biological Station, Michigan, USA - KBS M3-4 metaG (SPAdes) (version 2) | ecosystem: Host-associated > Plants > Roots > Rhizosphere >...
CGTCTTGTACCTCGATCGCCGCCCGCTCAACGCCGAGCATCTCCCCGACCAGTGGCACCAACGCCGCCATCGGGCCGCCGAGCTGACCGCCAAAGACCTGAGTGAGCTTCTCTGCCTGCTCGTCCGTCGCACGCTCGTCGATGAATATCCCGAGGCGCCAATTCCCGTCCGTCATCACCTTCGGCGTGTCGGCGATTGCCGCAACGCTGAGTCCGCCAATGTCTGTGCCTTCGATCTCGCCCTCGCGAATGTTGAAGACGAGTGTCACGCGACAGAAGTCGTAGGTCGCGCCATGGGAGAATGAAGCGTTACACGGGCAAATGAGATCGCACGAACACGTTTCGACGTAGCTGCCCTTCAGGTTCCAGGACACGAATACCTCCCTCTACGAAAGCCGATTCTCAGAGCGACCCTAGAACATCCAAGACCTGGACGCGATGGGTGGCGCCTACTCGACGTCCTTCAAGAGCGCGAGGACGCGTTGCTCGAGCAGCGTTGCAGCGCTCTCGTCGTAGTCCGGCAGACTGTTGTCAGCGAACAGATGTCCCTCGCCCGGGTACAGGAACAGCTCCGCGCCGTCGATCGTTTCGGCGAGCTCACGCGCCGCGGGTAGGTCTTCCATGGCCCACTCGTCGCCTTCCATCATGTGAATCTGAAGCGGGACTCCCTGAGGCCATGAGCCTCCGAACTCGGAAGCCGGAAAGGCAGCGGAGAACAGCAGCGCTCCCTTGGCGCCGGGACGCGTCTGCGACAGCATCTGCGCCGGCATCGCCCCAAGCGAGAACCCGGCGTAGACGAGCTCATTCGGCAATCCGTCTGCGGCGAGCCGGCCGCGCTCGCCGATCGTCCCGAAGCCAACCTCCTGCGCGTACCTGACACCTTCGTTCAGGTCGCTGAACGTCCTACCGTCGTAGAGATCCGGGGCATGCACGACGTGCCCGGCAGCGCGCAGCTCGTCGGCGAAAGCGAGGAAGCCCGTCGTCTGCCCGTGCGCGTGGTGGAAAAGGAGTACCTCAGCCATGACGCTCCTCGCTGTAGCTAGCGTGATCTGCGGCGATCAATCTCACCGTCCGTAGTCCCCAACCCGCGAACCGGACGCGAAACGTGCCGTCGAACGTTCCGGTCGTCGAGGTGCTGCGGCAGGCGCCGTTCACTTCGGTCGACGTCTGTTGAGCCGTGAACGTGCCACTGCCCTGGATCGGGAGTAACCCGGTGAGGTGGGCGGCGATGGTCGGCAGTTGACCGGACAGTGGATTGGAGCCGAGGGCGTACATCACGTGGTACCACGTGTAACCCGCCGAGGCAGCGCTTCGGTCAGCGATGCTGAGTGACGCCCAGCCATTCGCGTCGGGTGACATCAGCAGCGCTGCATCTGCACCCTTGGAGACGGAGAGCGTGCTCGAAGTGGCGCACTCGGTCGACGTTTGCGGTGTGCAGTCAACCACTCCACCGGAGTTGAAGTTCACCACGCCGGTCAGCGCGGCGCGACGGATCGTCCTGAAAAACCTCGTGCCGGTTCGAAGGACGAACGTGCCGCGCAGCCTGACCGCGACCGCGGTGAACGCACCGCGGCAGGGCAGAGCCGGTTCGACGGCGTGCGGGGCAGCCGTTGCCACGATTTCCATGTTGATCGCCAATGTTTTGCCGAACCGCGCTTCCAAGCGTCCGCGCTCTCCGTCGAAGGTGACGGTCTGTCTGGGCGCGGCCCTAAAGGCGTGTAGCTCATGGCCGTTGGAGAATGACCGCGTCAGCGAAACGCCGAAGATCTCCGCGTCACCAGGGCGATAGAAATCGCGGCCGACTATTCGACCGTCGAGCCTCCACGACGCGAGCAGTCTCAGTCGGGCTCTTTCCTGTTTGCTCGCCTTGACTGAGACGGGCGGTGCGATCCGGGTAGGCGAAATATCGAGTAAGACGTGGTCGACCGCATGAGCGCGCGCCGGCAGCGCGAACGCGATTCCAATCACAGCGACTACCACTCCGATCTTCGCCACGGCCGTCCGATTATCGCAACGAACTCGGGAGGACGTGAAGCGCCGGCACGACAGCCACCTGGCTTGAGGTTGGGGATTTCCCCTGGCTACCGTGCCAGCCTGACCAAGGTATGCGGGGAGGTTTTCGGCCGGAGTGGCACAGATGGGTCAAGTTGCTGAGCATGTCGAGTGGCCGGCGGCGTGCGCTCTCGTTCGTTGCCGGATGGCTGATCGCGATTGCTGTGATCGGCGTGCTCACGGTCACCCCGATTGGGTGAAGGCCCGAGCGCGAGTCGGCGGAATACTGGAGAGGAGATGGAATGACCCGAAGCGCGCGCACCAACGAGTCCAAGAACCTCGTCCGCTCGGCGCGACCTCCCGGTTCAAGTGCTCCGGCTCCGGTCGCGCGTGCACGACGACACGTGTACCTCAGCGTGGAGGAGCGGATCGCCAGAGGCAAGGCGGCGCGTCAGAAGGCACCGCGGCGGAGTCATCGCAAGTGGGAAGCGGCGACGAATCGGCTCGATCCCGTCGCACTCCTCGAAGAGCAGTGCGAGAGCCGGGTCCCGGAGCTCGTCCCGATCCGAAATGGACGGATGCTCGCCTCGCCGTTCACGTTCTTTCGGGGAGCGGCGCTGCTGATGGCGGCCGACCTGGCATCGACGCCGAGGTCGGGCGTCAACGTGCAGCTGTGCGGCGATGCACACCTTTCGAACTTCGGCGTGTTCGGATCGCCCGAACGGCAGCTCATGTTCGACATCAACGATTTCGACGAAACGCTTCCCGGGCCGTGGGAGTGGGACGTGAAGCGACTTGCCGCAAGCTGCGAGATCCTGGGTCGCGACCGTGGCTTCTCCGCCTCGGACCGGCGTGCGATCGTCAGAGCGGGCGTCGCCGAATACCGGAACGTGATGCGGCGCGCGGCAAACATGGGGACGCTCGATGTCTGGTACGACCACCTCGACATCGAAGAGGTGCTGGACTGGGTCCACACCGAGGCCGCTGAGGGACGAATTGGCAAAAAGGAGGCGAGGGAGGCGGAGGAGGATGTCGCGAAGGCAAGGACGCGCGACAGCGCGCGGGTCTTCGCGAAGCGGGCGGACGAGGTCGACGGAGAGCTCAGGATCGTCGCCAACCCGCCGCTCGTCGTGCCGTTCGACCATCTGACCGACCCAGAGACGCCTCCCGATGAGACAGAAAAACAGATTCGCTCGTTGGTGCAGAGATACCGACGATCGCTCTCCGACCACCACCATCCCATCGAGGAGTTCGAATACGTCCATAGTGCACGCAAGATCGTCGGCGTTGGCAGCGTCGGGACCCGCGCCTGGATCCATCTGTTCGTGGGCCGAGACGACCAAGATCCGTTGTTCCTGCAGTCGAAGGAGGCGGAAGCGTCGGTGTTGGAGCGCTTCGTCGGCAAGAGCGAACACCTCGAACACGGCCGGCGAGTCGTGGTGGGCCAACGGTTGATGCAAGCGGCCAGCGACATCTTCCTCGGCTGGTTCCATGTCAAAGACACCGACGGCGGGCTGCGCCACTACTACGTACGCCAGCTCCACGACTGGAAGGGCGGCGCCGACGTGGAGAGCTTCCGGGTGCCGGGGGCGACGCTCTACGCCCGGCTGTGCGGAGCCACGCTCGCCCGTGCCCATGCACGCTGGGGCGACCGAATCGCGATCGCGACGTACCTGGGGAAAGGCAACGCGTTCGACAAGGCGATCGCTGACTTCGCCGCCGAGTACGCCGACCAGAACGAACGTGACTTCGACGCCTTCGTCGAAGCGGTCAAGTCCGGGCGCCTCGCGGCGCAGACCGGGGTGTAGCGACTCCGTCCTCGAGCACGATCTCCGCAGAAAGCTGATCGACCACCGGCCCCGCCAGCTCGTCGCGCACTCTCGTGTCGAAGTACACGTAGGCCGTCGTAAGGGCGATGAACGGCAGCGTCACTGCGTAAACGATTCCGGCGACGACGTCGGCTGCGGCAAGCGGCGCGTTCGTCAGCAGGATCAGAAGCACCCCTGCGAGCGAACCCGTAATGAACGCGATCGCTGCCCCGAGAATTGTGAGTGACCCGACCTTCAACCACTTGCGCCGAACGAGGCGTCCGCTCCGCCGCAACGCCTCGAGTCCGGAGAGACCCTCTAACTCGATCGCGGGGGCGATGAGCGCCCAACGGACTGTCAGCCAGACCGCAATCGGAATCAGGACCACGAAGCCCGCGAGGAGCAAGACTACGAGGACGGAGATCATCAGTGCGACGAACAGGGACCTGAGGCCGCCGAACGCGAGCCGGTAGGCGCGCAAGGCCCCCACCGGCCGCGCAGCATCGATCTCCACGAGGGCCCGCGCCGTCGCCATCTGGACGAAACCGAGCGCCAGCAGGGTCAACGCGATCCCGACGGCGACGACCAAGAGGACGAGCAGCCCTCCCCCCTCGCCTTCGGTCGAGATGCCTGCGACACTCGACGCCCTGGTCACGACCGTCTGCAGGAACGCGATGAGCAGCGCGATCGGTACGAAGAGGAGCCCGATTCCCACGAAGAGCGACATCCGTTGCCGGTACATGCGTCCGGCCGCGGCGATGATCTGACCCCACGCACGACGACGTGCCAGGTGGAGCGGCGCGGTCGGTCGCCAGGTGACACGCGAGAGCGCGAACGCCAAGAGCGCGATGAGCGCACCGAGCACGAGGAGAACCCCTCGCGGCTCGTGCACCAGTCGCCGCAGGAGTTCGGAGCCTCCGCCGACAGCGCCGCAGAAGAAATCGGTTGCCCGGGTCCCAAGAACCCCGCCTGCTGGAACCGCGTAGCTCCGGCTGCGCCAGCCCTCCGCCCACTGGAACGGCTGGGTCCATTGCCGCTTCAGGCTCGGGCCAGTCGGACCGTTGTAGAACGCCCGCTGGAGCTCGCCCCACCGACCCTCGAACCCGATCCAGGGAAACGCGGCACGTGCTTCGGTCCCGTCCGTCGGGATGTTCCGCACGACTGGCCGAAGGTCAGACGTGGGCCCTCTGGTGTCGTCGCAGCCAACTCCCTCCGAGGCCGCGCTGCCGAGATAGAGCGACTCACCGAAGAAGTTCGCGTGCGAACCGGCCGCGACATGCACGACCGGATGGGTACCGTCGACGAGCTCGAGCTTGCTGTCATCCCAGCCCGCCCGCTCCGCACCCTCGTGCTGGCTGTAGCCAACCTCGACTGGACGCTGGTCCAGGGCGGCCGCGGGAGTCGATGCGTCGAAGAGGAGCTGGATCATCTCCCAGTCGCCTTCGTGGAGGTTGTTCCAGTCGTTGAAAACGTAGAACAGCCAGTACTGCAACGCCAGCTTCCCCGGATGCCCCGCCTGGGTGACGACGTGCGCGTAGACGGTCGGCTTCGTCCCGGCGGAGACCCTGCGTGCCCATTGCTCGTATGTGCAGCCGGGAGTGAGCGCGTCCCCTGGGAAGTCGAGGTGGTATCCGTAGAGCCCTTTCCCGACCTGAGTTGCCGTCGGCGCGATCGAGATCAAGTCGGTGCGGTTCCACGGGCCGCGCAGCGAGACTGTGTCGGCGCCGAAGAGGACGTTGACGTCGAGCGGAAGGTACGGCTCGCCTGGACCGCACTCCTTCGCCTGAGTGACGATGCGAACGACCGGCGCGAATCGGTTGGCTAGCGCGCTCTGGTCAGCGAGGCCGGCCGAAGCGGCCCCGCACGAGCACAGTGCGACCACGGCCACGGCGACCGCAGCAGTTCGGCGACGCGTCAACATCATCGGCGCGACAACTCGCCTCGAGACTCGCCACTTGAAGGGCGTGTTGCATCATCCGAAGAGGATGACCCCCTACTGTTGTGGTCTTTCCCCGACACCCCATCTGGAGGTGCCCGTTGACCAGGTTCGTCGTCGACTCCAGCGCTGTGCTCCACCTGGCGGGCGCAGACACCGAGGTCCCGGCCAAGCACAAGCTGCTCGCGCCGACGCTCCTGCGTTCTCAAACGCTGTCGGACCTGCACGAGGCCGTCCAGCGCGGCGAGATTCCGGCGAACGTCGCGCGCGACCACCTTGCCCGCATCGGGAGGATGCCGATCAGGCTCCTCGGGGACGCCGTGCTCCGGCGCCGGGCCTGGGAGCTGGCAGATCGACTGGGCTGGGCGCAGACCTACAACGCCGAGTACGTCGCACTCACCCAGTTGCAGGCAGACGCGTTCATAACTCTGGACAAGGAGCTCGCGCGCAGCGTCAAAGGGATCGTCGAGACTGCATCAATCGACGCGCTGCGTTAGGAGACTGTGGCCCTCAGGGATTCGCTACTCGCGCATCAGCATCGCGGCGGCCTCGCGCTCCAGGTCGATGTAGTGCTCGCCGCTCACATCGACCGCGACGCGCCGGATCGTGCCGCCGGTGAAGCGCCAGGGCATCTCGCCCGGGTAGTCGGAGGTGACGCCGGCGCCGCTGTCGCGGCCGATGCAGAGGCCCTCTCCGGCGATCATGAACTTTCCTGGCTGGGTCTTGATCGGACCCTCGCCGACCTTCTTATCATCGTGCCAGAGGGAAAGGATCCCGGTGGCGACACCCGGGGGGTCCTCGCCGCTCTTGTCGAACGAGGCGGAAAGGATCTGGCCGTCGCCGATCGGAATCTCTTCGGTCCCTTCGAACTTCTGCTCTGACATACCGACGAAGTTGTAGACGTAGTGGAGCCGGCCGTTCTTGACGTAGAGGGCGTGGCCGCCGAACGGGGAGCCGTGCGCGAAGAGGACACCCTGTGCTCCCGGTCCGGGGATGTCGACGGCCGCTCCGATCACGAAGGAACGGTTACGCACGTTCACCGCCTGTGATTCGGGTACGTCAGCGGCGTCCGGGAAATACATGTAGCGGTTGCGAGGTGGTGTGAGCACGGGTCGCGGTGTGATCATGATCTCGAGCGCCGAGCGGTCGTCGAGCGGGAACGCTCCGTTCGCGCCGGCCTCCGCGTACCAGAGATTCACGAGTTCCCGGACTTTCTCGGGGTGCTCGGTCGCGAGGTTATGAAGCTCGGCGCGGTCGACGTCAGTGTTGTAGAGCTCCCACTCGTCGTCGTTGAAGTTGCTCCAACCGCTCAAGGTTGGATGATTCGTGACCGCCTTCCAACCTTCGTGCCAGATCCCCCGCGAGCCGAGCATCGCGTAGAACTGCGTCTTGCGTTCCGACGGGGCCTTCGCGTCGTCGAAGCCGGAGCGCATGCTGACGCCGTCGAATTCGGTCTGGGTGTGGCCTTTGATCGTCTCAGGCGCCTCGACGCCGAGGACGTCGAGGATCGTCGGGACGATGTCGATCGCGTGGTGATACTGCTCGCGGATCTCGCCCTTGGACTTCATGCCGGCCGGCCACGAGATGATGCATGGGTCGCTTGTGCCGCCGTTGAACTCGTAGCGCTTCCACATCTTGAACGGCGTGTTGAAGGCCATTGCCCAGCCATTCGGGTAGTGGTTGTACGTCTTCGGGCTACCCAACTCGTCGAGCAGCGGCATGTTCGCCTCGATCGTGTCCGGGATCCCGTTCGCAAACTTCATCTCGTTGACCGAGCCGTTTGGCCCACCCTCGCCCGAGGCGCCGTTGTCGGAAACCAAGACGACAAGGGTGTTTTCGCGCCAGCCGAACTCTTCGAGGAAGCCGAGCAGGCGTCCGATCTGGTCGTCGGCGTGCGCCAGGAATCCGGCGTAGACCTCGGCCATGCGGGAGAACAGCTTCTTCTCGTCGTCCGAGAGTGAACCCCACGGCCGCGTGACGTCGAGGGGCGGGAAGGGCTTGCCGTCAGGCCCCGTCCGAGTCTCAGTGGTGCCGATCGGGTTGATCGGCGGCACCTCAGTGTCGTTCGGGACGAGCCCGAGCTTCTTCTGTCGGGCGAGTGTCTCCTCGCGCATCGCCTCGTAACCCATGTCGAAGCGACCTTTGTACTTCTCGATCCATTCCTTCGGCGCGTGGTGCGGTGCGTGGCAGGCGCCCGGCGCGTAATACAAGAAGAAGGGCTTCTCTGGCGCAATCGCCTTCGCGTCCCGGATGAACTCGATTGCCTTGTCCGTCAGGTCCTCCGTGAGGTGGTAGCCCTCTTCCGGAGTACTCGGCTGGTCGACAGGGTGGTTGTCGTAGACGAGATCCGGATACCACTGGTTGGTCTCCGCCCCGAGGAACCCGTACCAACGCTCGAAACCCCTGCCGGTCGGCCAGTTGCGCCTCGTCGAGGCGAGGTTCATCTCGTCATCGGGGCAGAGATGCCACTTGCCCACCATGTAGGTGTTCCAGCCCTGCTCGCCGAGAATCTCGGAGATGGCGCCATTCTCGGGCGGAATCGTGCCGCTTGCGTTCGGGAAGCCGATTGCCGCCTCGGTGATGCACGCCATGCTGTTACGGGTGTGATTTCGCCCGGTCAAGAGACAGGAGCGCGTCGGCGAGCAGAGTGCGGTCGTATGCCACTGCGTGAAGCGGACACCGTTCTTCGCGAGAGCGTCGATGTGCGGCGTTTCCACCGGCCCGCCGTAACAGCCGAGAGCCGAGAAGCCAACGTCGTCGAGGACGATGTACACAACGCTGGGCGCCCCATCGGGTGCTTTTGGCGGCTCGAACGGAGCCCAGTCGGGCTTCGAGTCGCGGATGTCGACGTTGATGACGCCCTGGAACGGCTTGCTCATCGCTGATCCTCCCGATCGAAAGCTGGGTTGAAGTCGGAGATCGCGCTCCGCGGCGGGAGCGTTGCGCCATGCGCGCCCTAAGGCATCACCCCTTCAGGACGAACAAGCAACCGTTGGAGCGACAGCACGCGGGGGCGCGCTCGGGTCGACCTCAGCCCAGCGCCACGCCTTCGGCGGAGCTGGCCGGCTTCGGGTCGGGGAGGCGTCTCATGCGGAAGGCGTTGAGCAGGCCGAGGAGGCTGGCAAGGACCGGTACGAGCAGCGCAACCTGTAGGGAGCGATCGCGCGCCTCCTTGTTGATGTGGAGGATCTCTTCCTGCACGGCTTTCGGTTCGTCGGCGAGCAGCGGCTCGAGCTGCGCGTTGCTTATCACCTCCGCATCGTCTTCCAACGAGTCTGCTATCTGCTGCTGTTGTGCCGGTGGGATCACCTTGCTGTCTTCGGACAGGTTGGTGAACGAGAAAGCGAGGACGGCGAGCATGATGCCGCCGGCCACCGCCAGTCCGAATGAGAGCCCAAAGGATCCGGCCGCCGAGTTCACTCCGGCTGCCTCGCTCACCCGCTCCTCCTCGATCGGAGAAAGCGTGTAGTTGTTCAGCTGCGATACGAGGAGGCCGAGCCCCGAGCCGGTGATCAGCAACGGGACGAAGAGCCACCAGCCCGAATGCGTGCGAGGCACGATCGGGATGATCAGCGCAATACCGACCGTGCTGAGAGCGAATCCGACCAGGATGATGTCGCTCGGGCGCCGGCCACCCGCTTTGCGTCCCGCGAGCAGCGCGACCCCGAACATGCTGAGCGAGAGCGGCGCGAGGGTCAATCCCGTCTTCAGCGCGTTGTACTCGAGCGTCATCTGGAGGAAGATCGGCAGCGCGATCATCGCACCGCCCAGGGTGACGTTCTGCAGCAGCTGCCCGGAGATCCCGCTCGTGAAGTGCGGGAACCTGAACAGACCTGGATCGAGCAATGTCGGCTTCCCTTCCCGTTTCCGCCGTACGAGCCAGTAGGCGAGCAGCGCGAGTGCGATCGCTCCGATCGCGATCAACAGTCCGACGAACTCGCCGCCTTCCTGCCAGACGAGAATGCCGAGCACGAGGCCACCCATGCCGAGCACGGAGAGGATCGCGCCGACCAGGTCGATCTGCCGCGGCCCTGTGTAGGCCACGTCGTGGACGAGCTTGATCTGGGACAGCACGACGGCGATCACGACGGCCTCGAGCCCGAAGCCGACACGCCAAGAGAGGTACGTTGTGACGAAGCCACCGAGGAGCGGTCCGACCGCTGCCGCGATCGCGGCAGCTGCCCCGACCAGCGCGTATGTCCGCGTCCGGGCCGCCCCCTTGAAGTTCCCATGGATCAGGGACTGCATAGCGGGCAGCAGCAGCGACGCCCCGAGCCCGCCGATGATCGCCCAGAAGATGATGACCGCGGTCAGGCTCTGGGCCAGCGTCATCGCCAGGGCTCCGATCGCGTAGGCGGCGAGGCCGAGCACATAGGCCCGCTTCCGCCCGATGAGATCGCCGACCTTGCTACTGATCAGAATGAACGCAGCGGACACCAGCGCCTCCAACGCGATCGCGGCTTGAACGTTGCTCACGGTCGTGTCGAGGTCCTCGACCACAGCCGAGATCGAGACGTTCATCAGGGAGGTGTCCACGACGAGCACGAACATCGCCATCGCCAGCAAGAAGGAGAGCTTGGTTTGGGCGGCGGAGCTCTCGTCCTCCGGAACGCTGTCAGTAACTGCTTCGCTCACACGCGGCCCGCGACTCCGCTGTCACCTGTTTGACGACGCATCTCAACCAGTCTACGAAGCAACCCGGAACGCGGCTTCATCCTCCCTGGATGAACCGAGGGTGGCTTAGAGGCGCGTTGCCCGGCGGTAGACGCGAAGATGAACGCGGTGAGCTAGCGTGCGCCCTTGCTCAGCGGCACCGGATGCGAATACCGTTTGGTCGTTCCGGAGCGCCGACCACTTACGACAGCACGATGCTAAGCCGGCAGAGGTGGTGCGTTTCATGGTGACGGCGGAGGAGATCGGTCGGGTCGCAGTGTTCGCGGACATCGAGCCGGCCGAACGCGACCGGCTCTCCCGGGCAGTGGCAGACATTACCCTCGTTCCCGGCGAGTCCGCCGTGAACGAGGGTGACGCGCGGGCACTGTTCGGCGTTCTCGAGGGTCGGTTCGAGGTGATCAGGCTCGTCGACGGCGTGGAGAGTGTGATCGGCGAGCGGAGGCCTGGTGACGTCTTCGGGGAAATGTCGATCGCCTTCGGCATGCTCCACCCGGGCGGATTCCGCGCAGCGGAGGCGTCGCGCGTGTTTCGGATCGAGCTGCAGGACTACTACGCGCTCGCCGCCGCTGCGCCCGAGGTTGCGGAGCGGGTGGGCCTCCTGGCGCTGCACCGGCTCGGGGGGCCCAAAGGTCTACAGGCACGAGCGTCCGCACCCGACCCGGTCCGAGCCATCGTCCTTGGCCAACAGTGGGACGCCTCCTGTGCGGAGCTACGGCGTTTCCTCGACCGCAACCAGATCCGGTTCAGATGGCTCCAGCCGGAAGTGCCCGCCGATGCGGAGCAGTGGTCGGGCGCGCGGCCAGCAGATGGTGACCTCCCCGCCGTTCGGGTCGTGAACGGCAAGACCGCCATGCGACCGACGTTTCGGCGGGTGGCCGAGCTCCTCGACATCCCGACCGAGCCGGCGGCCGCGGAGTACGAAACGGTGATCGTCGGTGCGGGGCCTGCCGGCCTTGCAGCCGCCGTGTACGGCGCTTCCGAGGGACTGAAGACGATCGTGATCGAACGCGAGGCACCCGGCGGCCAGGCGGGCACGTCCTCCCGAATCGAGAACTACCTCGGATTCCCTTCAGGTGTGTCGGGCGACGAGCTCGCGAGTCGGGCGTTGCAGCAGGCGCGCAGGCTCGGCGCCGAGATCCTCGTCACCCGCTCGATAACGCGGATCGACGCATCGAACCGTCAGGTGCATCTCGACGGCGGCGACGTCCTGCAGGCGAAGACGATCATCCTCGCGTGCGGTGTTTCGTGGCGGCAACTTTCCGTCGAGGGGTTCGATCGACTCGTTGGGAAGGGCGTCTTCTACGGAGCGGCGCGCAGCGAGGCGCCGAACACGCACGGCCTCGATGTCCACGTCGTCGGGGCCGGGAACTCGGCAGGGCAGGCGGCAATGTTCTTCGCGAACCACGCGCGGAGCGTGACGATGCTCTGTCGCGCGGCCACGTTGGCCAAGACCGGCAAGAGCGGAATGTCGCGCTACCTCATCGACCAGCTCTCGGCCCGACCCAACGTCGACGTGCTGTACCGGACTGAGGTGATTGCAGCACACGGCGCGGACTCGGTTGACGCGATCGAGGTCCGGAACTCAGATACCGGCGAGACGAAACGGCTCGCGTCCGGAGGGCTCTTCTTGTTCATCGGTGCGGACGCCGAGACAGGTTGGCTCCCGCCCGAGATTGCACTCGACGGGCGCGGTTACATCCTCACCGGTCCAGATGTGCACGACGACAGGGACTGGCAGCTTGCGCGTGATCGGTATCTGCTCGAGACGAGCGTGCCGGGCATCTTCGCCTGCGGCGATGTCCGATTCGGCCCCGTGAAGCGGGTCGCGGCAGCAGTCGGGGAGGGCAGCATGGCGATCGCCTTCGTGCACCAGTATCTCAGGGAGCACGCTTGAACCAGCTGGGTAATGACGCGCTCCCGTGGGCCGGCGTTCGCGAAGGTTCCCCCGTGGCCTCGTTCTCAGGACGCGCTGGCGCTTGCATTTGTCTGCGCCAGTGATCGGGAATGTCCCCCGACGACCTTTAGGCTTCGGACGTGGCCGTGGACTGAACGTGATGACGAGGATGCACGTCGACGAGCTTGAGATCGACGACGGGCTTGTGCGTCGCCTACTCGCCGGACAGTTCCCAGAGTGGGTCGACCTGCCGCTCCGTCGGGTCGAACCGAGCGGGACCGTCAACGCCATCTTTCGACTGGGTGATGAACTCTCTGTGCGGCTCCCGCGTCGTCGAGGGCCCTCCGAGCCAGGGAGCACGGAGTTCGACTGGTTGCCAAAGCTGGCTCCGCTACTCCCCGTCGAGGTTCCTGTCCCGGTCGCGCAAGGTCGCCCGAGCGGCGACTATCCCTGGTTTTGGGAGATCCACACCTGGGTCGAGGGCAAAACGGTGCCGGTGGAGGAGATCGACGCGATCGGGGCGGCGCGCGATCTCGCGGCACTCGTGCAGGCAATGCAACAGATCAGCCCAGCCGGGGCGCCGCGCGGACGCGGCATCCCGCTGGCCGACCGCGACCCCGAGACTCGCTACTGGCTGGCGAGGTTCGACGGTGATCCCACAGTGACGGCTGAGTGGGAACGCGCGCTCGCGGCGCCGGCTTGGGGCGGGCCGCCGGTCTGGCATCACGGCGACCTGGACGTGCGTAACTGGCTCGTCCGCGATGGCCGCATCAGCGGCGTCGTCGACTGGGGGGCGATGGGCGTCGGCGACCCTGCCTGCGACGTGATGGTCGCGTGGAAGCTGCACTCGCCTGGAGCTCTTCATGCGTTCCGCGCCGCGCTGCCGACAGATGACGCGACCTGGGAGCGGGCACGCGGGTGGGTTCTCTCGCAGGCGGTCGCGATCCTCGCTTACTACACGCCAGAGAACAACCCGGCCCTGTTCCACGAAGCTGAGAGCTGGCTCGCCCTGCTTTTGTCAGAGCGCGATTAGGCCATCCCATGAGCAGCCGCATGGGGCCAGCGTGCGGGAATTTCACGCGAGCCGGCTTCGTCGCGCACGCGTAAGCTCGCCCTATGGCGCGTTGGACGGTGCAGACGATTGCTGAGGTGCCGATCGTCCCGGACGGCGATCCGGACGACGCAGTGTGGTACCCGCTCCAGCATGCGCTTGGGATCGACACCTTCGGCGTCAACCTCTTCGTCGCGAGCGGGGCAGGCCAAACACTTGTGGAGGAACACGACGAGGGCGCGAGTGGCCAGCAAGAGCTGTACCTCGTTCTCGAAGGCGAGGCTATGTTCGAACTCGACGGGGAAGAGGCTCATCTCGGTCGTGGCACAGCCCTTGCAATCACCGAACCGTCCGTCCGCCGCAGCGCCAGAGCAGTGCATCCCGGAACAACCCTGCTCATCGTCGGTGCCGGTCGTTCGCCGTTTACGTCCACGTGGAACCCGAGCCACTTCACGGATATTCGGTGCCCCGACTAGACGCAGTCGGCTGCGCCTGCGTTCGTGAATGACGCTCGAGCGCGTTTGGGACGTCAGCCGATTTGCTCAGCCAGCCCGATGAGAATGCCCTCCGGGCCTCGGACGTAGCAGAGCCGATACACGTCTTCGTAGTTGACCACTTCGTCGACGAGCTGTGCGCCGTGCTCGCGGAGTCGGGCCAGCGTATCGTCGAGGTCGTCTACCGCGAACATGACGCGGAGGTAGCCGAGGGCGTTTACCGCCGCGTTCCGGTGATCGGCGACAGGAGGCGGCGTGAGAAAGCGCGAGAGTTCAATCCCGCCGTGGCCGTCCGGCATACGCATCATGGCCATTTCGACGCGCTGTTCGCGCAGTCCAGTGACGCGCCCTGACCAGTCTCCTTCGATCATCGCTCGCCCCTCGAGTTCGAGGCCCAGCTCGGCGAAAAAAGAGATCGCGGCATCAAGCGACTCCACCACGATGCCCACGTTGTCCATCCGTTGAAGCGCCACACGGTCATTGTCGCGGATCGCAAAGATCGCCGATGAACTTTTGGCGCCCTGCCGGTCTCTACTGCATACGGATCCGCAAGTGTTTCCTGAAGAACTGACGCCGGATCTGGCCGGAACCGATGAGTTTTCGCTGGCTACTCCGTCTCTACCGCGTACGGATCCGTAAGCGCCCAGGACCTTCTCGCCTACACCACCGAATTCGGGAGGCAACTTGAAGCTTCTTCTTACGTCCGCTGGCATCAAGAACGCGAGCATCCACGACGCACTCGTCGAACTGCTGGGCAAACCGATTGCCGAGTGCGACGCCCTCTGTATTCCCACGGCGTTGTACGGGCATCCCATGGCGGGCCCTCGCCAAGCGTGGCGGTGCATCAGCGGGCACGAGCCTGGCACTCCCACGGTCGGATTGGGCTGGAAGTCCATGGGAGTGCTGGAGCTCACCGCCCTGCCGAGCCTCGACGCGGAGCGCTGGGTCCCGCTGGTCCGAGAGACTGACGTCCTGCTCGTCGAGGGCGGCGATGCCGCGTTCTTGTGCCACTGGATGCGAGCGTCCGGCTTGGCAGACCTTCTGCCGTCGCTGCCCGAGACGGTCTGGGTTGGGGTAAGCGCCGGAAGCATGGTGATGACCCCGCGGATCGGAGACGACTTCGTGACATGGCCGTCCGCGACAGACGACCGCACCCTAGGGATCGTCGACTTCTCGATCTTCCCGCACCTCGACAACCCTGACCTGCCTTGGAACACGTTGGCCACCGCAGAAGAATGGGCGGCGGGCTTGTCAGGCCCCGCGTACGCGATCGACGACGAGACCGCCTTCAAAGTGGTCGACGGTACTGTCGAGGTCGTCTCCGAGGGGCGCTGGAAACTACTCACGCCATAGCACTGAGACTGTCACGCCGCGAGGTCCCGATTCAGGATACGACGACCGACATCTCAGGAGTCCCGTTCCGCGATTCGTTGTGAGGAGCACCGGAAGCGACCTCTGGCATGGGCCAGTGTTACGGAATGTCCCTCGATGCCGACTCGATAGATTCGCGCTGAGATGACGGACTTTCGGATTGCCCGAAGTGATGTGGCCGACGGCGCGGACGTGGCCGAGGTCGCGTGGAAGGTGATTGAGCCAATGTGGGGCCTCCTGAAGACACCATACGAACCAGATGAGCGGCTTCAAACGGTGGCGACTCCGGGGCAACGCGCCTTTTACGCGTTGCATTGGACGATTTCGGAAGTATCGAATGGCGGCTTCCACCAATACTTCTATAACTCCACTGGTTACCTTGCACCCGAAGCGATCACCGGCGCGGAGTTGCTTGGCGCTAGTGAGTACGCGAACGTGATTCGTCGCGCCACATCCATCTTCCCCTCTGAGGAGGCACTGCGGGATCTAGACCAACGCCAGGAAATCCTCGAGCAGGCGACAGACAACCAGATCGCGTTCCTCTCCAGCTTGGACGATGCGCTCTATGCGCTCCTCGAGAGCCCAACGCAGAACCCCGCCGTCCTCTTTGGGCCGTACATCGAGGCACATCCTGAAGAGTTCTTTCGAGGATAGGCGCCTCCCATGCGCCAGTGTTCGGGAATGTCCCCCGAGCGCGGGGTGACGATCTCAGTGGACTTCGCCTTCTGGGGCGAGTAGTGGGAAGTAGTGCCAGCAAATGTCCCTGAGGACCTCGATGATCAGCTGTGGCGTGAGTTCTGCGTTGGGATCGTCGAGTTGCGACGGGAGCTTTACGCCCATCTCCTTGGCGTGCTCGATGAGTCCGGGTGCAGCGCTCTTGCCCAGCGTGCTGAGCGTTTTGCCGACCACGTCTTCGTCCATCTGCCATTTCGAGACAGGTAAGGCGGTGAAAGTGGCCCATGTCTCGGGGTCACGCGGTGTTTCGCGAGTGAACACGTGGTCGAACGTGCGCGCTGACGCGTCGCGTTGGGTGAACGCGTCGCCGAGATTCCAGCTCTTCCGCAGCGTCGCGATCAGGGAGGTGTGGCGGTACTCCTCGTTGTAGACCGAGCCTGATTCGACCCAGGGCGACACCACGATCGCGGGGACGCGATAGCCGGAACGGTCGAACGTGAAGCCGAACTCTCCTGCCGGTGCGGCAGGATCGGGCGGCGGGACCGGTCCCGGGGGTACATGGTCGTAGGTTCCGCCTGGTTCATCCCACCCGATCAGGAGGGTCGTGTTCCAGACGTTCGAGCCCGAGGCTGAGGTGGCGGACCGGTAGGCGTTAAACACGCGCGCCAGGAAAGCCTCACCGGCCAGGATCGAGGACGGGGGGTCAATCGCTGCGTCGATGTTGGGGCCCATTGCCCGCCCGATCGCGGGGTGGTAGTCGCCGTGGCCGGAAATGAAGTTCGGCTCGATGAACGAGAAGTTGGGCAGGGTTCCGGCGGCGGCGTCCTTCTCGAACTCGGCGAACGGCACGAAGTTCGTCGCCAATCGGTCTTTCAACCGGGAGTAGTGCATAAGTCCCGCGAACGACAATGGCATCGGCTCCAGCACGTAGACCTTCCACGTCTTGCCGTGCTGCTCGAGCCGCTCGAAGATCGTTTCCGTGTCGTTCTTGGTGAACCACTTCCTGACCGGGCTGTTCACGACCAGGCCTGACGAGGTGGCCGCAGTCCAGAACGACCTGTTCATGAACGTCTGCGACGGCACTTCGCAGAACCAGTGGTCGAATACCCCAAACTCGCGTGCGATCCCATTGAGCACGGGCACCTGCTCCGGCGTGTAACCGGTCATGATCTGCGCGTACTCCTCATAGGTCGGCTGACGACCCATCTCCCCGGTGAACGTGCTGATGTAGTCAGTGACGAAACCGTCCATGGTTGGCGTCGCACCGGACGGCGGCGCGTTCCACGGCTCGGTCACGCCCTCGCCGATCTTGAAGCGGTTGTGCTCGTCTAGGACGCCGAAGAGCTGCGTATTGGTGTGGTAGTACTCCTCGCCCGAATCCGGGTTGGGCGAGTCCATGTCGGTCGCGACTGTGTACGGGACCGTCTTGCGATCGGCGCCATGCTCGGCCCACTCCGGAATCGGGTTATTCAACCCCTTCCCGATCACGCCCTCAAAGGTCTTGCCATCCTCCGGGCCGTAGAGATGACCGAGCAGGTTGTCGAGCGATCGGTTCTCGAAAAGCACCACGACAACATGGTCGAGGGCATTGGCGCGGGTGGCCGGGTCTGTCATGCGAAGCCTCCAAGGCATTTCGGGAATGTCGCAGCGCCGTGGATCCTAAGAATGGGTG
>Ga0207709_10001326_pt1 | contig 17490 bp, 15 predicted proteins | sample KBSM34metaG_FD_184397 | JGI IMG/M metagenome (GOLD analysis project Ga0207709, IMG submission 184397) | Miscanthus rhizosphere microbial communities from Kellogg Biological Station, Michigan, USA - KBS M3-4 metaG (SPAdes) (version 2) | ecosystem: Host-associated > Plants > Roots > Rhizosphere >...
GGGAAGGAAAAGATTTGTTATGTAATAACATTCTGCTTTCGCGGTGGCGTTGGCGTAGGCCGGAAGTCATGCATGGCATGTGCGCTTTGCCTGCCGTTCATGTGCTTCACGCTGCTGCGGCCACGGCTGCGCAACCGCGTCACGCAGTGCTTTGCGTCGCGGCCTGGCTCTGCGAACATCGCAGGTTGCCAAGGAGTCCTTTCATGAACCTGTCCGTCCCCGCCGCCCCGCCCGAATCCGCTTCGCCGTCCTGGGCGCCCGCAAGCTGGCGCGGCAAACCCGCGCTGCAGATGCCGGTGTATCCGGACGCGCAGGCGCTGGAGGCGACGCTGGGCGAATTGCGCCATCTGCCGCCGCTGGTCACCTCGTGGGAGATCTTCGCGCTGAAGAAGCAACTGGCCGAAGCGCAGGAAGGCAAGCGGTTCCTGCTGCAGGGCGGCGATTGCGCGGAGAACTTCAGCGATTGCGAGTCGGGCACGATCTCCAACCGGCTCAAGGTGCTGCTGCAGATGAGCCTGGTGCTGGTGCACGGCTTGCGCCTGCCGGTGGTACGGGTCGGCCGCTATGCCGGCCAGTACGCCAAGCCGCGCTCGGCCGATACCGAGACCCGCGACGGGGTGACCCTGCCGAGCTACCGTGGCGACGTGGTCAACGGCCCGGAGTTCACCGCGCAGGCGCGCGTGCCCGATCCGCGGCGGATGATCACCGCGCACTCGCGTTCGGCGATGACGATGAACTTCGTGCGCGCGCTGATCGACGGCGGCTTCGCCGATTTGCACCATCCCGAGTACTGGAACCTGAGCTGGGTCGGCTACTCGCCGCTGGCCGAGGACTACCAGAAGATGGTGTCCTCGATCGGTGACGCGGTGCGCTTCATGGAGACGCTGTCCGGTGCGCAGCTGTACAACCTCAACCGGGTCGATTTCTACACCTCGCACGAAGCGCTGCTGCTGCCGTACGAGGAAGCGCTGACCCGCGAGGTGCCGCGGCAGTGGGGCTGGTTCAACCTGAGCACGCATTACCCGTGGATCGGCATGCGCACCGCCGCGCTGGACGGCGCGCACGTGGAATATTTCCGCGGCATCCGCAACCCGATCGCGATCAAGGTCGGGCCGTCGGCGCAGCCGGACCAGTTGCTGCGCCTGATCGACGTGCTCAACCCCGAGGACGAACCGGGCCGGTTGACCTTCATCCACCGCATAGGCGCGGCACAGATCGCGCAGAAACTGCCGCCGCTGCTGGATGCGGTGAAGCGCGACGGCCGCCGCGTGCTGTGGGTGTGCGATGCGATGCACGGCAATACCGAGAGCACCAGCAACGGCTACAAGACGCGGCGCTACGACAACGTGCTGGGCGAGGTGGAGCAGTCGTTCGACATCCATGCTGCGGCCGGCACGCGGTTGGGCGGTGTGCACCTGGAGCTGACCGGCGAAGACGTCACCGAATGCACCGGCGGCGCGCGCGAGCTGACCGAGCGCGACCTGGAGCGGGCGTACCGCTCCAGCGTGGATCCGCGCCTGAATTACGAGCAGTCGCTGGAGATCGCGCTGGCGATCGTGCGCAAGCAGAACGGGCGCAGCGTGCCGTTGAGCACGGACTGACCGTGCGCTCCTGGGTCACCGCAGCGGGCTTGCTGGTGCGCTGCGTGCGCCAGGTGCCGATGTCGTGGCGATGGCGCTCGTCGGCGCGCTTGAAGTCGTCGATATCCGACGCCGCGAATGCAGCTGCAGCGCGCGTGTCGCGGCCTGCGATGGGGGGCTGATTGGCGATGTCGGCGCCTCGGGTCTTGGCAGGCGCCGCGTCTGCCGCATCCAGCTTCGGACGTAACTGAGGACGCATCATCCGCAGCGGCGGCTGCGGGCCGTTGGCGAGTTGCTTGTCGCCGCTCAGGAAGCACGCACGCTGCGATCGCGCACATCGGTCGTGGACTGCGCCAGGAACGGGGCGCCACTCGCCCGCGATGCGCGTGTCGCGGATGTGCGCCGTGCGCACGCCTGGCGATGGTGCCGCGATTCGTGCCGCGGCACAGCGCTCGACACTGCGCTCATGCCTGCTTTGCCACACTGTCGCGACTCCTCCCCCCTTCAAGGAGCGCATCTTGAACCTGGATCTCGACTGGATCCCGTGGCGCGCTTACACGCTGCCGATCGGCGCCGCGGTAGTGCTCGGCTTCCTCGCCTGGTGGCTGTTGTTGCGCATCGCGCAGCGCATGCGCGGGCGCGACTACCGGCGCGCGCGCATCATCCGCGTGGTCAGCGTGCCGATGGCCTTCCTGCTGCCGATGCTGATGCTCAGCTTCGCACTGGAATCCACGCCGCTGGACGAGCGCGCGTTGACCGACCTGCAGCACCTGCTGCATATCGGCATGATCGGTTGCGTGACCTGGCTGCTGGTGCGCGGCGCCGCCGCGCTGGAAAAGGCCATCCTGCGCAGCTATCCGATCGAAGTGGCCGACAATCTGACCGCGCGGCGCATCCAGACCCAGACCCGGGTGCTGGCACGCGTGGCGATGGGCACGATCATCCTGCTCGGCACCTCGGTGGTGCTGCTGACCTTCCCGGCTGTGCGGCAGATCGGCACTACGCTATTGGCCTCGGCCGGCATCATCGGCCTGGTCGCCGGTATCGCCGCCAAGCCGGTGTTCGGCAACCTGATCGCGGGCCTGCAGATCGCCCTGACCCAGCCGATCCGGCTCGACGACGTGGTCATCGTCGAAGGCGAGTGGGGCCGCATCGAGGAGATCGGCAGTTCCTACGTGGTGGTGCGGATCTGGGACGAGCGGCGCATGGTGGTGCCGTTGACCTGGTTCATCGAAAATCCGTTCCAGAACTGGACGCGCAGCAGCGCCGACCTGCTCGGTACCGCGTTCCTGTGGCTGGATTACCGCACGCCGATGCCGCAGCTGCGCGCCGAGCTGGAGCGGATCTGCAAGAGCGAGCCGCTGTGGGATGGCCGCGTCTGCGTGACCCAGGTGACCGAGACCAGCGAGAGCACGATCCAGGTGCGCCTGCTGGTCAGCGCGCGCAACTCCGGCGATGCGTTCGACCTGCGCTGCATCGTGCGCGAACGGATGATCGATTTCCTGACCCGCGAACATCCGTATGCCTTGCCGAAGCTGCGCGCGGAGATCTCCTCGGACACCGCGCGCGCGGCACCGCGGCCGCCATCGACGGCCAGCGACTCGGCGGCGATGCGCTCGCCCGGCGCCGAGGATGGCGCGCCGGCGGCGACAGCGGTGCAGGATCCGGGCGCGCCGAGGCCGGATACGGCGTAGCGTCGCGTTGTGCCGTGTCGTGTCGGCGTGGCGGCAGGCGCCTGCAGCGTCCACGCGTTGTTGGTGACGCATGGATTCTCATTGAAACCTGTAGGAGCGGCTTCAGCCGCGACCGGGGCTTTGCTGGTAACGCCCGGTCGCGGCTGAAGCCGCTCCTACAAAGGCCTTCTTTGCCAACCGTCTGTCGATGGGTTGCGCCTTGGCGCCGTTGCGGCGCTCCCCGCTTTACGGATGCTCCGTGGCCTGCGGCAGCGTCGGCAAGAACGCCGGGGGCGTGCGTGCGCGGCTGCGCTGTTCGTAGGCGTAGCCCAGTTCGATCAGGCGCGGTTCGCTCCAGGCGCCGCCGATGAACACCAAGCCCAACGGCAGGCCGTCGCTGGCGCCCATCGGCACGGTCAGGCTGGGATAGCCGGCCACCGCCGCCGCGCCGTAGCTGGCCCCGGGAAAGTCGTCGCCGTGGAGCGGGTCGGTCTTCCAGGCGCGGCCGGTGGTCGGCGCGATCAGCGCATCCAGCCGCTGCGCGCGCAGGGCCGCGTCGATGCCGTCCGGACCGGCCAGGCGCCTGGCTTTCGCCCGCGCTTCCAGGTAGGCCGGGTCTTCGAGGCCGCGGGTGGCCTGCGCCTGTTCGAACAGCGCCTGGTCGAAGTGCGCCAGTTCGCGCTCGGCATGCGCGCGGTTGAACGCGATCAGTTGCGCCAAGGTGCGCAGCGGCGCCTGGCGCGTGTCGAGGTAGCGTTCCAGCCCGGCCTTGAACTCGGTCAGCAAGACGGTCAGTTCGGCGTCGTCCCATTGCCCGGCGGTGGGGATCCGCGCAGCGACCACGGTGGCGCCGGCCGCACGCAACGCGGCGACCGCGCGCGCCTGCGCCGCGGCGATGTCCGGGGCCTGGGTCAGCGGTGAGGGCAGCAGGCCGATGCGCGCGCCGCGCAGCGCGTCGCGGCGCAGGTGCGCGGCGTAGTCGTAGCCGGGCGGACGCGGTGCCGCGGCGGTGGCCGGGTCGGCAGGATCGGGCGCGGCCAGTACGCTCAGCAGCGTCGCCGCGTCGGCGACGCTGCGGGTCATCGGTCCGGCCGTGTCCTGGCTGGCGGAGATCGGGAGGATGCCGTTGCGGCTGATCAGGCCGACGGTCGGCTTCAGCCCGACCAGGCCGTTCACCGCGGCCGGGCAGACAATGCTGCCGTCGGTCTCGGTGCCGATGCCGGCCACCGCCAGATTGGCCGACACGGCTACGCCGGTGCCGGCGCTGGAGCCGCAGGGATTGCGATCGAGCACGTACGGATTGCGGGTCTGCCCGCCGCGCGCGCTCCAGCCGGAACTGGACTTGCTGGAGCGGAAGTTGGCCCACTCGCTGAGGTTGCTCTTGCCCAGGATCACCGCGCCGGCCTGGCGCAGGCGCTGCACCAGGAAGGCATCGTGCGGCGGGTGGAAGTCGGCCAGCGCCAGCGAGCCGGCCGAGGTGGCCATCGGCCGCGCATCGATGTTGTCCTTCAACACCAGCGGGATGCCGTGCAGCGGGCCGCGCAGATGCCCGGCGCGGCGTTCGGCGTCCCGCTGCCGCGCTTCGTCCAGGGCGTGCGGATTGCGTTCGATGATCGCGTGCAGCGCCGGTCCTTGCCGGTCCAGCGCATCGATCCGTTGCAGGTAGGCCGCGGTCAGGCCGGCGCTGTCGAGCGTGCCGTGCGCCATCCGCGCCTGCAGCGTGGCGATGTCGGTTTCGGCATGGGCGAACGCGTTTGGGGCTTGTGGCGGCGCGGCGACGGCGGTGTCGGGCACGACGGGATGCCGGCAGCCGGCGAGGGCGCCGCACAGCAACAGGGCGGGCAGCAGGCGCATCGGCAGGTTCCCGGGAAGTCGTTCTCCAGGAGGCTACGCAGCGCTATGGGGATTGGCAAACCGGTGCGGGCGCCTGCCCGCATGCGTTCAGTGCGCGGGACGCCGCCGGCGCCGGATCAGGTCGCGGGCCAGGATGCCGACCACGGCCAGGTTGATCGCCAGCACCGCCCACGCGGCCCAGCCGGGATGGCGCACGATCGCGTAGATGTCGAACGGCAGATAGATGGCCGCGGAGACGCAGCCCAGCATCGACGCCCAGGCCTTGGCGCGCCACAGGCCCCAGGCTTCGACGATGTGCAGCACGCCGTAGGCGAGCATGCCGGCGGCGGCAAGATGTACCGCGCCGGGATTGATCATGGTGAGCAGCGACGGCAGCGCGCCGTGCTCCGGGTCCAGGCTGAAACGCACGATCAGCCGGCCCACCGCCGCGCGCAGCGGCAGCGGGCCCATCAGTTCCAGGCCCGTGGCCGCGAGCACCGCGAGCAGGCCTTTGCCGGCCTCCAGCAGTGCGATCAGGTGCAGGCCCGGATGCGCGTGCGGATCCGGGTTGTACGCCTTCTTGCTGGCCACGGGAACTCGGCGATCAGCCGCCGCGACCGGCGCGCTTGCGATCGCTTTCGGTCAGGAACTTCTTGCGCAGGCGGATTTCCTTCGGGGTGACTTCGACCAGCTCGTCGTCCTCGATGAAGTCCAGTGCCTGTTCCAGCGTGTACTTGATCGCCGGGGTCAGCTTGATCGCATCGTCCTTGCCCGACGCGCGCATGTTGGTCAGCGGCTTGGTCTTGATCGCGTTGACGGTCAGGTCGTTGTCCTTGGAATGGATACCGATCAGCTGGCCTTCGTACACGTTGTCGCCTTCGGCGGCGAACAGGCGGCCACGCTCTTCCAGCGGCCCCAGCGAGTAGGCGGGGGTGGCACCGGCGGCGTTGGCGATCATCACGCCGTTCTGGCGCTTGGCGATGGCGCCCTGTTCCTTCGGGCCGTAATGGTCGAACACGTGGAACAGCAGGCCCGAGCCCTGGGTCAGGGTGCGGAACTCGTTCTGGAAGCCGATCAGGCCGCGCGCCGGGATCATGTAGTCAAGGCGCACGCGGCCCTTGCCGTCCGGCTCCATGTTCTTCAGCTGGCCCTTGCGGATGCCCAGCTTCTCCATCACGCCGCCCTGGTGCTGCTCTTCGATGTCCACCACCAGCTGCTCGACCGGCTCCATCAGCTTGCCGTCGATCTCCTTGACGATGACTTCCGGGCGCGACACCGCCAGCTCGAAGCCTTCGCGGCGCATGTTCTCGATCAGCACCGACAGGTGCAGCTCGCCGCGGCCGGAGACCAGGAACTTGTCCGGGTCCGACCCTTCCTCGACCTTCAGCGCGACGTTGTGCAGCGTCTCGCGCTCCAGGCGCTCGCGGATCTGGCGGCTGGTGATGAACTTGCCGCCGCTGTGTTCCTTGCTGCCGGCGAACGGCGAGTTGTTGACCTGGAAGGTCATCGAGATGGTCGGCTCGTCCACGGTCAGCGCCGGCAGCGCTTCCGGGGTGTCGAGCGCGCAGATGGTGTCGGAGATGCTCATGTCGGCGACGCCGGAGATGGCGACGATGTCGCCGGCCTCGGCCTCTTCCACTTCCACCCGCTCCAGGCCCATGAAGCCCAGCACCTGCAGGATCTTGCCCTGGCGCTTCTTGCCTTCGCGGTCGACGATGCTGACCGGCATGTTCTTCTTGACCTTGCCGCGCTGGATGCGGCCGATGCCGATCAGGCCGACGAAGTTGTTGTAGTCCAGCTGGCTGATGCGCATCTGGAACGGGCCGTCCGGATCCACCTGCGGCGGCGCCACGTGCTTCATGATCGCTTCGTACAGCGGGGTCATGTCGCCTTCGCGGGCGCTGTCGTCCAGGCTCGCGTAGCCGTGCAGCGCCGAGGCGTAGACGATCGGGAAGTCGAGCTGTTCGTTGGTCGCGCCGAGCTTGTCGAACAGGTCGAACACCTGGTCGATCACCCAGTCCGGACGCGCGCCCGGGCGGTCGATCTTGTTGACCACCACGATCGGCTTGAAGCCCATCGCGAAGGCCTTCTGGGTCACGAAGCGGGTCTGCGGCATCGGCCCGTCCATCGCGTCGACCAGGATCAGCACCGAGTCCACCATCGACAGCACGCGCTCCACTTCGCCGCCGAAGTCGGCGTGTCCGGGGGTGTCGACGATGTTGATGCGGTTGCCCTGCCAGGTGATGGCCGTGTTCTTGGCCAGGATCGTGATGCCACGTTCCTTTTCCTGATCGTTGCTGTCCATCACGCGCTCGGCCAGCACCGTGCGCTCGGAGAGGGTGCCGGACTGCTTCAGCAGGCAGTCGACGAGGGTGGTCTTGCCATGATCGACGTGGGCGACGATGGCGATATTGCGAAGATTTTCGATGGACATGCGAAAGGGGGCCAACCGGCGCCAGAAAGGAAGGAGAGTAAGCCCCCTATTATACCTGTATCCCGACGCGCCTGCCGGTTCAGGATTCAGGCGGCGGCGGTGGCGCTGCCGGCGGCACCGGAGGCGGGCCAAACAGGCCGGCGTGTATCCTATGCGCCCCAAATGACGCCCCCGTTTCCAAGGAATCCCATGTCCCTGATCGCCCATTTCGACACCGCCCGCGGCCCGATCACCATCGAGCTGTATCCCGACAAGGCGCCGCTGACCGTGGCCAACTTCGTGAACCTGGCCAAGCGCGGCTTCTACGACGGGCTGAGCTTCCACCGCGTGATCGCCGACTTCATGATCCAGGGCGGCTGTCCGGAAGGCTCCGGCCGCGGCGGCCCAGGCTACCGTTTCGAGGACGAGACCAACAACGGCGTGCGCCACGAGCGCGGCGTGCTGTCGATGGCCAACGCCGGTCCCAGCACCAACGGCAGCCAGTTCTTCATCACCCACACCGCCACCCCGTGGCTGGACGGCAAGCACACCGTGTTCGGCAAGGTGACCCAGGGCCTGGACGTGGTCGACAGCGTCGCCCAGGGCGATGCGATCAACAAGATCACCATCGAAGGCGATACCGATGCGGTGCTGGCGGCCAAGGCCGACCGCGTCGCCGAGTGGAACCGCCTGCTCGACGCCTGAGTGCCGCCGCGACCGGCCCTGGCGGCCGGTCGCCGATGGCCTGCGTGCTAACATTTCCCGGTTGATTGCCGCGCCCGACCCTCGATGACGATGCGTCCCCTTTTGCTGTGCATGGTGCTGCTCGGAATCGGCGGCGGCGTGCACGCGTGGTGGCGCAGTTCGGGGGCCGCATCGGCGCCGGCAACGCTGGCGGCCGGCGATCCGCGGCGGCTCACCGGCGAAGACGGCATCGTCATGCTGGCCGCCGACTGGTGCGGCTACTGCCGCCGGCAACAGGCCGATTTCGAACGCGCCCAGGTCCGCTACCGCGTGCTCGACGTGGAGCAGGAGGAAGGCCGCCTGGCCGCCGCCGCGCTGGGCCGCGAAGGCGTGCCGATCACGGTGATCGGCCAGCACGTGATCGACGGCTACGACACCGCCGTCCTGGACGCGCATCTGCAGCCGCTCGGCTACCGCGTCTACTGACTCTTATCCCTTTTTTAGCAGAGGAACCCCCCATGAAGACACCCGTACGTGTTGCTGTGACCGGCGCTGCCGGCCAGATCGGCTACGCCCTGCTGTTCCGTATCGCCTCCGGCGAAATGCTGGGCAAGGACCAGCCGGTGATCCTGCAGCTGCTCGAGCTGCCGATGGAAAAGGCCCAGGCCGCGCTGAAGGGCGTGATGATGGAACTGGAAGACTGCGCGTTCCCGCTGCTGGCCGGCATGGTCGGCACCGACGACGCCGAAGTGGCGTTCAAGGACGCCGACGTGGCGCTGCTGGTCGGCGCGCGTCCGCGCGGCCCGGGCATGGAGCGCAAGGACCTGCTGCTGGAGAACGCCAAGATCTTCACCGCGCAGGGCGCGGCGCTGAACAAGGTCGCCAGCCGCAACGTCAAGGTGCTGGTGGTCGGCAACCCGGCCAACACCAACGCCTACATCGCGATGAAGTCGGCGCCGGACCTGAACCCGAAGAACTTCACCGCCATGCTGCGCCTGGACCACAACCGCGCGCTGAGCCAGCTGGCCGGCAAGCTCGGCAAGCCGGTCGGCGGCATCGAGAAGCTGGTGGTGTGGGGCAACCACAGCCCGACCATGTATCCGGACTACCGCTTCGCCACCGTCGAGGGCGCGTCCATCGCCGAGGCGATCAACGACCAGGAGTGGAACGCCGGCACCTTCATCCCGACCGTGGGCAAGCGCGGCGCGGCGATCATCGAGGCGCGCGGCTCGTCCTCGGCCGCCTCGGCCGCCAACGCCGCCATCGACCACGTGCGCGACTGGGTGCTGGGCAGCAACGGCAAGTGGGTGACCATGGGCGTGCCGTCCGACGGTTCCTACGGCATCCCGGAAGGCGTGATGTTCGGCTTCGCGGTGACCACCGAGAACGGCGAGTACACCCTGGTCAAGGACCTGCCGATCGACGACTTCAGCCAGAAGTACATCGACAAGACCCTGGCCGAGCTGGAAGAAGAGCGCAGCGGCGTGGCGCACCTGCTGGGCTGATCGCTGCGATCGAGGTACGGAAGACGCCGGGCTCGCCCGGCGTTTTTCTTTTGCGGGTACGCGCGCGCGACTACAGCGCTAGACTGCGCGGCCTGGAACGAGCATGGAGCGCACGATGCATCAACGGATATGGGGCTTGCTGCTGTTGTTGGCGGCTGGAGTGGCGTGGTCCGGCTCGGCCAAGGCCTGGCAGTCCTGCCAGGACGTGGTTGTCGGCATGTACAACAACCAGCCGGTGATGCAGAGCCAGTGCGCCTGGCTGGCCGGCGCGGTCGCGCTGGATCCGGCGACCCGCGCGATGGGCTCGGTATGGAATTACAGCGATGCCGACCAAGCCAAGGCGGCCGCCGCGCGCGACTGCGGTCCGTCATGCCTGGTGGTGAGCTTCTACGACGACTACTTCTATTTTGCTGCCTCGGACGAAGATGTCATCGGTTACGCCTCGACGGCGGAAGCGGCGCTGCGGCAATGCGAGCTCGCCAAGCCGGGCGTCCACTGCGACGTGGTGGTCTCGGCCGGCAGCGGCGGCCGCGCCGTGTATTGGCAATTCAATGCACTGGGCTACAACGGTACCCAGCAGAAAGCCTATGCGGTCAGCGGCGGCGTGCGTCGCGGCGATGCCCGCCAGGCCGTGCTGCAGGCCTGCGGTGGCGAGGCGGCATGCTTCGCCTACGTGCATCAGCAGCCGCATGCGGCGATGGCGCTGGGCGACGACGGCAAGCTGTACGCAGCCGAGGGCAATAGCGCCTGGCAGGCGCGGCGTGCGGCAAAAAAGTACTGCTCTGGCGAGCAGGGCAAGAAGGCCAAGTGCGAGATCGTGGCCGAGACCAGCAAGGCCGCTTCCTAGCGTTCGGGCTGGCCCGCGCCGGACAAGCGGCTGGCGCGCCACCAGCTAGGTCGGGGGCGCCACGCTCGCGCGGCGGCGATGGTCGCCGCTGCATCGCCATTCCACGACTGCGCGCGACAGCCAGCCTCTGCGGTATGTCTTCGCCGTTCGGCCGGCCATGACGTTGCGCCCGCGCGCGCCGGTTTGCGGGTGTGCTAGGTTTCCTCGGCCATTCATTTGGGGACATAGCATGACGCGCGCTCCGTACCGCTGGATCGGAGGGCTGGCGCTGGCCAGCCTGTTGCCGCTCGCCGCCAACGCCGCGGACAGCGGCTATCGGCAACCGCCGGAGCCGCTGCTGGGGGTGATGCGCGCGCCGCTGAATCCGTCGCCGCGGCTGGATCCCACCGGCAAGACCCTGCTGCTGGTGCAGCGCACCCAGTATCCGCCGATCGCGCGCGTGGCCGAGCCGTACCTGAAGCTGGCCGGGGTGCGTGTGGAGCCGCGCAGCCACAGCCGCCACGACATGTCCAACGGTTACGGCATCCGCGCCTGCCTGGAAGGTTTCAGCCTGGTCGACGTGGCCAGCGGCAAGCAGACCGCGGTGACCCTGCCGGCCGGCGCCTGTCCGGCGCTGCCGGTGTGGTCGCCGGACGGGCGCCGTTTCGCCTTCAACAACACCGCCGCCGACCGCGTCGAGCTGTGGCTGGGCGACGTCGCCACCGGCAACGTGCGCCGCATCGACGGCGTGCAGCTCAACCCGGTGCTGGGCGGCGAGATCCAGTGGCTGGGCGGCAGCGACACGCTGCTGCTGAAGACCGTGCCGCAGGACCTGGGCGCGGCGCCGCGCAAGGCGGCGGTGCCGCCCGGCCCGGAGGTCAAGGAAACCATCCAGGGCAAGGGCGAGAGCAGCACCTACGAGGCGCGCGATACGCTGTCCAGCCCCGAGGACGAGGCGCTGTTCACCTACTACGCCACCTCGCAGCTGCTCACCGTCGATGCCGCCAGCGGCAAGCAGGCCAAGGTCGGCGCGCCGGCGGTCTATACCGCGGTGGACGGCGCGCCCGACGGCCGCCATGTGCGCGTGGAGCGGCTCAAGCGGCCGTATTCCTACGTCACCACCTATGCGCGTTTCGCCCACGATGTGGCGGTGCTCGATCTGTCCACTGGCGGCGAGCGCGTGCTGGCCGAGCTGCCGGTCGCCGACCGGGTGCCGGTGCAGGGCGTGCCGACCGGCCCGCGTGCGTATTCCTGGCGGGCCAACCAGCCGGCCACGCTGGTCTGGGCCGAGGCGCTGGACGGCGGCGACTGGAAGGCCACCGTGCCCGCACGCGACAAGCTGCTGACCCTGGCGGCGCCGTTCACCGCCAAGCCGCGCGAACTGGCGCGGGTGACCCAGCGCTACGCCGGCCTGTCCTGGTTCGCCCAGGGCGGGCAGGCGCTGCTGGACGAATACGACGAGAACCGCCACTGGCGGCGCACCACGCTGCTGGACGCCGACCGGCCCGGCACGCCGGGGCGCGTGCTGTTCGACCTGTCCACCGACGATCTGTACGCCGATCCCGGCACCCCGGAACTGCGCGTGCTGGCCAACGGCGAAGCGGTGCTGCACGAGGACCGCGGCGCGCTGTTCCTGAGCGGGCAGGGCGCCACGCCGGCCGGCGACCGCGCGTTCCTGGACCGCTACGAACTGGCCAGCGGCAAGACCGAGCGCCTGTTCCGCAGCGATGCCAGCGTCGACGAGGTGTTCGCCGGGTTCGCCGGCGACGATACGACCAAGCTGCTGACCTGGCGCCAGTCGCCGACCGATCCGCCCAACGTGTACCTGCGCGCGCTGGGCCAGGCGCAGACGGATGCGGCGGCGGGCGAAGCGGTCTACGCCTCAAGCATCGCGCCGGTCACCCGCTTCCCCGATCCGACGCCGCTGGTGCGGCAGATCAAGAAGCGCCTGGTGACCTACAAGCGCAAGGACGGAGTGGAACTGTCGTTCACCCTGTACACGCCGCCCGGCTACAAGGAAGGCACGCGGGTGCCGGCGATCCTGTACGCCTATCCGCTGGACTATGCCGACCCGTCCAAGGCCGGCCAGGTCAGCGGCGCCAACGAGCGCGATTTCACCCGGCTGAGTTCCTACCAGCTGCTGTTGCTGGCCGGCTACGCGATCATCGACGACACCGCCTTCCCGATCGTCGGCGATCCCAAGACCGCCTACGACACCTATCTGCAGCAACTGGTGGACAACGCCACCGCCGCGGTGGACAAGGCGGTGGAACTGGGCGTGGTCGACCGGCAGCGGATCGGCGTCACCGGCCACAGCCACGGCGCGCTGATGGCGGCCAACCTGCTGGCGCATACCGACCTGTTCCGCGCCGGCGTGGCGACCAGCGGCAGCTACAACAAGACCCTGACCCCGTTCGGCTTCCAGAACGAGCGGCGCTCGTTCTGGGCCGCGCCGGAGGTCTACGCGCAGGCCTCGGCGTTCTTCCACGCCGACAAGATCAACGAGCCGCTGCTGATCGTGCACGGCATGGACGACGCCAATCCCGGCACCGAAACCACCCAGGCGCCGCGGTTGTTCCAGGCGATCCGCGGCAACGGCGGCACCGCGCGCCTGGTGCTGCTGCCGTTCGAGCCGCACTGGTACACCGCGCGCGAGTCCAACGAGGACGTGGTGGCCGAGATGCTGGAGTGGTTCGACCGCTACGTGAAGAATGCGCCGCCGCGTGCGGCGGCGGCGAAGGCGGCAGCGCAAAAGCAGTAGGGCAGTCCACCGGCGGCGGCACAGGCCGGTGACGCCGCTGCGTCGCGGTCGCCCTTCGACCAAGGTCGGAAGGACGCCCACGACGCGCAGGGACTATGCTCGGCGTGGGTGCATCGCCTTGGGAGGGGCCGCATGGACTACGCGACGCTGTACCGGCGCTCGATCGAGCAGCCGGAGGAGTTCTGGGCGGAGCAGGCCAAGGCGATCCACTGGCAGCGGCCGCCGCAGGCGATCCTGGAATACGACCACCCGCCGTTCCGGCGCTGGTTCGGCGGCGGCCTGACCAACCTGTGCCACAACGCGGTCGACAGGCACCTGCCCGAGCGCGCCGCGCAGCTGGCGCTGGTGGCGGTGTCCAGCGAGACCGGGCAGACCCGCGAATTCACCTATGCGCAGCTGCACGCCGAGGTCAATGCCTTCGCCGCGGTGCTGCTGCGTCTGGACGTGCAGCGCGGCGACCGCGTGGTCATCTACATGCCGAACATGGCCGAGGCGGTGTTCGCGATGCTGGCCTGCGCGCGCATCGGCGCGGTGCACTCGGTGGTGTTCGGCGGTTTCGCCGCGCACAACCTGGCGCTGCGCATCGACGATGCGGCGCCGAAGCTGCTGATCGCCGCCGATGCCGGCAGCCGCGGCGGCAAGATCATCCCCTACAAGCCGCTGGTCGATGCCGCCTGCGCGGAAGCCAGCGCGCCGCCGCCGAAGGTGCTGATCGTCTCGCGCGGGCTGGATCCGGCGCAGCCGCGCAGCGACGGGCGCGACGTGGACTACGCCGAGTTGCGCGCGCAGGTCGGCGACGCGCAGGTGCCGGTGACCTGGCTGGAATCCAACGAACCCAGCTATCTGCTGTACACCTCCGGCACCACCGGCAAGCCCAAGGGCGTACAGCGCGACGTCGGCGGCTACGCGGTGGCGCTGGCGCTGTCGATGCGCACGGTGTTCGATTGCGCGCCGGGCCAGGTGATGTTCTCCACGTCCGATGTCGGCTGGGCGGTCGGCCATTCGTACAACGTGTACGGTCCGCTGATCGCCGGCTGCACCTCGCTGCTGTACGAGGGTTTGCCGGTCAATCCGGATCCCGGCGTGTGGTGGGCGCTGTGCGAGAAATACCGGGTGCGCACCATGTTCTCCTCGCCGACCGCGATCCGCGTGCTGAAGAAGCACCCGGTGCGCCACATCCGCGACCACGACCTGAGCGCGTTGCAGTACCTGTTTCTGGCCGGCGAGCCGCTGGACGAGCCGACCGCGCTGTGGATCGGCGAGGCGCTGGGCAAGCCGATCATCGACAACTACTGGCAGACCGAGACCGGCTGGCCGGCGCTGACCTTGCTGCCTGGACTGGAAATGCGGCCGGTCAAGCCGGGTTCGCCGGGCTTTCCCAATCTCGGCTACAAGATGAAGATCGTCGACCCGCAGGGCATCGAGGTGCCGGCCGGGCGCAAGGGCGTGCTGGTGATCGAGCCGCCGCTGCCGCCCGGCTGCATGACCACGGTGTGGAACGACGACGCGCGCTTCCTGCGCAGCTATTTCAGCCATTTCGACGAGCTGCTGTACAGCTCGCTGGACTGGGCGATTCGCGACGACGACGGCTATACCTTCATCCTCGGCCGTACCGACGACGTGATCAACGTCGCCGGCCATCGCCTCGGCACGCGCGAGATCGAAGAAGCCATCGCCGGCCATGCGGACGTGGCCGAGGTGGCGGTGATCGGCATGCACGACGAACTGAAGGGGCAGGTGCCGGTGGTCTTCGCGACGCTGAAACAACAGGCATCGCCCGATGCCGCCGCCGCCATTGCCGAACAACTGCGGCAATGCGTGGTGGAGCGGCTCGGTGCGGTGGCGCGGCCGGCGCAGGTGTATCTGGTGCAGGCATTGCCGAAGACGCGCTCGGGCAAACTGCTGCGGCGTTCGCTGCAGGCGCTGGCCGAGCAGCGCGATCCCGGCGACCTGTCGACGCTGGACGATCCGGGCGCGCTCGACGAGATTCGCCGCGCGTTGGCGCGCTGAGGCGCCACTGCATCGCGCAACAAGCGCGCCGGCTGCCGCTGACGCGCAATCACAGGGGAGGGCGGCGAATGAGCGAGCGCTATGCCAAGACCGACGCCGGACGGCAGGAGATCGCGGACCGCGCACGCCGGTTGCCGGCGCAGTTGCGCTCGATCCTGCTGGTGGTGGATGGGCACAAGGACGACAGCGCGCTGCAGCAGATCGTCGCCGGCCTGCATGCGCCGGAAGACGCCTTGGCGCAGCTGCAGCAGATGGGCCTGATCGCCCGCGGCGGCGATGCGTCGGCCTCGCCTGCGCCTGCAACATCGTCATCGATATCGCCATCGGGCACGCCGCCGGCAGCGGCGACGTCGGCCGACGCCCTCTATCCCCTGGCCAGTCCGGGCGATGCGCCGGTATCGCAAGAAGCGGCGCAACGCTATTCGCGCCTTTACGACGCGATGAGCGAAGCGGTGCGCAAGTATCTGGGGCTGAAGGGCTATTTCATGCAGTTGCGGATCGAGCGCTGCAGCGACGCCGCCGCACTCGAAGCGCTGCTGCCGGAGTTCACCGCCGCGCTCGGCAAGGCCAAGTCGCCAGCGCTGGCTGCGCGTTGGCTGCAGGACACGCTTGACGACGAGCGGCGGTAGCTGCGATCGAGCGCCAATGGTGTGCGCACGCAAACGCCGGCATGTGATGGCGAGGAAGCAATGTCCGCTGTTGTAGGAGCGGCTTCAGCCGCGACAGGATGTCCCGGTGGCGCCTGTCGCGGCTGAAGCCGCTCCTGCAGGTTTCGTCTGTCTGCAGACAGATCAGGATGCGCTCTGACTGCGCTTGCTCAATTCAAGCCTTCGGCCTGCAGCGCCGCCTGCACCTGCGGATCGGCCGCCATGCGCGCGAAGAAGTCCTGCAGGTTGGCGCCGAGTTCGATCTTCAGCGCCTGCGCCCACCGCAGGGTCACGAACAGATACGCATCGGCGATCGAACGCTGCGTGCCGGCGAGCCATTGCTGCGTCGCCAGCTGCGCGTCCACGCGCGCGTACAGCGTACGCAGGCGTTCGCGCGCATGTTCCTGGGTGCGCGCGATCACCGCCGCGTCCTCGAGGTAGCGCGTGCTGCCGAACAACGGATGGAAGGCCGGATGCAGGTCGGCGTTGAGGAAGGCGAGCCAGCGCTGCACTTCGGCGCGACTGCGCGCGCTGCCGTCGCCGGCCAGCTGTGCCGCGGGTGCGCTATCGGCGATGTAGTTGAGGATCGCCGAGTTCTGGGTCAGCACCCACTCGTCCACCTGCAGCGCGGGCACCGCGCCGGCGGGATTGATCGCGAGATAGGCCGGTGCCTTCATCGACGCGGCGTCGAGCACTTCCAGTTCGAACGGCAATTCCGCCCACCGCAGCGCGATGTGGTCGGCCAGCGAGCAGGCGCCGGGCTTGGCATACAGTTTCATTGCAGACTCCGCACGAACAAAGGGCCGGGAAGCGTACCCGGCCCTGCGTGCGGTTGGCGATAGCGCCGCGCTGGCCGGTCAGGACGCGTTGCGCGGCCGCAGCTTCTGCACGCGGTAGAACGTGTGGTCGCCGATCGTCGCCACCTGGTAGGCGTTGCGCCAGCTCGGGCTGGCGATCGCATGCGCGGCGAAGTGGCTGGCGCCGGGCACGATCTCCTTGCGCTGGCCCTGCGGCAGCGCCCAGTTGCGCTCTGCGGCGAAGGCGACGTTGACCGCATCGGCCCAGGCGTCGTCGTTCTTCAGTTCGGTGCCGGGTTTCACCAGGCCCGGCGCGAACTGTTTGCGCGCGGTGACCACCTGGCACATCGAGTTGCCCCACAGGCCGCTGTCCAGGCGCCGCAGCGCCACTTCGGCGACCGCCTGCTGGCCGCGCAGCGTCTGGTCGCGCGCTTCCAGATAGACGGTGGTGCTCAAACACAGCGAATCGGCGGCGGGTTGCGGCAACAGTTGCGACAGCCAGAGTATCCAGGCCAGTTTCATATAACTCCTTGCTCCGTATGGGCCGTCATCGGGGCTGCACCGGGTGGCGCGGCAAGGCGATGCGGCTTGGCGTCATGGGGAGGCGGCCTGTCACGGGTCGCCCGGGTGCCGGCGCAATCTGGAGGCCGGCGGATCCACCAAGATGGGCGGATCGGAAGTGGCGCGCACAATAGGCGCCGCTTCCCCAATCGCAACTGAACCCCGGTTGTTGACAGGGTTCACTATCCGTGAGGTGCGCG